>Ga0134125_10003524_pt1 | contig 18081 bp, 11 predicted proteins | sample KB31751_FD_96464 | JGI IMG/M metagenome (GOLD analysis project Ga0134125, IMG submission 96464) | Terrestrial soil microbial communities with excess Nitrogen fertilizer from Kellogg Biological Station, Michigan, USA - KB3-175-1 | ecosystem: Environmental > Terrestrial > Soil > Unclassified ... | reverse complement strand
CGATGCTCCACTCGCGCGCGCCGGATGCTTTCGCCGCAAGAGCGGCGATGAGCTGATCGATCGTCGCGTTATCCGGTCTCGGTATTCCGGCAGCGCCCATCGCCCCATGCGTCATTTTGCTGATCATCATGGCCGCCAGACTGGGAGCCACGTGAGCGGCGTCGAAGTGCTCGAGCGATATCCCGCCGTTCCTGGCAACATCGGTATGGCAACCAGCGCAGTACTTCCCAACCAGAGCATTTTGTTGCGCCACCGGCATCGGCTCGCCCGCAAACACCGTAGCGAGGCACACCGCAACGAGGGTAAAAAGTCGCATACGTGTTTCTTCTACATATACACCGGCTATATGTAGAAGCGCAACCTATGAGCCAAATTTTTTTCCCGGAAAACTAAAACAACGGCGCGGCCGCAGCGTCGAAGATCGTCATGGGCCGCAGCCCCAGCAGCGATTCCACCGTCCGCAAACCAGCTACTGCCGTGCCCGTCTTCCCCTGGCCAGCCGGAAGAACAACGGACGCCTTGTCACCCGTCACCACGATCATGGCGATCTCGGCGTGGAACTTGCTTTTCTCCACGGCGTCCTTCAGGATCGGCAGCGCCGCGTCATCCTTGCCGATGCGCACCAGCAGTAAATCGGGCATCGATTCGACCTGATCGTATTCCTTCATCTCCGCCGCGAATTCCTTCGCGCGCTCTGCATCGGGATACGCGGGATCCATCCCGCGATACTCCATGTCCGTCGTTTCGGCGAGCGCCGGATCGTAGACTCCGGCGACCTGCTCTCCATCGGCATTCGGCTTCGGAAGATTGCGGACCGCAAAACCGTAGTTGCGGATCTTGAGTCCGGCCTGCGAAACCGAATTCCAGAGGTAGCCCGCGGGCGGAGCATTCGCCGGCTCCTGACCTTCGAAATCGTATACTTTGCGGCGGCCCGACGCAGTCGCGGGCGCCAGCCGCACCGTGAAATCCGGCGCAATCCCCGCGATAGCCCGGTTCACCGCTTCGGCGTCTTTGTCATCGCCACGCACCACGTAGACCACATGCCTGAAACCGGGCAGTTTCGCCGCCACGGCGCCGGGCGCGGCATCCCGATAGGGAAACGCCGCCATCACTTTCGCGGTCGACGCCGCCCGATCGGTATCGTTCTTCGCGTCCACGATTTGTACCGAGTCTCCATGGCCGTTAACGATCGCAACCCGATCGCCCTCGAGCCCGGCCACCGCCGCAGGATAGCCGCCCGCCGGAATATAGCCTTCAACCAGGTTGCGATCTCCCGAAATGTCGATCACCGCAACGGCATTCGCGTCCGAACACGCCACGTAAATCTTCTTCTTATCCGCGCTGAGTGCGACCGCGCTGGGCGTGGTTCCCAACGGCTGCTCCGGCGTCAGCGCGAGAGAGATGGCTTCGAGTTTACTCAGATCGCCGGTTTCCGTCGCGCCCACCACATAGAGATTGTTCGTATTCGCAGCCGGCACAAACATCCGGGCTACGACTGCGGGGCCTTCGGCCGCCCCCGACGCCCCCGCCGGTAATCCACCGGGCACCCACAACATATCGGAAGGATGCGGCGCAAGGCGCAGGTTCGAGAGGCGCTCGCCCGAGTTCACGTCATACTGGCCAATTGACCCATCCGCCCAGCTTGCCACGTACATCGACTTACCGGAAGGATGAAACAGAATTCGATACGGCCGGCGTCCGGTCCTGATTCGCGAAAGAATCACGCCCGATTGCGGATTCATCACAACAACGGAATCGCGGAAAACATTGGCGACATACAGCAGGTGGCCATCGGGCGCCAGCTTCACGTCGCCCGCAAAATCCTGCGAGGTGCGGGCCTTCTCCGCCACCAGAGGAAACGTGCGCCCCGGTTTCAATTCCCCGTTGGCGTAAGCGAATTCGAACACCGCTGCACGGGCTCCGCCGCCCACGTAAACCTTGTCGCCGGCCTTCGAGATCGCAAGGCCGAGCCATGCGTCAGGCACGGGCGTCCGGCTCAGTTCTTTCGATGCCGCGAGATCGATCACGCTGATCGCCGGCGGATGCAGCCCCGCGCTCAGCACCAGCAGATATTTGCCGTCGGGAGTTGCCGTCGCCGACATCGGGAATGTCTCGACAGGAATCTGCGCCGGCTGTGCCTGTGCCAACGCCGCGGCGCAAAACGCAAATACCGTCAGAAGTCTCATCAATCCTCGAAATAACGTTGCGCGACCGGGAAACGCCGCCCCATCCCGAATGCCTTGGATGTGACCCGCAATCCCGGCGCGGCCTGCTGCCGTTTGTATTCGTTGCGGTCCACCATACGCGCCACGTCCTTCACCAGCCTCAGCTCGATCCCCAGCTTCTCCGCAATTTCCGCCGGGCTTGCCATCTCTTCCACATAAAGCCGCAGGATGCCATCGAGCACATCATAGGGGGGCAGGGAATCGCTGTCCTTCTGATCGGGACGCAGTTCGGCCGATGGCGGTTTCTGGAAAACCGATTCCGGAATCGCCCCGTTATGCCGCCGGTTGGCGACGCGCGAGAGCTCGTACACCAGCGTTTTCGGCACGTCGCTGATGACCGCCAGGCCGCCGCACATATCGCCGTAAAGAGTGCAATAGCCTACTGCGAGCTCGCTCTTATTGCCGGTCGTCAACACTATCGCGCCGAATTTATTCGAGAGCGACATCAGGGTCAATCCACGCAGCCGGGCCTGGATATTCTCTTCCGCCACATCCGGGGCGCGCCCTTCAAAGACCGGCTGGAGCGTCCGCAGCATCTCTTCATAAGCGGGACTGATCGAAACGATATCGCACCGGACTCCCAGCCGCTCCGCCATGTCTTTCGCGTCGCGCACGCTGTGGTCGGAAGAGAACGGACCCGGCATCGCCAGACCACGCACATTTTCCCGCCCCACCGCGTCCACCGCAATCGACGCCGTCAGCGACGAATCGATGCCGCCGCTCAGCCCGATCAGCACCTTCGAGAATCCGCACTTCCGGATGTAATCGCGCGTCCCGAGCACCAGTGCTTCATATACTGCCTCGTGCTCATCGCGAATATTGGCATGCTCATCGCCCCGCCGCGCCGCCGTGTCGGCGATGATCAGATCCTCTTCGAACGAAGCCGCCGCGGCGATCACGTTGCCATCGGGGTCCATGGCGAAGCTCGAGCCGTCGAACACCACCTGATCGTTGCCGCCCACCTGATTCACCACGATCGCCGGCACGCGATGCCGCCGCGTCATGGAACGGAACATCTCGCGGCGCAGCTCCCGCTTTCCCATGTGGTACGGCGAAGCGTTGATGCTGATCAGCAGGCTGCCGCCCTCGCGCATCAGCTCATCCACCGGATCGCGCGAATAGAGCCGCTGCTTCCAGAAAAGCTTGTCGTTCCAGGAATCCTCGCAGATCGTCAGAGCGAGGTTCTCGGTACCCAGCGACCAGATGCTCTGGCGCGTCCCCGGCACGAAATTGCGGCCTTCGTCGAAGACATCGTAGGTCGGCAGCAGCATTTTGTTTTGGCGCAGTACGATGCGGCCGCCCTGCAGAATGGCGGCGGAGTTGGTTGTCTGCTTGCCCCTCGCTTCGTTCGAACGGCCGACGTATCCCGCAATGACCGTCAGCGGGAGCTCGGCCGCCGCGGCTGCGAGATGCCGGATGCCGGCTTCCGACCGGTCGACAAAGCTTCGCCGCTCCACCAGATCGCGCGGCGGGTAGCCGGTGACCGAAAGCTCCGGAAACACGACCAGTTCCGCGCCGCGCTCCGCCGCCTGCTTCGCCATCCGCGTCATCAGGGCAACGTTGCCGTCGATATCGCCAACCGTCGTATTGATCTGGCCGAGGGCAATTCGCATGAAACTTTCAGTTTAGCGGCCGTTACAGCCTTCTCCGCGAACGGCAGTATAATCGCCATGGATTGTTGAAAAGATGAAGAGGGGACTCATCGCCGCCTGCGTGCTTCTCGCAGGCGCGGCCGCCCAGGAACGCCCCCTGACGGGTCCGGAACTGGTGCGGCTCAACCGCCTGCCTGAAGCACTGGCTGCTTTCCGCGCCGATCTCGAAGTGGCGCCGAAATCCGTCGCCGCGAATAACGGCGTGGGTGTCGTTCTGGATCTCCTCGGCCGTTACGACGAAGCACGGACCTACTTCGCCAAGGCCATCAAAGCGGCCTCCAGCACGCCGGAAAAAGTCGGAGCGCTCCGGGCCATGGCCATCGCCTGGGGATTCGTCAACAATTGCCGAAATGCCGAAAAGTACGAGCAGGAAGCGTTCGATCTCTACATCAGCACCAACGATTACCCGAACGCCGGTGACACTGCCGACGAAATGGGACGCCTGTGTATCGACGCCGGCGATTTCGATCTTTCCCGTGAATGGTATTCCCGCGGTCACGACGCCGGATTGGATGAACCAAATATCTCCCCCTCCCGCCGCGACCTTTGGAATTTCCGCTGGGAGCATGCTCAGGCTCGCCTCGACATTCGCCGCGGCAAGAAAGCCGACGCGCTCCGTCATGTGGAAAAGGCCAAAGCGATCCTGGCGAAAGAAACAAACCCTGACCAGATCGAGTTTCTTCCTTATCTCATAGGTTATGTTGCTTTTTATTCTGATAATTATATTGAAGCTTTGGAATATATAAAGAACGCCTCATTGACAGACCCGTTCATTCAATGTCTTCTGGGCCAGACATACGAAAAGCTGGGCGACATGGTTAATGCTGAAAAGTATTACCGGCTGGCTGCCAATACCACCGCCCACAGTGTTGCCGCCGCATACGCGCGTCCGTTAGCCACGCGAAAACTTCATTAATCGCGTTACTACGGGGTGAAGCCATACCAGGTTGTAGTGTACTTTTCCTGCTCAATTTGATATAAATAACCCCAAGCTGTTTATCTCCGGAAGTGCTTCCATCTTTTGACAAGCACTTCGGTAGCTCAATAGAGGAGCGGACCTGATTCCGCGAGTTGAGTAGAAGGGGCAAATCGAATGAGAGTGATGAAACTGAGCAGCGTTGCAGCTGCGATGTGTCTGGTGGCTGCTTCAGCCTCGTGGCTGAGCGGCCAAATCGTTTCGAGCACACTGACGGGTACGGTAGTGGATCCCGCGAACGCCGTTATCGTGGGCGCGGATGCCACAGTGAAGGATCAATCTACAGGCGCCGAACGCACGACGAAATCCAATGCCGAAGGAACCTTCCGCTTCCTGGATATCGGCGCCGGAACCTATACGCTGACGGTAAAAGCGACCGGGTTTCGCACGCACGTGCAGCAGGGCATCGAAGTCCAGACCAGCGCCACCCGCGACATCGGACGCGTTGCGATGGAACTTGGCAATATCACCGATCAGATCACGGTGACCGCGGACGCCGCGAACGTCGAGCTTTCGAGCAGCGAAAAATCGCACAGCGTTGACATCACGCAGATCGAAAACATTCCGTCGCGCGGGCGCGATCTCTTCGCGTTCATCGGTACTCTGCCCGGCATGGTCGATACGAATAACGCCAACACGAGCGTCGGCACCGGTTCGCACGACTTCCGCAATGCGTATTCGGTCGGCGGCATCAGCATGAACGGCAACAGCTCCATGATGAACGTCACCGTTGACGGCCTGACCGGCATGGACGTCGGCTGCGGTAACTGCCTGCTCGAGGGCAATCCGAACATGGATGCGGTCTCCGAAGTGAGGGTGCTGAGCTCGAATTACTCGGCTGAATACGGCCGTAATTCCGGCGGTACGATCACGCTGGCCACCAAGAGCGGCACCCAGAGCTTCCACGGCAGCGGCTGGTGGCAGCACCGCCATGAAGAGTTCAACGCGAATACCTTCTTCAATAACATTTCCGGCACGCAGCGGGCGAAATACCGGTTCAATATCGATGGCTACAGCATCGGCGGGCCGATCTTTATTCCGCACCACTTCAACACGAACAAGACGAAGCTGTTCTTCTTCGCTTCCGAAGAGTGGAGCAACCTGTTCCCGGGTGCGAACACAGTCCTCAAGAACATGCCGACGGCGCTCGAGCGCACCGGCGATTTTTCCCAGAGCGTGAATGTGAACAACTCGCTCATCGTCGTCAAGGATCCGCTGACCAATGTTCAGTTCCCGGATAATAAGATCCCGGCGAGCCGTTTCGATCCCACTGGCGTCGGCCCGAAGATTCTGAATTTCTTCCCGCTCCCGAACTACGCGCCGCCTCCCGGCAACCCGAACTACCTGAAGTACAATTACCAGGCGCTGATCGGCGGCAAGCACCCGATCCGCAACGATGTGGTTCGCATCGATACGAATCCGACATCGAAGATCGCGGCCTACGTCCGCATGGTGAAGGACGCTGATACGACAACCGATCCGCAGGCCGGCTTCGATTTCGTCTATTCACCACAGTTTCACCCGGTGCCGTCGTACAACTACTCCGGCGCTATCACTTACACGATCAAGCCGACGCTGGTCAATGAGTTCAACTTCGGCAAGGCGGGCAGTGACTGGAATTATTACTATCAGGATCCGTCGAACCTCTCCCGTTCGGTCTTCAACGACCCGCCCAAGCTGTTTCCGGTGCAGTTCAACGATCCTTCGACGGTTTCGAGCCTGAGCGGTTCGAACCTGCACATGTACAACTTCATTCCGAATGTTAGCTTCGGCAGCATTCCGTCGAGCGCCACCAGCGTGTCGCTCGGCCGTGAAACGCCGAACCCGGTCCACAACTACTCCATCGTGGACAACATCAGCTGGATTAAGGGCAAGCACACCATCAAGGCTGGTATCTACGAGGAATATGCGTGGAAGTACCAGCCCTCGGGCGTGGCTTACGCGGGCAGCTACAATTTCGGTAACGATAACAACAACACGGCGTTCGGTTCGCAGAACGGCTATTCCAACGCGCTGCTCGGCTATTTCTCGAGCTACAGCGAACAGAACCTCCGCCTCGCGAACATCGTGGACTATTGGAACAGTGAATGGTACGTCCAGGACAGCTGGAAGGCCAGCAAGCGCCTGACGTTCGACCTCGGCGTACGGTTTTATCACCAGACGCCGCAGGTGGATGAAAACGGCACCTGGGCGATCTTCGACGCATCGAAGTATGATCCGGCGAAGGCTCCGCGCCTCTACGTCCCGGCGATCGTCAACGGCAAGCGTCTGGCGCAGGATCCCCTGACACAGTCAACCGCGCCTGCTTCCGCGATCGGTTCCTACGTGCCCGACAGCGGTGACACCGCTAATGGCATGATTCCGCTCGGTAAGGGCCAGCATGCTTACAATCAGGATCCGAGCGTCGTGGCGGCGCCCCGCATCGGATTCGCGTATGACCTCTTCGGCGACGGCAAGACCGCTCTCCGCGGCGGCTTTGGCATCTTCTACAATCGCGTCGATGGTAACAAAGTCTATGGAATGACAGGCAACCCGCCCAACACCGTGACCGCGACCGTCTATGATTCGACGATTTCGACTCTGGCGCCGGGACAGGGCTACAGTTCGCCGCCCAACATCGGCTGGTATAGCGATGGACAATGGGATTCCGAGCGGAACGCCAGCCTCGGCATCCAGCGCAATCTCGGCTGGGGTACGACGCTCGATGTTTCGTGGGTTGGCAACTGGGGCGTGAATCAGCCATGGACGATCAACATCAACCCGATTCCGCTCGGCGCCGACTTTAATCCGAAGAACGCGGACCACACGGGCAAGGCCGGTGCGGTTCTGCCCTCGGTGTTCGAGCGCGTTAATTATCCCGGCTGGGGTAACCTCACGGAGCAGGCGTGGGGCGGTTCCACCAATTACAATTCGCTGCAGACGCAGATTCAGCACCGCTTCCGCAGTGGGTTTGAATTCAACGCCAACTACACGTGGTCGCACGCTCTCGGCGTGACGAGCTTCCAGCCGCTGGTGGCGGATAATACCGCTTATAACTACGGCCCGCTCGGCACCGATCGCCGCCACGTGTTCAGCCTGAATTACGTTTACAACCTGCCCGGACTCGGCCACAAGATGAACAGCAGGTTCGTCGGCTTCTTCATCGATCACTGGGTGCTGGCCGGAATCGTCCAGACGCAGTCGGGGGCGCCCTTTACTCCGAGCTTCGGCACGTCGCCCACCCTCAACATCACCGGTAGCTCAAGCCTCGGCGCACGCATCAACGTGATTGGCGATGCGCACGCCGCGCCTCCCCAGCAGAGCGTCACCGGTCTTCCGGTGGAATTTAACATCGCGGCGTTCGGGGAGCCGGCGGTCGGCACCATCGGCAACGCGGGCGTGAATATTCTGCGCGGACCGGCGTGGACCAACTTCGACGCTAATATTGCCAAGCGCTTCCCGGTCGGTAGCGAGCGCCGTGCATTTGTGGTGCGCTTTGAAGGGTACAACGTCTTCAACCACCCGGAATTCACCGGCGTCAACAGTGGCGCGACGTTCAACGCTGCTGGCCAGCAGATCAACAACAACTTCGGAGTGCCCAATAACACGCGGCCGGCGCGTATTCTGTCGGGCGTGCTCCGCTTCGAGTTCTGATCCGGAGGGCATTTTCGCTGTGATTGGCGGGGTGGATCGGCGGGAGAAAGCCTCCTGATGATCCACCCCCAACTTTGAGCAGCGAATTTCTTGTCCCGCCGTTCGATCGGCGATAGACTATCAGTGGTTCCGAAAAGGAGAAACAAAGAGAATGCGTCGCAGAGATTTCCTGCCGGCCATAGCCGCTTCCCCTGTTTTGTTGGCTCAGGCGCAGGCGCCTCCCGCCGGAGCGCCTCCCGCTTTCGGTGGCTCGGGCCGCGGCGGGCGCGGTGGCCGGGGACGAGGCGGTCCGCCTGAACCGCTGCCTCCATCCGACGTCAAGCCGGCGCCTCGCAAAGGCCGCATCAAGCAGGGCGTGACAGGCGGTGTATTCGGCCGCCGCGGTACCCTGGAGGAACAATGCCGGGAAGCCTCGCGCCTCGGAATTAAGGGTTACGATCTTATCAACACTCCGGAGCAGTGGGAGATCCTGAAGAAGTACGGCCTCACCCCGACCATGTATCAGCCGCGCGACGGCGCAGGTATCGGGAATGGCCTGAATAAAAAGGAAAATCACGACCGGCTGGAGGCAGTGATGCTCCGCTCGATCGACGAGGCCGCGGCTAACGGCATCCCGAACATCATCACGTTTTCCGGAACCCGCAAAGGCCAGCCCGATAACGAAGGCGCCGATAACTGCGTCGAATTTCTCAACAAGGTCAAAGCCCATGCGGAAGAGAAGAACATCACTATCTGCATGGAGTACCTCAACAGCAAGGTGAATCACCCGGACTACATGTTCGATCACATTGCCTGGGGTGTTGACGTGATGAGCCGCGTGAATTCGCCGCGCGTCAAGATTCTCTACGACATCTACCACGCCCAGATTATGGATGGCGATATCATCCGCAACATCCGGACGCATTATCAGTGGATCGGCCACTTCCATACGGGAGGCAATCCCGGCCGGCATGACATCGACGAAAGCCAGGAACTCAACTACCACGCCATCGCCGAGGCCATCGCCGATCTGGGATTCCAGGGCTACATCTCGCACGAATACAGCCCCGCGCCCGGCCATGAGCCGATTGCGGTTCTGGAAAAGGCCATTGAAATCTGCGACGCCTAGCGAAGCCAGTTAGCGAGCAATGGGAGAACCTATGAATAACGGCATCAAGTGGATAATCCTGGGCGCGCTGGCACTCAGCGGTATCGCTCTCGTCGCGCAGGAAGGCCGGGGTCCTGGGGCCGGACGCGGCGCATTCGGCGGCTCGGGGCGGGGCGGCCGCGGACGCGGCGGTGGTGGCGGGTTCGTCACTGCCACTTATGACCATGAACCTCCCACGCTGCCCGCCAATCTGAAGTCCGGCGGCGTGCTCATTTACTCCAAGACCAACGGCTTTCGGGACGAGAGCGGTGTCGTGGGCTCGGATACGGCGCTCGCGGCCATCGCCCATGAGCGGGGATATCCCTACTATGTGACGGAAAATGCCGCCATCATGAATAAGGACCAGCTCTCGAAGTTCAAGCTCGTGATCTGGAACAACAACAGCGGTGACACTCTGACTCCCGAACAGCGCGAAGCCTTCAAGACCTGGGTGGAGAAGGGCGGTTCTTACGTGGGCGTTCACGGCGCGGGCGGTGACCCCAAATACAATCCTCCGAACGGCCGCAGTTCGCTGGCGGACTGGCCCTGGTACATCGAGACGCTCCTCGGCGCTCAGTTCACCAGCCACTCGCCGCAGCAATTCGGCGATGCGCATGTGGAAGACACGAAAAGTCCCCTGACGAAAGGACTGCCCCCGGTCTTCAACCGAAAAGACGAGTGGTACGCCTTCGCCACCAATCCGCGCAAGACGCCAGGGTTCCACATTCTGATCACGGCGGACGAGAAGAGCTACAAGCCCGGCAACTCCACCATGGGAGACGATCATCCGCTCGCCTGGTGGCATTGCGTCGACAAGGGCCACGTGTTTTATTCCGCGCTCGGCCATGGCGGAATGATGTACACCGAACCCGTCATCCTCCAGCTTTACGGCAATGCCATGGCGTGGGGGCTGAACGAAAGCGGTAAGGACTGCTCCGCCGGTAAGTAGGAGTGCCGCGGTTGTGAATAGCCGCCTCTTTGGGATTTTTGCGTTCTGCGCGCTCGCAACCGGGGCGGCTTCTTTATTGAATGAGGCAGTCGCCGCCCTCAAACGCGGCGACAATATCAGCGCGGAGAAAAAGCTTCGCGCCGAGATCGCGGCGCGCCCCGCAGAAGCCGAAGCCTGGAGTTTTCTCGGCGTCTCTCTCGATAATCAGAAAAAATTCAGTGAGGCCGAGGCCGCGCATCGCAAGGCGCTCGCCCTCGCTCCCCGTTCGAACAGCGTTCTCGACAAGTTGGCAACACATCAGCTCACCATGGGCGACCCGGCGGCCGCACGGAAGACTTTCGCGCAGGCGCTCGCCATCATTCCGAACGATGGCTACGCCAACCTGCAACTGGCCACACTGGCGCTGAAGGAAAAGAAAGGCGCCGAAGCTCTCACTTATCTGAACCGCCTCTCCCCCGAACAGCGCAGCGCGCCGGATGTCGTGATTGACCGCGTGATGGCGCTCGAACTGAGCGGCGATCACGCAGCCGCGATTCAGGCGGAAGCGCGATTCCAAAAGACAGCGAACGCAGACACGCTCTACAGCCTCGCCTACGCCTGGGATGCCCTGGGCCGCCCGATGGAGACTCTCCGCATCCTCGCCCGCGCCGCCGAACTCGCTCCCACACGCCCCGATATTCAGAAGTCCTTCGCTGCCTCCGCCGCCAATCTGGGGCAATACGGGCCTGCACTCGCCGCCTGGGATCGTTACGTGAAGCTCGCCCCCACCGACGATGCCGCCCGCCGTGAGCGCGGCTTCGCGGCCATCCACGTCAATCAGCGCGAAGCCGGAATCGCGGAACTGCGCTGGTATACCGGCCGCCACCCGGACGATGCAGCCGGCTGGTATGAACTCGCCATCGGCGAAAGCTCGCTTGACCCCACCGCCGGTATGCCGGACTTCGACCGCGCCATACAACTGAAGCCTGATTTCGCCGCGGCGCTTTCCTCACGCGGCGCCCTGCGTTACCGCGATGGGAAACCCGAAAGGGCTCTCCCCGACCTGGAACGCGCCGTGAAGATCGATCCGGCAAATGCGATGGCGCAGTATCGTCTCGGTCAGGTCTATCAGGCGCTCGACCGTTTGCAGGACGCGCTCGTCCATTACCGCCGCGCCGCCGAACTCGCGCCCAATGATTATCAGGCGCAGTTCCACCTCGCCAACGCGCTTGCCGAAGCCGGCCAGACCGCGGAGTCCGATCGTCTGCTCGAACGAATCCGTAACTGGCCCGCGCGCACGAGCGCGCCGAACCCTGATTTAGTCGATACGAAATAGCTACAGATAACGGAGCAGGTCTTCGGTCCGGAAGCCGTGCGACATCGCCACCTCGCGCTGTATCTTCCCGGCCCGCACCATGTCCGCCAGCGATTGCTCCATCGAAATCATCCCGTCCGCCCGCCCCGTCGAAACCGCCGAGTAGATCTGATGATCGTCGCCGCGCCGGATCAGATGCCGCACGCCGCTTGTCGCCATCAGAATCTCCGTCACCGGATATCGCGCCGGCTGTCCCTGGCCGGCATGTGCCGCCGGAACAAGCTGCTGCGCCACGATCGCCAGCAGCGCCAGTGACAACTGCTGCCGGATCTGGTGCTGGCTGCTTTGCGGAAACGCGTCCAGAATGCGTCCAACCGCCTGCGATGTATCGTTTGTATGCAGCGTCGAAAGCACCAGATGACCGGTCTCCGCCGCGGTCAGCACAGTCGCGATTGTCTCCGGGTCGCGCATCTCACCGACAAGAATCACGTCGGGATTCTGCCGCAGAATGCTGCGCAGCGAGCTCGCGAAATCCGGCGCATCCTCGCCGATTTCGATCTGCTCCACAATCGACCGCCGGTTGGAATGCACAAACTCCACCGGATCTTCAATCGTCACCACGTGATCCTGCCGGTTCGTATTGATCAGATCCACCAGCGCCGCGAGCGTCGAGCTTTTGCCGCATCCGGTCGGCCCCGTCACGAGCACCAGGCCTTGCCGCGCTTCCGCCAGACGTTTCAGCCCCGGTGGCAGATGCAGCGATTCGAGCGTCGGCATTCTGTCCGGAAGAATGCGCACGCTTCCCGCCACCGTCCCGCGTTGATGATGCACGTTGGCGCGGAACCGCCCGATGCCTTCGCGGCTGAAGCAGAAGTCCACCGATTTCGCCCGCTGAAAATCCCGGTACTGCTGCTGCGTCATCAGTGACACCAGCAGGTTCCGCGTGCTTTCCGCGGTGAGCGGCGCTCCCATGGAATGGGAGAGCGCGCCGGCCACGCGCAGCGTGACAGGCGTACCCGCAATCAGCAGCAGGTCCGACGCACCCAATCGCACCGCATGCGTCAGCACCGTATCGAGCGACGACGGATTGGCTGGCGCATCCGGAATCTCCTGCGGCAGGGCTTCCTTCGACTGTGCCGTCCGGTTCAGCTCCGCGACAATATCGGCCAGTTGCTGATTGTCGTACCCCGGCATGGTCCCAGTATAGTGGCGGTATGGACCTTACGAATAAAGTAGCTCTGGTTACCGGCGGCAGTTCCGGCATCGGCCGCGCCATCGCGAAAGCACTCATCGATGGCGGGGCGCGCGTGGCCATTACCGGCCGCGATGAGAAAAAGCTGGCGGATGCCGCCAAATCGCTCGGCGCTCACGCCATTCACGCCGACGCTTCGCGCGAAGAAGATGTCCTCCGGACCTATAAGGAGGTCATGGCCAAATTCGGCGACCTCGACATTCTGATCAACAACGCCGGCATTGGCGCCTTCAGTCCGCTGACGGAGATGGAGACCGCCGCGTTCGAGCGCGTCTTCGCCACCAATGTCACTGGCGTGATGATGATGGGCCGCGAAGCCGCGAAGATTTTCGCGGCCCGGAAGCGCGGCAACATCGTGAACATCTGCTCCACTGCCGGGCTGCGCGGCGCCCCCAACGGCACCGCGTACTATGCCAGCAAATTCGCGGTCCGCGGCATGACGGAATGCTGGCGCGCCGAGCTGCGGAAACACAACGTCCGCGTCATCCTGGTCAATCCGAGCGAGGTCATCACGGATTTCTTCGCGTCCAATGGACTGACCCAGAAAGCGAATGACAGCAAACTGCGCGGGGAGGAAATCGCCCACGCCGTCCGCGCCGCTCTCCAGATGGACGACCGCGGCTTCATCCCCGAACTGTCCGTTTTCGCCACAAATCCGGTAGACTAGTCGGAATCATGCGAATTGCGCTGATCTCCGTGGCGGCGGCTCTTGCTTTCACCGCCGCCTGTTCCGTCGACCCCGGCCCTGTTCAGACAGGCACCACCGCCGTCGAGGTCGGCAAAGCGGATACGGCGCGCGCCGAAGTTCATATGAATGCAGGCGAACTCTGGATCGAGGGCGGCGCCTCCCGCCTTCTCGATGCCACTTTCCGTTACTCCGAACGCGTCGGCCGGCCCGCTGTTCACTACGATGTCATGGGAGCGCGCGGATTGCTGACTGTTGAATCACCACAGAGCGGCAGCGGCGGTATGAAGGGGAACGCCACGAACGAGTGGAGACTTCGGATGAGCTCCGAGGTCCCGGTCGAGCTCAGTGTCCGCCTGGGCGCGGGCGAATCCCACCTCGACCTCTCGCAGATCACTCTTCGCTCAGCGGAAGTCAATATGGGCGCCGGCAATCTGACGTTCAGCATGGCCGACCGTTATTCGCAGGACGTCAATGTTCAGCTCAACGGTGGTGTCGGTGAAGCGCATATCCGCCTGCCGCGCGAAACCGGCGCTGTGGTCGATGCGACCGGCGGCATCGGCAGCATCCAGGCGGGCAACCTGACCAAACGCGGCGATGGCAAGTACTACAACTCGGTTTACGCGGACGACAAGCCGGCCGTCCATATGAAAGTACGCGGCGGCGTCGGCGACATCGTCTTCGAATAATTCGATGACGCCCTTCGCACCGGAAACCAGGTACTCACTGCCCCACCCCAGGCAATATCGCGATCCCCAAAACATAAGTCGCCGGATCACCCGGCTTCACTCCCCATAGCAGCGAGTCCGCGGCCCGCACCGCCAGCGCCGCAAAAGGTAACCCGCACAACACGCCTGCAACAACAATCAACCTGAGCGCGTCCCAGGGCACGAGCAGGGCGGTGCTCGCTTGCTTGCTAAAATGGATCTTTCCCGCCCTTGTCTTCCAGACCCAGCACTAAAGCAGAGCGCACGCCCGTATTGCCGCCTGAGCCCTCCGGCAGCATTGTCGTCAAGGGCGCGCGTCTTCATAACCTGCGGAACATTACGGTGGCGATTCCTCTGAACACGCTCACGGTCGTCACCGGTGTTTCGGGTTCGGGTAAGTCCTCTCTGGCGTTCGATACGATCTACGCCGAAGGCCAGCGCCGGTACATTGAATCACTCTCGGCCTACGCGCGCCAGTTCCTGGAACGTATGGAAAAGCCCGCCGTGGATGAGATCGAAGGCATCGCGCCCGCCATTGCCATCCGCCAGAAAAACACCACGCGGAATCCCCGCTCTACGGTCGCCACATCCACCGAAATCTGGGATTACATGCGGCTGCTCTGGGCTCGCGCCGGCCGCACTTTCTGTCCCGTCTGCGGACGTCTGGTGCAGCGCGATACGGTCGATCAGGTAGCGGCGGCAATGATCGTCCAGCCCGCCGGTACGCGCTTTTTCGTCTTCTTCCCGGTGAAGCACGACGAGCATCAGATTCCGAAAGACCGGCTCAACGAGCTTCGCACGCGCGGCTTCAATCGTCTCTGGCAAAATGGCACAACGTTCGAATTCTCCACGCCCGAATCTCTGCTGGGAATTGACTGGAAGGAGCCGGTCTATGTTCTCGCGGACCGCATCGCCATCGCGCCGGACCTCCACCAGCGCCTCGTCGATACCGTGGAGATTTGCTATCGCGAATCGGGCGAAGTCATCTTCCTGAACGCCGCCACGCAGGACCGTCTCCTCTTCAGCGAGCGCTTCCGCTGCAAGTACGACAACATCGATTTCAATCCGCCCGAGCCGATTCTCTTCAGCTTCAACAGCCCCGCCGGCGCCTGCCCGCGCTGCCAGGGCTTCGGCAATACAATCGACTACTCGCTCGAACTCGTAGTGCCGAACCGCGGCCTCTCGATCGATGAAGGCGCCATTGAGCCCTGGACCAAACCGAGCGGCGTCGAATGGCTCGACGATTTCCGCAAGAAGGCGCGAGGCCGCGTCCGCTTCGACATGCCGTTCTGCGACCTCTCCGAGACCGAGCGTGGCCTCGTCTTTGAAGGCGATCCGAAAACAAAGCTGGACGGCATCCGGCAGTATTTCAGTTATCTGGAAACGAAGAAGTACAAGGTTCACGTTCGTGTTCTGCTGAGCCGGTACCGGGGCTATACCAAGTGCCCGGATTGCCATGGCTCACGCCTTCGCCCGGAAGCGCTGAACGTCAGGATCGACGAACTCACCATAGCGGACGTCGCGCGCCTCAACATCGCCGATGCCGCGAAGTTCTTCTCCGCCCTGACGCTCACACCCGAAGAAGCCGGGATTGCGGGCCGTATCCTGACCGAAATCGATCAGCGGCTTCGGTTCCTGAACGACGTTGGTCTCGAATACCTGACGCTCGATCGCCTCTCCGCTACGCTCTCCGGCGGTGAAGCGCAGCGCATCCAGCTCGCCACCTGCCTCGGCTCACGCCTGGTGGGCGCCTGCTACGTGCTCGATGAACCGTCCATCGGCCTTCACAGCCGCGATACGGAGCGCCTGCTTCGCATTCTCACGGAACTGCGCGATATCGGCAACACGATCCTCGTCGTTGAGCACGATCCCGAAGTCATGAAGGCGGCGGACCACATCATTGACCTTGGTCCTCATGCGGGCGAGCATGGCGGACGCGTGGTTTTCGAAGGCAATTACACCAGCCTGATCGCGCCCTCGAATGAATCGCTCACCGGCCGTTATCTGCGCGGTGAGCTCAAAGTCTCACAGCGCAGGCGCCGCCGCCGCGTCACGCCGAAGGGCTCCATCAAATTCTTCGGCGCGCGGCTGCACAACCTCAAAGGTATTGACGTCTCCATCCCGCTCGGCCTGCTCACCGTGGTGACGGGTGTTTCCGGCTCCGGCAAATCCACCCTGGTTCACGAAGTCATCTATAAGTCGTTGCAGACGAAGCTCGCCACTTCGCAGCCCGAAAAAAACGAGACGCCGAATGAGATGCCGGAATCCGGCGACTCGCCGCGCATGACCTGCACGCGCGTCGAAGGCGCGTCGCGCATCAGCGATGTTGTCATGATCGATCAGACGCCGATCGGCCGCACGCCGCGCTCGAATCCGGTCACCTACATCAAAGCCTTCGATATCATTCGCGGCCTGTTCGCAGGCACGCGCGATGCGGAGAAGCGCGGCTACACCGCCGGACACTTCTCCTTCAACGTACCCGGCGGACGCTGCGAAACCTGTCAGGGTGACGGCACCGTTACCGTCGAAATGCAGTTCCTTGCAGACGTCGAACTCGTCTGCGACAATTGCCGCGGCACGCGCTACAAGAGCGCGATTCTGGATATCAGATACAAAGGCCTCAACATTCACGAAGTGCTCCAGCTTTCGGTGAGCGAGGCCATCCGGTTCTTTCATGACACGCCGAGGCTGGCGACGCGGCTCTCTCTTCTGGAAGAAGCCGGTCTCGGTTATCTGCGCCTCGGCCAGTCCGCCACCACGCTCTCCGGCGGCGAAGCGCAGCGCGTCAAACTCGCCGCTCATCTCGCACAGGCGACGAACGAAGGCACGCTCTTCATCTGCGACGAGCCCACCACAGGCCTCCACTTCGATGACATCAGCCGCCTGCTCATCGTCTTCGAACGCCTGATTGAGCACGGCGCCACGCTGCTCGTCATCGAGCACAATATGGATGTGATCCGCGCCGCCGATTGGGTCATTGACCTCGGCCCCGAAGGCGGAGACGGGGGCGGCCGCATCGTCGCGGAAGGCACGCCCGAAGACATCGCGAACGCCGAGGGCTCGCACACGGCACGCTTCCTCAGGTCGGTCTGAGCGAACCAGCGATGATCGGCACGGCTCAGGATTGCCTCTTTCCGCCCCTCCTCGCTAACTCCCACCCCTTTGACAAACTCCGGCACAGAGCCGGCATGTGTCTGCTGAAATGACCGAAATTCGCGAAATCCTGGAAAAACGTGTTGATCAACAGAAGCAAGCGGCCTGAAGCGATTGGCCTCTCTGGCCATTCCGCCTTGGCCTCGATCCAGCCGGGCGAGGTGTTGAGAATCAGGCAGATGCCTTAAAGCCGAACAATCCCCGCGCCCGAATCAGCTCCGCCACCTCCGGCGGCACCATACTTTCCCACGCCGGATCGCCCGCTTCGATCTTCGCCAGCACGTCATCCGGATAAACATGCAGTTGCTCTTCGCGGAATTCCCGCACCGGCTGGATCTGCCCGCTTTCGAGCAGATACCAGTAGAGCCGCCGCGAAAGAGGGGCGAGCGGCAGTGACACCGCATCCACGACGGGCGCATCCGGCGCGGT
>Ga0134125_10003522_pt1 | contig 18083 bp, 21 predicted proteins | sample KB31751_FD_96464 | JGI IMG/M metagenome (GOLD analysis project Ga0134125, IMG submission 96464) | Terrestrial soil microbial communities with excess Nitrogen fertilizer from Kellogg Biological Station, Michigan, USA - KB3-175-1 | ecosystem: Environmental > Terrestrial > Soil > Unclassified ... | reverse complement strand
GCGGAATGTGAGTTCATTGTCGTCAGCCGTCCGGGATTTTCGATAGCAGACATTCGTGACGCTCTGCCGGAAAAGCTTCGGCCAGCAGAGGAGACGTTGCCTGGAGCGCGTAATCAGCAGTCGAGTGACACCATTGCAGTGCCCGGAGCCACGATTTACCTGCTTCCCGATATTCACAACCGGGTGTCATCAACGCAGATACGCGCTGCCGTATCGCGTCCCGTGCGACAGTTAAGCCGGTTCGTACCGAAGACCGTGGCGGAGTACATCAAGAAGGAACGGCTATACACCGGCGCAGCTGCAGGTGATCTGAAAGACACGGCGCAGAGCAAGGTGCTATCTTTTCAAAAGGCTCGGCACCACGTTCACAGGACCCAGTAACAGGAGAATCGAAAGAAACGAATGAGTCAGCAAACCAGGCAGCAAGTGGCCCTAGCAGTTGATGCGGTCCAGGGCAAAAAGGCTGAAGAGGTTGTCATTCTGGAAATGGACCGCAATGCGGGAGCTTTTACTGATTATTTTATTTTGTGCTCCGGCACTAACCCACGGCAGATCCAGGCCATTTCTGACGACGTTGAAAGAAAGCTTGCGCAGGCGGGCACCCGCCCTAACAGTCTGGAGGGGTACAACCAGGCAGAATGGGTGCTTCTGGATTATGTTGACTTTGTGGTGCACATCTTTTCCGAGCGGGCCAGGAAGTTCTACGATCTGGAACGGTTGTGGAAATCCGCCAGGCATTTGTCGCCGGATGACCTGAAGAAGGCAGCACCAGCGAGGAAGCCGGCCAGGAAAGTCGGCGCAAAACAAGTGGGCAGATCGGGCGTGAAAAGCCGCGCTGGTAAAGCGTCCCGACCGAAAGTCAAGGCCAAGAAAAAGACACGGAAACGCTCGTGAAGCTGCAGATCGCCTGGATTGGAAAAACCAAAGAACCTGCGATTCGAGCGCTCACGGAAGAGTATCTGCGGCGCATTTCGCGTTACGTCGCTGCGGAGTCGCACGAGATGGGCGGCGAAGACGCGCTGCTGCAGTTTGCCGAAAACACGAGCGGTCGCACCAGGCCGGTTTTGATCCTGCTGGATGGTCGTGGGCGGCAATTTACCTCAGAGGAGTTCGCCGACTTATTGCGCGACCAGCAGGACCGCGGGACGCAGAACCTGTTTTTCGGTATCGGTCCGGCTGATGGATTTACGGACATGGCACGACGTTCGGCGGACCTGATTCTTTCTTTCGGCAAAATGACATTGGCGCATGAATTGGCGCGTATCGTGCTTCTGGAGCAGATCTATCGCGCATTTACGATTTTGAAAGGCCATCCGTATCACACGGGCCATTAGTTCTCATGAGTGACGTTCATAAGGGCTTGATCATTGTTAACACTGGGCCGGGGAAAGGCAAAACAACGGCGGCCATGGGGACTGCTTTGCGCGCTGTCGGCAATGGCATGAAGGTCCTCATGCTGCAATTCCTCAAAGGTTCATGGCACTACGGCGAACTGGAGGCAGTGAAGGCCTTTGGCGACAATTTTGTCATGAAGCAGATGGGGCGCGGATTTGTGAAGGTTGGCGGCGCAGAAACAGATCCGGAAGACATACGCATGGTGGAAGAAGCCTGGAAGGAAGCGGAGCAGGCCATCATGTCCGGTCAGTGGGATGTGGTGATATTGGATGAAATCAATTACGCCATCAGTTACGGAATGCTTGATCCGGCCAAGGTGGCGGAGTCGCTCAAGCGTAAACCCGAGCAGGTACACGTAATCTTGACGGGCCGCAACGCGCATCCGACAATCATTGAGTTGGCGGATACAGTCACGGAGATGAAACAGGTGAAGCACGCATACGAAAAGGGCGTGCTGGCACAGCGCGGGATTGAATATTGAGCTGTGGTATCAGTGGGTTTTATGAAGGTCTGAAGTGAGACGCGTCACAGAGTTGTTGTAAAAAAAGGAAGACTAACCTTGGCATGGTTTAAACGAGAATCCAGCGAAATTCAGCAGTCGGACGAGAAACGCGTTCGGACCGAAGGCTTGTGGGTAAAGTGCGACGGATGCCGGCAGATTATCTGGAAAAAAGAGCTGGAAGACAATTTCAACGTCTGTCCGAAGTGCAATTACCACTTCCGCATTGACGCGGCTTCGCGTTTGATGTTGCTCCTGGACGAGGATAGCATTGAGACCTTTGGCGACAGTCTGGCGGCTGTTGATCCGCTTAGCTTTTCCGATACGCGCCCATACAAAGACCGCTTGGCTGAAGGCGAGCGCAAGACTGGGTTGCGTGACGCAGTTATCGCCGTTACAGGGACACTGAATACCCACCGGGTAGTGGCGGATGCCATGGAGTTTAGTTTTATTGGCGGCAGCATGGGAGCAGTGGTGGGGGAGAAGATCACGCGATCAATCGAGCGTGCCCTTCAGGACAAGAGGGCGTTGATTATTGTTTCGGCTTCCTCCGGCGCTCGGATGCAGGAAGGCGTGATCAGCCTCATGCAGATGGCAAAGATCTCGGCGGCACTGGCAAAGCTGGAGGAGGCTAAATTACCGTACATTTCCGTCCTGACAGACCCGACCACCGGCGGTGTGAGCGCGTCCTATGCCATGCTGGGCGATCTGAACATTGCCGAGCCCGGGGCATTGATCGGCTTCGCCGGGCCACGAGTGATCGAGCAGACGATCCGCCAGAAACTGCCGGAAGGCTTTCAGCGCAGCGAATTTCTCCTGAAGCACGGCATGCTGGATGCGGTGGTGCATCGCAAGGAGATGAAGAACTATATCTCTCGCGCGCTCGATTTCATGACACCAAAGGCCGCCTAAGCCGTGTCCGTTTCCTATCAAAGCGCGGTCGACAGGCTGCTGGCTCTGGGCCATGAGCTGACCTCGCAGCGAAAATTTGACCTGGAGCACATGCGAATTCTGGCCCGCGCGCTGGGCAATCCGGAGCGGCGGCTGCAGAGTGTGTTAATTGCCGGCACAAATGGCAAAGGATCAACAGCAGCCACGCTTGCCAGTATTGTTCAGGCAGCGGGCTATTGCACCGGGCTCTATACTTCGCCCCATCTGTTACGCATCAACGAACGCATTCAAATCAATCGCGAACCTATCAGCGATGCTGAATTCGCTCTGATTTATGAGCGTGTTGATCTTGCAGCGCGGCGTCTGGTCGATCGAGGCGATCTGCCGTGGCATCCGAGCTTTTTCGAAATGCTCACGGCGATGATGTTCGAGTACTTCGCCAGCGCCGGAGTCGATCTGGGAGTGATTGAAGTGGGAATGGGAGGTCGGCTCGACGCCACCAACATCGCCGATCCGTCCGTCAGCGTGATTACCGACATTGATTTGGATCATCAGAAGTTTCTGGGAAACACACTTCCAGAGATTGCCCTGGAGAAGGCGGGCATCATTCGCCCGGGTGGCACGGTGGTCTTGTTGCCGCAGCACCCGCAGGTGAATGACACGCTGGGACAGGAAATTATGGCTCGCAAGGCGCGAGCCATCAGCGCCGTCAGGTACATGCCACCTGTTACTCCCGAAGCTGGAAAAGTTGAAGGTACAGGCAATCTATCTGTCGGCAACCATTTCCAACTCGACGTGATGGACAAGGAGGTCAAGATTGATTTCCCGTTATCCGGGAGGCATCAGCTACGGAATCTGGCTCTGGCTATTGCCACGGCTGTGGAACTGTCTCAACTGGGACTGAAGATCAGCCCTGAGGATATTGCCAAAGGCGTCCGAGATACGTCCTGGCCCGGGCGATTTGAAGTCATTCCAGCGGAAGGCGATTCGCCGGAATTTGTTCTGGACGTGGCGCACAATCCCGCAGGCGCCTGGGCACTGCGCTCAGCTCTCTCAACGTTTTATGGAGATCGAAGATTGACTTTCATTTTTGGCGCAATGAAGGATAAGGCGATCAAAGAGATTGCGGAAATCCTGTTTCCATTGTCAGAACGGGTCATCCTCACGCATGCTGATTCTCCCCGCGCGGCAACGGCGGCGGAAATTGCTGCGATGGCCGCGCACACGCAGGCGGAAATGGTGGAAGAACCTTCCATCTCAAATGCATTGGAGCGGGCGGCCAAATCCGCAGGGGACCGCGATGTGGTTGTAATTACCGGCTCAATCTATGTCGTGGGAGCAGCGCTGGCACAGCTGACCGCCAAGGCGACACTGCCGCACGGAGCCTAAAGATGCCGGAGACCACGCAGCTACAGGTTGAGCCGGCGACCAGGAATAGTGGCACACGGGACTTTTTTTCAAAGCTGCGCTCTTATTGCTTCTTTGATCCCCTGATCTGGCTTTACACCGTCGTACTTGGAACGGTTTCGCTGCTGTCCTCGTTGTTCGATTCCGAAGGTGTGATGCAACACCAGGTGGCGCGGCTGTGGGCGCAAATGATTCTGGGGACCATTGGCGCAAACATAACAGTCGAAGGGTTGCAGAAAATTGACACAACCAAGGCGCACGTCTATGTGGTGAATCACCTTTCTGCCCTGGATATCCCGGTACTTTTTGTGTCACTGCCGTTTCAGTTCCGGATTCTCGCGAAGAAGGAACTATTTCGGTATCCATTTCTGGGATGGCATTTGCGCCGTTCCGGACAAATTCCCGTGGTTCTCGACAATCCCAAAGCGTCAATCCGCAGCCTTCAACTAGCCGTGGCGGCTGTGAAGCACAACATGTCGTTGGTCGTGTTTCCCGAGGGCGGTCGTTCTGAGGATGGACAATTGCAAAGCTTTATGGGCGGAGCGTTTTTTGCTGCCATCAGAGCGCAGGCGGATATTATTCCGATGGCGTTAGTGGGAACCTATGAAACTCTGAAGATGAACAGTTTTCATATCAAGCCGCAGCGGATCACGCTCTTTGTGGGAGATCCAATCTTCACCACCGGACTCACAACCCGCGATACGGAAGCTCTCTCGGCGAAAGCGCGCGGAGTGATCGCCGACCTGTATTATGGCCATTCGCCTTTGCCCGATTTGCGGGAGAAGAACCTGGAAAGACAAGAATCACAAAGCTAATAGTGGAGTGAAATCATCGGATCTGCTGCAGAGTTGCCCAACCGATGCGATCTATAGCTCATGAAACCACGTATCGCTATTCCGGAACCTTGCTCTTATGACTCGCAATACAGCCAGAGGGCTTTTCCTGCTTACCTGCGGGCTGTTGAAGCCTGTGGCGGCGAACCGGTCGTGATTTCTCTGCAGGCCAGTCCGGAAGAGATCGCACGCCAGGCGCGCGAATGTGCCGCCGTATTGCTGCCCGGCAGCAAGGCAGACGTGGACCCGCAAAAGTACGGCGCGGAAAAACATCATGAAACTGCTCCCGCTGACCAGCAAAGGGATGCCGCGGATGAATTGTTGCTGCAAGACGCTTACAGTCAACGCAAACCGATCTTTGGCATCTGCTATGGGCTGCAAGCGTTGAATGTGTGGCGCAGCGGCACACTCGAACAGCACATTCAAAGCGCCGTGGCTCACACGGCCGGCCGAGATGTGGAGTTCGCCCATAAAGTTCAGGTCGAATCAGGATCGTGGTTGTCAGGTCTCCTCGGAACAGTCTCGGGATGGATTCCAGTGAATTCGAGCCACCATCAGGCTGCGGAGAGTGTTGGTGATGGCCTCCGCGTGGCGGCCCGGTGCCCGGAAGACGGTGTGATAGAAGCTCTTGAGGGTACAGACCCGGGGCACTTTGTGGTTGCTGTACAGTGGCATCCAGAACGAGGATTTGAGCACGATTCGCCATCGCACAGACTGTTTGAGTCGTTTATTGAGAAAGCGCGTGAGTGGCAAAATGCTGTGAAATCCTGAGTTGCATTGAGCAGATCCCTTCAGCGAAGAGCTGCTGAAAAAGATGGCAGAATCCATTGCAGAAATGAAGGATTAAGGCGATTGAATCATTGCTTGAGAGCTGAAGCGTTACTAAAATTCATGTTGTTCCCTGCTCGGAAGCGAACGTATGCCGACTGGGCTATTCAAACCAGGCGACAAAGTACCTGAAACGGGTATCTATACCGCGTCGCACTACCAGCATCGCCTGCCACACGAAGTTTTTGCGGTTCAAGGCGAAGAATTCCCGGTATGCAGGCGATGCGGTCCGCGCGCCAGTTTCAGCCTGTTTCAGTCTGTTTCCCATGTCGATGCTGATCAGGATTTCTCGAGGTCAAGCCAGGCTAAGAAGAAAGCGGCAGCAAAAGCAGGTTTGACTGGATCTGATTGAGCTGGGCAATAGATAAGTTGCTGAAATTGCCGGGGCGATGCTTGCGCAACCAGAGCTCCCTTCCGTATCGTTGTCGAGATGCCTGAATCTGGTGTGGTGCTTTCCCTTGAGGGCCGCGTGGCGGTTGTCACCGGAGGCTCGCGAGGGATCGGCGCGGCCGTGGTCCGGATGTTTGTCAAGGCCGAGGCTCGGGTGCTGTTCAATTTTCAGAAGGCCAAAGAGCAAGCCTCAAGGTTGGTCGAAGAATGCGGCGGTACGGACCGGTGCGTCGCTGTCCAGCAGGAGTTGGCAACTGTGGATGCGGCGCGGAACCTGATTGACGCTGCGGTCGGGCACTTTAGCCGCGTTGACGTGGTTGTTGCTAATCATGGGATATGGCCTCCGCAGGACGTCCCGATCGACCGGATGACGGCGGATCAATGGCGCAGGACTTTGGATATCAATCTCGACGGCGTGTTCGGTCTCGTGAAATTTGGCATCGCGCAGATGAAAAAACAGACTGGCGGCGGACATGTTGTACTCGTGAGTTCTACCGCGGGACAACGAGGAGAGGCGTTCCACTGTGATTATGCGGCCAGCAAGGGCGCTCTGATCAGCATGGTGAAGGGGCTTTCAACCGAGCTCGCATCGCAGGGGATTTACGTAAACTGTGTGGCGCCAGGTTGGGTGGATACTGATATGGCAGCTCCGGCTTTGCAGGATCCGGAGATCAGCCGCAAGGTCTATAGCACGATCCCGCTCGGCCGGGTCGGCAAGCCAGAAGAGATTGCTGCCACAGTGTTATTCTTGTGCACCCCGCATGCAGGCTTTATCACCGGTGAGATTGTCAATGTGAATGGCGGAGCCGTGCTGGTAGGATGAACTTTGAGCAGCTGCTCAGATAAAGTGAGCATCGAATAAACAAGAATCCCTGCATGAGACTTCTTTTTCTACTCTGCTTTTGTGTGGCTGGGAGTGCCGGCCAGCAGCAACTTCCGCAGACCGTTCCCCTTTCCCCCAATCAGGGCACCGAGGCACAGTCAAATCAGCAAAAAGCCCGCGCGCTTTTGAACAAGACGATTGAAGCCCTGGGCGGGTCTGCCTACATGAATCTTCAGGATTCGTACTCGGAAGGGCGCTACGGGCGTTTTCACAATGAGGTGATGGTCGGTGGTACGGTATTTTTCCGCTATTGGCAGTGGCCTGACAAGGAACGAATCGAGCTCACGCCACAACGGGATATTGCTGACTTGTACATTGGGGACCAGGCCACAGAGGTTACTTACCGCGGATCACACGAGCTCGATCCGAAGAAAGACGACAACGTCAAACTGGCAATTCAGCGGCGGCACTATACGCTGGAAAAGATCCTTCGTGAATGGCTGAAGGATCCGGCGACGCTCTTGCTTGATGAAGGTCCAACCCTTGCCGGCAACAAGATGACTGAGAAGATTACTCTGATCAATTCGAAGAATGAATCAGTGAGTCTTCTGATTTCTCCGGACACGCATCTTCCGGCGCAAAAGATTTTTGTCACGCGCGATCCGGTCAGCAGAGATCACGATGAAGAAGATGAGATTTATGACAACTGGCGGATGGTCCAGGGTATCAATACCCCTTACAGCACCGTAATCATGCGTAATGGGCAGCTCGTACGTCAGCAGTTTCTTTCCAGCGTCTCTTACAACAATCGCCCACCAGAGGCTTCCTTCAGCCCTGTACTGATACCTCACGTCAAGAAATAAGAATGTTCTCAGGGGAGCCACATTGTGTGGCAAAAAAAGCACAACGTGAGTTGCTGGCTTGGGTTTAATCTGTTCATCTAGAACAACTTGCCATTCGAAGCTACAATCCGGGCTGCGGTGGAGTGCCGTGGTGTGGGGTTGCACAGTGGTGCGCCAGTCGAGATGCGTATTCGGCCCGCGCCAGCCGGTACGGGAATTGTGTTCCGCAGAGTGGATCTGGATGGCTTCGAAGTTGAAGCTGTTGGCCGCAATCTGGCCCGCGTCAGCTACGCCACCAGCCTGCAAAAGAAGGGTGTTCTCATTTCCACTACAGAACACCTGCTCTCAGCATGCATTGGAATCGGCCTGGACAATGCGATTGTAGAGTTGAACAACCTGGAAGTGCCCATCCTGGACGGAAGCGCGAAACCGTTTATTGATCTTATTCTGCAGGCAGGATTGCGACAGCAACGCAAGAAGCGGTCGTTTCTGCGTATCTTGCGGGAAGTGGAAGTGCGCGAAGGGAACAAGTTTATCGCCGCTTATCCAGCCAGCGGCTACGCTGTTCAGTACAAGATCAATTTCGCCGAGCCGATTGGCGAGCAGTCATTCGGCATTGACTTATCGCGCGATTTGTATCGTCAGGAGCTGGCAGCAGCACGGACTTTCGGTTTCCTTCGCGAAGAAAAAGCCATGCGGAACATGGGGCTCATACGCGGCGCGAGCGAAGAGAACGTGATCGTTGTAACCGAGACCGGAGTGAAAAACGGCCCATTGCGTTATGAGGACGAATTCGTGAGACACAAGGTTTTGGATCTCATTGGCGATCTCGCTCTGCTTGGCCGACAAGTGATTGGACGGATCGTTGCTGACCGTGCCGGCCATGCGATGCACACTGCGCTGGTGTCGCGTTTGCTGCGCGACAAGTCGCTATGGGAAGAGACTACTGAAGTAGATAAAGGCTCACAGAGATCCGAAAGAGTGCCCATGGCTGAACCGGTGATCGGGCAGGCCTGAAGAGCTTAGATCGTCGCGTTGATAAACATTGCCCCATTACCCAGAGGCAATGCGCGCCTCTCCAGCCATGCATCCAGCTCTCTTTTCACGTCAACAGACAGAACTTGAAAGCGAATGCCAGAGCGGCCTTCTGGTGTTGACCACATCACTTCACCTTTCACTTCGAAAGACCGTCTGGTACCGGGAAGATTGAAGCGCAGCCGGGCAGCGCCACCCTGGTCAAGCTGACGCGCGCATTCAATCGAGATTCCGCCCTGGCTGATATTGGTGATGCTTACAGGAACTTCTGTGCCCGAATCCACCATGATTGCGCCAGTCGCCTTGATCAGATGTCGATGATAGCGGCGGCGCTCGCGCAGGATAAGGCCCTGCGCGGCGCGAACACTGCGCGTTGCGCGATCGATGGAAATCGGCTTATCGAGCACGAAATTAGCGCCCATTTCAAACGCCTGCTGGACGGTGGTTTGGCCGTTCACTACGGCAAAGGCAATGCAGCTCCGGTTGGATTTTCCCTGACGCAGTTCGCGAAGCACAGCAGGGCCATTCTGCGTGTCGTCGCAGTCCACCAGAAATGCGTCGTACTTGCGACGCGTAAGAGCAAGACGCGCCTGCTCGGAGGTGTGGGACAAGTCAAGTTCAATATTTGCGGCGTCCATCACACGGCGCAGGAGTTTTTGAACTTCGGGGTCGCGACTAAGGAGGAGAGCTTGCAGAGCCATGCGGAAACGGTATCCGATGTTGCAGATAAGGCCAAGTAACCAATGTAACGGCACTCGATTGCAAGCGGGCAGTGGACCTTAGGGCAGTAGAATTGAGCGCGAGAAGGCACTTGGCTAAAACCGTTTATCTCTCTGTGGGCTCGAACCTTGGTGACCGTGCGGCGAATCTGCGCGAGGCAACCTTACGGCTGCACGAGTTGGGTCGGATTATCGTACAGTCGTCAATCTATGAAACGGAGCCGGTTGAGGTTGAAGATGCGCAGCCCTGGTTCTTGAATTGTGCTGTCGCGGTCGAGACAGAGCTGGATGCGGCGGAGTTTCTGAAGCGCGCGCTGGCGATTGAGCAGGCAATGGGCCGAGAGCGGACTGGAGTGCGATCGGCGCGTTCGGTAGATATCGATATTATTTTTTTTGGCGATCAAGTGATTTCACGGAAGGGCATTGAAATCCCACATCCAAGAATGGCCCACCGCCGGTTCGTTGTGGAGCCTCTAGCGGAGATCGCACCGCAATTAAAACATCCGGTGCTAAAGCGCACGATGGTCGAATTGTTAAATGGTCTCTCGACAGCTTCCGCTCTTGGTAGAGTGCGCAAACTTGATATGCCAATGAATACAGATTAAAGCAGTCCCGCAACAGGTTGATTTACGATTGACGTCGTGGATCAGGCGGAGATCGCGCGTCTGTTGCGTCTCTATGCGGAGATTGGGGCGAGGCAGCTCGAATTAACATCGATATATATCGATATACTGCTAAAGTGGAATAGCAAGATCAATCTGTCAGCGATCCGCGAGCCGGACGAAATCGTCTGCCGGCATTTTGGTGAGTCGTTTTTTGTTGCGGCGCAACTGATCACGAATGGCTGGATAGGCTCAGTGATTGATGTTGGTTCAGGAGCGGGGTTTCCCGGGCTACCCATCGCGATCTACTCACCCGGGGCGGCGGTGACTCTAATTGAGAGCCAGGGAAAGAAAGCGGCCTTTCTCAATGAGGTGATCTTCGCGTTAGGGCTCAAGAACGCAAAGGTCTTTCGAGGACGTGCTGAGGAGTTTTCGGGTTCGGTAGATCTGGTGACATTGCGGGCTGTAGAGAAGTTCAGTGAGGTATTGCCGGCTGCAGAAGTTCTGGCAAGGGCCGGAGGTCGCTTGGCATTGATGATTGGCTCTTCCCAGGTCGCGGAGGCAAAACAGGTGTCCGTCAGGGTGGATTGGCAGGATCCGGTGCAGGTTCCGGGAGGAAAGTCGCGCGTTCTGTTGATGGGAACCAAAATGGTAAACCGTGAATCTGCCTGATGTACTAGGTCGCTGGAGCGGTTGAGATCGAGGCTTCGTAAACTGGCGTGCAATATTAATGGCCAAAGTGGTCTAAGGATTCTCGTTTGCTCGTTAAAAAGGCACGAAATGCAGTTCCAAGCGACGATCGTTGCTGTGTTCCGTTATTCAAAAGGTTGTTCCACGTGGAACATTGACCCATCACCTGCACTGTTCCACGTGGAACGTGCACCAGTTTGCGGCATTGCAGATTCCGTTTCTCTTCGATACATTCGGTACGAGGCTATTCTCCCGAGCATCCCCCAATGGGCCGTGTTATCTCCGTCGCCAATCAAAAAGGCGGGGTGGGCAAAACCACAACCGCCATCAACCTAGCCGCTTCCTTTGCTGCGGCTGAGGTCAAGTGTCTGCTGGTTGACTGTGACCCGCAATCCAACTCTACCAGCGGAGTTGGTCTTATCAGAGACCCAGAACGCCTGAGCACGTATCACCTTTTGATCCAGGCAGCCGAAGCTGAGCAGGTAATCGTTGGTACCGAGCTCGAAGGTTTGAGCCTGATCCCATCCCACAAGAATCTGATTGGAGCAAACATCGAGCTCGTCGGGGCAGATGGGCGCGAGTTCCGCCTGCGCCATGCTTTGCAGGCAATTCGTGACAATTTCGATTTCATCGTTCTCGACTGCCCGCCAGCCCTGGATTTACTGACCCTCAATGCCTTGGTTGCGGCCGATTCCGTGCTCATCCCTATGCAGGCTGAGTATTTCGCCTTGGAAGGAATCAGCGAGCTGCTTGACACCATCAGGCGCCTGCGAGAGAGCTTCAACCCCGGACTCGATATTGAAGGCGTTGTTCTGACAATGTATGACGAGCGCACGAACTTGGCTCAGCAAGTCACCCAAGAATTGAAGAAGTTCTTTGATAACAAACTGTTACAGACAGTCATCCCACGCAACGTGCGCCTCGCCGAGGCTCCAAGTTATGGCAAACCAGCTTTGCTCTATGACGTACGTTCGCGGGGGGCGGAGAGCTATATTCGTTTGGCCAAGGAAATCATGGATCGCCAACAAAAGAATGACGGTGCAAGTATCCAGGCCGATGCCGCACAGTCGATTCCAGCGGATTCCATGGGTGAACCAGCGGGAGAAGAAGCAGGCCAGGTCCACGAGGAGGTTGAGCTAAAGCATGATGAATGACAAAAGAAAGGTTCTTGGTCGCGGACTGGATTCTTTGCTGCCGGGCAAGCCTGTCGTGGTTCCGCAGTCAACGCCAGCCACGTCCCAAATCCAAGCGCCGGCTGAGATTGCCATTGATCTGATCGATCCCAATCCCTATCAGACACGCCGCAAGATCCATGAAGAATCTTTGAACGAACTCGCCGAATCGATTCGGTCCAGTGGCGTCGTGCAGCCCGTCGTGCTGCGTTCGGCCCTGAATGGGCGATACCAGCTTGTTGCCGGAGAGCGTCGCTGGCTGGCTTCTCGGCGAGCAGGAAAGTCAACGATACCGGCCGTGGTGCGTCAGATCTCCAATGAGCAGGCCATGGAGATCACCATCATAGAGAACCTTCAACGCGAGGACCTGAATCCGATCGAACAGGCCCGCGCTTTTGAGAGACTGAGCCGCGAGTTTGGGTTGACTCAGGAACAGATTGCGTCGAGAACTGGCAAGGACCGTGCCAGCATCGCCAACTTCATCCGGTTGTTAAAACTGCCGAATACAGTCCAAGAAGCGTTGGAGACTGGAGCACTCAGCTTCGGCCACGGCAAAGTCCTGCTGAGCCTGGCTGGCTTTCCGGATCATCTGGAAAAAGCCACGCATGAAGTTTTGCAGAAACAGCTGTCGGTCCGGCAAACGGAAGAGCTTGTATCCAGGCTTCTGAATCCTGACAACGCAGAAAACAAATCTCAACCCGCGGTCGAACTACTCGATCCGAACGTTCGTGAGGCCCAACGCAATCTTGAACGCTCTCTTGGTGTCAAGGTAGAGATCCAGGACCGAAAGGGGCGCGGCAAGATCATCCTGAAGTACGCGTCGCTGGAGGATTTTGACAGGATTGTGGAATCCCTGGGAGTACGCTAACTACATCGATATATATCGATGTAATCATGGTTTGCGCTGCAGCCGCACGGGCCTTTCCGCGCAGCTTCTGCTGCCTTCAGCTAAGGCGCATGGAATTCATACTTCCAAGGGAAAGGGACTCAGTTCCTGAGCCCACTCCATTGTTCCGCAATCACGATTGAGTTGCCGGGATTCGAAGGGTCGTACTTGATGGAGGTCATCAAGCCGGCTTTGCAGGAGTGCAGATCAACGCGATGCCGCAGTGCAGTTACATCCTGCGACGCTTCATAGCTGACGCCGGCGACGTCATATTGGTAGATGAGGAGCTGTATTTCGCCATGTCCATTGGCCGCCATCTCACTCACGTCAATTACAGTGCCGTCAGTGATACGGCCGATTTCATTGATGCGCAAACGCCGCTCCCGCTCGCGCTGTTCCGGCGTTTTACGACGGCTGCGCGCCCACGCTTTTGCGGCTGCGAAGAGACCTATCGCTGCTACTGCAATAACTGGATATAGACGAAGTGTTCCGTTCATGAAATACGTCTCTGGAAAGACGCCCCCGAGCTAGCCCTAAGAAGGATGAGAATAACGCACGAATCGTCGCAACAAAATCCGCAGGAGACCTTAAAGCAGTGCGACCAGACTCATCACCATTGGCCCCGCATTTCCTCACGATGATCACCTGAGTTAGCGAAAAGCGCAAGGTGACCTTGGTCTCCCAGCCGGTCCCGAATCATTGTCACCTAAATGCCTGATTTAACATAGTTCCTCAACGTACCGATACCCTGCACGCCAACCTCAACCTCATCTCCTGACGCAAGCGGCCCCACGCCTGCGGGAGTTCCCGTAAGAATCAGATCCCCGGGCAACAAGGTCATCACCTGAGCGATGTGGCGGATGAGGCGATCAATCGAAAAAATGAAGATCTTTGTGCTCGCCGACTGTTTGAGCACGCCATTCACTCGCGACTCCACCTGCACCCCCGTCCATGGATCGATTTCATCGGTAACGATGGGTCCGACGGGGCAAAATGTGTCGAAGCCCTTCGCTCGCCACCATTGACCATCTTTTTTTTGCAGGTCACGGGCAGTTACATCGTTCGCGCAGGTGTAGCCAGAAATGTAGGGACGCACATCCTCATCCGGGCCAAGGTTGCGGCATTCACGGCTGATTACGATGGTCAGTTCGGCTTCGTATTCAATACGCTGTGAAAGCGTTCCCGGCAATACAATGGCTTGCCCGGGACCAATCAAGGAAGTCGGCGGCTTAAGAAATATCAACGGCTCGGCAGGAACTTCATTGCCAAGTTCTTTGGCATGGTCGGCGTAGTTGCGGCCGACACAAAGAATTTTCGACGGTCGAACAGGTTCCAGCAGAGACACCGAGCTCAACGGCACATGAGCAGATTTCTGCGCGCGACGAAACGCCGGTAAAGCCGCATCCGGAGCAGTTTGTGTTATTTGCTCGGTGCCGTCGACGGTTTCAACCAGCCCAAACCTAGGACCATCCTGAGTGGAGAAGCGACAGTATTTCATAAGATGTTTTTGCCAAGTGGCCTCTTCGTTCTATTGCCTCGGTACCTTTTCCGAAGCTTCGGCCGACCGAGAGCTCTCATTCCCTCGCAGATCAACGGCTGTAACCAGGTAGAAATAATTTTCCCCGGGAAGCACGTTGCCATCATGGAACGCAGGCGTCTTCAGAAGCTGAGTATTGATGCGCTCTGGCGCTCTGCCTGCCAAATGGCGGTAGACATTGTATCCAGCCAAGTCATCTTCTGTGTTGGGCGTCCAGGTCAAATCGATTCCGGGATGCTGAATTACACCTGAAAAGACCGCCTGCAATCCGGCGGGGGCTGCGGGCGGGAACGCATCATGGGCCTGAATGGTCGCGAGAGGAGAATCATCTCCTTCAACTTCACCCTGTTGGGCGCCGGCTCGCCACAGCGTAACGGGAATCACCCAGTAGTCGTATTCTTTTTCCCATTCAATTCGCGTATCCACCATCGGCATAACCGAGCCCTGTTTTACCTGTCCAACCAAGACTGGCTTTTGCTCACCGGAGACCCCATGCAGCCGGCGCATGACGCGATAGATATATTGCGAACTGAGCCGGCCCGACGTGGGCGCTTCCGGCACATCGAAGCTGATGGTAACGCCGCTCGGGGCAAGCCCGAGTAACACCTTTTGCGGCGGCGGCAAAGTTATCACTGCCGGAATTGATACTTCATTAGATGGTAGCGACGTCCGTCCCCGGCTGCTGACTGAGCTTAAGCGATAGAAGACGAAATCTGGAACGGCGGAAGTCGAAAGCAAAGAGCCGATATCATCGGACGCAGACATCATAGATTTCTCTTTCTCATTTACTGCCGGCTCCAGCGGAAACTCCTTCATCGTTTGAAATCCACCTGCATGCGTTCCGCGCAGCAGCACCATTTTTCCGGCCTTGCGGATCAGTTCGCCATCCGTCGTGTGCGTGGGGGCCGTCCACGTGAGGCTGACGCCAGTCCCTTTGCGGATGGCTTGGAGATCGCTAACTGGCTTTGGAATCCCGAGGGAGGGCGGCAGCGGGGCGCCGGGCACTCCACAACCACACAGGCATGCTACAGCCGCCAACCATATGAAAGCCGGGAAACGCATGAATGGGGAGATTAACATCAGGGAGCAGAGAGCGGAAGACGTGTACCCGCCCTGTGGTCGACGAAACATGCTTTCCGGCACGGGAACTTTTCAAGCCTGATAGATAACCCCTCACAGAATATAGCGGGAAAGGTCCTGGTCCTTCACAATCTCCGCCAGCATTTTTTGCACGTATGCTGCATCAATGGTGACGGTCCGCTCCTTCATATCAGGCGCGTCGAAGCTGATTTCATCGAGCACACGTTCCATGATGGTATGCAGACGCCTCGCCCCAATGTTCTCCGTGGATTCGTTTACACGAAATGCGAAGCTGGCGATCTCGTCCAGCGCTTCCCGAGTGAACTCCAATTTGAGCCCTTCGGTTTCGAGCAGCGCCGTATATTGCTTCACCAGAGATGACTTCGGTTCCGTAAGGATTGCAATGAAGTCGGTCATTGTGAGCGATTTCAGTTCAACGCGGATGGGGAAACGCCCCTGCAATTCCGGAATCAGATCGCTGGGCTTCGAAACGTGAAACGCTCCGGCAGCAATGAACAGAATGTGGTCAGTACGCACCATTCCATAACGAGTGTTGACGGTAGTGCCTTCGACAATGGGAAGAATGTCGCGCTGCACGCCTTCACGTGAAACGTCTGGCCCGTGGCCGCTCTCGCGCCCGGCGATCTTATCAATTTCGTCAAGGAATATAATTCCAGACTGCTCCACGCGCTCGACCGCCACGCGGGTGACCTGGTCCATGTCAATCAGACGCGATTCTTCTTCTTGAATCAGGTACTCGAAAGCCTCGCTGACCTTCATTTTTCTCTTTTTCGTGCGCTGACCAAAAATGTTGGGCAGCATGTCCTTGATATTGATGTCCATCTCCTCCACACCCTGGTTGGAGATGATTTCAAAGGCAGGCATGGAGCGTTCGCGAACATCAAGTTCCACAGTCCGTTCATCCAGTGCGCCCTCACGCAGTTGCTGACGGAGCTTTTCCCGGGTACGGGAACTGGAGTCGCCATCTTCTGCGGCAAGTGCAAAGCCGGCGGTGGAAGATGGAGGCGCGGTAGTGCCGGGCAGAAGCAGGTCAAGTAATTTGTTCTCGGCGCTCTCTTCCGCCTTTTCGGCCACTTCCTCGAGACGCTCCTCGCGGATCATGTCAATCGCGATTTCCACCAGATCGCGAATCATCGACTCGACGTCGCGGCCCACATAACCGACCTCAGTAAACTTGGAGGCCTCGACTTTCAGAAAAGGAGAGTTTGCAAGCCGGGCAAGGCGGCGGGCAATTTCAGTTTTGCCGACTCCGGTTGGGCCGATCATGATGATATTTTTGGGCATGATTTCTTCGGCCAGATCGGGAGGCAGCTTCTGGCGGCGCATGCGATTGCGCAGAGCGATGGCTACAGCCCGCTTGGCTTCATGCTGGCCCACAACGTATTTATCTAACTCGACTACGATTTCCTTCGGTGTCAGTTCATCCAGGGTCACATCAGCTTCTTCAGTTGTGCCTGGTAAATAAATTGCCATTACATTCCTTCCTTAATACCTGCCGGCTTGAACCGGTCTCGCTACCCTTCATTTCCGTTTTGTTGTCCGCTGGCTCTTCGTTTTCACGGCGGGTCTGTCTTTGGTGCGATAAACGAATTTCAGACCCGACCAGGTGTCGTCGATGGCGCAAACCTTTACATCAACTAATCCGCAATTCAATCCGACTTCGCGCACCACGTTCTCTGTAAGATCAGTCGCCAGACCTGAAGATTTCTTTGGCCATGAGATCCAGAGCATTCCGTCGGGAACGAGCTTGCCTGAGAAAATTGGGAAGCGCCTTTCCAGATCCGCCCGGCGGTCCGTAAAGCAGACGATCACATTGGCTTTGCCCACCGGTTTGTCGGCACGTTCAACTCCTTCAGGCAGATCGCCCAGATCCTTTACAAACGTTGCCGGTTGATTGTGCAGAATCAGCCGATTGCCGGGTTTGATTCCGATCTTCTGGAGTAGCGGCGTTCCTGAATAGCCTGCCATGGCGGTTAACGCGTGGATGCGACCTGTTTCTCCGGCACAACTGAGAGTTCTTCAATCATGAAATTTTCGTTGGTGTAGATACACGTTTTGCCGGCGATCTTCATGGCTTCTTCAGCGATACGGCGCGCCGAAAGTTCCGTATTGTCCATTAAAGCGCGCGCGGCCGCCAGAGCATACGGACCCCCGCTGCCTATCGCAGCCACCCCCCCGTCGGGTTCGATTACGTCGCCTGCACCGCTGATGAGGAAAGTCAGAGTCGGATCGCTGACCAGCAACAATGCCTCCAGATGTCGAAGGGCCTTATCCGTGCGCCATTCTTTAGCCAGCTCTACCGCGGCGCGACCCAGGTTGCCGTGATACTGCTCCAGCTTGCCTTCAAAACGGGCGAATAAGGAGAACGCATCGGCGGTGGAACCAGCAAACCCGGCGAGGATCTTGTCGTTGTACAGGCGGCGGATCTTCTTG
>Ga0134125_10003520_pt1 | contig 18086 bp, 16 predicted proteins | sample KB31751_FD_96464 | JGI IMG/M metagenome (GOLD analysis project Ga0134125, IMG submission 96464) | Terrestrial soil microbial communities with excess Nitrogen fertilizer from Kellogg Biological Station, Michigan, USA - KB3-175-1 | ecosystem: Environmental > Terrestrial > Soil > Unclassified ... | reverse complement strand
TTCGGCCGCGTACGCGGCCGCGAACTTGTAGATCGCGAGGGTCGCGTCGCGCACTTGTGCCGCGAGGTTGGCGCCGGCCAGCTTCACCACCTCGTCGAAACCGATGTTCTCGTCGTGGGTGCCCTTGGGTGCCTTGGTCGAAGGGGTGAAGATCGGCGCGGGCAATTGCTGCGCCTGCTGCAGGCCCTTGGGCAACGCGATACCGCACAGCGACCCGGTGTTCCGGTAATCCTTCCAGCCCGATCCAATCAAGTACCCGCGCGCGATCGCTTCGACCGGCACCGCCTTCAGCCGCTTCACCACCACCGCGCGCTTTTCGTAGAGCGCGGCATCGACGCCGGCCGGCAAAACCTCGGCAACCGGGGTGCCGGTCAAATGATTCGGCACCAGGTGCGCGGTCTTGTCGAACCAGAAATTGGAAATCTGGCACAGCATCTCGCCTTTGCCGGGGATCGGGTCGGGCAACACCACGTCGAATGCCGACAAGCGGTCGCTCGCGACGATCAGCAGGCGATCGCCCGGCAGCGCGTACACGTCGCGCACCTTGCCGCGATGCAGGAGTTCGAGGCCGGGCAGGTCGGATTCGAGCAGGGTGGTCGGCACGGCGGCGCTCCGCAGGCGGGAAAACGCGCATTGTAGCGACGTGCGCCGCGCGCGACGGTTGCATGCCGACTGATAAACTTGGCGGATGCACAGATTGCGTTCAATCCTGCTGCTTTTCGCCGTCGCGCCTGCCACGATCGCACAGGCCGCGACCGAAGCCCCGGCTCCGCCCGCGCGGCTTGGCTTGTGCGCGACCTGTCACGGCGAAGACGGCCACGCGCGCATTCCGGGCGCGCCCAATCTCGCCGGCCAGCCCTATCAGTACCTCTTGCAGGCGTTGCACGAATACCGCAATGGCGAGCGCAACGTGCCGGTAATGCGTGCGGCAACGGGACCGCTCAGCGAAAAGGAAATGCAGGCGTTGGCGCACTGGTTTTCCGCGCAGTCGCCGTGCCAGCCCGGCCAGGCGGGGAGTCCATGAGGATCTGGGGGAAGCTGGTCGGTTTCGTGATCGGCTTGGTGGTGACGCGCGGTGATTTCGGCGGCGCATTGATCGGGCTGGTGATCGGACACCTGGTGTTCGACAGCGGCTGGCTCGGCGGCCTGACGCACACTGGCGGCAAGGACGGTTACGTCGAGCCACTGTTCGCCATCATGGGCACGCTGGCCAAGAGCGATGGCCGCGTGTCGGAAGCGGAAGTCACGATTGTCGAGAAGCTGATGACGCGGCTGGAGCTGGATGCGCTGTGGCGCCGCCGCGCGATCGATGCCTTCAACCAGGGCAAGGCGCCCGGTTTCGATATTTCGAGAGCGCTGGTGGACTTGCGCGGATGGTGCATGCCGCGGCGCAGCTCGGTGATGCCGTTCCTCGACATGCTGTGCGACGTCGCGATGGCCGACGGGCCGTTGACCGAAGAGAAAGTGCGCGTGCTGAAGCGCGTGGCGTTTTCGTTGCGCATCAGCGAAATCCAGTTGGTGGCGCTGCTGGCAATGAAAGGGTTCGCGTGGAGCACCGGTCCGCGCCCGGGCGAGTGGGCGCAGTCCGGCGCGTATTCGCAGCAGGGATATCGTCCCGCGTCGCGCAGCAATGGCCCGGATCCCTACGCCGTGCTGGGCGTGCCGCGCGATGCCGAGGAGCGCACCATCAAGCGCGCCTATCGCAAACTGATCAGCGAATTCCACCCGGACCGGCTCGGCAACATGCCGGAAGATTTGCGCCGCCGCGCCGAAGCGCGCGCCAGCGAAATCAATGCGGCGTGGGAGCGCATCCAGGCGGAGCGTGGTTTTCGATAATCAGCGATACTCTGTTGCACATGCGGCAAGCGCTTCGTTTGATGAAGCGTGCTCCCACAACCCCATCGATCCGTTGACAGGCGATGGCTCGATCGCCCCTGACCCAAGGGGCTAAACATCTGAGCGCCACGAAATGGCCAGACAACCTTGCGTCATCGCTCCCTCCATCCTTTCGGCCAATTTCGCCAAGCTCGGCGCAGAAGTCGATGCGGTGATCGATGCCGGCGCCGACTGGATCCACTTCGACGTGATGGACAACCATTACGTGCCCAACCTCACCATCGGGCCGATGGTGTTGCAGGCGCTGCGCGATTACGGCGTCACCGCGCCGATGGACGTGCATTTGATGGTGGAGCCGGTGGACCGGATCGTGCCCGATTTCGCGAAAGCCGGCGCCACCTCGATCAGCTTCCACCCGGAAGCCACGCGGCACGTGGATCGCACGCTGTCATTGGTTCGCGAGCACGGCTGCAAGGCGGGCCTGGTGTTCAATCCGGCCACGCCGCTGGACTGGCTGGATTACGTGCTGGACAAGGTCGACATCGTGCTGGTGATGAGCGTCAACCCCGGCTTCGGCGGGCAATCGTTCATTCCTTCGGCGCTGGAAAAGCTGAAGCGCGCGCGGGAGATCATCGACCGCAGCGGCCGGCCGATCCACCTCGAAGTGGACGGCGGCGTGAAGGTGGACAACATCGGCAGCATCGCGCGCGCCGGCGCGGACGCCTTCGTCGCAGGATCGGCGATTTTCGGCGGCAGCGACTACAAGCAGACCATCGCGGCGATGCGCAAGACGGTTGGTTGAATCGAAAGAGCATTCAGTCCGCAAATGAACGCAAATCAAGAAGTCGGGATCGCGGCCCTGGATGCTTGTCGAAGCGGTTTTCGTGAAAAGCCAGATCATGGATGGCCGGGTGGGCTGGCAGGGTGCGGAAGTCCTGGTGCTCGCGCAGTGCCGAATGGACCAGCGTTCATGGACGAACGCACAGGCAAAGACCGACGGTCCCGGCGCTTGCGCACCGAGACCGCGGCCGACCAGGAGAGGAACGAAACGCGAGGCCGTGATGGGCGGGGCCTCGACCTGCGTGTGGTCCACCGCGCTGGACGCCTTCCGGTGTCAGTGGCCGGTGCGTCTCCGGCGCCAGCGCGGGGGTATTCCACAGTCGACATCCACGGCAGGAGTACCGACGCCGATCATTTGGCCCGGCGTGGGCGCCGGCTGCGGGGCGGGACAAGGGCGGCACGCGGGCAATTTGTGGCAAATTTCTGACAGCCCCCGCGAGGACTTGCGCACTGCGACTGTATGACGCAGGCTCGCTCGGCGCCTCGTTGCGACAGCGCGGCCACCCGCCATAGCGTCAACAGCCCCCAGGAGAACCGAATGGCCCGCGCCATCGCCATCGTCGAGGACGAACCTTCCATCCGCGCCAATTACGTCGAGGCGCTTTCACGCTTCGGCTACGACGTGCACGGTTTTGCTTCACGCGCCGAGGCATCCGGCGCCTTCGCCAACCGCATGCCGGAATTGGTGATCATCGACATCGGCCTGGGCGACGAACCCGAGGGTGGGTTCGACTTGTGCCGTGAGCTGCGCGCGCGGTCGGCGACGCTGCCGATCATTTTCCTGACCGCGCGCGATTCCGACTTCGACGTGATCTCGGGATTGCGGCTCGGCGCCGACGATTACCTGTCCAAGGACATCAGCTTCCACCAGCTCGCCGCCCGCATCGGCGCGCTGTTCCGCCGTGCCGAATCGCAGAAGGCGCCGGCCGCGACCGAAACGGTGGTCGAGCATGGTCCGTTGAAGCTGGAAGCCGAGCGCATGCGCATCACCTGGAATGACATCGAGGTGCCGTTGACCGTCACCGAGTTCTGGATGGTGCACACGCTGGTGCGGTTCCCCGGACACGTGAAGAATCGCGACCAGCTGATGCGTGATGCGGAACTGGTGGTGGACGACGCCACCATCACGTCGCACATCAAGCGCATCCGCAAGAAGTTCCTTGCGATCGATCCGGAGTTCGACGCGATCGAGACGGTGCATGGGGTGGGCTACCGCTGGAAACCATGATTTGTGCGATCGTCCCTGATCGCTGCCTCGACCTGTCTGCTGCAAGATTCCAGACGACGGCGCTGGCCACCCGGGAACGGCCATCCATGGCCTGACTTTTCACAACAGCCGCTCCGTATGGTGTGAGGTCGGGCGTCCCGCCGAAAGGATCAAACATTTGATATTCGGCTGCGCCGCGTGTCTCATGCGTCCATGAGATTGCTGCTGCCGCTCTTTTGCTGGTTCCCGGCCCCCGGCCCCCGGTACCCGCTGCCATGACCCTCCGCCGCAAATTGCTGCTGGTTGCGTTGTCCACGCTGGCGTTGCCGTGGGCCGGTTGGCTGTACGTGCGCCAGATGGAACACCTGCTGCGCAACAGCCAGGAGCAGGCGCTGTTGGCGATTGCGTTCGCGCTGGATCGCGGGCTCGTGGCGGTGGGCGCGCAACTGCCGCACGCCGACCAGGGCTGGTACGTGCAGGATGCCAGCCAGCCGATCGTGATCGACGGCGACGATTCCGACTGGAAGCCTTTCGCGCGCTGGGAACAACATCCGTGGCCCGGCGCGGATGTGCAGCTGGCTGCGGATTCGGCATGGCTGTACATGCGCATCACCGTTGCGGATGCAACCCACACCCGGGTCGGCGCCTTCGATGCCACCGCGATCGAATCGGATCACGTGCTGCTGCAATTGACGCGCGGCCACCGCCAGCGCAGCTACCTGCTTGCCAGCGCCAGTCCGGGCGCTTTCCTCGCGCATCCGCTGGGGCCGCGCGAGCGCGGATTCCCGGACGAGATCAGCGGCCAATGGCAGGATTCAGGCAAGACCTACCGGATCGAATTGCGCATTCCGCGCGCGCAGGCGCCGGATCAGTTGGGCGTCGGCGTGTTCGATGCCGATGCGCCCACCCGCTTCAACGGCGGCAAGCCGGACCTGCGGCCACTGCTCAGCCTGTCACCCGCGCTCTCGAACGACCTCACCCAGCTCGCGCCCAGCGGCATGCGGGTCCGGCTGTTGAGCGCCGACGGCTGGGTGATCGGCGAAGGCGGCAGCATGCTCGAGGTGCGCAAGCCCAGGGTGAAACATTTCCCCTGGCTGCAGCAGGTGCTGTCGGATTTGCTGGTGGTGCCTTCGCTCGACCAACGCCAGCACCTGCCGCGCAACATTCCGCGGCTGTCCGAGCCCGACGTGCAGCAGGCGCTGGACGGGCAAGCCACCGCCAACTGGCGCGGCGGCGATACCAGTGGCAGCGTGGTGCTGACGGTGGCGGTGCCGCTGGACGTGCGCGGGCAGAATCGTGGCGCGCTGGTATTGGAACAGTCCAGCCAGGCGCTGCCGCTGCTGACCAATCGTGCGCTGCTGGGTTTGATGCTGGCCAGCGTCGCGGTGTTGCTGATCGCGGGTGCGGTGTTGTTCGCGTTCGCAACGTGGTTGTCGGTGCGCATCGGGCGCCTGCGCGATGCCGCCGAGCAAGCGCAGCATCACGAAGGCCTGGAGTTGGCCAAGCTGCCGCTGGTGGATGATCGCGATGAACTGGGTGATCTTGCGCGCAGCCTGTCGCGTTTGCTGGAATCGATCGGCACCTATACCGAATACCTGCGCAAACTCGCCTCCAACTTGTCGCACGAACTCAACACGCCGCTCGCGATCGTGCGCTCGTCGCTGGAAAACCTGGAGCATGCCGAATTGCCGCGCGAGGCGATGTCCTATCTCGCGCGCGCACGCGATGGCACGGCGCGCATCGGCACCATCGTGCGTGCGATGAGCGAAGCCAGCCGCATGGAGCGCGCGATGGCGTCGGCCGATGGCGAAGACATGGACCTCGCACAGGTGGTGCGCGGATGCGCCGAGGCGTACCGGCCGCTGGCGGCGCCGCGCGAACTGCAGTGCGACCTTCCCGGCGGGCCGGTGCCGCTGTACGGCGCGCCTGAGCTGATCGCGCAGGCGCTCGACAAATTGTTCGACAATGCGCTGTCGTTCACTCCGCCGGATGGCTGGATCCGCATCGCGCTGCAAGAGGGCGACGACGGTGAAGCGCGCATCCTGGTGGCCAACCGGGGCTCGCACCTGCCCGATTCGATGCAAGGCCAGTTGTTCGATTCGCTGGTCAGCGTGCGCGGCGCGGGCGCCAAGGCCGGTGCACCACACCTTGGGCTGGGCCTGTACGTGGTGCGGCTGGTCGCCGAGCTGCATCAGGGCCGCGCTTCCGGACGCAACACGGAAGCCGGCGTGGTGTTCGAGATGAGCCTGCGCGGCATGCGACGGGAATAGTCTTGCGTCCGTCCATGGACGCTGCTTCGTTGGGATGATTGGCGAGATTGATTCTTTGCGGTTTCGCTGGCCAGAACGATCATCCATGGCCCGGTTTTCCACCAAAGCCGTTTCGAACCAGGCACTTTTCGCAACGGCTCATTAGAATTGCGCGTCTTCTCCAGGAATAAGTCGGTGATCGACCGGGACCAGTTCGATGCCCTCGCCCGCGAGGGCCACAACCGCATTCCGCTGGTGCGCGAGGTGCTGTCGGACCTCGATACGCCGCTGTCGGTGTACCTGAAACTCGCCGACGGGCCGTACACCTTCCTGCTGGAATCGGTGGAGGGCGGCGCGAATTGGGGGCGCTACTCGATCATCGGCCTGCCGGCGCGGCGCGTTTTCAGTTTCCGCGCGCACATGCTGACCGTGATCGAAGACGGCGCGACAGTTGAAACGCGCGAGGTGGCCGATCCGCTCGCCGAGGTCGAGCGCCTGCGCGCGCAATATCGCGTGCCGCATTTGCCGGACCTGCCGGCATTTACCGGCGGACTGGTCGGCTATTTCGGATTCGAAACCGTCGGCTACGCCGAGCCGCGCCTTGCGAACTGGGACCGCGCCGACGAACTCGGTACGCCCGACATTCTTTTGGTGCTGGCCGAGGAAGTCGCCGTATTTGACAACTTGAAGGGCCGCTTGTACCTGATCGTGCACGCCGATCCGTCGCGACCGCATGCCTACGCGCGTGCGCAGGGGCGGCTGGATGCGTTGGCGCATCACCTGCGCCAGGGCGGTGCGGCGTATCCGCAGCCGACCCACGGTGCGGTGCTGGACGAGCGCGATTTCAAATCGTCCTTCACGAAGGAAGCATTCGAAGCGATGGTGGAACGCTGCAAGGAATGCATCCGCGCCGGCGACGTCTTCCAGGTCGTGCCCTCGCAACGCCTCAGCATCGGTTTCAACGCGCGGCCGGTGGACGTTTATCGCGCGCTGCGCGCATTGAACCCCTCGCCGTACATGTATTTCTTCGATCTCGGCGAAACCCAGATCGTCGGCTCGTCACCGGAAATCCTGGCGCGGCTGAAGGACGGCAAGGTCATCGTGCGTCCGCTCGCCGGTACCCGCAAGCGCGGTGCCACGCCGGAAGAAGACGCGGTACTCGAAAAGGAATTGCTGGCCGACCCCAAGGAACGCGCCGAACACCTGATGCTGATCGATCTCGGCCGCAACGACATCGGTCGCATCAGCGGAACCGGCACGGTCGAGGTCAGCGACTCGTTCGCGATCGAGCGCTATTCGCACGTGATGCACATCGTCTCGCAGGTCGAAGGCAGGGTGCGTCCGGGCGCGAGTTACATGGACGTGTTGCGCGCGACGTTCCCGGCCGGCACGGTTTCCGGCGCGCCCAAGATCCGCGCCATCGAAATCATCCAGGAACTGGAACCCTTCAAGCGCAACATCTACGCCGGCGCGATCGGCTGGATCGGCTGGTGGGGCGACGCCGACACCGCCATCGCCATCCGCACCGCCGTGATCCAGGACGGCCGCCTGCACGTGCAGGTCGGCGCCGGCATCGTGTACGACTCCGATCCGGCGACCGAGTACGAAGAGACGATGAGCAAGGGTCGGGCGCTGTTCCGTGCGGTGGCGCAGGCGGTGCGCGGACTTTGATTCCCGCCGTCACCCCCGGCGAAAGCCGGCATCCCGCTTCGCCCCTCTCCCGATGGGAGAAGGAAATCACGCCAACGCGCGAACCTTCACCACCGCCGGGTCGTCGGCGTGCTCGATCAGCATGCGGCGGACGCGATCCTGCCAGAGCCGCCCGAACTCGCGACGCTGCGCCGCGTCGGCCTGCCCGGTGAGCACAAGTGGCATCAGCAGGCGCTGCATCGGATCGGCCGGAACGCTGCTGGTGTCGATCTCGATTTCCATCTCGTCGCCGGTGTCGTTGCGGCGGAAGCGGATGCCGCTGACGTCGCCTTGCGCGTAGTGCAGCAGATTCCTGCGTGCGTGCCGGCCGCCGAGTCCCTTGAAGCCGTTGTTGGCGGCGGCGCCGGTGACAAGCGTCAGGATTTGTCCGATCACGCCGGTGACACCGGCATCCTCGGCCTCATTGAGGTACACGCCGATACCGCCGCGCTCGGGCAGGCTGTCGGGATAGAGATGACGCAGCGCGGCACGTGCGCCGAGCCACCCGCCGGCGACGGTGGGGCAGGAGTGCCCGGCCAGCCTCACCGCGTCGGCGTAGTGGTACTCGATCACGCCGTCGTCGCTGGCGCCCAGCAGGTGCGCGAGGCCGTCGTGCAATTTGAGCACTGGCACTTCGGCAAAGAAATCCGGAAAGGCCATTACTCGGTGACCACGAAATCGATCACCACCGGGCCGTCACCGCCGCGGGCCTGGTAGATCACCTCGATGCGGTCGCCATAGCGTTGCTGCATCTGGTGCAGCAGCGGAACCGGATCGTGGTCGTTGACGAAGCGCATCGCTTCGCCGGCCTGCAGCGCATCGAGCGCACCGAAGATCGCCGAGTGGCGGAAGCGATGCGCGATCGCGCGCGCATCGAACGGATACGGTGTATAGGCCCGGGTCTGCGGCGTGCTGTCGACTGGCGTGTTCATGCGGGCTCGCGTCTGGAATGACCGCAAAAGCATGCACGTGCACCGCGCCGCATGTATTGACCTGAATCAGGGCGATGCGGTCTTCGGTGGCGCGGCGGCATTCCCCAGAAACGCAGCGCGTTGCGCCGCGGGCTCGCTGCCGATCTTGCGGACCGCGGCGTAGAAGTGTGTCCAGTCGCCGCCGCACTGCTTGAACAGCGCCGCGAACGCGGGCACGCCGCGGTCGTACAGCCCGAACGGCAGCAACTTGGCGTTGTTCGGTGGCGTGTCGAACCATTGGTCGTAGCCGGCGTATCCGGCCCATTCGGTATCGCGCATATGTTCGTAGTCGCGACGCATGTCGGCGAATATTTGCGCCTTGCGTTTGCGCTTTGCTGCATCGGAAATGTCGCTTGCGTACAGGGCCTTCAATTTCCCGCGAGTCTCCAACACCAGACCGGTGAATTGCTTGCGGCGTTCCGCTTTGGCAGGGTCAGGTGGCGGCAGGTGATTGTCGGCGTGCCACAGGCGCAGACCTTGGCGCTGAACGAACGTGGCGAAGGATTCGTTGAAGGCGGTGTCGTTCTTGGCGTAAAACTGCTGGTGCGCGAGCTCATGGAAAATTGTGCCGATCATTTCGTCATCGCTCCAGTGATCCATGGTGCTGAGCAACGGATCGGCGAAATGTCCCAGCGTGGAATACGCCGGCACGCCGCCGACCCAGACGTCGTTGCCTTCCTGTTTCAGCTTTTCCGCCAGCGTCTCGGCGCGACCGTGGTGATAGAACCCCTGGTAGGCGACGCAGCCCGCGAACGGGAAGCAGTGTTCCACCGGTTGCAAGGACAGCGCCGGTGTCGCGAACACGTTCCACATCACGAACGGCCGGTGGATGTCGGCGTAGGTGGTGTAGCTCTTGTTGCGCGGCAACTTCAGGGTGCCGGACGCAAACGCGCGGGCGCGCAGCGCCAGTTGCAGCCGCGCGCGCAACGCCGGATCGACATCAGGATTTGCGATCAGTTGCCTGATCGGAACGCGCGCGTGCAGCACGGCCATCTCGCCTGCGGCCAGATGCGCGTAGTAGCCCAGCGTCGAGCAGCCTGTCAGCGCGGCGCAAACGCCGGCCGTGGCGAGCGTGCGCAGGATCGTCTCGTGTCGTGGGCGGCGGGCATTCACACTTGCGTTTCTTTCCCGGGAGGCCGGGTTCAGCCTGACGGCCATGTTGCTGCTGGACTTGAAGCGGGCAGAGGTTCGAGCTGCTGTAGCCTCAGCTACCAGTGCAACCAGCCTATATGGTGGATCGGTTGCCGGTGACTATGCGTGATCTGCGGGGGCTTGTTCGTGATTGCGACCGGCGCTGGATCAACACGTTGCGCAGACGGACCTTCACCCTGAGCTTGGTGAGTACGCGCGCGACTTTGTCTTTCAGATCGACGTTGTTCCGTAGCAGGGAAACCAGTTAGCCGCCGAGCATCCAGTCGCGACGGCAACGCAAAGGAATGCGGCCAGATCTCCTGCACTTGGCCGGCAGCCAGCGCGTACTCGATACGATTTTCTTCCGCGAATTGGCCCGAAACCAGCAACCCGCTTTGACCTGCGCCGACACTCGGCACGGGTAGATCTAGCAATATCTGAGTAAATCTAGCCTCAATAGGCTATACTTTGTTAGAGATTCCTGGCTACCGCAGGCCGAGCGTGGACACCTACAGCAATCCGTTCAACCCCGGCGCGGGGGTGAGCCCGCCCGAGCTGGCAGGCCGATCGGAGGTGCTGGAGCAGGCGGTCACCGCCTTGGAACGGACCAAGCGTGGCCGGCACGCCAAGTCCCTGATGATCTTGGGTCTGCGCGGCGTGGGCAAGACCGTTTTGTTGAACGAGATCGGAAGGGAAGCCAATGACCGCGGCTACCTGGTCGAACAGATCGAAGCGCGTGACGGCGAAGGCCTGCGCCAGCTCCTGATTCACGCCCTCCGCCGGGTTCTTTTGAAATTGGATCGCCCTGGCCAGACGATCGAAGCGGTCAAGAAAGGACTGCGCGTGCTGCGCAGCTTCATCGGCAGGATCACGGTCAGCACTGGTGGCGTAGACGTGACATTGGGGGTTGATCCAGAACCGGGCCACGCCGACAGCGGTGACTTCGAAGCGGATGTCAAAGTCGTACTCGTGGCCACCGCGCAGGCGGCCAAAGAGGCAAAGCGGCCCGTCGTGTTGCTGATAGACGAATTGCAATATGTCTCCCGCGAAGAGCTCGCGGCGTTGATTCGGGGCATGCACGCGGTCAATCAGGATGGCCTGCCGTTGCTATTGTTCGGGGCAGGGTTGCCGCAGCTGGCGGGGCAAGCCGGTGACGCCAAGAGTTACGCCGAGCGTTTGTTCGACTTCCCGCGGCTGGACCGGCTCGAAAAGGAAGACGCCTACAAAGCCATCCGCGAACCGGTCGAAGTCGAGCGTGCGCGCATCGACGACGGCGCACTTGAAGAAATCTTCACGCAGACCCGAGGCTATCCCTATTTTTTGCAGGAATGGGGCTACAACGTTTGGAATATCGCGGGCGGCGATGCCATTACCGAAGGTGATGCCAAGGTCGCGACCAACCAGTCGATTCGCAAACTGGACGAGTCTTTTTTCCGGGTACGTTTCGATCGGCTGACACCGCTGGAACGTGAATACATGCGCTACTTGGCCGAACTTGGGGAAGGTCCGCAGCGTTCATCCGATGTTGCCAAGGCGATGAACCGCAGCGCCCGAAGCTTGGGGCCGACGCGCGACAACCTGATCAAGAAGGGGATGATCTACGCGCCGGAACACGGTCAAGTTGCTTTCACCGTGCCCCTGTTCGACGAATTCATGCGACGCGAGATGCGGTTGCCCTGAGAACATGCACCATAAACGGCAAAGCCGAGGACACGGTGATCGCTCGATTCCACATGACCAAGCCGCGCGGCGAAATTATCAGTTTGCAAGGGGCGAAGTGGCGAAAACGACCCCAAGCCGTCCTTGCCGGCCGGCCGGTTTGGGGAAGGCTGGCTGTCACCCACCCAAGGGATAACACCCATACCGCCCGAGCGCCCTCAGCAGCGACAACCTGAGTTGTGCCGCAGGATTGCGTACACTGCGCCGCGGCGGAAGCCGGCCTGTCGCCGGCGGGGAACATCCTCGTGCCATGGCGGTTCGTCCTTCCTTCTTTGCGGAACTGAAGCGCCGCAACGTGCTGCGCGCGGCGGTGCTGTCCTTGGGATTAAACGAGGGCGTTAACGTTGGTTTCCTCGTTCAACCCCGAAGACTCTCCGAGTTGTTCACTCAGTGGGCGAGGTGGCCACAGCGACGAAGCACCGTAGATGGCGAAGGTCTATTGACACTTATGACCTCACAAATCCGATCCATTCGCGTAAAGCGGCAAGCGCGCAGCCGAGACGAAGGTAAGAGCATGAAGGCCGCAAAGCAGCAGAAACGCCCCGACAAAGGCACTCGAAACCGCCTGGTTCGTGAGGTGCAACCCCAATTTCCACGTGAGGAATGACGCGCAAATCGTCGTCATCGTTGGGCCGCCGAGTCGCTGAACGATATTGAGCGAAGTTGTCGCCATGGGCAGCTTCTTGCGGCTGACCGAAACATAGGCTGCAGTCATTGATGGCAGGCCCACGCCGCTCATCCCCATGCCCCGAATGAAAAGGGCAGGAATGAGCACGGACAACGCCAAGCGGTGGGTCGCAAGGTATAGAAACGGCACCGTGCCGACGAATGCCAAGAGGGCGCCGCTAGCGGATACGCCGCGGATGCCAAACCGGTCCGTCAGCATGCCCATCAAGGGATACGTGATCATCATGCCAAACCCGAGGGGCGCAAGCATCCAGCCCATCTCGCCAGGCGTGCGACCGCAGGCTTGGATCAAAAACGCCGGGATGAGCATCTGGCCGGCAAACTGCACGCCGTTCGACAGAAACTGCGTCACGGCGGCGGTCGAGAATACCTTGCCTTTGAACAACCGCAGATCGACCAAGGCACCATCGCCTTTTCGTCGAGCCGTCCAGAGAAAGGCGGCCAGCATGACGACACCGACCGCAAGGATTCCACGACCCGTCGTCTGCCCGATCTTGTCTGAGCCATAGAGAAACAACGCCAACCCCGGCGAGAGCAGCGCGAGGCCCAGCCAGTCCAGTTTCCTTCGCGCTGTCTCCCCCCGATCTCCAGGTAGCAACAGGATTGCCAACAGGAAGGCGAGCGCCCCGACTGGTAGGTTGACGAGGAAGAGCCAGCGCCACGACGCATATTGCAGTATGGCGCCCGCGATGACGGGGCCAAAAACTGGCGCCAACAAGACCGGTAGCACCATGTAACCTACGACGCGCGCCATGTGTCTACCGGCTGCCCTGGCAATCATCATTTGCGCCATCGGCGCGAGCAGCCCACCACCGATGCCCTGAAGGACGCGAAACGTGATCAGGGAGCTTGCCGACCAGGCCACCGCGCACAGCACTGAGGACAAAGTGAAACCCGCGAAGCACCCAAGGTATAGCGTCTTGGCGCCAATGCGGTCGACGAGCCATCCATTCAACGGCAGAACCAGAGTGAGTGCCAGAAGGTAGCCACTCGTGACCCACTGGATCGTGGCAAGGCTGGCGTGCAGGTCTCCGGCCAGATTGGACAGCGAGACGTTGACGATCGTCGCATCCAGCTGCGCAAGCAGGCCGCCAAACAACGCAACGGCCGCGATTTTCCACACGGCGGGATCGAGCCGATCGTCTTCCGGGGCGCTTGCTTTCACGACGAATGCGTTGTCTTTCACGCCGAAGGAACCTTCGGACATACGCCTGGCCTTGACCGTCAGGAGCCAGTGGCCGAGTTGCCGCCGTGGAACCGCCCGAACGTGCGCGCAGACACCATCCCGATCAGCAAAACGCCTATGCCAACGGCAATCGCCTGATCCGTAGTGCGAAAATCAAAGTGCCCCACCCGGGCGATCAGCACATAGGCGACGACGAAGTTCGCAAACCCCCAGAGGACGTTCACGGTCGAGGATGAAAGCCCCCTGCCCGACGGCTTGGCAAACGGGGTTTGAAACGGCCGTCCCAGCATGCCGCTGACGAAATGCGGAACAGCGTTGGCGAGGAAGGCACCGCCGAACAGATAGGCCACGTCGTAAAGCCAGTTCATGGTTAGGCGTTCCTTTCGAGAAGGTTGATAATGTTCTGCGTTGTGCCGGTCTCACCGATCCTGGGGAAAACGCGAGTAACGCTCCAGGTGTGAGCATCGCTATGCAAATCAGTCATCGCGTCGGTCGCGAGCGTGACGTTTAAGCCGAGCTCATAGGCTTGGCGTGCGGTGACTTCGACGCCATTGCTGGTGGCGACGCCAGCGATGACGACCTGCGTAACCTCCAGCGATCTCAGGTGGGCTTCAAGATCGGTTCTGGTAAATGCGCCCGGTGTGCGCTTCGTCACCACATGATCCCGTGGCTGCTGGTTCAGTTCAGGAATGAGATCAGTCCAGCCAGTCGGGAAGTCTTGCCGCGTTCGCTGCTGTTCCGTTCGACCTGGCGCGCCCCCAGCGACATTGACCAGCACCACCGGCAGGCCATGCCTGCGAAAGGCGGTGGCCAAAGCGCAAGCGCGCTCTACGATGTCTTCCATCGGATGCGCCCCACCGGGAAGCGAAACGACGCCTTTTTGAAGATCGACGACGATGAGAGCAGTCATCGGATCGAGGGTGGTCACGGTCATTGGCGGCTCTCTCGATTAGAAAGTTGAGGAGCATCAGGGCCGCTCATGCCCCGGATGATGTGCGCAGCGGACAACAGGATTTGTCGTTCAGCCGGATCGAGCTTCTCCACGGCCGACAACAACCATTCATGCTTCGCCGTGCTCCTCTTTCGCCGTGCCTCGGCACCCTGAGCTGTTAGCGCAAACAGGATTTGCCGGCCATCCGTTGGATGAGGACTTCGCCTGACCAAGCCCCCCTGCTCAAGGCTCGCCACGATGGTGCTCATCGACTGGGGCTTCATCGCTTGCACGCGCGCAAGATCGGCAGTGGTCATGCTGCCGTTGTCAGCTAGCAACGCGAGAGTTGCCGTCTGCGAGATGTTTAGCCCGCCCGGATTTGCCTCAGCGCGAAGGCGGCGAAGGATTTGGCCGATCGCCTGGGCCAGGGCAGGAACGACGGTTTCGGGCAATGGTGGTGCGTCGAGGGTGTTCTTCATTCACGCTTTATACCATATCATCAGCTTAACTGCTAAGTTAAACTGATAACGTGACCGGGCCTTGCTTTAGACGCTATCGCGGGAGTCCTTCCGATAATCCATGACACGCCGCCGCCGTGCACCGCCGCGGCAAGCTGCTGTCCCAGCCGGTGCTCGATCACCGGCCTCCACGGCACCAGCGAGAACGGCAACGCGGGGGACTTCCAAAAGTCGCTTGCCAGCATGCCATGGATGGTCTTGTTGTCGTTGCTTGCTGTCTACGTCGTGCTGGGCATTCTGTACGAAGACTTGATCCATCCGCTGACGATTCTTTCGACGCTGCCTTCCGCGGGGCTCGGCGCCCTGTTGGCGCTGTACGCGGTGCGCATGGACTTGTCGGTGATCGGCATGATCGGTGTGATCCTGCTGATCGGCATCGTGGAAAAGAACGGCATCATGCTGGTCGACTTCGCGATCGTCGCCGAACGTGAGCGCGGACTGGCACCGCTGCAATCCATCCGCGGCGCCTGCATCTTGCGCTTCCGCCCGATCCTCATGACCACACTCGCCGCGTTGCTTGCAGGAATTGTCTTGGCGGCAGGCACCGGCACCGGGTCGGAACTGCGCCGACCATTGGGCATCGCGATCGTTGGTGGCCTCATCCTCAGCCAGCTACCGACGCTGTACACCACGCCAGTCGTATACCTGTATCTCGATCGGCTTCGCGCGTGGCTCAATCGGCGACGCGCAGGCCACATCGAGAACGTTGCGTGAGTCGCCCCCGCGACAACGTTCCAATGACCGCTGTGTGGCAGCGCGATTTGAGTTGGGACCGTCCGCTCGTGGGCGAAAGTACCCGTTGCTTGTTCGTCCACGTACAACCGTATTGGCCGAACTCGAACTTGAACAACTTGCCCCCGGGGACTTAGCCCGCAGCGCTCATCCGATGTTGCCAGGGCGATGAACCGCAACGCCGCAGCTTGGCGCCGTCGCGCGACAGCCTGATCAAGAAGGGATGATCCACCCACCGGAACACAGACAAGTTGCTTTCACCGTGTCCCTGTTCGATGAATTCATGTGGCGCGAGATGTCGCTGCCCTGAGAAATGTACAGCGCTGTGAACGTCAACGGCGCACGCTGAAGCATCGACGCCACAGCGCGTGCGGCATTAGATCAGCTGGTGCTTGGCCCACAATGGCACGCAGCAAATGTGCCCGCGGTTACACTTGCGCAGTCCGAGATCTGTCGGCAACAAGATGGCAGGGAAGTGGCCGTCAGCCAATGGAGGGTACTCAGGCAATATGCGGGTATTTTCGCGGGTATTTAAGAGCGATTGAGACGATTAAGTCTATACGCAATAATGAGATACGCTAGAAATGCTCCTACTGATCGACAACTATGACAGCTTCACGTTCAACCTCGCACAGTATCTCGGCGAGCTTGGGCAGGACGTGAAGGTGCTGCGCAATGACGCGGTGGAAATCCCCGGCATCCGCACGCTGGCGCCCGAGCGCATCGTGATTTCGCCGGGGCCGGGGACGCCCGATCAGGCCGGCGTCTCGCTGGCGCTGATCCGCGAACTCGCAGGCGCGATTCCGATACTGGGCGTGTGTCTCGGCCATCAGGCGATCGGGCAGGCGTTCGGCGGCAAGGTGATCCGCGCCAAGGAAATCATGCATGGCAAGACGTCGCCGATCCGCCATCATGGCACCGGCGTGTTCGCAGGCCTTGCCGATCCGTTCGAGGCGACGCGCTACCACTCGCTGGTGGTGGAGCGCGCGAGCCTGCCGGAATGTCTTGAGATCACCGCGTGGACCGAGCACCCGGACGGCTCGTTCGGCGAGATCATGGGCTTGCGCCACAAGGCACTGGCGGTCGAGGGCGTGCAGTTCCATCCCGAGTCGATCCTGACCCGCAGTGGCCATGACCTGCTGCGCAATTTCCTCGGCCAGGCATTGCCGAAAGCCGCATGAAGTGCCCGCAATGATCATCACGCCGCACGAAGCGCTGCAGCGCACGATCGAGCATCGCGAGATCTTCCACGACGAGATGATCGACCTGATGCGCCAGATCATGCGCGGCGAGGTATCGCCCGCGATGACGGCGGCGATCCTGACAGGCCTGCGGGTGAAGAAGGAAACCGTAGGCGAGATCGCGGGCGCCGCAACCGTGATGCGTGAACTGGCCGAACACGTCACGGTGTCCGCGCACCCGCACATGCTGGACATCGTCGGCACCGGTGGCGACGGCGCACACAGCTTCAACATTTCCACCGCGTCGATGTTTGTCGCGGCGGCGGCCGGTGCGCGCGTCGCCAAACACGGCAATCGTGGCGTGTCGTCGTCTTCGGGCAGCGCCGACGTGCTGGAAGCGCTGGACGCGAGGATCGACCTCGGCCCCGAACAGGTCGCGCGCTGCATCGAGGAGACCGGCATCGGCTTCATGTTCGCGCCGCGTTTCCATCCTGCGATGAAGGCCGTGGCGCCGGTGCGCCGCGAAATGGGCGTACGCACGTTGTTCAACATCCTGGGCCCGCTGACCAATCCGGCAAACGCCCCGAACATGTTGATGGGCGTGTTCCATCCGGATCTCGTCGGCATCCAGGTGCGGGTACTGCAGCGGCTGGGGGTCGAGCGCGCGCTGGTGGTGCACGGCAAGGACGGCCTGGACGAAATTTCGCTGGGTGGCGCCACGCTGGTCGGCGAATTGCGCGACGGCAAGGTGCGCGAATACGAGATCGAACCGGAGCAGTTCGGTATTCCGATGGCGTCCAGCCGCAACCTGCGCGTTGCGGACGCCGGAGAATCGAAGGCGATGCTGTTGCACGTCCTCGACGGCCTCGACGGCGTGGCGCGCAACATCGTCGTCCTCAATACCGGCGCGGCGCTGTATGCGTCGGGAGTCGTCGGTTCGGTCGCCGGCGGGATCGAACGTGCGCGCAAGGCGATCGACGACGGTTCGGCCCGCGCCAAGCTCGACCAGTTCGTGGCTGCGACGCGTTCGCTCGCCGCATCCGAGCCCCAAAGCCGCGAGTCCCGCGCGTCGTGAATGACATCCTGCAAACCATCCTTGCGCGCAAGCGCCAGGAAATCGTCGAACGCAAGGCGCGTATCCCGGTCGCGGAACTGCGCGCCCGCAATGCGGATTCGCCGCCGACGCGCGGATTCGCCGCGGCGCTGCGC
>Ga0134125_10003519_pt1 | contig 18087 bp, 13 predicted proteins | sample KB31751_FD_96464 | JGI IMG/M metagenome (GOLD analysis project Ga0134125, IMG submission 96464) | Terrestrial soil microbial communities with excess Nitrogen fertilizer from Kellogg Biological Station, Michigan, USA - KB3-175-1 | ecosystem: Environmental > Terrestrial > Soil > Unclassified ... | reverse complement strand
GCATTGTGCTGTTTCATTAAAGGAGTATCTGGAGAGGACATGAATTTGAAGTTGCTAATGTGCTGTTTTGCTAATTGGTTATTTTTGCAAATTAATATTGTTTTGATGAGAAAACTAACAATGGAAGAATTGAACCGGAAATCTGTGGATGAATTTAAAGAATCGGAAAAACATAAGGTTATTGCAATTTTGGAAAATATTCGGAGTGCTTATAATGTCGGAAGTGTTTTTCGCACGGCAGATGCTTTTTTAATTGAATCGATTTATATTACTGGTTATACTGCAAAACCGCCTCACAAAGAAATTACCAAAACTGCTCTGGGAGCGCAGGAAACGGTATATTGGAAATATTTTGAAACAACAAAAGAGGCGATTGATGCACTCAAAAAAGATGGTTATAAAGTGTTTGCAGTGGAGCAGGTGACTGACAGTATTTCATTAGAAAAAATTCATAATCTATCGGTTGAAAAAATTGCATTTATTTTTGGCAACGAAGTAAGCGGTGTAGAACATGATACGATTTCTTTATGTGATGGTTGCGTTGAGATTCCACAATTTGGAATGAAACATTCTTTGAATATTTCTGTAGCTGCAGGAATCGTTTTGTGGGAAGCGGTGAAAAATAAAAACTAATTAATGGAAAGCAGAATCGAAAATCTCAATAATATTTCACGAGTTGGAACAATAAAAAATTATTTTTCCCTTGTAAAATTTGCTCACACCATTTTCGCGATGCCTTTTGCATTGATCGGTTTTTTTTATGGATTGAAAATGATTGATTACGATTTAAACCGGCCATGGTGGCTGCTTCTCATTCTTGTTGTTTTGTGTATGGTATTTGCCCGAAGCGCGGCAATGGCTTTCAATCGGTGGCTTGATGCTGAGTATGATGCAAAAAATCCAAGAACATTAATTCGCGAAATTCCGGGTGGAATTATTTCGAAAAAAAATGCGATGATCTTCGTAATTTTTAATTGCATCGCATTTATCATTTGTACTTTTTTTATCAACACACTTTGTTTTGTTTTGGCTCCGGTTGCTTTGTTTGTGATTCTGTTTTATAGTTACACAAAAAGGTTTACCGTTCTTTGTCATCTTGTGCTGGGACTTGGTTTAAGCCTTGCTCCGATTGGAGCTTATATTGCTGTGACAGGAAAATTTGCAATTGTTCCAATCCTGTTTTCTTTGTCTGTTTTGTTTTGGGTAAGTGGCTTTGACATCATTTATGCGTTGCAGGATGAAGAGTTTGACAAAGAAAATAATCTGTATTCTATTCCTTCCTTTATTGGAACAAAAAAAGCTTTGCGCATCAGTGAGTTGTTACATTTTTTATCTGCATTATGTGTAATTGCAGCCGGAATGATTGGTGATTTTGCAGCCATGTATTGGAGCGGAGTTGTCGTGTTTGCTTTCTTTCTTTTTTATCAGCACACCTTGGTAAAACCCAAAGATCTTTCAAAAGTGAACAAAGCTTTTTTCAGTTCCAATGGAATCGCGTCAGTTGTTTTTTGTGTTCTCGTTTTATTGGATCTGTTTATGAAATTGTAAATAATTCTTTTCTGAGTAAACAAAGAAATAATCTGATTTTTATTTTTTTAAAAACTAAACGTTCGTAATTCAAAACCTTCAAATCAATTATGTCGCGTATTCTCTGCATTGATTATGGAAAAAAACGCACAGGCATTGCCGTTACAGATCCTTTGCAAATCATTGCGACAGGCCTCACTACTGTTGATTCTCATGAGTTAATTTCTTTTTTAAAAAAATATTTTCAGCAGGAAGAAGTGGAATTAATTGTAATCGGTGAACCAAAAAACCTGGATGATTCTGATACACATGCAACGCCTTTGGTGAATGCGGTCATTAAAAAATTAGAAAAAGAATTTTCAAAAATTCCGATAAAAAAAGTAGATGAACGATTCACTTCAAAAATGGCGAAGCAGGCAATGATCGACATGGGAATGAAAAAAAAGGATCGCAGAAACAAAAGGACGGTAGATGAAATAGCTGCTACTATTATGTTACAGGAGTATATGAGCAGTAGATCATTTTGAGCCTGACGGTTTTGATGGCGTATTCCCTGATAAATGATCGTTATTTTTATAAATCTTTATAACTAATTTCATTATCTGAAACTTTCCGAAGTGAAAAAAATAATTTATCATAAAAGCAAAGCAAAAATGAAATACATCTCCCTACTTCTCTTTACCGGATTTTTTTTATTTTTAACTCCTTCCATTAAAGCTCAAAAAGATTCTGTGAAAGATGAATTAAATCAAACAAACGATTGGCCTAATTTGAGACGTTACCGCGGCGAAAACGCCAAACTTACTGCTCCTTCTGGAAATGAAAACCGGGTGGTCTTTATGGGCAATTCAATAACTGACGGGTGGATCAATGCAAGGCCGGAATTCTTTTCAAAAAATAATTATCTCGATCGTGGCATCAGCGGGCAAACCACTCCGCAAATGCTGATCAGGTTCAGGCAAGATGTAATTGATTTGCATCCAAAAGCGGTGGTAATTTTAGCCGGTATCAACGATATCGCTGGGAATACAGGACCGTCGAGCCTTGAGATGATTGAAGACAACCTCGCTTCGATGGCGCAACTTGCCAAAGCGAATGGCATTAAAGTCGTGATGTGTTCGGTACTTCCGGCATATTCTTTTCCATGGCGGCCTGGTATAGATCCTATTCACAAAATTATTGAATTGAATAAATGGATCAAGAATTTTGCACAAAAAAATAATTTTGTTTATGTCGATTATTATGATGCGATGGTAGATGAAAGAAAAGGTTTGCCGGAAAAATATTCTAAAGACGGCGTTCATCCAAATGCTGCCGGATACCAAATAATGGAACCGCTCGTAGAGAAAGGAATTGCAAAGTCACTTGCAAAAAAATAAAAACAATCGTTTATCTGAAATTGCCCTGCCTTAGTTTTCAGTAATTGAAGAAATACCTTTCATTTTTGTTTTTCAAGAGTGCCGCGGGTTGAAACTTTTTATATGTTTTCATAAAAATAGATCGCTGTTTGTTCGCCCCTGGCCTTAGGCTGATAAACCATTGGAAAAGGTCACCCAAGTTGCATGCACGAAATGAACAAATAAGACGGATTTATAATTTTTAAAAAAAATCTTTTTTTCAATGCAACAAAAATTATCTTTGGCTTGTCCTATCTGCTACCATTCTTATTTATCTTTCTAAAATCAGTAATCGTATCAGCCTAAATAACTAATTTTGATGAAAATTTTATTGTTCCTGATAGCCTCGTTCTTTGGTGCAAATTTTTGTTATTCACAAAGCTCACAAAAAGATTCTCTTTCAGATTTGCAAATTAAAGATGCCATTGATCTATACAATCATTTCAGTGCAGATAATGCTCCCGTATATAATGGCAGTGCGTACATTTATTTCACTTATAAAATGGAAGGAGACCCTTATTTTATAACCGGAGATTTTACTGAAGGTTGGGTAAATTATTCCGGGCGCAAATATGATTCGGTTCCTTTGATGTATGATCTTGCACGCAACGAGGTGGTTATTTTGGGGCCGGATAAAATATCATCCATCGTTTTGGAAAATGATTTTATTGACAGCTTTAGTTTGCAGGGGCATTATTTTATAAAACTTTTACAGGATTACAAGCAGAATTTAAACAATTCTGGTTTTTATGATGTGTTGTATAATGGCCGCATGCAGCTACTTGTCAAAAGAACAAAAATTATAGATGAACAAATAAAAGATAATGTAGTGGTCAGGATATTTTCTGCTAAAGACCGGTTTTATGTGCATAAAGACAGTCTTTATTACCTGGTAAGCAATAAAAAAGATGTGCTTCATTTATTTAAAGATAAGACTCACGATATAAGGAAATATATGCGAAAAAATCACCTCAAATTCAGGCGTAAAAACTTCGAAGAGCCCATGGTGAAGGTTACAGAATTTTATGACCAACTAACTCATTAATATGAAAAGTGGAACCTTTTTTATTCTTTTTTTATGTGTGCTGTTTTTCTCTCAAAACACTTTTGCGCAGGAGCGTGAAAACCTGGTTACCGGCAATTTTCATGAAGTGACTTTTAGTGAATTTGTGCAAAAAGTGGAAGCACAAACCGATTATCATTTTTTTTATGATGCTTCACAATTTGATAGTATTAGCATTACCATTTCTGTGACGAATGCACACCTTCAATCGGTTTTGGATAAAATATTCAGTAATACCAACTGGCATTATTTTATTGATAAAGAAAATCAGGTTTTTGTAACGAAAGGATTTGCTCTTTCTGCCAATCTTCCTTACGGTTTTTTTACAGGCGAAAAAGATACGGCTTCTTTGATTGCAAATAATAATTCAGGCAATCCCGGTTATATGAACCAGGCCAAAAAAGCGAAACAGGAAATTTCCATAGAAAATAAATTATTTGATATCGGAATAAAGAGAAATGAAGTACCTAATGGAAAAGTGAATATGGCTGGATATATCCGGGATGCGCAAACCGGAGAATCCATTTCGGGAGCATTTATTTATCTCGATCGACCGCACATACAGGTGAACAGCGATCAGTTTGGATATTATTCGCTTATTCTCCCCGCAGGTCGTCATACTTTAAATGTAATTGCTCCCGGAATGTTTGATACGAAACGCCAGGTAATGCTTTATTCTGATGGAAAATTTGATATAGAAATGAATGAAAAAGTGGTAAAATTGAAAGAAGTGCTGGTAGAAGCAGGAAAAGAAAAAAACGTACGCAGCACAACGATGGGTATGGATAAATTGAACATGTCGGCAATAAAAAATATACCTGCAGTAATGGGAGAAGTGGATGTATTGCGTGCCGTACTTACTTTGCCCGGTGTAAAATCAGTAGGCGAAGCGAGCACCGGACTGAATGTACGTGGCGGCGCTACAGACCAAAATCTGATTTTGTTTAATGGAATGAATGTTTACAATCCTTCACATCTTTTTGGTTTCTTCTCCGCTTTTGATGCAGATGTGATCAAAGATGTAACCTTATATAAAAGCAGCGTTCCTGCAAAATATGGCGGCCGTATTTCGTCTGTGCTGGACATTACTTCTCTCGATGGAAATGATAAAAAAATATCCGGTTCTGCCGGTCTGGGACCGCTTACCAGCAAGCTCACAGTAGAAGGCCCGATTGGCAACAGTAAAACAACTTTTGTTGCCGGTGTGCGCACTACTTATTCTAATTGGCTGTTTAAAATATTGCCAAAGGATTATGAAAAAAGCCGTGCTTCTTTCCAGGACGCAACGATTCATATCAATCATAAAATAAACAGCAAAAACAATGTTTATGTGAATGGTTATATCAGCGGGGATAAATTTAATCTTAACAGTGATACCAGTTACCAGTATCATAATAAAAATGCGAACATCAACTGGAAACATATTTTTAATAATCGTTTTTATGGAGTTCTTTCCGCGGGTATCGATCATTATGATTACCAGGTAGCTTTCAACGCAGATTCGGTGAATGCATACAAACTTGATTTTGGTATCAATCAGTATAAAGCCAGTCTCGATTTCAGTTATTTTTTGAATAATAAACACACGATCGCTTTTGGTGTTAGCACATTAAAGTATGATATTCATTCTGGTTCATTTACACCTCTTGGTAAATACTCTTTAGTGGTGCCGGATACCCTGGAAGCAGAGCATGCATTGGAAAGTGCCGTGTATTTATCAGATCATTATAATATTTCTTCCAGCCTGTCGATTGATGCAGGTGTACGATATTCGATGTTCAATTACATGGGAGCAAAACATGTAAATTCTTATGCTCCGGGTTTGCCCAAAGATCTCAATAATGTTTTAAGAACTGATTATTATCCGGCAGGAAAAACGATTAAGACCTATATGGGGCCTGAGTTTCGTGTTTCTGCACGCTATTCGCTTTCTGCAAATACTTCCATAAAAGCATCTGCAAATAGCCTGCGCCAATATATTCACATGCTTACAAATACAACTACCATTTCTCCCACAGATGTTTGGAAACTGAGTGATCCCAATCTACAACCTCAACTGGGAACACAAGTTGCTTTAGGCTTGTATAAAAACTTTAAAAATAACACGATAGAAACATCTGTAGAAGTATATTACAAATGGTTTTCTCATTACTTGGATTATAGAAGCGGGGCAGTTCTCGTGATGAATCATCACATCGAGACGGATGTCATTAATACCAATGGAAGAGCTTATGGAATAGAGCTTCTTTTGAAAAAAGCAACCGGTAAAATCAATGGCTGGGTTAGTTATAATTATTCACGTTCATTGCTGCAACAGAATGATCCATTTGCTTCCGAAAAAATAAACAATGGGGCAGAATATCCCAGCAATTTTGACCAGCCTCACAATTTTACTTTTATTGGAAATTATAAGTTCACACACCGCTTCAGCGTTTCATTGAATGCGACTTACAGCACCGGCAGGCCGATAACATTGCCTATTGCCGAATATGATTATGCAGGTTCGGTAAGGGTGTTATATTCTGAAAGAAATGCGTATCGCATTCCTGATTATTTCCGTACAGATTTCTCCATGAACCTGGAAGGCAATCACAAAATTCATCAGAAAACGCATAACTCCTGGACGTTGGGGATCTATAATGTAACGGGAAGAAAGAACGCATATTCTGTTTATTATATTTCTCAGAACGGCTACATACGTGGGTATAAATTATCGATTTTCGGCAGTGCGATTCCATTTTTAACTTATAACATCCGTTTTTAAATGAATAAGAGTCGGTTTTCAATAAATTTGTTGCTTTACTGCATTCTTATTTTTTCACTGGCAAATTGCAAAGTGCCTTACAATCCTCCTGTGAAATCTGCTAACGCCCGTTATCTTGTTGTCGAAGGACATCTGAATGGAAATGAACAAACCATAAAACTGAGCCGGACCCGAAATATAACATCCGGCGATACTGCAAAAAATATTTATGAAACCAGTGCGCATCTTCAAATCGAGGATGATAATAATGGCCGCTTTCCTTTAATTGAATCGACAAACGGAGTTTACTCAGCAAATTACATTTTGAATCCGGGAAGTAAATACCGTTTGCATATAACAACTATTGATGGCAAAGAATATCTTTCGGATTTTGTGCCTTTTAAACAATCGCCTGCAATTGATACCATAAACTGGAATTTTAAAAACGGCGGTGTGCAGATTTATGCAAATACGCATGATCCTCAAAATAAAACAACATTTTATCGTTGGGATTTTCAGGAAACCTGGGAATTTCATTCTTCTTTTAATTCCAGTTTAATATGGGATAAAGCACTTTCAAAGGTTGTTCCCAGAACCAGCCAGGTATATATTTGTTGGAGAACTCAAAATTCTACTGCCATATACTTAGGATCATCCGCTAAATTACAGCAAGATGTTATTAGCGAAGCTCCACTTAATTTAATTGCCTTCGGCGACAACAGAATCAGTGTTTTATACAGCATCCTGGTGACACAATATGCATTGGACTCTGCGGCTTATAATTATTGGAACGCTATGAAAGGCAATACCGAAAATGTGGGTTCCATTTTTGATCCGCAGCCAAACCAAACAAGGGGAAATATTCACTGCACCACCGATTCTTCGGAGGTTGTGGTTGGGTATGTTGGTGCCGGAATCACTCAACAAAAAAGGATTTTCATCAGTAATGACCAGATGCCGGCAAATTGGAATACGCGATCCGATTGTGTGATAGATAGTGTTCCAAAAGATAGTATTGTTTATTACCTGGGTGGTACGTTCGGACTAATTCCGATTGATACGATCCTTGATCAAACGACAAGGTTTGTTTATACGTCTTCTTTAATTGATTGTGTTGATTGTACTTATTATGGAACGAATGTCAAACCATATTTCTGGCCTTAATAAAACGGATTTTTGAATATTATAAACGTTCTGATTTTTGAAAATGAATAAAAAATATTTTTCCAATAAGTGGTTGATTGCCGGATTTTTCATTTTATTGCTCTCAAAATGTAAAGTGCCCTACGATCCTCCAATCAAATCTTCTGCAACTCATTACCTGGTAGTTGAAGGTTATATGAATGGGAATGGCGTCACAAGTATTAAACTAAGCCGTACCAGGAATATTACCTCGGGAGATACGGCGGCTTATATTAATGAAACCGGTGCTCATGTCGAATTGCAGGATCAAGCCAATAATTCATACCCTTTGAATGAAGCAGGAAACGGAAATTATACCGGAAATTTTTATTTATACGCAGGAAATTCATACCGTGTGCATATCAAAACCACAGATAACAAAGAATATGTTTCTGATTTTGTTCCTTTCAAACAATCACCTGCAATTGATCAGGTGGGTTGGAATTTAAAAGATGGCGGTGTTCAGATTTTTGTAAATACGCATGATCCGGAAAACAAAACAATTTTTTATCGCTGGCAGTACCAGGAGACATGGGAGTTTCATTCCCAATATTATTCGACCTTGAAATATAATGCGCTGGATACAACAGTAATTCCCAGAACAACCCCCGTATATCAATGCTGGCGATCTCAAAATTCCACCAGTATATTACTAGGTTCGTCTGCCAAATTAAAGGAAGATGTGATTAATCAAGCGCCGATGGTTTATATTCCTGATCACGACAAAAGAATCAGTGTGTTATATAGTACCCTGGTTACTCAATATGCCTTAGACTCCAGTGGTTATAATTATTGGACTGCCATGAAAGCGAACACAGAAAACGTAGGTTCTATTTTTGATCCTCAGCCAAATATGACGCGTGGAAATATCCGTTGCGTAAGCGATCCTTCTGAAACGGTCATTGGATATATAGGAGCAGGAAATTCAGTACAGCAAAGAATTTTTATACGAAATGCAGATTTGCCTGCCGACTGGAACCTGGTACCAGACTGCACGGAATATTTAGTTCCCAACATACCAGATAGTTTGGCATTCTATTTTTCCAATAGTAGTTATGTTCCATATTTACAAGACAGGGCAACAGGTGCTTATTTATCTGCTACCGGCCATTGCGTGGATTGTACACTTACCGGCTCTAATGTTAAACCAACTTTCTGGCCTTAAAAATTACAAGATGAATTCTCTGATGTTACCTAAATATTTACTCCGCAAATCGTTCTTTTTTGTATGCCTGTTTTATAGTTTTTCTTGTTTTAGTCAGGCAAATATGTCTGCCACCGTTAATGCAGCATTTGTTAATAATAGCAATCATTTACAGGAAAAGATATTTGTGCACACAGATCGTACTTATTATTTGTGTGGGGAAATTTTGTGGTTCAAGACTTACGTAACCAATGCCGCAAACAACCAGCCGCTATCTTTGAGTAAAGTCGTTTATGCAGAAATATTAAACAACCGCCATGAGCCGGTTTTGCAGGCAAAAATATCTGTAAAAAACGGGAGCGGAAGCGGTTCTTTTTCCCTGCCTCTTTCTCTTGAATCTGGAAATTATGAATTAAGGGCTTATACCAACTGGATGAAAAATGGTTCACCGGATTTTTTCTTTAAAAAAATCATTACGATTGTGAATACCACCAAAAACCTTGATTTGTCACTTGTATCAAATCCGGTAAAATATTTCGCGCAGTTTTTTCCGGAAGGCGGAAATCTCGTTAATGGATTAAACAGCGTGGTTGGCTTTAAATTAAATGATGATGCGGGAAAAGGAGTAGAAGGTCAAGGTATTGTTATAGATCAATCAAACGATACCGTTGCTCATTTTCAAACAGAAAAATTTGGTATCGGTAAATTTTTATTTACACCGCAATCCACAAAACATTATACCGCCATCATTACTTTGAAAAACAATTCTGTTATAAAAAAAGAACTTCCTGATGCACTCGAAAACGGCTTTGTAATGCACGTTTCTGATGAAAGAAATCAATTAAAAGTAACCGTTTCTTCTTCTAACCAAATCAATCAGAATCTTTATTTAATTGCTCAAACAAACAAGCAGATTGATTTTTCACAAACGGCTTCTTTGCAAAATAACCAGGCAGTTTTTTTCATTAATAAAGACGATCTGAAAGAAGGAATTGCGCAAATAACTTTGTTTACTGAGAACCAAAAGCCTGTGTGCGAAAGGCTTTATTTCAAAAGGCCAAAAAACAAAATGCTTATCAGCAAAACAACAAATAAAGTGAATTATAATTTGCGTGATAAAGTAACAATTGACCTTTCCACGAAAGACCTTTCGGGAAATTTATTGCCGGGAAATTTATCTGCTGCAGTCTATCGGTTGGATAGTTTACACATGCGGGATGATGCAAATATTTATTCGTATTTATGGTTGTCATCCGAACTTAAAGGATTTATCGAAACCCCGGATTTTTATTTTCAAAATGATGATGCGGAAACGAATGAAGCGTTAGATAATTTGCTGCTCACACAAGGCTGGCGTCGGTTCAATGAAAAAAATGTTTCAATAAGCAAACATGTTATCACTTACGTTCCGGAAAATCGCGGTCATATCATCATCGGAAAAGTGACGAATGAAGCTACCGGAAAGCCTGCTGCGAACGTGCTGGTTTATCTTTCCATTCCGGGAAGGCGGGTGCAATTGTATGGTTGTAAAAGTAATGACGAAGGAATGGTTCATTTTGATTTGAAAGATTTTTATGGCCCCAGCCAGATTATTTTGCAAACCAATACTGATAAAGACAGTCTTTATCATTTGGAAGTATTCAGTCCTTTTTCTGAAAAATATTCCGGCATTGAATTTCCGGCTTTGCATATTTCAGAAGCAAACAAAGACCAGCTTCAATCTGCTAATTTGAGTATGGAGGTTTCTAATGGTTATCACGCTACAGACCTGCAAAAATTGCAGCGTTTGCAGATTGATACCCTTCCTTTTTATTACAAACCCTACAAAACTTACCTGCTTGATAATTACACCCGTTTTACAACGATGGAAGAAGTAATGCGTGAATATGTAGCGGAAGTAAACGTGGTGAAAAAGCAGGGAAAATATCATTTCAATACTTTCAATGCCCCGGGATTTGAGCTGCATGATAAGCAACCGGCACAAAGCGTGTTTACCAAAGATCCATTGATGTTGCTTGACGGCGTTCCGGTTTTTGATGTAAATAAGATTATCGCTTATGATCCTTTAAAAGTGCAAAAGCTGGACGTCGTTGCGTCTAAATACGTTTGGGGGCCGATCGTTTCCGAAGGAATTGTAAGCTATACCACTTATAAAGGAAACCTGGACGGTTATACGCTTGATCCACGCGATGTGATTCTTGATTACGATGGATTGCAACAACAAAGAGTTTTTTATTCACCTGATTATTCTACTGATAAAGAAATGCAAAGCCGTCTTCCGGATTTTCGGGAGCTTTTATACTGGTCGCCGAATGTAACTACCAACAAAAAAGGAATTGGCCATATTTCTTTTTTTACCGGTGATATTCCCGGAAAATACCTGGTAGTGTTACAAGGAATTTCTTCAAGTGGCGAGGCAGGAAGCGAGCGTTTTATTTTAGATGTAAGAAAATAAATTTCACTTTTTTAAATCGAAAGATTTGTTATTGAAAATATAGAAATGCGCTTTATTTCTTTGCTTACTGAATGACGTTTTTTATTTATTTTTAATTACTTAAATAAATAAAACCGATGCTGCTTTTTTCATGCTTTTTTTTGCAGATCATATTCATGGTTCCTTTTTGGAAAACATGGGCGGTTTTGATCCTGCTCGGTATTATTTTATTTTATGCTTTTTATAAAATAATGAAACTTCGTGAAAAAAGAATCCGCGAAATAGAAGCGACAAAAACCGAACTGGAAAAATTACGTTCCGAAAACTACCGGAGTCGTTTGGAAATGGAGCAAATCAATAATTTTTTTTCCACTTCTTTGTTGTTGAAAAATAATGTAGATGATATTTTATGGGATGTTTGTAAAAACCTCATCGCCAAACTTGGCTTTGAAGATTGCCTCATTTATCTGTGGAATGAGGATAAAACGAAAATGGTTCAGCGCGCAGGTTTTGGAGTAAAGGATAGCAAAGAAATCCTCGTACAATTTCCATATGATATGAAACCCGGCGAAGGAATTGTCGGTGCCGTGGCTCAAAGCGGCAAGCCGATTATTGTGCATGATACTTCAAAAGAGCCGCGTTACGTGGCTGAAGGATACAGTGGCCTCAGTGAAATTGTGGTTCCTATAAAATACGAAGAAGAATTATTAGGAGCCATAGATTCTGAGCATTCACAAAGAGGATTTTTTAATGAGAGTCATTTGCAGGTTATGAGTACCATTGCTACTTTAATGGGACATAAAATTAAATCAATCCAGGCAGAACAGGAATTAAGAAAGCAAAAAACGGAACTGGATAATATTTCGCGACAGCTTACAGAAATGCAGTTGGCAGCGCTTCGCAGCCAGATGAATCCGCATTTTATTTTTAATGCACTGAATTCAATTAAAAAATTTGTATTGACAAATGAGGCGGAAAATGCTGATAAATACCTTGGTAAGTTTTCAAAACTGATCCGCTCTATTTTAGACAACAGCCACGAGCCGGATATCAGCATCCACAAAGAAATTGAAATGCTGAAGCTTTATCTTGAATTGGAAAAACTTCGTTTTGGTGATAAATTAAATTACCATATTCATGTAGATCCGCTGCTGGCAGACGGATACACACAAATTCCCGGAATGCTTGTACAGCCATTTGTAGAAAATGCTATTTTTCATGGAATCATGCACAAAGAAAGTGCCGGTGAAATTCTTGTTTCTTTTTATGATCATAAGGAATATGTTGAGATAAATGTGATAGACGATGGAGTGGGCAGAAAGATGTCTGCGTTACTGAAGCCTAAAAAGGATCACATTTCTCTGGGAATTAAAATGACAGAAAAACGGCTTGCTGCCTTAAAAACAGATCCGGAAATTCCATCGGGAATAGAAATAATTGATTTGGAAGATACCGGAAAGGCGCCGGGGACTTTTGTAAAAATATTGGTGCCGAAATAAATGAGTATGATCCCAAAGGACAAGATGGACAGAGCGTTATAAAAAGGATTAAGGATTGTTTTCAAAAGAAATAAATTTGGATTTATGATAAAAACGATCATCATTGAAGATGAAAAGCAAAGCCGGGAAGTACTTCAACTGATGTTGGAAAATTACATTGATATTATCGAGCTTGTTGATAGCTGTGACACTGCTGAAAAAGGGATTGAAAGCATCCAAAAATATGGGCCTCAATTGGTTTTTCTTGATATTGAAATGCCCCGGATGAATGGCTTTCAGATGCTAAGAAAACTGGATACGATCAACTTTGATATTGTGTTTACCACGGCATACGATAAATATGCCATTAATGCGATCAAAATAAGTGCGCTCGATTATTTATTAAAACCAATTGACAAAGAAGAATTATCAAATGCGATACAGAAATGCGCGCAAAATATTGAACAAAAAAACACAAAGGATAGAATTGATATTTTATTCAAAAACCTGACTCAACACAATGCGCTGGATCGAACGATTACGCTTACTTCTGTAGATGGAATCCGGTTTATTAAAATGAAAGACATTGTGCGTCTTGAAGCAAATGGCCGATACACTAAATTTTACCTGGCCAATAAAGATGTGATCCTTTCCAGCCGCACGCTTGGTGATTTTGAGGAAGCTCTTTCTTCGAATGAATTTTTCAGAATTCATGAAGCGCACATTGTAAACCTGCTCTATATTGAGCGTTTCCATAAGGGAAATAATTATGTCTTGCTTTCTGATAAAACAGAATTACCACTCGCGCGCCGCAGAAAAGAAGATTTTTTAAAAATCATTCCACGGATTTAGAAAAGGATAGAAGGTTAAAAGTTGATTGATTGAAGTTGAACGCAAGCAATTTCAGTCATTAATTAATTTTTTTGCGATTATCTTCGCGAAAAATTTTTTGTATGAATTTACACGAATACCAGGCAAAAGAATTGTTGAAAAGATATCAGGTACCCATACAGGAAGGGATTGCATGTAGTACCGTTTCAGAAGCAGAAGATGCTTATCGATTTATCAATAGTGAATATGGAAGCAAGTTTGCGGTGATCAAAGCGCAGATCCATGCGGGCGGAAGAGGAAAGGGCAAGATTAAAGGAACGGAACAAAGAGGTGTGGCAGTTGCTAAAGGCCTGGAAGATGTAAAGACAATCGCTCAAAATCTTTTAGGTGGTACTTTGGTAACTGTTCAAACAGGACCAGCGGGAAAATTAGTGAGTAAAATATTTGTTGCCCAGGATGTTTATTATGAAGGGCCTGAGCAGGTAAAAGAATTTTACTTATCCATTTTGATGGATCGTTCCAAAGGAAAAAACGTGGTAATGTACAGCACAGAGGGAGGAATGAATATCGAAGATGTAGCACATGAAACTCCTGAGAAAATATTTAAAGAATGGGTGCATCCGGGTGGCGGTTTGCTGCCATTCCAGGCGAGAAAGATCGCTTTCAATCTCGGATTGAGCGGTACTGCTTTTAAGACCTGTGTGAAATTTGTAACCAATCTTTATAATGCTTTTGTTGGCCTGGATTGCAGCATGTTGGAAATAAATCCGATGTTCAAAACCAGTGATGCAAAGATCATTGCGGTGGATTGTAAAATGAATATTGATGACAACGCTTTAATGCGTCATCCTGATATTGCTGCCATGCGTGATGTAACGGAAGAAGATCCCACTGAAGTAGAAGCGGCAAAATACAATTTGAACTTTGTGAAATTAGATGGTAATGTGGGTTGTATGGTAAATGGCGCGGGCCTGGCAATGGCAACCATGGATATGATCAAATTGAGCGGCGGCGAGCCGGCAAATTTCCTCGATGTGGGTGGCACAGCCAACGCACAAACTGTAGAAGCAGGTTTCAGAATTATTTTAAAAGATCCAAAAGTAAAAGCGATTCTCATTAATATTTTTGGCGGCATTGTGCGCTGTGATCGCGTAGCACAAGGTGTAATTGATGCTTATAAATCGATTGGAAATATTGAAATTCCGATCATTGTTCGCCTGCAGGGAACCAATGCAGAAATAGCTAAAGAACTGATTGATAAAAGCGGCCTGAAAGTAGAATCGGCGATCTTGTTGAGTGAGGCAGCAGAATTGGTGAATAAAGCAGTGGCGTAAAAATTTCCCAATCAAAAATTTTTGATTTCAAGTTTATTTAATCGATGATTTTGAAAAGGGGCCGTCTCGAAATAAAAATTGAGACGGCTTTTTGTTGCTACTTAAAATGTCCGCGTTTAAAAAAGGATTTGTAATTTTTTACGCTTTAAATGGTTTGTTTTAAAAAAATATGGGAAAGAAGGCCTCGAAAGAACTTTTATGTCACAGTGATTCAATATCCACTTTATCTAAGTACCTGATTTACGATTCTTACCGGATGGTTACGTTTTATCAGTTCACCGAGTGAAGGCGGAAGCAGCATTGCCCGGTGTTGTGAATAAGTTTTGAAAGCTACGATGAGTTTACGTTTTGCCATGTTACCAAGACAAATTTTAACTCTAAATCATTGCATCAATACCGGGCAAAATTTATCTACATCAAATGTGAATAAACCCATCCCAAAATTGAAAATAAAAAAAGAGGCCGTCCTTTTGAGACAGCCTCTTTAACGATTGCTTGTATTAAAAATTGAGGTGTAGGGAAACCCTATCCCTGTTTTTAATTATTTAGAAAAAATTGAAAACTATCGATACAGTTATATACTTCTTTATTGAAAAAGTAACCCATATTCCGTAAGAATTAATCATAAAAAACCACCGGTTTAAACCAGTGGTTATTGACGCTGCAAGCGTCTCAGATTATTTTAATGGAGCCTTTTCTAATTAAAAATTTAGAACAGGCATCCATGTTCTATCTGTAGATTGCATGAATACCTCCTTTTTATTTGATGAAAATTAAAGATAGTAAAAAAAATAAAAAAGAAAAGTAAAAAAGCTTTTAAGTCAAAAGTTGTTTTTTAAAATCGTATTGTAAATCCGGATGGAGGGTTGAAAGGGCCGCATCAATTTTTTTGAGTTGGCTTTCATATAGATTCATTAATTGCCTGCTCTTTTTCAACGGGATTGAATGGTTGATCAGGCAATTGCAAAAATGAATTAATAATTCGGCTTCTGTTTGTTTTGATAAAGAAAAACGAACGTATTTGTTGATTGACCGTAACATTTTTCTGACACTTTTTTTGATGAAATAAATATTGCTTTTATTCATTTCCATAAATTGTTGTTCTATTTCCTGTTTTACATTTTCAAGATAAACAGGAATATCATCGGATTCAAAAAGTAAAAACGCCAGCAGCTCTTTATTTTCCTTTTTGTGCCTGGCCAGCCGAAGGCAATATTCGAGTAATTCATTAGAATCACGTTTTTCCAGATCCTTTTTTATTTCACTAATGGATGAAGGTTTCATTGAGGAATGTGATTTTTGAAAGGTTGATAGTTAAAGGTTAGGAAGTTTCGATTTAGAATTTGTTTCGCTGCCCAACAGAATTAAGGACAAAAGTACTTTGGTTATAAATAAAAAAAGGGAATCAGTTGATTCCCCCTTTTGGTTTATGCGTGTGTAATATTATTGCTTTACAACTTTTCCATTGTAAAGTATTTCGCCTGAATTATTTCTGATAGTAAGGATGTACATTCCCTGATTTAAAGTTCCCGCAGATATATCTTTTCTCACGTTGCCACTTGTGATAGACCAGTTTTCAGCGGCTACCAGTTTACCTGTAATGTCCATCAACCGTGCAGAAACCATTTGTGATGTTGCGCTGTTGAAAGTAATAGAAAGTGTATTGTAGAATGGATTTGTCAAAACAGAGATGGCGGTTTTAGGCCCATCTACTTTTATTGAAACCGTTTTAGAATATTTCGACTTGCCATCAAAGTCCACTTGTTTTAAACGATAGTAATTGACCCCTGATACAGGGCTTGCATCAAAAGCATTATAATTTTTAACGGTTTGGCTATTACCTGCACCATTCACTCTTGTAACTACTGTCCAGTCGCTGGCATTTGCACTTTTTTCTACATCAAAATAGTCGTTATTCAATTCCTGGGCGGTTGACCAATCAAGACTTACGCCGGTCCCTTTGTTGTGTGCGGTAAAACTGGTTAGTTCTATTGGCATCGGCCCTGCTGCAGCACAATATGAAAACTTCACGTCATCCATTGCAAAATCATTTCCACAGCCGCCAATAGTGCCATCACCTAAGGTGATCCTGATTTGTGTAGGAAGAAAATTACCGGTAGAAGGTAAAGTAAATGATCCACCCTGATTGATCCACGTGGAAGTTGGCGATTGAGCAACAGAAGCAGCAACAAGAGGGGAACCAGTTAGAGGAACCCAGGTATTAGCAGAAGAGAGGTATTCTACTGTAAAAGTCAATTTGGTTAATAATGCATCGGTACCGCAAATGCCAAGCGTGTCAACATTCATAACATACAAACTAACGTTGTAAGTTCCTTCAAGAAAACCGTTGGCATCTGTAATAGTATGTTGAAAAAACGTTTCTGCCTGGCCATTTACCACCAGCATTTTACCGTTCGCATCGCCGGTATGATCGGCCGAAACATGCCATTCAGGTTTTTGTTGTGTGCTATCAATAATACGATAAACTCCTTCAGCCACGAGACTTCCGGTATCCTGATACGTTAATCCACTTGTTAGTACATCGGGACTACTTGTGGAGGTTGTTCCGGTTCCAAAAGTTTCAAGCCATAATACTCTTTCTCCACTGCAACCTATCTGTGCATTTGCTGAGTTAATAAAGAATAAAGCTGAAAATAAAAGCGCCAAAGCAACATAATGCTTAGAACAATGCGTAAAATTTTGTTTCATAAAAAGGTTTTAGAAGCATTAAAAAATTAGAAAGCACTGGTCTTACGCGAATTGCTGATGCAATAAAAAGGATGATCGGGAGTTAGTTTTAAAAAGGGAAATGGAACTGTTTTCTCAGGATGAGGAAAGACAAAACTAATAATTAAAATTTAAAATCAAAATAAAACTGAAAACTTTTTTATCCGTCCAATAAGAAATAAGAAGATTTCAAATAAAAGAAAGTGAATTTCTTTATGCTGACAAAT
>Ga0134125_10003518_pt1 | contig 18095 bp, 15 predicted proteins | sample KB31751_FD_96464 | JGI IMG/M metagenome (GOLD analysis project Ga0134125, IMG submission 96464) | Terrestrial soil microbial communities with excess Nitrogen fertilizer from Kellogg Biological Station, Michigan, USA - KB3-175-1 | ecosystem: Environmental > Terrestrial > Soil > Unclassified ... | reverse complement strand
TACAATTACTTTGGATACCAATCCATTTGCCATGGAATATCCAACTGCTGTATCAGGTATCAGGCTAACATCAATTCCATCGTGTTTTAACTCAAATACAGTAAGCCTAGAGCCCTGCATTACCGGTCTTGTCTCTGTTGCTATTACCTTGATCTTTTTCCCACTCTCTTTTGTGGCTCTTATCACTCCAAGGGCAGTCCCATAAGCAACGGTGGCAAGAGCTCCTGCATTGCAATGAGTCATTATGGTATCATTATTATGAAATAGGTATGAGCCATTTTTTCCCATGCGCTTGTTGATGTCAATATCCTCTTCTGCCATAGACTTTGCTTCGTTTACAATGGCATTTCTTATTTCAGAAGCATTTGTTCCTGATTTTGCAAGATTCATTATTCTTTCTAGTCCCCATGCAAGATTAATTGCCGTAGGCCTTGTCTCAAAGAGAATTTTTTTTGCGTGTTCTAGATCTTTAATGAGATCATCTTTGTCTGTTGCCTTGCTTTGCAATGCAGAAAGTGCAAGACCAAAGGCGCCAGATACACCAATAGCAGGAGCACCTCGAACTACAAGGTTCCTTATAGCATCTGCAACATCATTGTAATCAGTGTATTTTACATAAACTAGTTCATTAGGCAATTTGGTTTGGTCAATCATTACAACAGAATTGTCTTTCCATTCCACTGTTCTCAGACTAGAATGAATCTGCGTATCCATACTATTGATTTCTGATATCTATGCTATATATCATTCAAATGGAAAAAATATTATTCAAAAACAAGATAAAACTTTTCAAGTAATCAAGAGTAAATAGGAATGGTGTTTAGTATTTTTTACCTTGAGATTGCCTCTTTTTTAGAATCTTTGCATAATCAGAGTTAATTTCTTTTATGAGATCAAGTGTTTCGTTATTCATTAAATCAAGATTAGGTATGACGCAGTGACCTCCTATGAACCCAGGAAACATTTTTGGCCTGTTTCCTAGATATTTGTGAATCTCCTCTGCAAAAGACCACATCTCATCATAATCGACATTATTTTGAATGGCAATCATGTTACTTAGTTGTGCATAGTTTATCAACCAACCATAGTATGAGGTATCAACTACAATTTTTGCAAGCTCAAGTGTAATAGGTTTTGACATCCTTTTGGTCTTGACACCACATTTTTTCATTAATTTTGAATACATAGTAGAGGCGCATTCCGCCTTTGGCTTATTATTATCTACAGCATAAAATTTTACATATCTCTTTAGATCGTATAGCATTCGTTTGTGTATTCCCCGTGTAGCACTATAGATAACAGGTATTGGAAGTTTTGATTGGAGTTTAGAAGTGGTTCCGGGACTAATTGTGCTATGAATCACAATTACTTTCGGATTGAATTTACTATAAAGTGATTTTACGGTAGAAATGAAGTTTTTTGTAAATGGTATACAGATATGAAGAAATCGAGTATTCAATTCTTCATGTCTCTGGAATTTTTTTTTATCCATTAAATTTTCATTTAAATCATAACCCACTACTGTGACGGCACGAGAAATCAACTGATAAATTGGCGATCCTATTTCACCCAGTCCAGCAACTACATCTTTTTCCATCAAACTATAAAATATTTATTTACACTCCTAAATTAAGTAATGGAAAAGATTTGTACATAAATTTAATTGGAAGCATCTTGTCACAATATAATTAAAGTGACATCTTTGGATAAAATGGTATGGGAAAGAAAATACTCTCATGGCCAAATATATTTGGAATATCCCGACGAAATGATAGTTAGATGCGTACAAAAACATATGCAACCTAAAACACATTCAAAAGTCTTAGACCTGGGTTGCGGAACAGGCAGGCATTCGGAATTATTAGCAAGCAAGGGTTTTGAGACACATAGTTGCGATATTTCTAAGAGTAGCGTCGCTATAACTAGGAATAGATTAAGATCAAAAGGATTGAATGGTAAATTTAGTCTTTTTTCTCACTCATGGGATTTGCCATTTGAATCAGATTTTTTTGATGTCGTCATAGCTTCACATTCGATTTATTACAATACGTTAAAGAATCTAAGAAGAACCATAGATGAAATTCGCAGAATCCTAAAAAAAGATGGCATTCTTATAACCACTTTTATTGGCAAAAGAGATTATAGACAAAAATATGGCAGATTAATAAGTAAAAATACGTACATAGGAAAAGAAACAACAAAAGATCACAAAGGATTAACATACTGTGTATTCAACAATATTACAGACATCAGAGAATTGATTGATGGGAAATTAATGGAAGTATCTTACGGCTATAACGAATGGTATTTGGAATTAGATCGTAGAGTGTGTCATTGGTTCTTAATCGCAAAAAAATAAACGATTCTTTTCCTCATAGATTTATGATTGATAACATTGAAAATAAGATGATGATCACCTAGATGATAAAGTCGAATAAAATGAGAACTAATGTTTCTGATTCTCTTCATAAAGTATTTTGGATCAAAATAAGTGCATTACAAAAGACAGATGTTTAGTAGAAAGAAATACAAGTTGTAGATACAGTTTTTCTTATAAATTATAAAATTGATCTAATGGTAAAGGCAGTTTCTTAATGTGTATCAAAATCATGATTTCATTCTCAAGCTGAATCAATTTATTGCAAACGATTATTATTACCAGAAATAAGAATTGTCACAATCATGAAGAATTTGAAAATAATAGCAGAGATTGGATCAAATTGGAGTGGAAGTGAGAAAATAGGTAAAAAAATGATCAAAGCAGCAAAAATAACAGGAGCTGATTTTATAAAATTTCAGATGTGGAGAGCAGAAGATTTGTACAGCAAGTCTGAACCCTATTGGAATTTAACTAAAAAATCAGAAATAACATGTAAAGTAGCAAAACAATTCAAAGAATATGCCGATAAAATTGGAATAGGATGTTTTTGGAGCGTATTTTATCCGGAAGCAGTTGATTGTTTGGAAGACTTGAATGTAAAATATTATAAAATAGCATCTTGGACTGCAGCAATGGGACACATTCATGCACTAGAGACAATGCAACGTGTAGCAAAAACAGGAAAACCAGTCATAATAAGCATGGGAATGGGAGGAGACATAAAAGTAATAAAAAAGATTTTCAAAAATAATAAAAAGTATTTTTTGTATTGTATTTCAAAATATCCTACTTCAGTTAAAGAGGTGGATTTTTTAGCAATTTCTAAGTATGATGGTTTCTCTGATCACACGATGGGTCATTTAGCACCTCTGTTATATGCAATGAAAGTCAAGGACTCGGATTCAGTGAAATTTCTAGAAAAACATGTATCTATAAAAGAATCCAAAGGTCAAGACAAACCTAATTCTATCGATATGAATGAATTTAGTGAAATGGTTAAAGAAATTAGGACTGTTACTTCGTTAAAAATTTGATAGTCAGTATATCTCAACCAACAGTCTTTCCATGGATAGGATACTTCAACATAATAAAAAGTTCAGACATTTTTGTTTTTTTAGATAACGTAAAATTTGAAAAGCATTCATGGCAGATGAGAAATAGAATAAAACAGATTTCAGGAAATGATGAATCATATCTTTGGATAAGAATCCCTACACGAGTTGAAAAATCGGAAACTATGATAAGAGATGTGTTGATAGATAATTCCCAAAATTGGAGGGAGTCTCATGTCAAGACATTTAGAATAAACTATGGTAAAGGATATGATGATATTTCATTTCTACATGAACTGTATGAAAATGAGTGGCAGAAGCTGGTTGATTTTAATATTAAAGCAATCACTAAGTGCTGTGAATACTTGGAGATAAAGACAAAACTTGTCATGGCATCAGATCTTAATTGTGAGGGAAAGAAAGGTGAACTTGTTTTTAACATATGTAAAAAGTTAGAAACGACAGAATATTTGACATCGGTAGGAGCTGTAGATTATTTGGAAGATTATAGAAACATGTTTGAAACTGGAAAAGTTGGAATAACATATCATGATTATAAACATCCAGTTTATCGTCAGAAAGGAAAAAAATTTTTAGAAGGTATGTCCATTCTTGATTTAATCTTCAATGAAAAAGAGAACTCGAAGAACTTTGTGTAGTGTACGCGATATTAAAAATAGATTGTTGTTGAGACACGTTTATAATCGATTTAGAGAATTCTTTTTTATTTGAAGATAGTTTTATTCAGAGTAGATGCAAATAAGAGATTAGGCACAGGTCATCTTTCAAGATGTTTGACACTTGCAATAGTTCTTAGGACTTTCAATGTGAAATCTTATTTTTTAATAAAAAAAGATAACGATGCAATTGAGTTTATTAGAAATAGTAGATTTGAATTATTCACATTACCAAATAATCGTAGTGAAAAAAATGAACTAACCGAACTCGTCAAATTACATAATTACATAAAATACAAATGCTTGATAATGGACTCAATGAGAGAAAGAAATAGAAAATTTTTTACAGCGATCAATAAATTATGTAAAACAGTTGTGATAGATTCAGAAGCTCATAAGTCAAATCTAAATGCAGATCTCATTATTTGGCCAGATATCAAAGAGTTTTATCCAAAAGAAACAATGACAAATACACCTAACAGGTTACTTGTAGGAACACGGTATATGCCATTAAGAAATATTCCAAAAGGAAACATACGAAAGATACCAAATTCTATTTTAGTTTCAATGGGAGGAACTGATAAAAGACAACTCTCAGAAAAAATAGTTATGTCATTTTTAAAATCAAAAAGAAAGTTTAAGATGAAAATAATAATTGGGAAATATTTTAAAGATTCTAAAAGAATTTATGACAAAATTAAAAATGATCCGCGTTTCACTGTAATGTCTAATGTTGAGAGTTTGATTCCATTGATGCAAGAATGTGAGATTGGAATTTTCACATATGGTATAACTACTTATGAAAGTCTCATGGTTGGATTACCATCATTAATAATAAGTCATTCAAAATCAAACCATATTGCTGCTCAGAAATTATCACGCTATGAGTGTATTCATTATTTAGGTTATTACAAGTCTATAAATTTTCAAAAAATACCGAATTCAGTATTTGAGATTATTAGCAATAGTGTGAAATACAAAAACTTCGCCAAAAAAGGAAGATCATTAGTAGATGGGAGAGGAAGTGAACGACTTGCGAAAGAAATTACCAGATTATTAAATTAACATACAAATAAAGTGCTACAAATTTTGTAAATTGGCAACTACATAATCTACTTGGTTTTCAGTCATGGTGGGATATATGGGCAACGATAAAACGGCGTCCTTTAATTTGTTAGAATTTGGAAATTGCGATATTTTATTATGATATTTTTTCTTATTGTAAGACATCAGGTGTAGAGGATAGTATTGAACACTAGTACCTATACCTTTTTTATGCAGTTTTTGAAACAATTCATCTCTCGTTAAGTGATAATCATTTTCTATTTTTATAGTATACAGATGATAGATATGATTTCTATCAGGCTTTGTCATAGGAATGGATATTCCTTTTATTTTTTCTAACTTATCATCGTATTTTTTTGCTATTCTAATTCTACGTTTATTTATTTCAGCTATTCTTTCAAACTGGGAAACCCCCAAAGAGGCTCTTATTTCATCCATTCTATAATTATATCCTAAATCAATTATATCATATTTCCATTCTGCTTTAACTTCTCTTTCGGCTGGGTGGATACTCATACCATGAGACTTGAGTAACTGTACACTTCGGTATACTTTTTTGTTACTAGTAGTCACCATTCCTCCTTCTCCTGTAGTAATTATTTTTGTAGGGTAAAAACTAAAACAGCCACTTTCTCCCATGCTCCCACATTTCTTTCCTGCATAAGTTGCACCTAAAGAATGAGCGCAATCTTCAATCAAGTACAGTCCGCGATCTTTACAAATAGAGATTATCTCCCTCATGTCGCAAGACTGCCCTCCATAGTGAACCACTATTATTGCTCTTGTTCGTTTTGAGATCCTTTTCTTTATTTCACTAGGTAAAATATTAAATGTGCCAGAATCAACATCTGCTAAAATTGGCACTGCACCAGTATAGCTTACCACATTAGCAGTAGCTGCAAAGGTAAAGGTTGGTACTATCACTTCATCACCAGGTCCAATGCCTAACGATCTAACTGACAAGTGGAGTGCATGAGTAGCACTACCTACAGCTGAGGCAAACTTTGAATTGATGAATTTACTAATTTTTTCTTCGAATTTGTTTACTATTGGACCGCCTGTTAACCATCTATTACTCAATACATTTACAACGGCCCTTTTATCTTTCTGAATTATCCAAGGTATAAAGTAGGGTACTTTCATTCTTTTATATTTTCAAGAACAATAAAGGTATATCAAGTATACTTTTAGAGTTACAGACCATGATCACCTTGAGGATTATATTTTTGATTAAGCTGAATTAATTCCTGATTTTTATCTAAAAATTTGACCAATTCATCATATGTAAGAAAATCATGCTTAGCAAGTAACTGTGGAAGAATCTCAGACATTAAGCGAAAATCCTCAATGTGATCCACCGTTAATCTCCATTGAGGTCTCATAAGATCTTTGGGTGCGAGAATTTCTTTAATGTTGTATAGATGTAGATTTTGTAAAATGTGATATGTAACATGTTCTCTGCTAAGAGTATCTTTTTGTGATTCATGTAATTTTTTTAATGTGGAAAAAGAAAAAGATTCCACATCTATACCTAATGGATATGTGCGATGTAATGCATTTGTAACATAATCACAATGTGAATCTTTACACAAACTCATAATCTCATCAACAAGTTCTGGAATAACAATAGGATTATCAGCTGTCAACCTAGCTATTACATCACCTTCGTATAAAGTAGAACATTGATAGTATCGATCTAAAACATCTACAGGATGACCTCTATAGCATTTGACCTTTAGACTTTTTGAAAGGATTTCAATAGGGTTATCTTCGGGGAGTGAAGTAGTTGCAATTACAATTTCATCGGTCAATTTTGAATATTTGAGAGAGTTAATCAGATAAGACAACATTGGTTTTCCATGAATGTTCATTAGAACTTTTCCTGGTAAGCGTGTTGACCCCATTCTAGCCTGAACAATTGCAAGTACTTTCATGAAATCTATTTTTAACTTGAGGTTATTAATAGATCACATAACAAAAAAAGTATAGAGAATTAGCAATAGAGAAACATATCAATGGTTTTCAAAGACGGAAAGAAGTCATCGAATTTAATTTTCATGTAATAATTGTTGCAGTAGCTAGAACATTTAATTACTTCAGCAAAACAAAAGTAGGCTATGTTATATTCTGTGCGGTATAATGATAATTCAAGAGATATGATTCTGATAAATATATCAGGGTGTAGTTTTTTAGGTGTATGTCTTTTTAACAATTAGAGGTACATAGCAATATGCAAGAACCAAAAGGTACCAACAAGGCGCTAATCCGAGAATTAAAAGATAAGACTATTCTGATAACTGGCGGAAGTGGTAGTATTGGTTCTTACTTAACCAAAAAACTCCTCGAATATCCCATAAAATCGATACGAGTACTAGATATTGACGAATATTCAATATTCAAATTAGGACGATCAATAAATGACAAAAGATTAAGATTACTTCTTGGGAGCATACTTGACAAGGACAGACTCGAGATAGCAGGCAATAATGTAGATATAGTCATCCATACTGCAGCGATAAAAAATATAGAAATTTCTGAATTTAATCCAATTGAAACCATAGATGTAAACATCAATGGTACTATCAATCTCATCAAGATGGTCATACGGGACAAACCAAAAAAGTTCTTGAACATAAGTACCGACAAGGCTGCAAATCCATCTACACTTTATGGAACTACGAAACAATTGGGTGAAAGACTGATAAGCTGGGCAGGTGGACATATCAAAACTACAAAATTTGCCACAGTACGCCTTGGAAATGTATTTGAGACTCGTGGAAATGTCTTTGAGATTTGGAATGAGCAAGTAAAGGCCAAAGTTCCTTTATCCATTACTGATCCAAAAATGAAGAGGTATTTCTTTCACATAAATGAAGCAGCTGATTTTATACTTGAATGCATCCCATTTGCTAACGACGGAGAGATTTTCATTCCTAAAATGAAGCAATATAATATGATAGATTTGGCAAAAAAACTTTCAAAGAATCATAAAATTACAGGATTGAGGCAAGGAGAAAAACTTACAGAAACTCTTATCTCAGACTCTGAAAAACAAAATGCTGAAGAAAGGAAAAATATGTGGATAATAAAACAAAATATTTAACATCCATTATTACATTACACAATAACTTTCAGATTTTCAAACCTTTCCATTGTTTGATTTTTTTAATATGCTCCATCGCTAAGGGTTCAAATTTTGGACCATATTTTGCCAAAAAAGATTCCATTTTCGAAATAGGTATATCCCCTAGACCATTATTGAAATCCTCAGAGAAATATTCATCAAAGTCCAGGTAAAGATTATTCAAATCAAATTCAAAAGAATTTTTTTCCACCATGTTCACATAATTGTTTAATGCAACAAGATCTATTTCTTTTCCAAGCATCATTCGTATAGCATTAGGAAGATCTTCTATGTTTCTAATTCTATAGACTGATGGTAGTGTAGAATAGCTTACATCAGCAAAAGCTATTACAGGTTTATTATAGAATGCAGCTTCTATTCCAGTAGTTCCTGCAACATTTATCACTAATGAACTATTTTTGAGCAAGTCTTCAGATTTTACAGAAGGGTGGATTAAACATACATTTGGAAATTCTAAGATTCTTTTATAATAAGAGGTCTCTCTCCATCCAACAAGAAACATTCCTATGTGTTCCTTAACGAATAACTTGTAACCAACAGGTAGTGATTTTGCTATATGTGTTATCATTTCAATTTGATTTGTGAAATATGGAGCTACTAGAAGAGTTGATCTCTCAGGTTCTACATGCAGTGGAAGATAAACATAGGGAGTTTCTGTATCAATTTTTTTGATAAAATATTTGTCAATAAAGTGTTTCCTATACCATTTTTTTATAAAGATCATTCTAGATATGACACGAAGTCGTGTTTTTCCATAATTTGCATAATAGCTTTTAAATTCAGGATTACCAATTAACATCAAATATTTTATGTATTTTACAAATCTATTGAAAAAGGAGGTTTTTGATCTGTTTTCATAAGTGGTTATTTCTTTAACAGCATGATGTTCATTCAAATAATTTTGTAATTCAGGAATTGTTTTAAGATTTGTAACTGAATTATTTTTTATTTCGTCCATATCATCAAATTGATCGTAATCGGAATACACAGCATATCTATAAGCAAATCTAGTCGGACCTAACATTAGAGTCCTGATATTTTTCATCTTGCACATTTGGTGTAAGAGATTGCTTTGATGTGAATCAGTGAGTTTTATTACTAAAAAGTGTGGTTTTACTTCATCCAATATTGTTTCAAAAAGTCTACATTCTTGTTCAAGTAGAGACAAGATCTCATCATATGAGAATTTATAAAATGGATTAAACTTGAAAAAGAATCTTTCTGCAAAGGCAATATTCCAAATATTGATTTTATACTTTTCTTCAAAATATTTTAGATACTCAATATCTGGTTTTTTATCAGTTTTAATGACGTAATCTCTATAAAACCAAGTTTTTTGAAATTGAACAATTTGTTGATTTTGAAAAAATTTCATTGAGGTATAAGGAATATCTATGACAGCGAATGATTCGCAATCATAGTTTTGCTGAATAAATTTTGCGATACAAAATCTAAGCCATTCGTTATCGATTAAAAAAAGTATTCTATCTTTCATAATCAACATTTGTCGATTAAATTTACAATTTTAAGTGTATCGGCTGAATAATACTTGGGTTTGAGAAAAAATGTATTTTTTAGTAAAATTGTTTGTTGATAAGAATTAGATAGTCCAATTTTGCAATCCAGATACATGTTAAATAAAATTATTACATCAGACATAATCATCAGCCTAACAATTATGAATCAACATTCAACAAAACTTAACACTGTGCAATACATCCTTGTATGTTAAGAGGTAGTTCATGACAAAAATAAGAGTAACTTATTCAGGACTGATATCATTTGCGGTAGGACTTGCTAGTGTGATTACAGGAACTGCATTTACTCTCATTGTTACAAGACAATTTTCTTCTGACGAATTAGGTTTTTGGACGCTCATAGGAGGACTACTTTCGTATGTGGTCATTAGTGAATCTATAATTTCTTATTGGGTTACTCGAGAAATAGCAAGGGGGACAGAGTCTGGTAGAACTGCTGTCACTTCAAGTGGCATTTTCTCTTTTATTTCAATTATAATTTATTTTGTTATCACTATTTTTATCGGATATCAAACAAAAATTGATAAGAATATCCTGTTTTTTGCGTCTATTTTAATTCCAGTAATGTTTTTGAACAGAACTCTAGGAGCAATCAATTTTGGATGGAAACCTCACGCGTCAAGTTACGGCATCATAATCTTTGAAGTTTCAAAAGTACCTGCAGGGTTAATTCTAGTATATTTTTTACATTTAGGAATATCTGGTGCAATTCTTACAACATTTATCGCATATCTTTTGAGTACTGTGATACAATTGTACTATGCAAGAGATAAAATCAAGAAAAAAATTAGAATAGAATTTATAAAAAAATGGATTAAACTTTCTTGGTTATCATATTTCCCACAAATTTCGAATTTAATTATAAAATTAGATGTATCAATTTATGCAATTATCGTCGGTTCTGTTACTGGATTAGCATATTATACTGCTGCTGTCACGGTAGCATCTCTTGTAGGACAAGCAGGTAATGTGTCCAGAGCATTATATCCAAAATTGTTGGAAGGAGATAAACACGAATATCTACAAGAGAATTTAATTCGAGTATTCTATTTCATGATTCCTTTAACTGCATTATCAATTGTTTTTGTCAGACCTGCATTATTTGCTCTGAATCCGCTTTATGAGATCACGTCGACTGTTGCCATATTCATGATTATTCGAATGTTTTTTAATACGTTAACGGGAGTATTTTATCCCGCCCTTACTGGAATCGAACGAGTAGACGTTGATGAAAAATCAACTTTTAAAGATTATCTAAGAAGTAAATTATTTTTACTCCCTACTCTTGCAGTGATTCAATCTAGTGCATATATCATTTTCTTAGCTGTAGGGTTTTTGGTTTTAGCATCAAACAAGGTAGCACAACTTGACATGGTAATTTACTGGTCAGTAATTACATTATTTACAGAAGTTTTCTTTACTGTCTACTTATACTTTTTAATTAGAAAAAATTTTACGTTATCAATTGATTACAAGAGTTTATTAAAATATTCATTAACGAGTATGTGTGTTTTTATACCATCTTATTTTCTTAGTGTTCAATTTCTTGAATTTAAGAAAAGTATATTCGAATTCCTACCCAATCTTTTTCTATTTGTAGGTTTAGGAATGCTTTGTTACCTTTTGATTACCTATTTTATCGATAATCGTACCAAAAAATTGTTCAATGGCATAATAACTGAGATCAGAGGACGAATATAAAAAATATTGATAGTTAAATTAGGTAATTACAAACACCTTCCACAATAATAATGAAAAAGTTAGATTTGATCACATACATTGTAGAACATCACATTATTGAAGTTACATATTATGGAAGAGGAAGGATTTTGACAATCTCCATTAATTTAACAATATTTTTTCTAGATCAAGCGCAATTTTATCCCAACTAAAGTTGTCTCGAATATAATTTGAAAATTCCTTACCCAGTTTTTCACATGTTTCTTTTGAATTTAACAGGGTAGTAACGTAATGAGCAAATTCTGTTGGATCAGAAGGATTAGTAAGAAAACCGTATATTCCATGTTTCACAATTTTTTCTGTTTCCGAAACACTGGTTGCTACTACAGGTTTTGCACATGCTCCATATTCTAGCAACTTAATCGGGTGCGCTGCTGCATAATATGGTTCATTTGGAAATGAGTCTATACAAACATCTGCACAAAAAAGATATTTTGGTACTTCTTCCCTGGATTTTTTACCTAAAAATATAAAATATTCATTTAATCCTCTATCATGAACTATTTTTTCCCATGCTTCTTTTGATTTAATAGGGCTTCTATGATCGCCCAATATGATAAATTTAGTTTTTGGTACATTTGTTATTACTTGCTTAGCTGAATTTATGATCAGATTCAAGTCTTGTAAGGCTCCAGAAAAAATTACAAGTTTATCAGCATTAAACGATTTACGCAATTTTTCAATTTCTGAGGAGTCGTATTTATCTGGGTCAAATAATTCTAGGTTCACACCATTTGGAATAATATGTATTTTTTTTGCGTCTATTCCCCTTTTTAGTAGATCATTTCGTAGATAATCTGTTATTGTAATAATGATATCAGCATCTTTGAAAGATTTATTTGCAATAATTTTTGGCCTGACAAACACATGCAAGTCAGCAAAATCCAAGATATGTTTGATCCCATATCTTAATTTGAGAATCATTGCAGGCAGAGAACTTCCTATACCCGGCATGTAAGAATACACAAAGTTAATTTTGTTTTTTTTATGTAATAATGAAAATTCCTTTAAAATTACAGGAATGCATATAAGATAATTAACATATTTACCAATTCCTCGCTTACCAGAAAAAATTGTAAATCTAGGATGAATTTCTACCACATTCAAAAGATTTTCTTTAATAGACATAATTGAGGGATGTTTTTTTTCTGGTCGAACTACAAAAATCGAAATATTATGTCCCCTTTTTGCAAGAGAATTCATGAGTGAAAAAACTCTGGTATAGTCACCCCATTTCTGAGATAGATCTACATTACACAGTACGACAAGATTGATTCCAATCACCTATTGAGAAACCATTCATATGTTTTTGCAAGACCAGTTTCTATTTTTATAATAGGACTATAATTTAAAAGTCGCCGAGTTTTTGATATGTCCATTCTTCTTCTTTTGATGTGATCAAATGTTCTCATCGGTCTATAAACTATCTTTGATCTGTGTTGAGTTAAACCTAGTATAATATCAGCAATTTTTTTAATTGTTGTCTCTTTTCCAGTACCCAAGTTAAAGACTTGATTTTTATGTTGTTTTACAGCTGCAAGAAGAATTCCATCTACGCAGTCATCAACATAAGTAAAATCTCTAGTTTCTTTTCCAGTACCAAATATGGTCAAATCTTTCCCATTTATTGCATTAAGCATGAAATTTGGAATCACATTTCTGAATTTTCCTGGCGGATCGAATGGCCCATAGGAATTTGATAGTCGGACAATGGCATAATCCAGTCCATACAATTCATGGATAGCATTACAGTAATGCTCACCGCTTAGTTTACTTGATGCATATGGAGTAGATGGTAGTGGAATAGTTTTTTCACTAAATGTGGAGGTCATTTGGTGTCCATAGATTGAGGATGATGAAGTGTATACAAATCTCTCAGGATTTTGTCGTGATGCTTTAAGCAATACTTGCATGGTTCCTTGGATGTTTATCCTTAGATCTTCCATTGGATCATTGACTGACATTTCGTTTGCAAATCGTGCTGCCAAATGGAAAACATAGTCATACTTTTTGTTAAACACTTTATCTAGAGTTTTTTGATTCACTATATTTCCACGAACAATATCTAGCTTTTTGTTGACAGGTAGATTTCCTCTCACAGATTGTGAAAAATCGTCTAGAACCGTAACTTTTGCATCTAAATCCAGTAGTTTTCGGACCAGATTAGATCCGACAGCCCCATTGCCTCCAGTTACTAGCACCTTACAACCAGAAAAATTATTCACGTTATCAACAATAGATTCCAGTCATTTATGTTTTTGATCTATTAGAATAACCAACCGATACATAGTACATACCTAAATCCTCGGCTTTATTTTTATCAAATATTCTTTTTGTATCCACCAGAATAGGATTTTCTTTCATATGTTTTTTAATTTCGTTCAGATCCAGTTTTCTAAATTCATCATGATCAGTCAAAACCACTAACATGTCAGCACTAGACATTGCCCTCCACATATCAGATGCAGCTATTCCACCAAAGTTTTCTATAGTATGCGGATCAAAGACTTGTACAGTATATCCATTTTTTACTAGTTGTGAAATTATTTCCTTAGCAGGTGAGAATCTAGTATCACTGACATTTGCTTTGTATGCAGTTCCAAGAATCAAGATTGTTGTTTTACTAGCGACTTTATGTTGGGTATTCAGTATTTCATCGATTAGATTCACAACATGGTATGGCATGTTATCATTTATCTTGCGTGATTCTAAAATTATTTTTGAAGATATAGATTTCTTACCTTGTGGATTCAGTAAGAGGTATGGATCTTTAGGCAAACAAGGTCCTCCCACCCCAGGTCCTGGAGATAATAATTTTACTCGTGGATGAGAATTACATATTTTGATCAACTCCAATACATCTATACCGTATTCTTCACAGATTATACTGATCTCATTTGCAAGTGCCACATTGACATCTCGATATGTATTTTCAACTAATTTTGAAATTTCTACAATTTGCACAGGTGCTAATAGTACTTCATTTTTTACAATTTTTTCATACAATTTTTTTGCAAGATTTGCAGAATTCATATCGACATAACCTATGACTCTTGGAGTTGTTTGTATTTCAGACAAAGCATGGCCGGGGGCTAATCTTTCAGGAACAAATGCAACCCAGAGTTCGGTGCCAAGTTTGTTTTTTTTGGTAAGAGTTGGAATAACAATATTTTCAAACGTACCAGGAGGTATAGAACTTTCCACTATTACCAATTTACCTACTAAGGAAAATTCCGATATTGAATTGCACACATTTTGAAGATAAGAAAGATTCGGTAAGATATCAATAGTAATTGGAGTTGCTACACATATTATTATGACATCCGAATTGTTAACTGCATAAGAAAGATCTTCTGTCAGTGTGAGCTTTTTTGAATCAATGCATTCTGCCAACAAATTATCAAGGCCAGATTCGTGAAAGGGGGACTTTTTTGATTTGAGATTGGACAATAACAGACTGTTGATATCATGACCGATTACAGTACAACCAGATTTACAAAAAATCAAAGCTGTCGGAAGACCAACCTGACCTAACCCAATTACACAAATTTTGACTTCGTTTCTGGTTATTTTTGTGAGAAGAGTGTCATTCATATCGATATTGTCTTTGAGTAACTCTCGAATTAATATATCATAGTTCTTCCATAGAAATCAGACATGAGGTAGATAGAAAATTACAGATTTTTTCTAAGAAGATTGATTATTTTCGCTCCTGCATTTCCATCGCCATACGGATTTGAGTGACATGAAATCTTTACATCCATGTTCTTTCGTATGGCTTTAACTATTGCATCAGTACTAATTCCAACAAGTTCGGAATATCCGTCCTGTATAGATTCAATTCTATCAGTAGTCTTTCTAACTACAAGTACTTTCTTTCTTATTTTGGGAGACGTAGCCTCCTCTTGTATACCACCTGAATCAGATATTATGAATCTCGATTTTTTCATGAGATAAAGCATATCAAAATATCCCATTGTTGGAAGAACAGTAATCCTCGATCTCTTGATTTTTTCATATAGACCAAATTGCTTTAATCTTTTCATCGTACGAGGATGAATGGGAAAGACTAGATCAATGTCAGATTTTAATAAAGCATTGATTATAGATGACAATGATTCTTTGACATCCACATTTTCTCCTCGATGTAACGTTACAAGCGCGAAATCATCAACGTGAAGGTTTACAGTTTTTTTGTTTTCTATGTTTTGAATATTTTCTTCTACTGCATCAATAGAAGTATTTCCAGTCACAAATGTTTTGCCGTGAACCTTTTCATTTTGTAAAATATTTTTAGAATGTAGTGTGGGGGCAAAGAGAAATTCGGAGATGTGGTCCACTGCTATTCTATTGTGTTCTTCAGGCATTCTCCAATCATAACTTCGTAAACCTGCTTCAACATGGCTAACAGGTATTCCACATTTTAATCCCGTAATTGCACCTGCAAGTACAGTATTTGTATCACCCTGCACCAAAACTGTGTCGGGTTTGGTCGATGATATTATTTTTGCAAGTTTTAGAACAATTTCTCCAATCTGTGTTGCTCTATCAGTTGTTGTATTTTCTAGTTTTGTGAGTTTCATGGAATAATCTGGTTTGCGTAATCCCAGGTCTTCTATAAAACGAAGACTCATGTCATAATCATAATGTTGTCCTGTAAACACAATGACGCTGTTCTTAGAATTGAGTCGTTTTATTATTGAAGAGAGTTTTATTATTTCTGGCCTAGTACCCATTATGATAGCAACTTTCATGAAATCTAGAAACAAGTTCAGTGATTGAGTATATTTTGATTGCTATAGCAGATTCAGTGGTGGTATCATAAAGGCTCTATTTGAGTAATTCAATGTAATCGGTTATTTTTTTCTTGAATGATGTCTTGTCATACTTTGTAGATGAATTCTTTAGAAATTCTACATGTTTATCAAAATCACCTAACAGAGCTTTTTGTATCTTATTTCTGGCATCTTCAATATCATTTTGTTCAAACCTGAGTTCTTCTATAGGTACGGTTTCTATATGAGCAGAATTATTTGGAACTATTGGGATACAACCAGATGCCATACTTTCGATTATTGAGATTCCAAAAGTTTCTGGTGACGCATGAAAATAAGCTTTTGATTCTAAAAGTTCATTGACAACTTTCTTTCTTGCAATGTTTTTTAACAATACAATAGTTTTATTTTTTTGTTCAGATAGTTTTCTTGTCAAATGTTCATAATAAATTTCATTTGTACGCGTTTTGGTATTACCCATAACAGTATAATCAATATCAAGATCTTTCATAACATCAATAGCAAATTCAAGGTGTTTTTCCTGGGAATAGCGAGAGAGCGTCATTACTTTTTTCTTCTTTGGCATAGATTGAGTAAATTCAGACAATTCAACAGGAGGATGAATTATTGTAGAATCTTTTCCAAATTTTTTCTTGAGTGATTCATGAATATATTTGGAATTGGCTATAAGATGTATATTCTTGTTGGTTATTTGATCAAGGAATTTTTGACTTAATTTGTAATATGGTTTGTAGTACCATGACCATATTCCCTTGTATTTTGTTACAGCTTTGCTTGTTTCGTTTGGAAAATCATGGTGACAGTAAATTATGATTTGTTGATCAGATCTAGTAGGTAGAACCAGACCACCTGATGCTTGAAATACAATATCATCATTTTTTGCTTTTTCAATTAATTTTGATTCTAAATAGCGTTGATACAGACCAAAAAATGGAAAATGAAAAGGCAGCATGGAATAAATCATTACACCGGGAATTGGGTTCGATGGTTTTGAAACGGTATACAAATTTACAACATGATTTTTTTCTACTAGTGCTTCAATTAATGCCAGGAGTGTTTTTTCTGTACCTCCGCCGCCACCTACAACGCCATGTATTATTCCAATTTTCAATTATAATTCTACAGAGCATCCTGACAATTAATCTTTAGAATTAGATATCTAGTATTCTAAACGAATTGGATCAAAACAGGAAATAGAAAGAAGATTGATTTACATCAATGCTTGTGATGCTTCATGCATCATCTGGCTCTTTGCACAGCCAGCTGCAAGCTCATCACCAGAACCTCTTCTCATGATTCCTCTATAGAGACCATCTTCGAGTTTTACTCCAACTCGCTTCTCCCATTCTTCTACAGATATAGAATACTTCTTTTGGATTCTGTCTCTGTACCATTCTGGAATTACGTTAAATGCGCAGAATGGAACAATTCTCAAGTCTGGTGTAAGATAGTGAATATCACATCTTTGGAGTCTTTCAAGATCTTCGTTGTATTTGTCTTGGAAGTGCATCATGCCCAAGAACAAGCCTTTGACATGCCATGAACCTACAGAGTTAAATGATCTCTTCATCAAGATGCTACCAAACATCTTTGCCAGGTCAAGACCCGCTGGCTGTTTCTTTTTATCGATAAAGCTTGAAAGTTTTCTTACAACTTCTAGCATTGTGAAATACTTGTTCTTTCCAGACTTGATTTCCTCTGC
>Ga0134125_10003517_pt1 | contig 18096 bp, 16 predicted proteins | sample KB31751_FD_96464 | JGI IMG/M metagenome (GOLD analysis project Ga0134125, IMG submission 96464) | Terrestrial soil microbial communities with excess Nitrogen fertilizer from Kellogg Biological Station, Michigan, USA - KB3-175-1 | ecosystem: Environmental > Terrestrial > Soil > Unclassified ... | reverse complement strand
GCCTTCGCCAACTTGCGGATGAACTCAGAATTGGGGTCGAACGTCCACGGCGCCGGCATACCGGCTTCGTAAACCGCCGTCAGGTCCGCGAGCAAGCGAATCAACTCTTCCTCGTCGGTCATCAATTCGCAGGTTCCATAAGCGTGGACAGCGGCGTAATTCCAGGTGGGAACGGTGTTGTCGGCCTGATACCAAGTGGGCGAGATGTAGGCATGCGGGCCGGAAAAGATTGCCAGAGCGCGGCGTCCATCGAGAAGGTCGGCATGCGGGTTGGCCCGCGCCAGGTGGCCGCGCAGCATTCCGTTTTCACCGGCCGATTCGTCGAATAGCAAGGGAACGTGGCTCGCCACCGGTTCGCCGTTATCGCTGGTAACGAGCAGCGCAAAGCTGTGCCGCCGGATAAACTCGACGGCGGCGCGGCGATCCGTCATTTGAAAATGGGGCGGAACATACATGGAAAGCCTTGTCGTTCACTTGACGCGGCCGAGGCCGAACTGATCGCCGGCGGTGACCGGTACGCCGTCACGGAAGTGAATCTCGACCATCTTCTCGCTGTGCACCGGGCCGCCGCTTTCATCCGCGAGCGTTGCCACGATCTTCTTGGTCGCCGTGTCGATCACTTCGCCGGTCGAGGGGTATGCGAACTTGCCATCGAGGCTGAACGTCACCCAGCCCGGCTGTTCGCGAAGCGCGATGCTTTGCACGTACTTCGGCGGCATCGCGGTTGCGTCGAAAATGTGGACGCGCTGATTGAAGGCATCGACCACCCAGATTTCCTTTTCGTTCGGCGTCATGCCGATGCCGTGGCTGGGGCAACCGTGCCGCTTGACGGGGCCTTTCTTGAAGCCGGGCACGACGATGCGGTGCAGTTTCTTGCCGCTCTTCAAGTCGCCGATCTCGAAGCCGAGTAGTTCGTTGACGTTGACGAACGCGAGCGTCTGGGCGCCATTGACGGTGAACGGCCGAATCGCCGCCGCGAACGGCCCGACCTTGTCGACGATCTTGTAGCTCTGAGTATCGGCAACGAACAGCCAGGGCGATTTCAGCCCGGCCAGGTAAACGCGCTTGCCATCCAGGCCGCAGACGGTGTTGTGCGCGCCGCTCTTCGTTTCGATATCAGCGAGCACCTTCCCCGATAAGGCGTCAACGACGTTCCACGTATCTTTTTCGAATGACGGGACGAAAAGTGTTTTGCCGTCCGGCGGGGATGCCAGGCGATCGCATCCGTTCGGCAGCTTCTTGCTCCACTCGGTCTTCGCACTGACGAGGTCGACGCAGTACAGAGTTTCCGGTGTGGTGAAGTGGAGCTTCTTGGTGGCGGGGCTGGCCACCACGCCCTTGATGTTCCGCGGCTTGCGCGCGCGGCTGGCATCGGTGGAAATCCGCTTCACGAACTTGTGGCCATCGTCGATGTTGAAGACGAGGATTCCGGCGCCGCCGAACTCGAGGTAATCGCGGATGCCGGGGCAAACGGCGTACAGGGATCGTTCGGTGCGCGGCTCGGCGGCGGCCAGGGGAGCAGTGAGCGATGCGGCCAAAAACGTGCGGCGATCCATGAAACCTCCTGGGAGTTTCAAGTTCCAAATTCCAGGTTATATTGCTTCCGGGCCGCGTTCCCCGGTGCGGATGCGGATGCAATCTTCAAGCGGCAGGATGAAGATTTTGCCGTCGCCGATGCGCCCTTCCGGGCCGCTGCGGGCCGCCTCCATGATGGCATTCACCGTCGGTTCCACGAAGTCCTCGTTAACTGCGATTTGCAGTTGCACCTTGCGGAGCATGTTCACGGTCAGTTCGTGGCCGCGATAAACTTCGGTCTGCCCTTTCTGGCGGCCGAAGCCGAGCACGTCCACCATGGTGAGGCGGAACACTTCAACCCTGTTCAACGCTTCTTTGACGGCGTCGAGCTTGTCGGGCTTGATGATGGCGAGAATGAGTTTCATAAGCGCGGCAAGCCCACCCGTTGCAATGGGTGGGCTTCTTCCTGGTTAACCGATAGTCGCTCTGTCCCCCGGAGCGGGGACGGCGACATCTTCGAAACCGAGATTGCGCAATGCGGCCCCGAGTGCTTCGGCCTGTTCGCGTTCGCCGTGGATCAGCCGCACCTTGCCGACCTGGCCGGCCAGCGGCGCGAGATACGCCAGGAAGTCGTCGCGATCGGCGTGGCCGCTGAAGCCATCCAGATGGTGCACCTCGATCCACTTGTTCCAGTCGCGGCCCTGGAAGCGTACTGTCGGTTTTGTCTCCAGCAACTTCCGCCCGGTGGTGCCTTGCGCCTGGAAGCTAACCAGCACGATGCTGCAGCGCGGATCGTCGACGAGCGTCTTGAGGTGCTGCTGGATGCGGCCGGCGTCGCACATGCCGCTCGATGCGATGATGACGCTCGGCCCCGGCCGCGTCGCCAGGTGCGTGCTTTCCTCAAAGTTCTCGACGTAGCGAACGCCGTCGCCGCCGAGCAAGCCGTGCCCTTCCTCGAGGGCGACCGCGATGTCGGCGGACAGGCTGTTCGGGTGCGAACGGTAGACCTCGGCCACTTCGGAAGCCAGCGGGCTATCGACGTAAATGGGGACGTGCGGAATGCGGCCATCGCGCAGCCCCAGTTGCAGCACGTGAATGATCAGTTGGGTGCGGCCGAGCGAGAAGGCCGGGATCAGTGTTTTGCCTTCGCGGGCCACCGTCGCGCGAATGACCTTGTAAAGGCCTTCGACTGTCTCCGTGAACGAGCGGTGCAGGCGATTGCCGTACGTGCTTTCGCAAACGAGCAGGTCGGCGGGGGGAATGGCCGCCGTCGGCTTCAGGATCGGCATGTTTCGCCGCCCCATGTCGCCGCTGAAGGCGAGCGTCCGTTCGCGGTCCGGTCCCTGGGCCGCGATTAGCACCATCGCGGAGCCAAGAATGTGCCCCGCCTCCACGAACCGAAAGCGGCACGTCTTGGTCACGTCCACGTCCTTGCCGTACGGCACCTGCACGACTTGCCGGAACGTCTTTTCCACGTCCGGGTGCGTGTACAGCGGCTGCACCCACGGCTCGGCGTAATTGCGGGCGATATTCAAATGCGCGGCGTCTTCTTCTTGAATCTTCGCCGAGTCGGCGAGCATGACGTGGAGCAGGTCGCGGGTCGGCGGTGTACAGAAGATCGGCCCGGAAAAGCCTTGCCGCACCAGCGTCGGCAGGTTGCCGCAGTGATCGATGTGGGCGTGGCTGAGCAGCACCGCGTCGATTTGATGCGGATGGAACGGGAAGTGGGCGTTGCGCTGGCGGGCTTCTTCCCGGCGGCCCTGATGCATGCCGCAATCGAGCAGGATTTTATGATTGCCGACTTCGAGGACGTGCATCGACCCCGAAACGCTGCCCGCGGCCCCCCAGAAGGTCAGCGACGGTTCGGGCGTCGGTGCGGTCTCGGCGGGGTTCATTCGCCCATTGTACTGCGAGTCGCCGAACTGTAACAGCACCGAACCGGGCGAGCGTCGCGCCGTCCATAAGATGCCTCCGAGAGTCTCGATTTCACCCGGGATGCGATTTTGCGATGATCGACTTTCAAAAGGCCGGCGGGCTGGTTCCCGCCATCGCCCAGGATGCCGACACCGGCGCCGTACTCATGCTGGCGTGGATGAACCGAGAAGCGTTCGACGAAACGGTGCGAACGAATCGCGCCGTCTACTTTAGCCGCAGCCGCAAGCGGCTCTGGCGCAAGGGGGAAGAGAGCGGCCACGTGCAAGAAGTGAAGGGTATTTATGTCGATTGCGATGCCGACACGATCTTGTTGAAGGTGAAGCAACTCGGCGGCGCGGCGTGCCACGAGGGCTATGCCAGTTGCTTCTTCCGGGAGCTGAAGGACGGGGAACTGGCAGTCGTCGGTAGCCGCGTCTTCGATCCCAGGGCGGTCTACAAGAAGTAGCCGCTTCAGTAGCGATCGCGGTCGTCGCGGCGCCGCTTATCCTCGCGATCGTCGTCCCACCGATCGCGGTCGTCCTCGTCGTAGCGGTCGCGCTTCTTGCGTTCGTACCGTTCGTCGCGATCGCGTTCATCCTCGTCTTCATCGTCGTCATAGTCCTCTTCATAACTGCGCCGCCGTCGCCGCGGCATCGGCGCCTCGATAGGAATGGGCTCGCCGCCGCGCTCCTGATACTCGATATGCAGCTGCACCATGAGATGCTGCGCCGCCATCTGGATGACCACGATCGCCGGGTAGATGCCGACGAAGCAGCAGAGCAACCCCACGATGATAACGAAGAACGAAAGGAAGCTGTAGATGATCGCGGCCACGATGGCGGTGCCGCCGACCGTCGCCAGGAACTGGAATGTGAAGCGAAGGCCGCCGCCGAAGTCGAAGCGACCGACCAGTTCGGAATGGAAGGTCATCGTGACGGCAAGGGCGATGAAGAGCAAGTAGGAAACCATGTAGCCGGCAAAAGCCATGAACATGCCGAGCATGGGGTCGTTGATCGCCGCTCCGATTGCCATGCCGCCGAACATGGAGGCCAACATCGGAATCACCATGCAGATAGCGAGCAGAAGCTGCATGAGGAACGGCCAGACGCCGAGCTGGAGGTATTCTCCGAACTTGTTGAAATCGAATCTCGGATGGCGGCGCAGCTCGTCCGAGTCGTCGAGCAGGGCGATGGCGACCTCGGCCCGGTAGCCCAGCGTGGCGACAGTGCCGATGATGGGAATCATCTCGCACAGAGTCATGAGGAGCACGCTGCCCGACCCGCCGGTCCGGTCAAGCGCGTAACGGAAGGCGAGCCCGTATTGCATGACCCCACTCGATGGGAAAAGGATTTTGGGAATCAATATAGCGGAATTGAGATGAGTTCCGAGTCCGGATCAGCGGGCATTCTTCAAGATGCGATCCATGTATTGCCGCACTTCGCCGACGGAGACGTCGGTTGCTACGTGGGCGTTGGCGGGGCCAACCGGCGTCGGCCGCGTATCGACGACCAACATGCCGTGCGTCAATTCGCCGCGCGTCTCGACGTCGACGCGGTAGTCCTCGCTGGTCACGATGCCCGGCAGCGACGCCGCCGCGACCCCGAGCACATCCTTCAGATGGAAGCCTTCAATTCCATAAAGGTTCGAACTGGCGCGGATGCCGAACGGCACGATCTGCCTTAAAAACTGGCACGTTCGCGAATCGGGGTTGGGCAGGTCGAGAAGGTCCTTGGGCGAGAAGATGAGCCGCCGCGTCATGTCGAGCGGCAAGATGAATGGGTGCAGTTCGGCGAGGAGCACGCGGCGAGCGGCTTCCGCATCGAGCGAAAAGTGGAACTCGGCGGCCGGCCCCGCGTTCCCCGGCACTCGCCACGAGCCGCCAACTAGGAACGTTTGGTCGAGCACGGCCGGCAGCGTGGGGTCGCGGTCGAGAGCCGTGGCCAGCGTGGTGAGCGGCCCGAGGTTGACAACCGAAACTTGCCGGGGAAACTCGTGGGCGAGTTCGCACAGGATTTTGTCGGCGGGGTGGAGCGTATGCCGGGTCGCGGTGGGGAATGTCGCGCCGCCGAGCCCGCCGGGGCCGTGCAAGGCCTGTCCATCGGTATCGAAGCGGGCCGGTATCGCGGCGGCCAATTTCGGCCACTTCGGCGGATCGAGTACGTCGATGATCGTGTGGACGTTCGCCGTCGCCTGTTCCGCAGCAATGTTACCGGCCGTGGGCAGTAGCCCGAGCACTTCCAAGTTCGGGTCGTTGAGCGCGAGGGCGACCGCGAACGCCGTGTCGATGCCGGGATCGGCAATGAGAATGACTTTACGTGCCATGACGGTCTCAGGCCGAAAGGGCGAATCAGGGCCGCGCCCCTCAACCCCATTTTATACCCGCCTCGGAGGCACAACCGCCAGTCGCAACTCGGTTTCGGCTTTCCTTCGCCTTTATTTCAGCGTAACCTGATGCCGTCCGATATAATGGGAATTGATTCCCACGAGGTTTATTCTCATGCGATTACTCTGCGGCGCACTGGTGGCCCTCTCCGTCGGCGCTTACGTCACGTACAACCAGGTCGTCACTGGGGCGATCAAGGACGAGAACCAGGCCGCCAAACTCAAGGCGCTCAAGGCCAAGTTCGACGAGGAATTCGACGAGCTGGACAAGCGCTTCCAAAAGGCCACCGAAGCCGAACAGAAGGGAATCCAGACCGAACTCCGCGAGCTGGCAACCCTTACGGCCGAAAAGGCCCGCAAGATCGCCGAGGAAGATCCCAAGAGCCAGGAGGCTTTTGAAGCCGTCGTTTACGCTCTCTCGCAGCTTGCCAAGCTCGGCGCCAAGGGGCCGGACATGGACAAGTTGCTGGCCATCGCCACCGAGCATCACCTCGGTAACCCGAAGGCGAAGGACCTGGTGCTGGTGGCGGGGCGCGGCGGCGCGGCCGGCGAGAAGTTCCTCCAAGCCGCGGCCGAAAAGGCACCCGACAAGGAAGTTAAAGCCATCGCCATGTTGATCCTCGGCAACTCCTACGGCGAACAATCCGACCGGGCCACCAGCGAGAAGGAATCGGCGGAACTCGTCGCCAAGGCCGTCGATTACCTGTCGCGGGCGGCCAAGGAAGCCCCGGACGCCAAGCTCGGCCGCCAGAAACTGGGCGAGATCGCCACGGAGCTTATGAAATCGATCAAACTGCTCGCCGTCGGCAGCCCCGTTCCCGCACTTCTGGGGACCGAACTCCGCGATCAGAAGAAGCAGAAACTCTCCGATTTCAAGGGGAACGTCGTACTCGTGGATATTTGGGCGACCTGGTGCGGGCCCTGCCGCGAGATGATTCCCCACGAACGCGAGATGGTGAAGCGGCTCGCCAGCAAGCCGTTCAAGTTGATCGGCGTCAGTGCGGATACCGACAAATCGAAGCTGACAAAGTTCCTTGAATCCAACCCGATGCCGTGGATTCACTGGTGGGACGAGGGGAAGGAAAACCCGCTCTTCGAGACCCTCAAGATCGAAGTCTTCCCGACGCTTTATTTGATCGATGCCAAGGGCGTGATCCGCAAGAAGATGTTCGGCTACCAGGAACCGGAAGTGCTGGACAAGGCGGTCGATGACCTGATCAAGGAAGCCGAGAAGAAGTGAAAAAGCTCACCAAGCCCCACCCGTGGTAACGGGTGGGTTTTTTGCTACTCAATGCTTCGGAATCGGTATCGGCTGCAACTTCTCCGCGAATAACTTCTCGCTCGCGCCCGTCATCTGGAAGCCCGCCTGATCCTTACTCAAGTTGAACCGCAGGTTCGAAAGAGCCCGGATCTTTTCCTGCAATTCCGGATCGTTCGGCGAATCGAACTGTCCCACCGTGACGATGCTGGCATGCCGCATGTGCAGCACGTAAGCATCCAGGCCCAGAGGTTGACCGGCCGGGTAAGCCGCGGTCGGCGGCCCTTTCATCTCCCGCAGCGCCCGCACCAGGGTATCCGCTTGCTTCTCGCCCGCCATCAGAATGTCCGCATCGCGCTTCATCCGACCGATTGGCCGATGATCGTCTCTCGACACATAGCGAACCGGCGCCGAGAACGACTGCACGGCAATGGTCCAGCGCTTCGTCGTTTGCAGCAAGCTATACGGCCGATTCTCGTTGTACTTGATGATGAACGGCTCGAGTTCCGATTCCGGCTCCATCCCGCGTTCGTGCACGATGGTGGGGTTCTGCACGATCATGGCCGACGCATAGGGATGAATGAATTTCTTATTTAACTCGCCGGCCGATCGCGAATTGATCGACGCCACGTCCATGAGTCGCTCGTCCGCCGGGGGATCCCACTTCTTCACCTTCGCCAGAGCCTTCACCGCTTCATCCTCGGTGCGGAAGCCGCCGACCAACACGGCCACCTGATCGCGGTAATGGAATGTCTGGAACTTGATGCTGCGGTCGTCGAAGCCGAGAAACGGCATGCCCTGAAGTTCGCTCTTCTTGCGGAGTTCCTGGACGGAAGCCGCGAGCCGGGCGGCCTTCTGCCGCGCTTCGGTGCGGGCCTTGGCCTCGGCTCGCTTCTCCTCCGAGATCAGTTCGAACAGGAACACGCGGACGCGATGCGTCTTTTGAATGTCGTCCGCGAGCGCTTCGGAGAGTTGCTTGACGGTATAGCCCTGTTCGCCGGGGCCGGGCTTGTGCGGCCGCGAGTAACTCTTGACGCAAAGGAAGTAGTTGCCGTCCTGCGGTTTAACGGCAAGCGGGTGATTCGGCCCAAGGGCGAGTTCGATCTCGACCGGCTGAATCGCGGGCACTCCATGCGGCACGACGGGTTGAAAACCATTGGCCGGCGGCATGGTTCGGACGGCTTGGAAGCCGCCGACCGGCGCGACGTAGCTTCCCATTGTTCGGGCCGGCGCAGCCGGCGTCGGCTGAATGGGGCCTGGCGCCGGAGTCGGGGTACTTGGCGGTTGCGCCGGCGCCCCAAACTGCGCAGCCGCGCTGCCCGCGAATAGCCCCGTCAGCCCCAGCCCCAATACGAGCTTGCGCCGCATGTCCGCCTCCGTGCGTTCGATAGCGAGAGTGTGTGCGGCGTCCATAGCCGCTCGGCGAGAAGGAATCCAGTCAAAAGCGCGAGAATTGTTGAAGTGCCGGCCGGCGAACCTGGGGTAGCTGGGATAAAGGCAAAACCTATCCGATCCCAAAATGCATTCCGAAAGCTAGCTCACGAATAATCCCTTGAGAATTATTGCTCCGACCAATCGCAGACGACTACACATGCCACCCCCCGGTCCCGGATGAATGCGGAACGGGCACCCCAACAGCGAGCGAAAATAGCGGTCGAGTGCGATGATCGGATGACCAGCATCACGATACATTATACCGGAAGAGTAGCGGAAATAGCCCCAAGCTTTGCGCTGAAGCAATCGACGACCTTCGAATGCACCTTCCCTCTTCAATTTCGACAATATCATACGCAATCCAGTTTCCATGCGCACAGCGTTCTTGCTCAAGCTGCTGGGCATGCACATTCGATAGCCGGTCAAGGGAATGGGTAGACTGGCGATGGTTGACTGCCGAGCGATTCGGAGCCACATGTCATAGTCTTCCGGTCCCTGCAGTGAACAATCGAATTCACCTGCGGCCCGGATCGCGCTTGCTCGAGCTACGACCGTCGATGTGCACAGGCGGTTTCTTGTGAGAAGTTTATCGAAGGTTATTTCTTCCAGTGGTACGTTCAAATCCGGAGGAGAAGGGTGGATAGCCGTTGGCCAGTTGTATGTAGAAGTGCCGACCAAGCCAATCTCTGGATGGTTTTCGAGAACAGTAACCTGAATTTCAAGTTTCCTGGGGTGCCAAACGTCGTCAGCATCCAAAAAGGCGATTAAATCCCCTGTAGCCTCGGCAATGCCGCGATTTCGCGCCGAGGAGACGCCGCCATTCTCTTTGCGGATGTAACGAACCCGGGAACCGAACTCGGCGACGCGGCTCGCCGTGTCATCCGTCGACCCATCATCGACGACGATAATCTCATGCGCGGGGACCGTCTGTGCCAGGACGCTCCGCACGGCTTCAACCGCGAATGGGCCGCAATTGTAAGTCGGGATTACGACACTGACGCGCATGGTTGATGATGGCTCGGTTGAGGAGTATTCGAGTGAGAATCGCCCATGACCTCGCGATAATACGAATGTATCTGCCGAACGACGATGTCTTCGGAGAAATTCGCGACACAGTGGCCGCGCGCAGCGCCGGCCTGTCGCATTCTACGTTCAGGGTCCGAGAGAATCTCCGCCAACGTTCCGGCGAGAACGCCCGGCCCCGCCATGTCAATCGGAACGCCGCCCGGTCCTGTCATCCACTCGACAATGGGATGGCGATTGACGATGCAGGGTAGCCCACACGCGGTTGCCTCGAGCAATGCGATTGGCATCATCTCGAATAAACTGCAGAGCACGAAAAGGTTCGCCGATCGATAGAGGTCGGGCATTCGTTCCCGCGGGAAGCGCACCAGAAAGCGAACGCGGTCCCCCAGCAGTTGCCGACCTTCCTTAATCAACTCATCCGTACTCGCTTCCCATCCGCCTGCCACGACAAGCCACACCGGAAGGTTCGGCAATGCTGAACGCAGCCGAGCAAACTCGGCAAGCAAGTAGTCGATCCGCTTGTGATGCCGCTTGATCGCTGCTGCCGTCAGAACTATCAATGCTTCGGGTGGAATTCCCAACTCCGCTCGAAGCGAGTTCGATGCTCCCGGAGAAAACCTGTCAGTATCAATGAAGTTGGGAATCGCCGTCCACGACGGCTTCCAAACGCCGGCATCCTTCATTGCTTCGAGATGCCATGGGGCTAAATGTTGCAGGAATTCGATTCGACGCAAGAAATCCGGCGATTCTTCGGTCCCATGCGCAAGAATCGTGCGGGTGCGAATGATCCCAAAGCGACGGGCTCGTTGAGCAATCACAGCGACTTGCGGATCTTGAACGTGAAGTATGTCAATTCTTTCGCGGCGAAGAACGCGGATCAGGTTGAACGCAAAACTCGTCTGCTCGATGCCATAACCGGATCCAAGACCGAATCGCCAGGAGCCTTTTTTGGGCAAGCATTTCAGGAGCCGGCGATTGCTCGTCGACTCGCGCGGCAAGCACGACACGACTCGCTCATATGGGTGGGTGGCTGTCCCGGAGCCCTTGCAGAGGATTACGTTCTCTCCGCGCGCCGCGAGGGCACGCCCCAAGTCGTCGGCCCAGGCCTCGATCCCGCGGGCGACGTGGCCGAGGCCGGATGAAGCAATGGCAATCTTAGGACTACGACTCATGGCACACCAAACTAACCGCTAAAAGGGGTTGTGGAATCGAGACTGATTGTTCCGATCATCGCTTGCCGTTTTCCGAAGAACGACACATCGGCCGCGGATACCTAAATCATACGTTGGGATCAAGAATTCAGGCTTCAATTTGCTCGCCAGTTTCGGCGATAAATGAGCGAGTGATCGTAGAGCCCTTGCTGATCGCGTCGGCGTATTCCTAACACCCTCAATAATGACTCCAGGGTAGGCGATTTCGTAGTGTCGATTCGTCAGAACGTAACGGAGTACCGCAATTACTGCCGGCCAGTCCGAATCGTCAAAAGCGACCACTCCCCCAGTTGGCAACAAACGGTCAATACAGAGAAAATCGGCCATGACATAGTCAAAAAGATGGCTTCCATCGATGAACGCGAAACCTGGTCGAATACCCCTACGTTCAAGATCCGGAAGCGCCTGATGCGATGGAAGTTCAATCAGTTCGGCTCGGGACTTTACGCCCGCCTTTTCGAGAAGGGCGAGTCCTGCGCCCCCCCACTCAGTTCGCTGAAAGGGGTCGATTGCAATATGACGGCCTCCACCATTTTCGCTGAGTGCGGTAGCTATGAAACAAGTTGATATTCCATTCGCCATTCCAACCTCAACCGTTACCTCGGGGCGTAGTTCCCGCACTATCGAATACAAAAACTCTCCCTCCTCTCGCGGGATGTATACGTCCATCGGGACAACAGATCCATCCAGTGTCGTCAAACGCCGAGTGGAGTACACTACTTCGGTCCAGGGTGCCGAACACGAACGGACATGGAAGTCCCCTTTTCGTGAAGGGTGATCCAACTCGGTTTTATTAGCGTCCATCGCAGGATCTCGTAAAATACGCATCTCGATCTGGAACCTGTGGATGAAATCGCGAGTCATTGTTGCGGACGAAGTGCATCAGATTCGTCGACCGGGCCTCGCTTTCCCTAACTGCGTGGCCAAGACCCAAGGAAGCAGCCGGCATATCTCAGGCTAACCGCTCTCATACCGCATTTCTCACCCTCCGAAAACGGAGCGCATCTCGATAAACCTGAATCGTCTTCCGCACCATGTCCCGTTCGTGAAAGTGCCGCACGACTCGCTCGCGGCCAGCGATTCCCATGCGAACTCGGAGTTCCGCATCCCTTAGCAGTGTTGCGAGCGTGCCATGGCCATGCTCATTGGCGCTTCGCAAACTCTGTGACTAAGCAAACAGTAGTGTAACTTCTCAATAACCCGGTGGTGAACCCACCAAGAACATGGCGAATTGCGACTTTTACCACCGGGTTATTGAGAAGCTGCAACAGTAGCTTGACCCGACTCGATAGTTACCGGATCAATGCCACTTGGCTTCCATCGTAAAAATCGTTGTTCGAGTCCATACCATGAAATCGCTCCGAAAGCAAAAGTTATTGGAATTGTGCTGAAAGTAAGTAACAACGGATTGATGGCTGGATACTCGTTTGCAATAAGTTGCTGAATCGGCCACGCATAAAGATAGACGCCATACGAGACATCCGGAATTCGAACCTTAACTATATACAAGTAGGCCAAGCAGTAGAATATGTAAGATAAAAGCACACCGGCCACAATATAAGCAATCGGCTTGTCGCAGCATGCAAGTCCGCAAACAACCCCCACAATCGCGATTAAAGTCCAAATAGCGCGAACTCTAGGTTGAAAGAAACAAATACATGCGCCAGAGCAAAAGGGAATAAGTAGCAGCACAAATTGATATGGACGGCCGACAAACCGGTAGGTTCTTGAGAAATATGCACTGTCAAAACTCGGCGTCAAAACCAAAATGCATGACGTAACCAAGATAAACAACCAAAACCACCTACAAGATAGACCCGCGACCCCAAGAGCAGCCACGAGAAGATAACAGCGGAATTCATACGCGATAGTCCACATTGGGCCATTCACGTTCTGATAAGGTCTTCCGCTGAAAAGCTCTGGTAGCTCGGGTTCTTCAAGATACAGAGTAGAAAAAATCAGGCGTGACGGATTGAGCGAAGCAAAGTAGGATGAATGGGTTGCTAAAGGCCCTACAACAACAATGCAGAACAGCGAAGCCAAAACAAAAGCAGGGTAGATACGTAGCATTCTTTTCGCCATATAACTTATGAGCCGCGGAGAGCGATTCCAACTTTGAACGATCAGCATTCCGGAAATTGCAAAAAAGCCCGCAACGGCCAATTCCCCTATCGTCATGCACGACCCAAGTGCAATGAGTGGTTCAGAGGCGTGGTTGCCGCTCAAAACCTCTGGGGAATGAGAGACAATTACGAATGTAGCGAGAAGAAGTCTAAGCACTGTGAAATTGTTTGCGGGCATTGTGAATCTCCAAACTTCAATCCAAAAAGCCAATCCTGCCTTCGGCTTCGCAGGGTCATTACAAAGCCGCCTCGATTTTACCCGCTCGCTTCGGGCATCAAAACCGAGCAGTCAAGAGCTCAAGGAGGCGCCCAAAGTTGTATACATCCTCGCGATCGCAAGGCGGCAAATTGCCGGTAATAAAGTTCGGAAAGCTCGGCCTTTATACGCTGAATAGGCAATGTCGAACGATTCTTTCTCTATGCGTTTTCGGATTACGGATCGAAGTTCCGGATTCCGAGTGTCAGCAAGCATGAAATAGAAATGATTGATTAGCTCTCTGCAAACAAGTGAGGGGTTTCCCGAAAGATTCTGCCCGTGAAGACGAACACGCACCAATATGCGATCGACAACTGCAATCTTGTGTTTCTCCGCGACCCTCCACACGTAATCTTCATCCCATGCTGAACGATATCTATTGCTAAAACCACTTAGCGATTCCCATGTGGCGCGACTGAAAACCGCCTTTGCGGGTAAACACGAACTATGGCACAAAAGACGGCGAGCCTCCTCGGGTGTAAAAACCACCTCGCCATTGGGCATCGACCCGTTGAGGTGGTAAAAAACACCGTTAGGACGCCTAAGGTGCGAAAAGCATATTTCGCTCTGGCCGCGAAAGTGCTTTTGGTCCGAAGCAATCATTCCAAGTGTTGGATCTGCTAGTCGTAACCATGCTTGTGAATAACAAGCGATGGCGCCGGGCTCAAGAAGATCGTCATGGTCGAGGATGGTGAATAAACTAAAACGTGATGCTTGCACACCTATATTCATTGGGAGCACAGGGCTTCCGCTATTAACCGCGAGTCGAATCAAACGTATCGGGATAGAAGCCTTCTTAGTAAAGCCCTGCACGATTTTTGCAGTTTCATCCGTTGACGCATCATCGACAACAATAATCTCTCCTGCCGGAGTATCCTGCTCCAGCGCAGATGTCAGCGTGTCTGCGATAAAAGGAGCCGAATTGAAAGCCGGTATGATTACGGAAACCTGCGATTGCATAGGATGTCCTTGATCTAGTCATATTTAAGGTTGAAGCGATTAGTCACTGTTCCCATAATTCCAGGCTGCCTTAATTCTGGAGTTCGGGAAAAGCCTGACACTGTCAGTTCGGCAGCCCCGGTTACAGAATCCAGAACATCGATGTCGTTGGCAAGCCAAAGGGACAGCCGGTAAGATCCTGGGTTTAAATGCAAGCTCTCAATTGTTAGACGAAACCGATTCTTCCCTTCTCGAAGTTGAAAGCGATCGGGAAGTCGCACACTGTCAGCCTTTACTAGAGGCGTATCGAAGCGATCGAGGAGGGACAAAGAAATATATAACGGTCTAATAACTTCTCGCGCTGCTATTTCCAGAGTGAATTCCGCAGGTCCATCTGGATACAAATGATTGCCAGCCAGGGGCTCTGAGCTTTTGTAGGAAAAACCTGTAAACCAAGCACGATCCCGACTTCTCCCTACATTAACAGTATTCCACTCCTCGGGCACGAACTCTGTGTGTTCCTCAGCTAAGTAATTCTTGATCACTGTTTCCTTGGCCCCAGCGGAGCGAACACTGCCATTATTCAACATTATTGCATGTGTACACAGCGATTGCACAGCCCCCATCTGGTGGCTTACAAATAAGATCGTCCGCCCGATCGTGGCCAAATCGCTCATTTTTCCTACGCATTTTTTTTGGAACCCGGCATCCCCAACCGCCAGCACCTCATCGACGATCAGGATCTCTGGCTCCAGATGCGCCGCCACCGCAAATGCCAGTCGCACGTACATGCCGCTGGAATATCGCTTCACCGGCGTGTCGAGGAATTTCTCGACTTCCGCGAATGCCACAATCTCGTCGAATTTCCTCTCGATCTCCTTTCGACCCATGCCCAGAATGCTGCCGTTCAGGTAGATATTCTCGCGGCCGGTGAGTTCCGGATGGAAGCCGGTGCCGACCTCAAGCAGCGAGCCGACGCGGCCGTTGATTTCGACGCGGCCCTTGGTCGGCTTGGTGATTCGGCTGAGGATTTTCAGGAGCGTGCTTTTGCCGGCGCCATTGCGTCCAATGATACCGACCACTTCCCCGGGTTGCACCTCGAATGAAACATCATCGAGGGCCCAGAAATCCTCCGTGCTCGATTCTTTCTTGCGGCGAAAGGGAGCCGAGATCGTGTCGACCAGGCTTTCCCGCAATGTGCGGTATCCCGCTCGTTCCGCGTTGCGGTTCAGACGGTAGCGTTTGCCCAGTCCCTCGACTCGAATCGCCGCCGTCATGAACGCCCTTTCACAACTCACACGATATCCGCGAAGCGGTCTTCAACTTTCCGGAAATAGAAGCAACCGGCCAGAAAGAGCAGAACCGCAGCAAGGGCCGCGATGCCGAGCCCGGTCCACGGCACTTGGCCGCCCAGTAGGCTGACCCGGAACGTTTCCACCAAGCTGTTCATCGGATTGAGGATGAGCAGCGCGGCCACGAACGGCCCTTCGTCCCCCTTTGGATGCATGTAGATGGCCGGGGTTGCAAACATTCCTAGCTGGATGAAGAAGGGAATCACGTAGCGGAAGTCGCGGTAGGCCACGTTGAGGGCGGAGAGGAGAGTTCCGAGGCCGGCCGCGGTCAGGCCGATGAGGGCAACAGCGATCGGCACGAGTAGGATTTGCCAGCCTGGAGCGATCGGATAACCGGCAATGGCGTATCCCACGATGACCGCTAATAACAGGCCGCCGGCAACGAGGAAATCTACGGCGGCGGCGAGAACGGTGGCGAACGGGACGGCCAGTCGCGGGAAATAGATTTTCGTGATCAGTCGTTCGGAGCCGACGACGCTGTTGGCTGCATTAGCCAATGCGGACGAGAAAAAGAACCAGGGAAGGACGCCGGTCAGGAAGAACAGCGGTTGGGGAATTCCATTTGTTGACATTCCGGCCAGGCGGCCGAAGAAGACGACGAAAACGACCATCATCATGGCCGGTTGGAGCACGGCCCAAGCCGCGCCGAGGAGCGTTTGTTTGTAGCGGACCTTGACGTCCCTCCAGGCAAGGAAAAGCAGAAGTTCGCGATAGCGCCATAACTCACCCCAGTTGACCCATTCCCACGAGCGAGTGGGTTCAATGACGGTTCGGTGAATGGAAGGAATCGGGTCGGCAGCTAGCGTTTCGTCTGCCGTGATCAACGCGGTTTCGGGATTTGGCTTGGGGTGCATTGCAACGCTCATGAAACGTCTCATTTCAATGTGTAATATCGTTCAGGGGGCGGGAATGAGTGATCTGGTCCTAAAGTACTTGAGAGATCCGGTCCTAAAGTAACTAGGAAAAAGAACGGATCGATCAATGTACAAGTTGATCTCTTGTTTAGCTGCTCAAGCGGAGGAGTACCGTTGTCAGTAGCCACAATCCGATCAGGCCGAGAACGCCATGCCGCACAACACTCCTGATCGTGAATCGATCGAACGAATATCGTTGGAGTCGGTCGCTCCCCTTGAGCGAAATCCATACCGCAGCCAGCCCGAGAATCATATATGTGGGGATTACGTAATTGCGTGATATTGAGAATGAGCCTGCGATATAACCCGCAACAATCGACAGAAGGGAGGATCGCATTCTGTCCAACGAACTGACAGTTGGCTCTTTCCGGAGTGTAAGTCCCAAAACGGCCAAGATAAACGCTTCTGCGTAGAGACTCCCGCCGAAAAGCCCCATCTCGACATAAGCATGCACAAAACTATTATGGGCAACCATGCCGACTTCTTCCGCATAGTCGCCAACGCCAATAACGGGATTGTTCTTCATTGCCTTGAATCCTTCCGACCAGAGCTCGACCCGTCCGGTGGAGGTGTCGCCTTTATCGAGTCCGATATTCGCCTGACGATCTCCGAGCAGAAATGGCGTTGCCGGCAGCAGTGAGGCAACGAGCAGCATGCCCCTTCTCCTGCCAAAGGTCGCGCAGCTCCAAATTACCCCAGCGACTGCCAATCCGACCAATCCTCCGCGCGATTGGGTAAGGAGGAGGGCATAGCCGAATTGTCCCATCGGCAGCAACCAGAGCAACCGAGTGAGAACTGAACCTGCGGTAAATGCTCGATAAAGCGCGCACAGCGAACCGGTTACCAATATCAGACAGAGATCGTTCGGATCGTTGTAGATGCCCGTGCCATGAATTTGAGTAATTACGGCGAGTTCGCCCTTTTCCACATCGAAAAAATCTCTCCGATCTCTAGGTTTCAAGGCATCTATATCCACGATACCGTGATACTGAAGTAACCCCAACGCCGACATGGCGATTACAAGGACGACCAACCAACCTAGGAAGCTTCGCAATCGCTCCGGTGTGTCGATGACACTTACAAGCAGGAAATAGTAAAGAGCCACTTTGCCGAAGCCGTCAAGAAAATCGACGGTCGGATCGATCTGCCCTCGGACCAGTTTCGAAAGAACGCCCGCAATCCAAATCCCGAGCACGCAAACTGATATCGGTTGCCTCCTCAGTCTTGGCCACTGCAGCATTGCCAGGATTTTAGGCCCGGCAATAACAAGATTCAGGCACATGACAGTCAAGTATAAGCGCATGTCGCTGCCATCCGCCAGTTCCTCGGGCCGAATGATCAAGACCCCATTGAGCATCACGAATAATGCGAGGTCCATCACACCTTCCCGCATACTGTCGAGTCGTCGGTCGATTTCGCGGCGCGCCGTTCCTCCAACTCCACGCAGGCATCGTCGGCCCCGGAGAAGACTGGTGCGATGGCGAGATCCGATCCCTGGCACAATGGATTGGGGAGTCGCATCAACCGGCGGACCGTCTCATAAGAAAAACCAGCAATGTAGATGATGGTCCCGAGAACGATTCTCACATCGAGCCAGAGCGTTCGATCGGCAACATACCTGCAATCGAGCACGGTTTTCTTACGAACCGACTCAACGGAAGAATCGGCAGGCAATTGGATTTGGGCGAGTCCCGTGACACCCGGCTTGACCCGGTGTCGCCGTGAATAGTCCGGGATCTGAATTGAGAGAGGCCCCACGAACTCGGGACGTT
>Ga0134125_10003516_pt1 | contig 18099 bp, 17 predicted proteins | sample KB31751_FD_96464 | JGI IMG/M metagenome (GOLD analysis project Ga0134125, IMG submission 96464) | Terrestrial soil microbial communities with excess Nitrogen fertilizer from Kellogg Biological Station, Michigan, USA - KB3-175-1 | ecosystem: Environmental > Terrestrial > Soil > Unclassified ... | reverse complement strand
GCTAAAGCGCAATGTCATTTACTTAAGAAACTAGCCGGGGTCCAGAGGCGCATTGCTTTTGTGCAAGATGCCGAATCGGAGCCGGAAGCGTAAGCGACCACAGTATGGAAAAGCGACCGGATGCGCTTAAGTAAATGACATTGCGCTTTAGCGCCCCGCTCCGTTCCGGCAACCGTCGCCATTCTGGAATATCCAAGCCCAGAACTTAGCTGTAAACGTCCATTAACGGTGCCTTTTCGACACGCCCACAATGCCTATTCCAGTCAGGATAATCACTCCAACCACAATCCAGCGCGTTGTAATGTGCATGTAGTGGGCGCCCAACGCCAACCCAACAATAACCAGCGCGTAGCCCAGCAGGTAAAGAGCTGATGACATTAATCCCCTCAGTGTATCGGCTGCGGAGTCGATGCTGGTTGAAAGGTACTCTACACGGGCACAATCGGCGAGTCCGGGGGCGCCGCTAGCCCCGGCTCCAAAAACCGCCGCGCGTCGTCTTGGAACAGCACCCACAACCCGTAAACGCCCAGCGCGGTCCCGAACGGAAAACTCAGCAGGTGGAAGATTGAAACGATAATCGTCAAAATCCGCGACCAGCTCTTCCTTTTCAGCAGCCCGATTCCGGCGATCAATGCCGGCAGCGCCTCGATACAAATTACCAGTACTACCAGCAGACCGATGATCGCCATAAACGGCGCGGCAATCAGCCCGTTTCCGCCATTGTCGGATCCCATGCCCACAATGCTGAAGAATCCAGCCAGTCCTCCAAAGACCAGCAAAATAATCAGACCCATGACAAGCCTGAACGAACTCCAGATGATATTCAGAATCCCTAACAGCCGAATGTGATCCCTCATGGCCAACCTCCATTAAGGTTAGCTAAGAAAGTTCCCGCGTGCTCGCCCGGCCGCCAAAACTGGCTAAAATTGAGATAGAGTCATTGTTACCCGTAAGATAGAGTGGGAACGGGAAAATGTTGAACGGATTGTCGAACATACCTCAATAACGTATGGCCTTCACCAGCTTTGTGTCCGCGCTGCTGTTCTTCGCCCAACCGTCGTTGAGTTCGAAAATCGTCAACGGACTGTTCGACGATACCTTCAACGGGATCTATCATCTGTCACCCTTCGATTGGGCCCTGCTCATTCCATATTTCGGCGTTCTCATCATCCTTTCTATATACGGCTTGCACCGCTACGAAACGATACGGATGTATTTGAAGCACCGGAAGGAATTGCCGGACGGGCCGCCGCAACGCTTCGAAGCGCTTCCCCGGGTCACCGTGCAGCTTCCGCTCTACAACGAACGGTTTGTTGTTGAACGGCTGCTCGAAGAAACCTGCAAAATCGAGTACCCTCGCCAGCTGCTGCAAATTCAGGTGCTCGACGATTCGACTGACGAAACGCATCCCTACACCGAGCGGCTCTGCAACGAACTTGCCGCCGCGGGGCATCCTATTGAGTACCGGCACCGTACCAACCGCCACGGCTACAAGGCCGGTGCGCTTCAGGAAGGCTTAGCCACCGCCACCGGCGAATTCGTCGCCATCTTCGATGCCGATTTCCTTCCGCCTGCCGATTTCCTCATGCGTACTGTCCACTATTTCGTGGATCCGAAAATCGGGGTAGTGCAGACCCGCTGGAGCTATCTCAATAAAGAGCACAACATTCTCACGCAAGTGGAAGCGATGCTGCTCGACGGGCATTTCGTCCTGGAACACGGGTCACGTTGCGGCGGAGGCTTGTTCTTCAACTTCAACGGCACGGCCGGCATTATTCGCAAGGCAATGATTGACGATGCCGGCGGATGGCAGCACGACACGCTCACCGAAGATTCCGATTTGAGCTATCGCGCGCAGCTAAAAGGGTGGCGATTCGTTTATGTCATAGGGCTCGATTGCCCGTCCGAACTTCCGGTTGAAACCTATAGCTTTCAAGTGCAGCAGTCGCGTTGGGCTAAAGGTCTAACCCAAGTCGCCAAAAAACTGTTGCCCGCTATTCTTCGTTCCAAGATTCCGTGGCGCCTCAAACTGGAGGCGTTCATGCATCTCACGCCCAATATTTCCTATCCGCTCATGATCATCGTCTCTTTACTGATGATGCCAGTCATGATCGTTCGCTTCTATATGGGCTGGATGCAGATGCTATTGCTCGATTTCCCGCTTATCCTTGCCTCGTTCTTTTCTATTTCCGCGTTCTATCTGCTCGCCCAGAGAGAGCTTTATCCGAAGCAATGGTGGAAGTCGATCTTTTTCCTGCCCATGCTGCTCGCTTCCGGTGTCGCCCTTACCGTCAGCAATTCAAAAGCGGTGATGGAAGCCATTTTCGGCATTCAAACCAGCTTCGCCAGAACGCCCAAGTACGCCATCAACGCGGGCGAAACCAAAATTGCAATGCCGAAGACGTACCGCCGCCGCAGCGGATTTCTTCCCTACATCGAAATCGCAATCGGTACCTATTTCGTCTTCATGGTTGCCTGGGCCATCGACAGCTACAATTTCCTTTCGGTTCCATTCCTGCTGCTATTCGTCTGCGGGTATTATTGGGCCGGTTTCACCACGCTCTATCAGGAATTCCGCGACCGCCTCGCCTGGCAGCGCGAGCGTAAGCTTGCGCGAGTTTCGTAGTAGCCGCTAAGATTCCTCCGGTGCTTCTTTTCCCGAGCCAACCCTCGCTACTATAATCGGATTGCCTATGCTTGAGGCTTTCGGTCTTACCGATCCTGGGTGCCTGCGGCCAAATAACGAGGACTATTTCATCAACGATTCCGCTCGCGGCGTCTTTATTCTCGCCGACGGCATGGGCGGAGCCAACGCCGGCGAATACGCCTCGCGCATCGGCTCCGAGACTTTGTATGAATACCTGGTCGCCTCCTCCAACAACAACACTCTCGACGGCCTTCAGCAAGGATTTATCCAGGCAAATAGCGCTGTGAAGCGCGCGTCTGTCGAGCAGCCCGGCTTTGACGGCATGGGCACTACTCTCGTCGCCGCGCGTATGATCGATTCCGCTCAGCTTCAATTGGCCAGCGTTGGCGATAGCCGTGCCTATTTCCTCTCTTCTGATGGCCTTCGCGCTTTGACCACCGATCACACCTGGGTTGCCGAAGTGGGTTCCCGCCTGGGCATGAGCGAAGAAGCGCTTCGGAAACATCCGATGCGCCACGTGCTGACCATGGCGATCGGCGTCTCTGAAGACGTCCGCGTCGATCTGCAGGTTGTCAACGTCCGCTCAGGGGATCAGATTCTTCTGTGTTCCGACGGTTTGCATGGAGTTGTGGACGAAAACACGCTTATCTCCATTTTGAAAACGGAGAAAAGTTTGCCGGAAAAAGCCCACTATCTTATCGAAGCCGCAAAAGAAAAGGGTGGGCCGGATAACGTCACTGTCGTCCTGATTCGCATCCTGTAACCTGCGCGGCTCATGCCGCTCGATGCGATCCGTTTTTCGTCCGCTTTGCGTTCTCCTATCAGCGATCCTCGTCGCAGGGTTACCGATTCAAGCTCAGGAAAGCAGTTCCGCCGCCTCCGGCGAGGTGCAGGAGCTTCATGTCCGAATGGTCGGCGATGCCGCTGCCGCACCGACCGGTAAACCCTCACGCCACCCACTGGTACTGGCTGTGACCGACGGGAATAATGCGCCTGTCCCAAGTGCTACGGTGCTCGTCCGCCTTCCTAACGAGGGGCCAACGGGCGCCTTCAACGATGGTTCGCGCGTCGCCGTTCTCTATACCGATATGTCGGGCCAGGTGGAGATTAACAACATTCATTGGGGATCTACGCCAGGGACCGCGGTTGTCCGCATAACAGCCAGCAAAGGAAACGCTCACGCCGGACTTCTTGTTGAGCAGGTCATCGGGTCCGCCCAGCAGCCCTCATCTGAAACGGCATCTGCCGCGCCAAAAGCCAGGCACGCCGCGAGTGTCCAGCCGGGGCAGCCGCAAACACCCTCGAAGAAGGTTTCGATGCAGGAGCCTACGCTGGTCGCCTCTAACACTAATTCCACGACGGTGAGCACGCCGTCTGAGCCACCCGGCATTGTCATTAACAATCATCCCGATCGCCAGGCATCGTCAGGAGCCAGCGGCCGAAGCAAGAAGTGGCTTTGGATTGGCTTGGGTGCGGCTGCGGCGGCCGGAGCAGCATTTGCGGCAGTCGGACATGGTTCGGGTTCGAACCCATCCACTCCTGCATCAGGTACGGCAACTATTGGCACACCTTCTGTGAGCATTGGGCATCCGTAATGGTTGGAAGACTTCTTTTGGCCGGTGCCTTCGCGCTGGCTTCTATGGCTGCTGCCGCGCCGCCGGCAAACCCCTTCGCCGGAGTTGTGCGCGAGCCGGATCAGACACTGCATTCCGTCTACGGCTTTTCCTCGAATCTCATAAACGGAGCACCACTTCCCATTAGAGGCGTGAGGGCCGCTTACTTTTCTTCCGATGCCGGTATCGTTTTTATTGCCGGTTCGCTCGAATTCGTCAGCCTGGACGGAGCCGTACTTGGCTCTTACGCAACGGAAGAATTGCATCCGGTACTTGGAGTTGCAGCCGCATGGCTACCTAGCGAAGAAAAACTCGTCCGCTGGTCTGGCTCGCAATTTTCCGCGTTTGCATTGAGCGCGGCCAAACTACCCGGGCCCATAGTTGCTCTCCAGGCAAACAGCACCGGTAGCATTGACCTGTGGGTCAACACCCAAACGTCCGCGGTTCAGCATTTCCGCCTGTCGCTCCATGACGGCGCGCTCTCACCGCTCGAAACCGTCACTGGCTTGAATTCAAACGTAGCGGTTGTCAGCGGTTCGCTAATCTCGGTCGATTCGGGCAATCTCAGGATTCAATCGTTTGATGGAACGGTACGCAGTCTGCGGTTTCCGTTCTCTGATCTCACGTTTGAACCGGCATCCGATCATTGGATTCACATCGTTTCCGATTCGGGCCGGCGGCAATGGATGCTGCATGTCGACGCCTCCGGCGCATCCCTCTCCGAACTTCCGGCCGTTGCGCCTCTCACCGTGGAGGTAACCCGGTGAAACTGTTGCTGCTTGCTTTTCTTGCGGCGCTGAGTATCAATGCGGCGACCGATCCTGGCCTCGCGTTCTTCGTTCATACGCCGGGCCAGGGCGCCGATGGGCCTGCTCTCGGCACTGCCTATAATTTCCCCGATACCGCCATTGGCGACAGCTCCAACGTTGTTCTGCGTTTGAAAAACATCTCGACCACGCGAGCCTACATCGTGCGAGCCGTCTTTACGAACAGTTCCGATTTTCCGGTCGGCGGTTCCGTGCTCAACATGTGCCTCACCCCGTCAAGTTTTGAGGACGTTACCGTTTCGTTCACTCCCTCGGCTACGGGCGTCAGTTCCGATCAGATTGAACTCGGCTATGCCTCGTATGCCGCCTCCGCCGGATGTCCCGGAACGCCGCCGCAAAACGTATCAGTCGAAACATTGGCTACCATCAACGGCACTGGAGTCGCGCCCACGCTCAACGTAAGCCTTACTTTAAACGGGGATACGAGCGTAATTTCATCCGGCAACACGATCGCGTTCGGACAGGTCCCGGTCGGTGGCACAAATACTGCTACCGTTACCGTGCAGAATGGCACGACGGCGACGCTGCCGCTCGATAAGCCTGCCGTTCTCGCCGCGGTCTTTTCGCAATCGCCGTTTACGTTAGAATCGCTAACCAATTTCCCCTCCTCACTTGGTCCCGGAGCTTCCGCCTCGTTTAACCTGAGCTTCAGCCCAACGCAGCAAGCCCTGCTCACGGCTACGCTGACGATTGGGTCGCGGTCCTATCCGCTGACCGGGTTCGGAATTCCGGGCGAGGGGCTCAGTTCACTGGTTGTTAGCTACACGCTTCCCAGCGGGGTTCACTACACCATCTCTCCGGCAACTCCAGTCAATTTCGGATCGGTAACCAGCGGATCGCCAGGGAAGTTTATCTTTACCATTCAAAATCCGGCAACCAATTTTTCGCCGCAAACCATTGCGAACATCGCGCTTTCCGGCTCCGGCTTCGCTCTCGATAGTGTTCCCGCGCTTCCGTTGACGGTGAATCCCGGCGGTAGTGCCTCGTTTAATGTCATTTTTGCGCCGACGTCTGCGGGTACGGCAACAGCCACGCTTTCCCTTGGCACGCTGCAATACACACTCACCGGCAAGGGCGCGGATCAAGCGCTGAATCCGCTATTCCAGTTCTCGCCACAGGCGCTTTCGAGCGACCAGCAGGCGCAGATTTCCCTGTCGCTCGGGACTGCAGCGCAGTCTACTGTGATCGGCACCCTCGCCTTGAGCTTTAAAAGCGCGGTTTCGGGTGCCACGGACGATCCTGCTATTCAATTTGTGTCCACGGGCGGCCGGAACCTCAATGTGACCTTTGCTGCCGGATCGGCCTCAGGTACATTCCCCGGCGGCACAAATTCCACGACATTTCAAACAGGCCTTACAGCCGGCACGCTGACGTTTGCGTTGTCATTTCCGAATGGGCAATCCTATACAAAATCCGTGGACATCAATCCGCAGCCGGTACAGGTTGTTTCCGCTTCGGCCCAAAAGCAAAGCCCATACGTGCTCATCAATGTCACCGCATACGACAACACATATAGTGCCGGCAGCGTTGTGTTCCACTTCTACGACATCAACGGAGCATCGTTAACTCCCAGCGGCATCACTTACGACGGCACGCAAAGCTTTAAGAATTATTTCTTCACTAACAATCAATCGGGGGGTGGGTTTACGTTACAGGCTCAGTTCCCCGTAACGGGCGACATTACAACCGTAGCGGCGGCCGATATCACGATCCAAAACACGAGCGGTCAATCGCAAACGCAGCACGTAACTTTTTAGTCAATGAGCCGCAAGCGTGAGCGCCCGGCCTTTTATTCCAGTGCCTGCGCAATCGCTTTCTCCGCCAGCGGAGCCATTACTTCGTATCCGGCCTTCGTCGGGTGAACGCCATCCACGGCCAGCCCCGGCTTCATGCCGTGATCCTCGCCCGCCATCGCCGAGTAGTAGTCAAGATAAACGTAGCCTTTTTTTGCAGTGTATTCTTTTATCCAGTCGTTTAATGCCTGAATCTTTTCTGCCGGATGAAGTTCCGGCCGCCAGGGAAACGCAATCGCCGGAGTGACGGACGCCAGAACCACGCGAATCCCGTTCTGCTGCGCGATATCCGCCATCGACATCAGATTGTTTTCCGTGTCCTCTAATGTCATCGGCCCCGTGTTGCCCGCAATATCGTTCGTACCCGCAAGGATGACGACCACCTTGGGCTGTAACGCCACCACATCCTGACGAAATCGCACCAGCATTTGCGGCGTGGTCTGCCCGCTGATACCGCGGTTGATGTATGGTCTTCCGGGAAAGAACTCCGTGCCCTGCCGCCGCCCCCACAAATCCGTGATCGAATCGCCCATAAAGACCACTCGATTCTCGCCCGGCGCCGGAGCCGCCAATTTCCGGTCGTCTTCCTGATAGCGATGGAGGTTCGGCCAGTCCTCCATCAGCTTTGCAATGCGTTTCTCTTTCGCATTGGCGTTTGTCTTCGCTGCTTGCGCAAAAACAAAAGTGCCGCTCGTCAGCAGAAGAGCAACAATCAGGGGCTTACGGCTACTATGCATCATTCAGCCATGCTACTCCGCTGTACTTGTGGGTTAGCTCAATCCATCTTCCGTGGCTGAACCTGCTTATATCCCGCCGGTATTTCAAACTTACTTGCATCCACCGGATCGGCCGAAAAATTTGTCTTGTGCGTCGTCGCTTCGAGCAGAATTGCGCTTGTTGGCTGCTGCTGATTATTGTTTTGCGCTGCCGGAGCCTGTTCCTCCGTGTCCTCGCTCTTCTTATGCCGCATCAGCCCGCCAAATCGCGAGTTGCCCATCATCTTTCCCAGGCTCCCCAATTTTTCACTGGTGCTTGACGGTTTCGCGCTTGCCTCCGAGTTTGATCCGTCCCCGTTCGGGTTCGGAGACGCGGACGGCGGCGGCAGCGGCTTCCCATCGGTCGTCATGCCCATTAGCATCGTTTGATAAACCGGAATGCCCTTCATCTGCGCGGCTTCCTTTTTCAGATTTGCCAGCGCTTCATTCGCGCCTGGCTGGGTGTTCAACAGTCCCGCGAACGCGCCCATATCCATATTCGCGGCCAACAGTTGCGCCATCCTGATGTTGAATTGCCGCACTTCCTCATAGCCCGGTGCATCGGGAATTAGCCACATCTCGTTCGTGATCGCCATCGAGCCCTTCCCGTTCGATCCGTCCGTCGATTGCGCATCCATCGATAGCGTCAGCAGCGCCTCCTTCGCATCGCGGCCATCGATCTGCTTTACCGCGCCGGTGCTGGTGACATGCGCGTTAAAGCTAACCTGCCCATTTTGCTGCTGCGTGTCCGAGGACTTTTCGTGCTTCGCTTCCTTGGCTTTCTCCTGCGCCCGCTGCATCGCCTCTTTCATCTGCTGGAACGTCATCACCGTGTATTGCTTCTTCTCGTTATCGATGTTGGTGATCGTTTGCGCATCCAGGTCGATAATTTCGGTGGAAGTTGGACTGATATGGGCCATCTTGTTCCCATGAACCAGTACTGTCGAAACCACGGGCTTATCTGCTTCGCGTGCTCTCGAGCTGAAGATCGATACCGCCTTCATCATCTTCAGCAGCGAGCCGCCGGTCATCTGCGTGGTCTCTTGGTAGCTGGCATCGGCAAACGCCATTTGCTGCGTGAAAAATCCAACTGCCGATAACGCCAATAGGCGCGCGCCCGTGCTTCGAAATAGGTTCATAGTCCCTCCACCACTGCCTGGGTTTGGCTACATCTTATACCGGATTTCCGGCAACATGTTAACGCGGGTGTTGCTGGTCCGCTCAGTACCAGCTATGCATTTTGGGAGCCACTAACGCTTGGCTACTGCCCAATGATTTCTACAATGCCTGAATTCGATCCCACCCACGCCTGCGCGCCTTCCTGTGTAAGCTGCTGTGCCTTGTCGTCCCAATGAAGCTGGGTGACCTTGCTCACGCCATGCTCATAAGCATAGGTGGTTCCGTCATCATCGTAAAGTGTGAAATCCGTGCTGGCGCCCCGGTACACCTTCACCCTTGCTATCTTTTGCGTTTGCGCAGTGCTATCGATCGGTTCACCGAACGGAATAATGGCGCCGGCTCGCACAAACAGCGGCAACACATCAATAGGAGCATTCACTTTAATCGTCTGGCCGCCCTGAACGCGCTCGTTTGTCCAATAGTTGTACCAATCCGTTCCTGCCGGCAGATAGACTTTCCGGCTGGTGGCCCCTTGCTCCGTTACGGGAGCAACCAGAAACGCGGGTCCGAACATATATTCATCGCCGATGTCCGCCACCCGCGAATCGTTCGGAAAATCCATGAACAGCGCCCGCATATATGGAGCTCCGGTTTTGTAGGTCTTGTATCCCAGCGAATAAATGTAGGGCATTAGCTCGTAGCGCAGCCGGAGATACTTACTCAAAATCGGCTCCGCCTGCCTGCCGTAAGACCACACCTCGTTATACCGGCGACTTCCATGGGTGCGGAATATCGGCTGGAATACGCCGTACTCAAACCAGCGTGTGTACAGTTCCGGGTAGTCGTCATACGCGCCGACATTTGCGCGTGCATCTGACGGATCGAGCAGCGGCTTGTGCTCCGGATGGTGTACCGCCGGCAGATATTGCCAGCCGCCGACATCGTTGCTCCAGTACGCCATCCCGGACGCCACAAAATCCAAGCCCGTAGGGACTTGCCGCCGCAGCGTGTCCCACGTCGGATAAATGTCCGACGACCAGAACATGGTGCCGTTGCGCTGCGCGCCAAGATACGAGTCCCGCGCAAGAATCAGCGCTCGGTGCTTTTCGTCGCGGCGGAATCCATCATAAATCGCGGCTGTATGGAACAGCGGATAGACGTTGAAATATCGTGTGCCTGGCCCAATGTGAAAATAGCTGCCGTTCGGAGGCAGATCCGGCTCCGTCTCGTCGGTCCAGATCGAATCGAATCCCTTGTCGATGAAATTCTTCCGCGTTACGTCCCAATACCAGCGCGCCGCATCGGGATTCGTTGTGTCGATGTCCGAACCCGCGCGGTCATAAGGCAACCCGTTTGTCGGTGTGCCGTCGGCGAGATGCTCAAACCAGCCGTTCTTTAAGAGCAGATCGTAATAGCGCGTTCCCGGATTGAAGCGCGGCCACACGCTAATCATGGTTTGAATTCCCATCGCGTGCAGTTTCTGGTTCATCTTCTTCGGGTTGGGCCACTTATCGGGAACCATGTCGAGCTGGCCCATCTTCGAAAAATAAAACCAGTCAACCACCAGCACATCCAGCGGCAGATGGCGTTTACGGTAGCCCTTGGCAACCGCCATCACTTCCGCTTGTGTCGAGTAGCGCTGCTTGCTTTGAATAAATCCGTAGGCAGCTTTCGGCAGCATCGGCGTCACGCCGGTCAACTGGCGGTAGCCTTCATAGATTTCATCGGTAGTCGCACCCGCAATCACAAAAAACGATACGCGGTTTCCCACTTCCGATTGCCAGCGCGTCTGCTCGTTAAACCCCGGCGCAATTGTGGTCTTCGAAGGATTGTCCCAAACAATCCCGTATCCGTAGTTAGTCACCGCAAAGGGAACGCCGATACTGGGACCGCCGGCTGCCGTGTAGTCGTGCCAACACGCGATTACATGGCCGCGATGATCTAGATATCCCTCCTGGTTCTGTCCCAGTCCGTAATAATGTTCGTCCGGCGGCGACACAAACGTCGCACCCACTTGATAGAACGCAAGGTCTCCCGGCCGCTTATCGTTCACAATCGATGCGTTGCCGTCTTTGTGATTCGGCACCGACATCGACCACCCGGTCATCTCCAGCAGCTTCTTCCCTTCCGCGGTGCGCACTGTAATATTCACACCCGGAGCCGACCCGTTGAAATACTTCCCGATGTCTACCTGTGTCGGTAGCGGTGGGCGCCTGCCGCGCCTGCTTGCCGCTACCGTCACAACAATTTGGGGCGAGCGGTAAATGTCTCCTGTGGTGTCTTGCTGTCGCGTCCATCCCTCAAATGCCGGATGCGCGACGAATCCGTAGCCCGGCCCCGACGTGGCCTGCCCTTTATCCAGGCTCAGCGTTACGCGAATGATATTGGGTGCATAAGGCTCCAGCGAAACCGCGGCACCGCCACGGTCGAGCACCAGCGGCGACGAAGATTGCGCATACGCCGCGCCGCAAAAACAGAGCGCCGCTGCCACGGCAAAGGGCCATCGTTTCGCTAGCCTTCGCATCGGTTAGGCAACGACGATGTCCGCCGGCTCAACCGTGTAGCCTTCATCGCCCGCCAACTTCGCCGCTGCGCTCCGGAGCGTCGATTCGTCCACGTTGTTGGCCAAATCGCTATAGCGGCGAATCACTTCCTCGCCGACTTTAATGCGAACCAGCCACTTGTTTTTTTGTGTATCACGTGAGACTTCAACACGGTCAGCCTTCATGAGTCACCCTGCCAGATAATGTAACTCAATGAAGATGAGTTAGTTGCTGCCCTTATTCTTCACGTCCTGCACCCACTGATGCGCTGCCGATGACAACTGGTCCACTAGCTCCGGATGCTCATGCCGGAGGTTGCGCGATTCGCCGGGGTCTTGTTCCAGGTCCGAAAGGAACAGCGCGTCATCGCCAGTCAACGGTTTGTGTCCGTCCGGCGTGCCGTCATAAACGATGCCGTTGATCACCAGTTTCCATTTGCCTCGCCGCACGGCTAGCTGTTGCCCATTCGACCAGAAAATCTCGGTATGTGTAGACTTCGCTCCCGAAGCCGCAACCGGCAGCGCATTCCTTCCGTCGATTACCCGGTCCTTCGGAACTTCGACGCCCGCCGCGGAGCAAATCGTCGGAAGAATATCGGCCGTCATAGCCAGTTCACGAATCGTCTGGCCCTTCGGAATCTTGCCTGGCCAGTTCATAGTGGCGGGTACGTGCATGCCGCCGTCGAACACGCTGAACTTATATCCGCGAAATGGCGCATTGGTACCGGCGGGGGCGAATTGCCCGTGCCACCCCGCGCGCTTCTCGGTCGTCGCTCCGTTGTCGCCCAGGAAAAAAATCAACGTGTTGTTGCGCTGCCCAATCTCGTCCAGCGCCGCTAAAATATCACCAACCGCGTCGTCGGCCGCGGCCAGCATTGCCGCGTACATCTGCCGTTCCTCTCCCACGCCGCGAAAGCGCTCCACATAGCTGTTCGGCGCGTGCATCGGATAGTGCACCGCGTTGAACGTGGTGCATAAGAAGAATGGCTCCGCCCGATTCGCCCGGATGAACCGCACCGACTCTTCGGCGATGCGCCCGGTCAGATATTGCCCGTTCTCGAAAATTTCATCGCGGTTCCGCCATAAATCGTGGTAATTCGGAATGCGCGGATCTCCCCAGTAAAAGCGGTGCGAATAATAATCGGTGCAGCCCGCGTGAAAGCCGTAGAAGTAATCGTAGCCGTGCGCGTTCGGAACTGTATCGGGAGTTGACCCTAAATGCCATTTGCCAACTAATGCTGTTTTGTATCCGGCCGCTTGCAGCAGCGACGCAATCGTTTTCTCCGATGCGGGCAATGCCATCCCGTTATTGGGAACGCCCGCGCGCATCGGAACACGCCCCGTCTGCAAGCACGCGCGCGCCGGAGCGCAAACCGGAGCATTTGAATACCAGTTCGTAAACCGGGCCCCCGACGCTGCCAGCCCGTCGATATTCGGCGTCTTTAAATCTGTCGCGCCCAAAAACCCAAGGTCGTGCAGGCCGAGATCGTCCATCAGCATCACGATGAAATTCGGCTTGGAAGACGTGCGCTGCGAGGCATTTGCATTTGCCGCCAACGCCGATGCTGCCATCGTTCCCGCGATCATCTGGCGGCGTGAAAGTTTGTGTTCCATGGCGGTAAAAAAAGGGCAGCGCGAGGTTTGGTCGCGATCCTTTAGCCGCCTATAGCTGACCCTGGATCCCGAACGCGCTCTCAATCTGCCGCAACTCGGTCTGAATCTTCCCCCAGCGCGTGTTTACGTCGTGACCCAGTTGCAAGCTCGAAACCAGCTCGTCCACTTGCGATGCGGTGCTCATCACAACACGCAGCTCTGTATCGGACTTCTTCGTTTTCTTGAACTGGTTCTGCATCGACTCCGTCTCTTTCTGAAGCCGCTCTACCAGGTTCTTCGCGTCCTTCTCTTTGCTGGTCTTCCGAATGGAACTCTTATGCACCGCGTCGTTGAATTTCGGCCGGAACGATTTCACGTCGTCCTTCAGATTTCCCATCAGGCTGGCGACATCTTTATCGCTCACCCGGCTTTGCGCCTTTGCAAACGGCGCAACGGTCAGCGCCATTATGGCCAGCGCAACAGCCAAATAAAATGATGCTCGAAAATTTCTTTTGTTCACCGGCATCCTCCGCGAGGTTTATAAAGGCGTTTCACAGTATAGCGCGGCTCCGCCGAACAAGAGGCGAAACTGCTATTGGCTGATCGCGACAAGTTCCGCCACCACCGGATCATGATCCGACGCATGCGTTCCACGCACCACTGCCCCGTCATCCACGCGCCACGGCCCGCGATAAAAGATCCAGTCCAGATATCCGAAAATGACATGCGTTCTTTCCACTCGGTTGTCCAGAACGCTGTTAAAACCCTGGGCTTCGAGCGAATGCAGCAGCCCGTAAGGATGGTATTTCGAGTTGAAATCACCCCCCATGATCGCGGCCGTCCCGCGAGGGTATTGCGCCAGGTCCGCCAATACTTCCTTCAACTGTTCCGTCTGGATCGCGCCGGCGCTCCGGCTCTCGAAATGCACGTTATAAATAACGATTGGTCGCCCGTCTACCCTGATTTCCGTTACCAACGCGATCCTCCCGCCCAGCCGCCGTTGAAAAAAAGCGGTATCCGGAATCCAACTATGCGGCTTCCACCAGTTCGACTGCCGGTGAAAGCGCAGAATTCGCGACCTCGCAATCGGCCAGCGGCTTAGCGTCGCCTGGCCCTGATACGCCGGTCTCCCGTCGACACTCTGGCCGAGTTCCTCGAACGCTACCCCAAACGCGTAATTGTAATGAAGCCTTTCGGCCAACTCTCTCGCAATGTCCCGGTCTCCAGACCGCTTATCATGCTGATCCACCTCCTGCAAAAGACAAAGGTCCGGTGCCTGGTCTTTCAAAGTGGCCATGAGGCGCTCCAGCCGTTCCCCGCGATCAATGTTCCAGGAAACTATGCGAATCCTGCCGTTTGTGGGCGCTTCTCCTGCGTGCGATCCCATAACAGGCATCGCAAATACCCCTTTTGCCGGGTCCGTCGCCGGCGTTCCTCCAAAAAATACAGCCGCCGTTAGCGCCGATAAAAGGACCGGGCCACAAAAGCGCGCCGCCATGCTTCGATTATCGGATTGGTGTAAATTGGCCTATCACAACAACGTTCCGCTCCGCTCTCATTGACAGACGATTTTTTGTCAGGTACTCTTAGAAGGTTTGGCGAGTTGAATTCTTGTGCCCGAAAGTACTAGCCTCCGCAGAGAGCTGGTATTTGAGGAGCCGACGGCCCCGCTGTTGGGGTGGCAAGCAGGCCAAATTCCTGTGACGCCACTCGGCATGGACCCGATCTGAAGCAAGTGCCCTCGCAATCGAGATCGGTGAAATAAATATACCGGTCCTCTTGGCAGTATTCTTATGCAGCCGGACTTTTCTTCCGCGCCTGCTGGTAACGCCCCTTAAGGGCTTTTAACATTTTTGGTATCGAGCCGTTTCCTGTGCCGCATACGTGCCTTTAGAAGGTATGTCGCTGCGCGGAAATCGCGCTTGTAAGCGTTTAGGAGAGGAATTTTCGTGCCGACGTTTAATCAGCTTGTGCGTAAAGGCCGCCGGCCCACCCGGTACAAGACCGCCAGCCCCGCATTGCAGGCCTGCCCGCAGCGCCGCGGCGTTTGTACCCGCGTGTACACAACAACCCCCAAGAAGCCGAACTCGGCTCTTCGTAAGGTTGCCCGCGTCCGCCTTACCAATGGAATTGAGGTCACAACCTACATCCCTGGCGTCGGCCACAATCTGCAGGAGCACTCGATCGTTCTGATTCGTGGCGGCCGTGTTAAGGATCTTCCCGGTGTCCGCTATCACGTGGTCCGCGGTACCCTCGACACCGCGGGCGTCGCCAACCGCAAGCAGAGCCGTTCGAAATACGGAGCTAAGCGTCCCAAGGGTGGAGCGGCTGCCCCCGCTAAAGGCAAGAAGTAGGAAAGGTATAGAACGCATGCCTCGTCGTAGAAGACCCGAGCCTCGTGAAGTGGTCCCCGACCCCATCTACAATTCCACGCTCGTCGAAAAATTCGTGAATTCGATGATGTGGGATGGCAAAAAGAATACGTCCCAGCAGTTGTTCTATCAGGCGATGGACCGCATCCGTGAGCGCTCGGGTGACGATCCGTTAAAGCTGTTCAAAAAGGCAGTCGAGAACGTCAAGCCGGTCCTCGAAGTGAAGACCCGGCGCGTCGGCGGAGCCAACTATCAGGTTCCGGTCGAAGTTTCTCAGAATCGCCGCGTCAGTCTCGCTTTGCGTTGGATCATCGGCAACGCTCGTCACCGTCCGGAAAAGGGCATGGCGGACAAGCTGGCCAATGAATTGTCCGATGCCGCCAATATGCGCGGCGGCGCCGTGAAAAAGAAAGACGATGTGCACCGCATGGCTGAAGCGAATAAGGCCTTCGCGCACTATCGCTGGTAATTGGTTGTATTTTTCGATTGGTTTTGAGTTAACGATTTATGCCCCGCACCGTTCCGCTTGAGAAAATGCGCAATATCGGCATCATGGCCCACATCGATGCCGGTAAAACTACTACTACCGAACGCATTCTCTATTACACCGGCCGCACTCACAAGATTGGTGAAGTGCATGAAGGCACTGCCACCATGGACTGGATGGCGCAGGAGCAGGAGCGCGGTATCACCATCACCTCCGCCGCGACTACGTGCCAGTGGCGCGACATCACTATCAACATTATTGATACTCCCGGCCACGTCGATTTCACGGCCGAGGTAGAGCGCAGTCTTCGCGTTCTTGATGGAGCCTGTGCCGTTTTTGATGCCGTTGCCGGTGTGCAGCCGCAATCGGAAACCGTCTGGCGCCAGGCCGACAAATATGGCGTGCCCCGCATCTGCTTCATTAACAAAATGGATCGCGCGGGAGCCAATTTCTTCTACTCGGTTCAAACCATTGTCGATCGCCTGAATGCGCGGCCCGTGCCGATTCAAATCCCGGTCGGGGCTGAAGATCAGTTCAAAGGCGTGGTCGATCTCGTCAGGATGAAGGCGCGCATCTGGCGCGATGAAACGCTGGGCGCAAAGTTCGACGACGTCGATATTCCCGCCGAACTCGCGGAGCAAGCCAAAGAGTATCGCGACAAATTGGTTGAGGCGGTAGCCGAATCCGACGATGCTCTGTTTGAAAAATACGTCGAGGGTCAGGCGATCACCGAGCAGGAACTCGCCGCCGGCATCCGCAAAGCGACCATCGCGCAAAGAATTTTCCCCGTTATCTGCGGTTCTTCTTTCAAGAACAAGGGCGTCCAGAACCTGCTCGACGCGGTGACCGATTACCTGCCTTCGCCGCTCGATATCCCTCCGATCAAGGCCATTTCCGCCGACAATCCGGAGGAGACCGTAGAACGCCATACCTCCGATGCCGAGCCGTTTTCCGCGTTGATTTTCAAGATCATGACCGATCCGTTTGTCGGTCAGCTCTGCTTCCTTCGCGTCTATTCCGGCAAGCTGAACACCGGCGACACGGTAGTCAATTCGAGCAAAAATAAGAAGGAGCGCATTGGCCGCCTCGTGAAGATGCATGCCAACAAGCGCGAAGAAATTAGTGAAATTCTGGCGGGCGACATCTGCGCGGCTGTCGGCTTGAAGCAAGTTTCCACCGGCGACACGATCTGTGACGACAGGGCCCCGGTGCTGCTCGAATCCATCGACTTCCCGGCGCCCGTTATCCAACTTGCCATCGAGCCGAAGACTAAAGCCGACCAGGAAAAGATGGGTCTGGCGATTAACAAGCTGGTCGCCGAAGATCCCACGCTGCAAGTATCGACCGATGCCGAAACCGGGCAAACCATTCTTGCCGGAATGGGCGAGCTTCACCTCGAAATCATTGTCGATCGCATGAAGCGCGAATTTAACGTGGATGCAAACGTCGGCAAGCCGCAGGTGGCCTACCGCGAGACCATCCGCCAGGAAGCCGAGTATGACTACACGCACAAGAAGCAAACCGGCGGTAGCGGACAATACGCTCGCGTGAAATTGCGCGTCGCGCACGATCCTGACAAGAATTTCGAGTTTGTGGACGCGATCAAGGGCGGCAATATCCCGCGCGAATTCATTCCGGCGGTGGAAAAAGGGGTCGTTGAATCGCTCGAAGCGGGCGTGCTCGCCGGTTATCCGATGAACAACATCAAAGTTACCGTATTTGACGGTGCTTATCATGAAGTCGATTCGTCGGAAATGGCGTTCAAAATCTGTTCGTCGATCTGCTTCAAGGAAGCCTGCCACAAGGCGAAGCCGGTGCTGCTCGAACCAGTGATGCGCGTTGAGGTCACGGTTCCTGAAGAATATATGGGGCCGGTAAACGGCGATCTGGTATCGCGCCGCGGGCGGCTCGAAGGATCGGAAATTGCCGGCAGCACGCACATCATCAAGGCGATGGTGCCGCTCTCGGAGATGTTTGGTTATGCGACCGACCTCCGGTCGAAAACGCAGGGCCGCGGCAGTTTCACCATGCACTTCGGTCAGTACGAGGAAGTGCCCCGCAATCTGGCGGAAGAAATTATCAATCGCAATAAAGGCGTAGCGAAGTAGAACTTCGTTCCTCGCGAAGCAAACAGGAAAGGGCGTAACGATTATGGCGAAAGAGAAATTTGATCGGAGCAAGCCGCACGTCAATATTGGGACGATCGGACACATCGATCACGGGAAGACGACGCTGACGGCGGCGATCACGAAGACGCTGTCGAAGCACAATCCGAAGAACAAGTTCCGGAGTTTCGATTCGATTGACAACGCGCCGGAAGAGAAAGCGCGCGGAATCACGATCGCGGTATC
>Ga0134125_10003514_pt1 | contig 18099 bp, 15 predicted proteins | sample KB31751_FD_96464 | JGI IMG/M metagenome (GOLD analysis project Ga0134125, IMG submission 96464) | Terrestrial soil microbial communities with excess Nitrogen fertilizer from Kellogg Biological Station, Michigan, USA - KB3-175-1 | ecosystem: Environmental > Terrestrial > Soil > Unclassified ... | reverse complement strand
CTTGAACACTTGCGACTTATAAGTCTCGGCGTTCTTTTCAATTTCCTCGCGCGTCATCGGCGGACGCGCAATATTTCGCCCGGTCGGATCGCCAATCAACCCCGTCATCGATCCAATCAGGAAAATGACTTCGTGGCCAAGATCCTGAAAATGCTTCATCTTCCGAAGCAGTACAGTATGACCGAGGTGCAGATCAGGAGCTGTAGGATCGAATCCCGCCTTTACGCGCAACGGCCGGTTTTCTTTTGCCGATTGGACTAGCCGCTCGTGCAGGTCTTCCTCGCGAATCAGTTCCGCGAGACCTTTTTTCAGATAAATAATTTGCTGGTCTGGAGGCGCAAACGACACTTGCTTTAGAATACCGGACCGCGCAACCTCTACTTATTACGGCAATTTACGAAGTATTCTAATTCTTGGGGTCTCTCTCGACAGTTCTGGCGGGAAATAATTTCCGCGCCGGTGTTTCAGTCACGGCAGTGCTTGTCGTCGCGTTTGTTGTAACCGGATTTCTCAGCTCCGCTTACCACCGGGCCGGCATCGCCCGAGGCCACCGTCACTACGAAATTGGCCAGGCGCTTCAACGCGCAGGCAACTTGGAAGGCGCCGCGGAAGAGTACCGCAAAGCGCTGCTATTTCTTCCCGACGAACCGGATTATCGCTTTTCGCTTTGTGTCGCGCTGGTAGAACTCGGAAAATTGGACGAGGCGCAATCGCATCTGCAAGACTTGCTCGCAGTCGATCCGACGAACGGACTCTTTAACCTGATGATGGCACGCATTGACGAACGCCGTCATAAAACATCGCAAGCAATTGACGATTTCCAACGGGCTGTTTATGGGTATTGGCCGCGTGGAAAACTACAGCAGCGACATGCCGCTCGCTGGGAACTGGTGAGTTTGCTCCAACAGCAGAACCGGCCGAATGCTGTCATCGGCGAACTTTTGCAGCTTTATGCAAATGCTCCCGACGACCCGGAAGAAAAGTCCAAAATCGGTTTTCTTTTGCTGCACTACGGAGCCACCTCTGACGCGCTGAACCTCTTTCGCGAATTGGTTCGCGACCACCCGCGGTACGTCGAGGCTTACCATGGTCTGGGCCAGGCGCAGCTCAATTCCGGCGACTATCTCTCGGCGCGACGCGATTTCCAACGCGCTGCTCATCTTGATCCCAGCGATCATGACAATCTCAAGCTGCTGGCGCTTGCCAATTCGGTGCTTGAACTGGATCCGAGCCTCCCTCGCCTTCGGGCCTCGGCGCGGCTTCGTCGCAGCCATTCGATTCTGGCGCGCGTGCTGCGCGATCTGGCAGCCTGTAACGCAGCCAATGTGCCTCAGACTGCAAGCGTTGCGAAGCCCGCCAACAACGCGGAGCCGGCAGGCTCCGTTGCTCCGTCTCCGCCGTCTCCTTTGCAGCAACAGCTAAATAATGCGGCAACCCTGCTGAATGCAAAGCCCACCGATCTCGATCAGGCCGCCCTTGACATGCAGGACACAGCCGGGCAGCTATGGAAAGACCGTTCCGCGTTTTGCCCCGGCAAAACGCCCCAAGACCGGCCGCTTGAACTGGTGCTCAGCAGGATCGCGCAATGACCAACGCGACGAAATGGCGCGAATGGCGTCACCAGTTGACGCTGAGTGAAACCCAGCGCTTCCTTCTCTTGGCGTTACTGATCGGAATTTTTTCCGGGCTGCTGGTGGTCTGTTTCCACATCTGCATCGATTGGGTGAGTTGGAGCACTCTCGGCGCCCTCTCCGGACGCTTTCGCCTAGTTCGTCTATTTGTTCCGGCGCTCGGGGCCACGGTTGCCATTTTGCTCGTGGCCAAAGTGTTCCCTCGCGCGCAAGGGAGCGGCGTTAATCAAACAAAAGCGGCCATTTACACTTCGAACGGCTATGTTCCATCGAGCACGATCGTCGGAAAGTTCTTATCCTGTGCCATATCCATCGGAATGGGCAACTCGCTGGGACCCGAAGATCCATCCCTGCAGATGGGCGCGGGCATAGCGTCGCGATTGGGGCGCTTGTTCTCTCTCGAACGCAGCACTATGCGGTTAATTGCGCCGGTCGGAGCCGCCGCTGGAATCGCAGCGGCGTTTAACACACCGATTACCGGCGTCCTCTTTGTGATGGAAGAAGTGCTGGCTGACTGGAGCGCCACCACCGTCGGTTCCATTGTGCTCGCCGCTGTGTCCTCGGTCGTGACTATGCGGACCTTTCTTGGCAATGCGCCGCTGTTTCGCATCCCACCGTTTCAATTGACGCACGCTTCCGAATTACTGATTTATGCTGCCATCGGCGTCGTAGGCGGCCTCCTTTCACCGCTATTCCTTTGGTCCATTCGCGAGACAAGGAAGCGGCTCGATGAGCTGCCTCATTGGACTCGCTATGGGCTCCCGGCGGTTGGCGGATTTTTAACCGGCGTGGTGGGTCTCTGGTTCCCACAGGTAATGGGCGCCGGTTATGACGCCATCAACGCGGCCCTTCATGGTCAATTTACATGGCAGGTGCTCATCTATCTGGGCTTGCTGAAATTGCTGGTCACGCTGTTTTGCTTCACCGCCGGTACTCCGGGCGGAATGTTTGCGCCGGTCCTTTTTATCGGCGGCATGTTGGGGGGCGCGTTCGGAGGCCTGGCCCATAACTGGTGGCCTTTCCCCGCCGCTTCCGCTGAAGCTTACATGATGGTCGGAATGGGGGTTTTTTTTGCGGGCATTTTTCGGTCTCCCATTACTTCGATCTTTTTGGTGTTCGAACTTAGCGCCAGCTATGTGATTATTCTGCCCGTTATGATCGCGAATACCACCGCCTATTTGCTTTCAAGAAGGATCATGCCGACGCCCTTTTTCAAAATGCTGGCTCAGTTGGAAGGCTTGGCCCTCCCTTCAGCGGAAGAAAAAAGAAATTTCCAGCCGCTACATGTGGAAGATGCCATGCACGCTGTCTCCTCCCCAATGACCTCGGAACCGGGCATGCGCCTCTTCCCTGATGAGCCGCTCGATGCTGCGCTTCGCCTGCTAGCCGTTCGCCCTCGTATACAGGTGGTTAGCCGCATTCATCCCGATGAAGTCATTGGCACATTAAGTCTCGCGGACGTGCACCACGCCTACGGGATACAGGACGAAGGCGGCGAATCGGGAGATAAGCTGCGGCAGTCGCCCCGTAGCACGCCCGCCTGAGGCCCACGCCTGAGTAAACCAACAGATGCCGTCCTATGTCGCGGCCGATTTACCTCGGAACATCCGGTAAATGATGAGAAGGATGATTGCCCCAATTACGGACGCGATGAAGCCCGCCGCCGAACCATCGCGGTAAAAGCCCATTGCCCGCCCAATGTAAGTCGCTAAAAATGAGCCTGCAATTCCCAAAATGATTGTGATGATGAACCCCCCGGGATCTTTACCCGGCATCAAAAGCTTTGCGACGGCCCCGATAATGAGGCCGATGATCAATGTCCAGAGTATATGCATTTGTTGTTCCCCCCTTACTTCCTGGTAGACCCTGTAGCGTACCCCATGTTTCGCCAATTCGGACGACTGTCTGGTACCGTGACCTTTGATTTCCGGGCCAGATACGAATCTCCATGTGATAATCCAGGTAGGCGGAAAGCCCTTTGGCCAGTCGTTCTCATCGCGTACAAGCGCTTATTCAAAGCGCCCACCGCCGTAGCTTAACAATCCTCGGTATTGAGCAGGCAGCGCTGGCGGCCACTTTTGTCTTCGCCGGGGCTACGCTCGTGCTGATTACTGGTACTCAGCTCTTGAGTTGGTATTGGATCGGAATTCTCGCCCTCGTTGGAATTGCCGCTGCCGCCTACCGTCTCCTACGCCGGATCCCGAGCGCGTACGATACCGCTCAACTTCTCGATCGCCGGCTCGCGTTGCACGACACGATTTCAACTGCTTGGCATCTAAATCAAAATCCGGAACTTGCCGCAACTGAAGCCGGGCAATTCCAGCTCTCTCAAGCGGAAAAAGCCGCCGCGGAAGCAAACGCGATCACTGCGCTGCCCCTCCGGTTCAAAAGGTCGTGGGCCATTCCGTTGGGATTCGCGGCAGTCGCATGCGCCTTGTTCACTGTTCGCTACTTCGTCCAGAGCGATCTCGACTTTTCCCGTTCCCTCGTCCCATTGCGAATAAATGAACTGGCGGGTAATCGAGGCAATCCCACCGCTAACGGCCATGGCGCTCCAGGCAATTTTCCCAATCAAGAGGCGGACGGCACTGCGCAACCGAATTCGTCGGCGCTCAATTCACGAATGGGAGATGTGGCCGGCGCCGACGATCCGGAAGCAACTACTGCGGATGCGAGCACTAGCGCCGCTGAACTGCCACGCCAAAATACCACCGGCGATGCGAGCACCAACTCCGGTAATCAGAATTCAGCAAACGGCGATTCCGCCTCCGGCGAGCAATCGAGCCCTTCTTCCAAACGCTCCGCGGATCGGGGAGCTACCGCATCGGATCAATCAAGCCCGCAGCGGCCCGTTGCTGCCCAGGAAAAGAACAACAGCAATAGCTTGATGAACCGTATGAAAGATGCGGTTTCCAGCTTGATGGCCAAAATGAAGCCCTCGGAGGGATCAGAACAGCGTTCCGCGCAGGAAAGCGCCCGCAGCGCCTCCGCCCCCGATCGCGACCAAACTCAGTCGGACAGCGCACCGTCGCGAAACCAGACTAGCGCACCGCAATCATCCCAGAGCGCGAAGGCCGATTCGAAAAACAACCAACAAGGCCAGGCTACTGAGGTGGCGCAGTCGCCGCAAAGCCGCGCAGCGAGCAATTCTGAAAGTTCCGGTCACGATCAGGCGAAATCGGGCATAGGCAGGCAGGATGGCGAGAAAAAGTTGAAAGCGGCGGAAGAGGAACAAGCGATGGGCAAGCTCGCCGAGATCATCGGCAAGCGGTCGCGCGATGTTTCAGGCGACATGATGGTGGAAGCGCCGTCAGGCAAAGAGCAACTGCGTACCGCCTATTCCGGCAAACTCGCTGAGCACTCCGATACCGGCGGCGAAATCAACAGCGACGAAGTTCCCGTAGAACTGCAAGAATACGTTCGCGAGTACATGGAGCGCATTCACCAGCAGAAGTGACCCCCGTTAGCGGGCGACTCATCGTGCTGACGCCGGTTTTCAATCGACGGGCTTCACGCCTTGCTACTTCCCGTCCCGGCTCGCCAAAATCGACTGTGCATAATAGTTCACAACCTTTGCCTCCGCGCGGGCGTTTTCATAAAAAGCCGCGCGCAGCAATTGGTCTTTCTTGTTGAAGAGCTGCATCCGAATGGTTTCCTGCACACGCGGATCGTTCAACTCGCGCTGCCCGGCCGGCTCCTTCGAAATTACCTTCAAGATGCGATACCCCTCCGGCGTGTGAATCACGTTCGAAATCTGCCCCGGCGTCATGCTCAAAATCACGCGCCTTAAATCCGGATTTGCCTTATCGAGAGAAGATTGCGGAATAGCTCCCATATCGCCGCCGTTCGAACCGAATTCCGGATCTTCGGAATAACTTTGGGCAAGCGTGCCGAAATCCTCGCCTTGCTTCAGGCGATTTTCAAGCATCTCAATTTTCGTCCGGGCCTGTTCGTCGTTCTGAGCCTTGTCGTTTTTCAGATTGTGAACGTTCGGATCGGGCGTCGGCGTCACCAGAATCTGCGCGAGATGAATCTGCGGCTCCACCAAATTAAAATTGGCGCGGTTCGCCTTATAAAAGTCGGCGATGTCGGCGTCGGTAATCGAAATATGCGAACGAATCTCTTTGTTCAACAGCTTGTTGATGCTGAGATCACGGCGCAATTGAGCGCGCAACTCGGTCTCTGTCAAATGCTGCGCCGAAAGCTGCCGCGCGAATTCCTCTTTCGTATAGGGAGCCTTCAGCTCGTTGAATTTCGTGTCTACGTCGGAGTCGGACGCTAGAAGCCCCTCTTTCTCCGCCTTTTGCAGCATAATCTCTGCATCGATTAGCGTGCGGAGCATCTCCAGCTTCAACGCTTTTGTCTCGTCGTCACCCTGCTTCAGTTGCGCCTTCGGAACTTGCCGGGCAAGCAGCGCGTTCACTTCCGCATAGGTGATAGGCCGCCCGTTTACTGTCGCGGCGACATCGGGCGAAATGCCATGCTTGCACGCAACGAACGATAAGGCGGTGGCTACAAGGCAGGCGGCGGATATAAGCGAGCGCGGCCGCACCGGAATAACGGAGTTCAGCTTCAACCTCTAACCTTCTTCACTTCCTCGGTGAGCGCGGGCACAATCTCGAAAAGATCGCCGACAATTCCGTAATCGGCAACTTCAAAAATCGGTGCATGCTCATCTTTGTTGATCGCCACCACCGTCTTCGATCCCTTCATGCCAACTAAGTGCTGAATCGCGCCGGAAATGCCGATAGCGAAATATACCTTCGGCGCGACAGTCTGCCCGGAACTTCCAACCTGGCGTTCCATCGGCAGCCACCCGTTGTCGCAGATAGGGCGTGAAGCCGCAATCTCCGCTCCCAGCGCTTGCGCAAGCTGCTCTATAACGGGCAAATTTTCTTTTTCTTTGATGCCGCGCCCGACAGAAACAATCATCTCGGCGCTTCCCAAATCCACCGAACGCTGCGCTTCTCGAAAAGGCTCTTCCGGCTTTGCGCGAATCGCCGAAGCGTCGAGCGAAACCTCAAACGGCTCAATCGGCGCGTTGTTTTCTGAAGTCGCTGCCGCGCGGTATGCGCCCGCTTGAATCGAAGCGAATGCGATCTCATTCAAATCCGCTGCGATATCGGCGTTCAGTTTGCCTTGAAATAGCTGCCGTACAAACGTGACCTGCTCATCCGAGGCGCGCGCGCCGACAACATCGCTGACCAGCGCCTTACCAAATCGCGCGGCGAGTTTCGGCGCAAAATCGCGAACCTGGTAAGTATGCGGAAACAGAATCAGCTTCGGAGACGTCTTGCGCGCCAATTGCTCGGCCGCCGCCGTGTAGCCGTCCGCCGTGTATTGTTCCAAAAGTGGGTGAGTTACCGCGTACACCTTCGAAACACCGTATTTCGCAAGCTCTGACGCCAGCGCGGCCGAATTCGCCGATAGAATGGCTGCCTCAACAGGCAGATTTAAGCCCCGGCCGAGCTCGAGCGCCGCCGCGATTGTCTCGAACGACATTCGGTTCCAGGCTCCGCCGCGATGTTCCGCAATCACGAGAATGCTCATAGCGCTCTCGCCTCGAATCTCAATTTCTCAATCAGTTCCGCTGCGGCACGCTTGGCGTCGCCCGTAAATAACTGCGCTGACTTTTTACGTTCCGGAGCATAGATCCGGCTGAAACCGCCGGCGCCTTTCAAGTCCACGCCCAGGTCGGAAGCGGAAATCGTCTTTACCTCTTTCGATTTCGCCTTCTTAATTCCCATCAGCGTGGCATACCGCAACTTTTTAATTCCACTCTGCACCGTCAGTACTGCGGGCAGCGGCAGCGAAACATATTGAAACCAGCCGTCTTCCAACTCGCGTTTCACGCGCAGCGACGAATCTCGCGGCTCCACTTCCATCACGATGGTCGCGTGCGGCCAGCCAAGGAGCTCCGCCAGTAGCACACCGGTTTGGCCGTAGCCAAGATCCTCCGATTGCAAGCCAGTAAGAATCAGGTCCGGCTTCTCGGCCGCAACGGCCTTGGCGAGAAGCTTCGCCGTTGTCAGCGAATGGAGACCCGCGGCGTCTTCCATCTGAACGTGAATGGCGCGATCCGCGCCTTTGGCCAGCGTCTCGCGAATTGTCTGCGAGGCGCGCTCCGGGCCCGCGCAAAGCGCAATCACTTCTCCGCCCAGCTTTTCTTTTAACTGCAAACCCTCTTCAAGCGCATAGGCATCGGGCTCGTTGATTTCATAGGTGAGATCCGATTCATCGAGCCACGTTCCGCTTGCATTCACGCGCAAGTTCGAATCGCGCGAGGGAACCTGCTTGACCGAAACGACGATCTTCATAGCGAGCGGCCAGCCGTGCGGCGGCTAGTTTTCATACTTCTTAAATATCAAACAGCCGTTCGTACCGCCGAAGCCGAAGCTGTTTGAAAGCGCGTATTCAATCGCCATGGGCCGTGCATGATTCGGCACATAGTCAAGGTCGCAATCCGGGTCCGGAAATTCGTAGTTAATCGTCGGAGGCGCAATCTGGTCGCGAATGGCAAGCACCGTAATACCTGCCTCCAGTCCGCCCGCTCCGCCGAGCAGGTGGCCAGTCATCGACTTGGTCGAACTCACCGCCAGCTTCGCGGCATGATCGCCGAATGCCCGCTTTACCGCAACGGTTTCAGCACGGTCGCCCACTTCGGTCGAAGTTCCGTGCGCATTCACGTATTGAACTTGCTCCGCATTTATGCCTGCGTCTTTCAAACCCGCGCGCATCACGCGGTAGGCTCCGTCGCCATCTTCCGGCGGCGAAGTGATATGGTGCGCATCGCTGCTCATACCGTAGCCCACCAGTTCCGCCAAAATCTTCGCGCCGCGTTTCCGCGCGTGCTCCAGCTCTTCAAGAATCAGAATGCCGGCGCCTTCGCCGACAATGAATCCGTCGCGTTCCTTGTCCCACGGCCGGCACGCATGCTGGGGATCGTTGTTGCGCGTCGAAAGCGCCCGCATCGCCGCAAAGCCCCCAATGCCCATTGGCGTAACACAAGCTTCGCTGCCGCCCGAAATCATCACGTCCGCGTACCCGTGCTGAATCAGACGGAACGAATCGCCGATCGAATGAGCGCTGGTGGTGCAAGCTGTTGCCGTTGCCGACGATGGCCCTTTGGCTCCGTACCTGATCGAAACATAGCCGCTCGCCAGATTCACAATGCACGACGGAATAAAGAACGGTGACAGACGGCTCGGACCTTTTTCGAGAAGCGTCTTGTGTTCCCGCTCGATTACTTCGAACCCGCCGATGCCGCTGCCGATATAGACCCCAAACAATTCCGCATCCACGTTGCTCGGATCCAAACCGGCGGCCTTCACCGCAAACTCGCTGGCCGCCACCGCGAACTGAATGAAGCGGCCCATCTTTTTCACTTCTTTTTTTTCGACAAACTGCTGCGGGTCGAAATTTTTTACTTCGCCCGCGATTTTGCAACTGAATTGAGAAGCGTCAAATTGGGTGATGCACCCAATGCCGGATCGGCCGGCCAATAACGCCTGCCAGCATTCTTCCGTCCCGTTCCCAACCGGGCACAATAACCCGACGCCCGTTACGACGACTTTGCGCGCCACCGGTTTCTCCCATCCCTTCTACGCCCACTTCGCTCAGAGCAGGCAGCGCCACAACGCGCGTTATTTCTTTTGCTTTGCTTCGATGTAGTCAATGGCCTGTTTTACGGTCGTGATCTTTTCCGCGTCTTCATCGGGGATGTCGATTCCGAAAGCCTCTTCAAATGCCATCACCAGCTCAACGATATCGAGTGAATCCGCCCCGAGATCGTCGACGAACGATGCACTCTGATCGACCTGGGCTTCATCAACGCCCAGTTGCTCCACAATTATCTGCTTCACCTTCTGTTCTACAGCCGACATTCAGTTCCTCCCTCGTAGCGGACGCACATCTCGATCAGTTGCCAGGCAACTCAGGTCCCAAAGACCATCTCTATAGTAGTTTGGCAGGGAACTCGATCCGAAGATGCTGTGCGGCTACGAAATGCTTCAAAGTGATTGATTTTAGCGATCCTTGTACAATGTCGCAACTGAATTACGAGGCCCAGCGCCACTCACGATCATGACACGCAGCCTTTACCTGCACGGATTCGCATCCGCCCCCACCTCCCGAAAAGCCACTTTTTTCGACTGCGAATTGGCGAAAAACAACGTGAAACTCGAAATCCCCGACCTGGCCGGGGGCGATTTTCGCGGCTTAACCATTTCAAAGCAATTGCAGATCGTCGAGCGCGCCGCCAACGGCGAACGGGTCTTGCTCATCGGCTCCAGCCTTGGCGGATATATAGCCGCGCTCTATGCCGAGCGCCATCCGGAAGTGGCTGCGCTCGTGTTGCTGGCTCCGGCATTTAACTTTTTTAAGCAATGGACGGAGGAACTGGGGCCCGCCAAAATGGAGGAATGGCGCCAGGCTGGTGAAACTCTCGTCTACCACTACGGCGAGCAAAAAACGATGCCCCTTGCCTTCGAATTCATCGCCGATGCGAGCCGCTTCGACCCTTACCCCTCATTCACACAACCATGCATGATTTTTCACGGAACCTCCGATCCGGTGGTACCCGTCGAGTACTCCGAGGCTTTTGCGCGCAACCGTTCCAATGTGGAGCTGGTAAAGGTACAATCCGGACATGAATTAACCGACGTACTGGAGATAATCTGGGCAGAAGCAGGGCCTTGGATATTCAGGGCAATTCGCTAATTGGGTGATAGACTTGGCAGTAAGTGGAAGTGTCGTTTAATTGGCGCAACTGGTGGTGGGGTCCGAACGTCAGACGATACAGCGCAAGAATGCCAGCCCTGAGTGCAAACTTGGTAGTTCGGCGAATTTTTTGACGCGGAGTGGGCTGTGATAACTGAAGAACGAGGCGTGGACGAAAGAGCTAACCAGCACGTCGATCCTGATGCCCATTTGCAACGGCTCCTGAACCCGGAACTCGAAATTCCGTGGTACAAGAGTGCGCTCCAAAACATAAAAGAATTTTTTAATCCCCCGAAGCTTCCGCCCCTTGAGATCACTTCTCAACCGGCGGAAATACAGGACATTTGGAAGACATATGACATTTCGTCGAAAAGGTCTGGTCTCTATTCAGGCATTACGGCGGTCGGTCTTCACATCCTCGCCATCCTCCTGGCATTGCTTATTTTTCGTGCTACGCCCGCCGGCAAAAAGGTGATTCAGCAGGTGATGCTGTATGCTCCGCTACATGCGTACCAGGCGCCCCCAAAGAAGGAAGTTGGCGGTGGCGGTGGCGGCGGCGGAAACCATGCGCCCACTCCAGTAAGTAAGGGTGCGCCCCCGAAATTTGCCCCCAAACAGTTCCAACCTCCAACCATGTCGGTGCCCCAACCCAAGTTGCCCCTTGCTCCGACGATTACCGCCGAAGCGCCGAAACTGAACGCGCCCGAATACGGCAGCCCGATTTCGAGCGATCTGCTGAGCTCCCTCGGCCAAGGCGCCAACGGAATGGGTAAAGGCAAAGGCGGCGGAGTTGGAAACGGTAATGGAAACGGATTCGGCGATGGCACTGGCGGCGGCATGGGAGGCGGCGTATACAAGATCGGCGGCGGTGTTTCCCAGCCGATGATCCTGAGCAAAACCGAGCCCGAGTACTCCGAAGAAGCCCGCAAGGCGAAGTATCAGGGTACGGTCGTGCTGATGATTATCGTCGACGAGCACGGTATGCCGCAGAACATTCGCGTCATTCGCCCACTAGGTCTCGGCCTCGACGAAAAAGCGATTGAAGCCGTTCAGAAGTGGCGCTTCCGCCCGGCCATGAAAGACGGCCACCCGGTAAAGGTGGAAGCCACCGTCGAAGTAAACTTCCGGTTGTTGTAAGTGGGCTCGGCACTCCTGCCGGCAAGCTGGCCTGCGGCTGCCCTCACTTCGTCCCCGGAATCGTTACATCTTCAAACTCTTGCACGCGCAGCGCATGCGCGCGCGCCAATACTTTATTTGCCGCGGCCGTTTGCCCCGTAGCTCGTAGCGCTCGTCCCAACTGATACTGCGCGCTTGCGTCGTCCGGGTTTAGCTCCACTGCTCTTCGCAGCAACGCAACCGCCTCGGTCTTCTCTCCCGAATGCAGCTTCGCCCGACCCAAATAATAATAAACGGCCCACGAGTCCGGTTTCAGCTCTTTGGCTTTCTCCAGATAGGGAATCCCCTCTGCATCCTGCCCGTCTCGCACCAAAAGGCTGCCGAGAAAATAACAGGCATCTTCGTTTGTCGGATTCTGCTTCAGCGCCGCTTTCAACTCCCGGATCGCGTCCTCCTCGCGCCGCTCGCTAATATAAACTTTGGCCAATTCCACATGCAATCCGGGAAAATTCGGCTCCAGCTTTTCCACGGCAAGAAAGCTCTCTTCCGCTTGTGGAAATATCTTGGCCTCATAAGACGCTCGGCCCAATAGAAACTGCGCCTGCGCGGGGCCGGCCACTTCAAACATCCGGTTGAATACCGCTTTTGCCTTGTCTGGATCACCGTTTTTCAGATAGGCGAATCCCAGCAGGAATAGGAGCTGCTCGTTTTTCGGATTCGCCGCTTCCAATTCTTCCAAGTCATGAATGCCCTCGGTGAGTTTCCCAGTATAGATCCGGCAGACAGCAAGCAACTGCCGCGCTTGCAAATTCTTCGGATCCATCTGCACCACGCGCGCGAAATATGGCAGTGCTTTGGAGTGGAACTCCTGCTTCAGGTAAACAAGACCGAGGTTCAGTAGAATCGGCTCATCGTTCGGGCTGAGTTGCAGCGCCTTCTTGTATTCCCTCACCGCCTTATCGGTTCGATTCGTTCGCGCGTAGAGAATGCCGAGGTTGACGATAGCTGCAATATTTTTTGGTTCCTGGCGTAGAACCGCCTGGAACTCCTGCTCCGCCGTGGGATAGTTGCCGGCATTCAACGCCTGCACCCCGCGATCGAAAATTACTTTCGGAGGATCCGCAGCCGCAAAAGTAAGAATCCCGCAAAGAGCAAAATAAGCCAAAATCGGAAAAAACACGCAATCTAGGAGATACCGCATTGGGGTCGGCTGCCGAAACCGAGCCGGAAGCGTAAGCGACCTAATTCGAAACTCCAAAAGCAATCGGAGCCTTAACCCCTCTTCAGCGACAAGTTTAACCTGACCGCAAAACAATAAGCGGGGCAACCGGCGTCAGCCAATTGCCCCGCTTTGCTACTAATTACTAGAAGCTGAACCGCAGCGCCATCTGAATGGTCCGCTGATCGCGCCAGGCGTTCGGTTGTCCGAAATTTTTGTTCGTGCTCGAAATTGCAGACCCCGGATTGTCGCCCGTGAACGAGTTGATCAAACCCCAGATCTCGGGATGGTTGGCCACGTTGAACACCTCCAGCCGGTAAGCCAGATTCATTCTTTCGCCCATGCGGAAGTTTTTAATCAGACTTGCGTCGAGGTTTTGGATCGTGGGCAGCCGGAGCTGGTTCCTTTGATAGTTGCCGAAACTTCCGTCCGCCGGACGCGCGAAGGCCGCCGCGTTAATCCATTGCGTCTTCGATTGCCCCGCGTAGGGATCGCCGACGATATCGACATATTGGCTCCCTAAATCGACTCCGTAGAGGTTGCCGTTCGATGTAACTGTAAACGGCATACCAGATTGCACGCGGTAGATGCCGGTCACTTCCCATCCGTTCAGGATAGTTCGAACCACGGGCTTGTCAAACGCGCCCGTAACATTCGGCAGATCGTAGACGATATCTGTCGAAAACACGTGCGTCTGGTCATAGCCCGCCAATCCCCAGTTCTGACGGAGATTAAACGGATTTTGTACCGTGTCTCCATCGTTATCCACTTCGTCCATCACTCGCGAGAACGTGTAATTGAAGTTGGCTGAGAGCCGGTTCGAGAAGCGCCGGCTGAGCCGAAGCATCAGCGCGTTATAGCGCGCGTCCGATTCTGTCTCGACTGCCGTTAACGAGCCCCAGCCCAGGTAAGGCCGAAGTGCGTCCTGGTAATTGTTAACCGACGGCAGCAACCCTGGATTGTTCAGGAACGTGCCGGCCGGAATGGCGTTCAGCGCCCGCTGATCCATCAGGTGAACGGAGTGGCTGCCCGAGTAGGACACATCCAACACGAAGTTAGCCGCCAGTTGTTGCTGGTAGCCCGCGTACCACGAGTAAATGGTAGGCATCGTGTTGGTTCTCGGCCAAACCGTCATCGCTGGCGGTTGAATCTGCGGCGCCTGATTTCCGCCTGTAATGGTGGCCACATCAATGTTGCCCACGTTTCCGTTCAGCGCCGTCGCGCCGCTCGAATTCGGGAACGATCCGCCCGCGCCGAAGTTGAAGTTGTTTTGCCGCAGACGCTCGTTAAACATACCGAACCCGGCCCGAAGCGCGCTCTTCCCGTTGCCGAACAAGTCATAGGCAAAGCCAAGCCGTGGCGTCCACAGGTTCTTCGCCGGAGAGAAGCCCGCAGGCACGCCTGAGCACGGGTCGCAAACTAATCCCAGTTGCGAAAGCTGATCGAGCGCGTTACCGACAATCTTTCCGTTGTTTAAGTCGATCTGTGGAGCCTTTGCGGGGTCGTACTTACTCAGGTCCACTGTATAGAGATGGAATGTCCCTTCGCCGCCCGGCGTGCCACCTCGCACAATCGTGTAAGTAGGCACCATGTGCTGGAACCGTATTCCATACTCAATGGTGAGTCGCGGAGTTACCTTCCAACTGTCTTGCGCATAAAATTCAGCCGACGTAAAGCGGAAATACGGGTAGATGGCCTGGCTCGACTGGTTGTAGTTCGAGAAGTTGCCCAGCATCAGGTTCGCCAGCCCGTTGCCGCTGTCTAGCGCCATCGAAGCGTTGCCGTCAAACGTGATATTCGCGTTCATGGGCCATGTTGCTGTCTGCGCTTTATCATCGCGATTGATATAAGCGCCAAACTTCAATGTATGTGAATTCCACACCTTCGTGATGTTCTCGGTCAGCGCGTAGTCTTTGCCCCAGTTGTGCCAGCCCGGATCGCCGAGGCTGAAGTTGATCGGTCCCGCCGTCACGTTCGGGATCGAATTCGTAATGTTCGTCGCCGGGTAGAGCTGCGGGAATGTAGCGCCCAATTTGTCGATGCTGATGGGATTATCCCCGATAACCGAAAGCGATTGAGATTGGTGATTGTAGGACAGCACCGTTTCCGAAGCCAGCGTTGGTGTAAAGGTGCTTACCAGGTTCCACGACCACGAACTGCCGGGCTTCGGACGCGCCTGCGGCTGAATCGGAAATGGCTGGTTGCCCCAAATGCCGTTCTGGAAGCTCTCTTTCTGATAATCGTTTACCCAACGGAAGAAGCTGTTGAACCTGCTGCTGATTGCGTAATCCACGCGCAACAGATCCTGATCTTTCTCCAAAACGTCCGGATTATTGAAGTAGTAGCGCGCGTATCCCGGATTCGGAGCCGCGCCCAGACTACTATAGCCGGGAATATTCAGATACGGCTTCAGCAAGGCATAGCTCTGCGGGTTCATCATGCTCTGTGGGACCGTGTTGTTCGGGAACGGCACGCCACCGGTGATATTTCCAGCGCCGTCTCTTGTTACCGTGCCGGGTTGAAAAATCGTGCCGGTTTTGAACTGCGGCGCGTATTGCATATTGGTGTCCGTCAGAAACGGCCGGAAATCGCCGCCAAGAACCTGCGCGTTGGGCACATCGGCATAACTGCTCGACGGAAGATTGCGCCGCGTCATCTCGCGGTTATAGAAAAAGAAAAGCTTCTTATTTTGTTTTGTCGATAGCTTCGGAATCCAAAGCCAGCCACCCAAATTTCCGCCGAACTGGTTATACCGTAATTGCGGCTGTAGCGTGTTGCACAGCACGCACTTGGCATCCAGTACATTATTGCGGAAATATTCATACAGCGTTCCGTGGTACGTCGCCGAGCCCGATTTTGTCTGTACCGCAACTCCCACGCCCTCCGCGCGTCCGTACTCCGCGTTGAACGTGCTCTGTAGAACGCGGAACTCAGCGATTGAGTCGATGCTCGGCTGCGTGTATTGCGACTGATTGTCGCCCACATCGATGTTTGGCGATCCGTCGAGATAAAAATTATTCTGCGAACCGCGGCCGCCTAAGCCGTGAAACTGGGATACGTCGTTAAAATTCACGTTGAAATCGCTTTGCGCCGCGCTGGTCATGCCCGGAATCGTGCTCATCAGCGCCGTCCAGTTACGTCCGTTCATCGGCAAATGCGAAATCTGAGTCTGGCTCACCGTAAATGCCTTTTCCATCGTCCCGACTTCTACCGCTGGAGCCGCATCGGTAACGGAAACCGTTTCGGTGGCCGCGCCAACGTCCAGTTGGATCTTGCCGACATCCACCTTCTGGTTGACGTTTACCGTTAGATCCATCTCGGCCTTCTTAAAGCCCGTTTTTTCAACCGAGATTCGGTAGCTCCCGGGTTGAATATCAATCGCTTGGAAGCGGCCATTTTCATCGGTGTGGATTTCCCTTCCGATATCGCCCTTCGCCACGTCCACAATTTTGACGGTAGCGTCCGGTACCGCCGCCCCGGATGGATCGACAACAATGCCGCTGACCGGCTGTGACTGCGCCATCAGCGTTTGCCCACTAAGCACAAAAAATAGGAAGCATCCCAAGATCAACGCAGGGATCTTCCCTTTTAAACAAATTCGATTTAAGTTCATACAGTTCTCCCGAAGCAACAATCATTCGCCTCGTCTTGGTACACCACTTCCCAGCGCGGCGAACGTGAGTTCCCACCAAGAAACTCTGCGGATGAGTAGTTGTAACAGATAATGTCACATCGCGGCCCGCGATGCAAACAACTTTTTCACAACATTTGGTTACACAACCGTCATGCAAACGTGTGCGAAACGGAATCTTGTACTCACTCGCTGCGTTCCCCAATCACGCCGGGCAGATCGCGACTGGAGTGGATAACATGCAGGATGTAGACTGCTGCGTCTTCGTCGTTCTTCCCAACGCGATAAATGACGGTGTACTGATCGGCCGGAAAGCTGCGGAGTTCTGGGCGCAAATCTTCGTCACGGCCTCGACCGCCGTAAGGATTTTCAGCGAGGAACCAAAAACGGCGATAAATATCATCTACAACCCGAGTTGCAACATCAGTACTGCCGCTTTCACGGGCGATATAAAACCACGCTTCATCAAGATCTCGTTCCGCTCGTTCTGAGAGTAGAAATCCGCGCATTTAGCGGACAGGCTTGTGTTCTGTGGCAAGCCGGGCCAAGCCGCGCTGTTTCGTGGCGTTTACCAATTCGTCAACCTGTGATTCAGAAGTGATTAACCGGCCTTTGCCCTGGATAATAGAAGCTTCCGCTTCCTCGACAGCGGCGAGAATGCCGGTGCGTCGGCGTTCACGTTCTTCCCACAGTGAAAGGGCTTGCTCCACGGCTTCCTCGGGACGATGAATGCGTCCACTTTCAATGGCCTGTTGAATAAAAGCCCGCTGACCAGGTGTGGGATGAACTTCCATACATTCACCCTAGAAGCTTGACCGCCCCCTGTCAACGCTCCCGCACCAGCCGCTTTAACGCTCAAAAAGGCCCTGGCCGAGCAACATCCGGAAGGGATTGAAAACATTACCCAGAACGCTTTGGGTTCGTTGCTCGTCCCGCGATTGGGCCTTCTACCGCGAACGTTTCGTCCTCCTCAAGAGCATAAACTCTGTGGGGCAGACCGCCGGGTCCGCGCGGCGCTCGCCTGATCGCCGTTCCAACACTTCCACAACCACCGAATAATTCCCCTAACTTCCCTTACCGTACTGAGCCAGCCACTCCAATACCTGCTGATACCAAAACCGGCTGTCCTGCGGCTTCTGAATCCAGTGCCCTTCTTCCGGAAACAGAATCAGCTTCGACGGGATCTTGCGCTCTTGCAGCGCCGTGAAAAGCTGCTGGCTCTGCCCCACTGGCACGCGATAATCGATCTCCCCTTGCGTCACCAGCGTTGGCGTTTTGAAGCGCCGCACATTATCGGGATTGCTCGGCGACCAGCGCGCATACATCTGCGGGTTCTCCCAGGGAAAACCGTCGAACTCCCACTTCGGGAACCAAAGCTCTTCTGTTGTGCCGGCCTCGCTCGCAAGGTCGTAAACACCGGCATGCGTTACCAGTGCCTGGAACCGGTCCGTATGGCCCAAAATCCAGTCGATCATGTAGCCGCCGTAAGAGGCGCCCGCCGCCATCATCCGGTGCGGGTCCACATACGGCAAGGTCTGTACATAGTCGGCGGTTTTCATGATGTCGTTATAAGGAATGCCGCCCCAGTCGCGGTTCACAGCATCCGTAAATCTTTGCCCGTAGCCCACCGACCCATGGGGGTTTGGCATCACCACCACATAACCGGCGCCCGCAAACACTTGCGCATTCCAGCGATAACTCCAACTCTCGCCCCAAGCCCCCTGCGGCCCGCCGTGAATCAAAAACAGAACCGGATACTTCTTTGCCGCATCGAACCCCGGCGG
>Ga0134125_10003513_pt1 | contig 18099 bp, 14 predicted proteins | sample KB31751_FD_96464 | JGI IMG/M metagenome (GOLD analysis project Ga0134125, IMG submission 96464) | Terrestrial soil microbial communities with excess Nitrogen fertilizer from Kellogg Biological Station, Michigan, USA - KB3-175-1 | ecosystem: Environmental > Terrestrial > Soil > Unclassified ... | reverse complement strand
GGAATCGGTCTGCAGGCGGGAACGGGCCCGGATAGACGCCTCGCGGTCAGGCAGGGGGCGCCCGACGCCGGCGGCGCTATGCCGCGCCGCGCCTCCTATCGCCCCGCCCCTCTCCGGGCGACGGGAGGTACCGGCTACACTGGGATACATGCTGGGACCGGGAGATAGCGCACCGCCACAGACCTCGCCGGACCAGGACGGGAAGGTGTCATCTTGGCCCGAGCTGAGCGGCGAGCGGGGGCTGGTACTGCTCTTTCATCGCGGCTACTGGTGACCGTTCTGTCTCCACCAGTTGGTGGAGTTTCGCAACGCCAACCGCGGCATCGAGGCGCTCGGGTACAAGCTGGCCTCGTTGGCGGTCGACGCCCCGGAGCAGGCACGGCGCCTGCGGGCCATGCTGGAGCTGCACTTTCCGGTGCTGTGCGACGTGGACCGCCAGGCGGTCAAGGCGTGGGGTCTATTCAACCGGCACGAGCGCGGCGGCATCGCGGTGCCGGCGACGGTGGTGATGACGCCGCAGGGCCGCATCGATCTCATGCAGCGCGAAGGCATGACGCGGCGGCTCAAGGCAGGCGAATTGCTGCGGCATCTGGCCGGCGACAAAGCCCTGCCGAGGAGGCGGGCGGTGATTCCGCGATGGCGCGATTGGTGGCGGGCGGCGAGGAAATACAGGGGGTAGGCGTTAAGGAAGGCTCGGCTCTACATGGCGACGGGCACGGAGATGCCCATGAGGTCGAGGGCGGCGGTGAGTTGGCGGGCGACGGCTTCGACCATGGTGAGCAGGAAGGCGCGCTTGGCCTCGTCGCACTCCTGCAGTACCGGATGATGGTGGTACCAGGCGTTGAAGGTCTGGGCCATCTGGAAGGCGTACTTGGCCAGGATGGCGGGTTCGCGGGCCTCGAGGGTCTGGTCAATGACGGCTTCGAGGCGGGCGGCCAGCCAGAGCAGGTTCCAGTGCGCGGCTTCTTCCAAATAAGTTGTCCAGGCGGGTTCGAAGGCCGCGGCGGCAGGCGTGCCCGCCTTGCGCACAATGTTGGCGGCACGAACGGCGGCGTACTGCACGTAGGGACCGGTTTCACCTTCAAAGTTTAATGCTTCCTTGAAATCGAAGGCGATAACCGTGGTGCGGGTGAACTTCAACAGGAAGTAGCGGAGCGCGCCAATGGCGATGGCGTGGGCCGCCGCGCGCTGCTCCTCCCCAGGCATTTCGGGGTTGCGCTGGGCGACCTCTTCCAACGTGCGCGCTTCGAGTCGGTCGAGCAGGTCATCGGCCTTTACGCCCTGCCCTTTGCGTCCGCTGACATCCACCCGCCTCTCGCCCTCGGCGGGCGCGTAGCCCAGCTCGGCGGCGCAGGCAGCCGAGAGCGCCACCATCTCGTAGCTGAAATGGATGCTGCGTTCGGCCTCGCGCTCGCAGCCGAGCGCGCGCAGACCGGCGACGACCACCTCCTGCAAATAACTCTGGCGAACATCAATCACGTTAAAGACCCAACTGCCGTGACCAAACTTGGGGGCGGATGGGTCGGGGGCGGTATCGGTGCGCCAGGCGACGTGGCCTGAGGGGTAAGTGTGGAAAGGCGCGTAGCCGAACTCCAGCGGCAGCAGGCCGAACTTCCAGAGCTGGTAGGCGATGTCCTTGCCGACGTAGGTGACCGTGCCGTTGGAGCGGACAATGACCTTGGTCTCTTCCTCGCCTTCGGCGCTCACCGCCCCGGCGCGCTCCATCACCCAGCAGCCCTGGTTTTTGCCCTCGGTCTCGAGCCGCACCGCGCCCCGCTCGCGCAGCAGACGGAAGGCGTGCTCCCACAAATGCAGATGCAGGATCTCGCTCTCCCGCGGCAGCAGGTCGTACTCGATGCCCAGCCGCACCATGGTGGCCAGATGCGCCTGGGCGATGGCCGTGGAGATGCGGTCGGCCAGCGCCGCGGTTTCGTTGCCACCCGCCTCGATGGCATGCAGAATCTCCGGCCGCCAGGCGGCGAGGGCCTCGGCATCTCCGGCGTACCGCTGCGAGATGGCGGCGTACTGATCCCAACAGAGATAGTCGAAGCGGACGGCCGGGTCGGCGAGGGCGCGTTCCACCCGCGTCGTCGCCGCTTTAGGCGTGGCCGGCTCCGTCAGATGAATGAAGGCCGCGACCACGTCCGCCACCTGCACGCCGGTGTTGTCCTGCAGGTTCTGCACCTCAACCGCCTCGCCGCGCCGCCGAAGCAGCCGCACCCAGGTATCGCCCAACACGGCATTGCGCAGATGACCGATGTGCGCCGCCTTGTTGGGGTTGATGTTGGTGTGCTCGACGATGACCTTGCCCTCAAGGCGCGGCGCCAGGCCGGTCGCGGTGCCGGCCACCAGGCCGGCGGCGATCGTCGCGCGCTGGACGAAGAAATTGAGGTAGCCGCCGCCCGCCACCTCCACCCGGGCAAAGCCCTCCGGCAAAGCAATGGCCCCCGCGATCTCCTGCGCCAGCGCGCGCGGCGGACGGCGGAGGGCTTTGGCCAGCTCAAACGCCACCGGCAGGGCAAACTCGCCCATCTCCGGCCGCGGCGGCAGCTCGACGATCAGCGCCGGCTCAACGCCGTAGGTTTGACGCAAATGCCGGGAGACGGCGGAGCGCAGTTGTTGTTCCAGAAAAAGGTGCACAGGGGAACCGAGTTGATTATAGCCGGGCAGATATATTGCACTCTGGCTATGCTATGGTGAGAGTTCCCCCGGCACGGCAAACCCATGAGCTTCCGTACCTTATTCAGCGTTTTTTCCAGCGACCTGGCGATTGACCTGGGCACCGCCAACACCCTGGTGTTTGCCCGCGGCAAGGGCATTGTGGTCAATGAGCCCTCCATCGTCGCCATCAACAAGGTGAACGGGGAAGTCGAGGCGGTGGGCAAGGAAGCCAAGGAGATGCTGGGCCGCACCCCCGGCAACATCGTGGCCATCCGGCCTATGAAGGACGGCGTCATCGCTGACTTTAAAGTCACCGAGAAGATGCTGAACTACTTCATCCAGAAGGCGCACAACCGCAAGGTGCTGGTGCACCCGCGCATCGTCATCGGGGTGCCCAGCGAAATCACCCAGGTGGAAAAGCGCGCCGTCATGGACTCCGCCTACCGCGCCAAGGCCAGCGAGGTGTTCCTGGTCGAGCAGGCCATGGTGGCCGCCATCGGCGCCGGGCTGCCCATCACCGAGCCCAGCGGCAACATGGTGGTGGATATCGGCGGCGGCACCACCGACATTGCCGTCATCTCGCTGTCGGGCATCGTGTACTCGCGCTCCGTGCGGGTGGCGGGCAACGAAATGGATGACGCCATCACCAACTTCCTCAAGCGCAAATACAATCTGCTGGTCGGCGAGCGCACCGCCGAACAGGTGAAGATGACCATCGGTTCGGCCTACCCCCTGGATACGCCCGAGACCATGGAGATCAAGGGGCGCAACCTTATAGAAGGGGTGCCGAAGACGATGGTGATCGAGGACGGCGAGGTGCGCGAGGCGCTGAGCGAGAGCGTGGGCACCATCGTCAATGCCATCCGGGTGGCGCTCGAGCGCACGCCGCCGGAGTTGAGCGCCGACATCAGCGACCGCGGCATCGTCTTGACCGGAGGCGGTGCGCTGCTGAAGAATCTGGATAAGCGCATCCGCGAGGAAACCGGCCTGCCGGTGTCCATCGCGGACGACCCTCTGGCCAGCGTGGTGCTCGGGACCGGCAAAATGCTCAGCGACTTCAAGCTGCTGCGCAAGATCTCGATTGACCAGTAGCCGGTCGGACCGGTGCGCGGAGTGGTCACAAATTGGATAGCTACCGGCAACGCAATCGCAGCCGCTATGTGCTGATCGCGCTGGTGGTGGGGCAGTTTCTGCTGCTCGGCTACCAGGTGCGCAGCCCGCAGGCGGGCGGGGTGCGTCTCATCCGCTTGTGGACCCTGAAGGCCATTCTGCCCGCCGAGCGCGTGTCCCAGCATGTCTTCGGCGGGGTGCGCGGCTGGTTCGGCGATTACGTCTCACTGCGGCATACCAGCAGTGAAAACCAGGCCTTGCAGGCCGAAGTCGGCCGCCTCGAACTGCAAAACCAGCAGTTGCGGGAGGCGGCGCGCGAGGTTCCCGAGCTGACCGCCCTGCTCGGCTTTCAGCGGCAGACGCAGCTGAAGACGGTGGCCGCCCAGGTGATCGGCTCGAGCAGCAGCACCGATGCCCAACTGCTCTACCTCGATCGCGGCGCCCAGAGCGGGCTGGCCCTCAACATGGCGGTGCTCACCCCTCAGGGCATCGTGGGGAAGTTGACCCAGGTGTTGAACAACGCCTCGCAGGTGCTGCTGGTCAGCGATCCGGAATCGGGTGCGGGGGTGCTGATCGGCGGTAGTGGCGTGCACGGCATTCTGCACGGGCTGGGCGCCGGCAGGGCGGAGATCCAGCGTGTCCTCAAAGATGAGCCGGTGAAGGTAGGGGACGCGGTGGTCACCTCGGGCGAGGATCAGGTATATCCCAAAGGACTATCTGTAGGGACCGTAACGGCGGTGGGCGAGAGCCATGACGGGGTGTTCAAGACGGTGTCGCTGCAACTGGCGGCGAATCTGGGCCGGCTGGAACAGGTATTGGTGGTGACAGCGGCTGTCCCGGTGGCCAGCCAGGAGACCCATGACGCCGGTTTGACCGCCGCCGACGTGCGCCAGGCCCAGCTTCCCAGCCTGCCACAACCCACCGCGGCCCCCGCTAAAGGGGCGGCCAAGCCCCCCGTCGCGTCGCCGCCTGCCGTCCCCGCCGCCAAAACGGGCGGGGGACACGTAGGGCCGGGGGGCAAGAATCACGAAAATTTGCCCTGAGGCCTGTGACCTCCCTCCGGTTGCCGACGTTTACACTTACAAGGATGACTCCAGTGCGCGCCACACAACTGTGCTGTCTGACCCTGGGGGTTGCCGCCGCGAGTATTGTCTACTCCGGCTGCACTTCTCACATGAACGCCCAGGCTCCCGCCAGCTCCGGGGGCCAGGACTACTCGGTGGCCCGGGTTGACTCGGGCCGGCTGACGCGCTCGCTGCGCGTGGGCGGCACTACAGCCGCGGTGCATGATTTCACCGTGCGCATCCCGCAGGTGCGGGGCCAGGGGCATAACTTCACCCTGGTGACCATCGTGGACAGCGGCGCCAAGGTGCAGAAGGGCCAGGTGCTGGCCACCTTCGACTCCACCCAGGAAGTCCAGAACGCCCTCGACGCCAAGGCCAAATACGACGGTCTGGCGCACCAGGTGGACGACCTCAAGGCGCAGAACGCGGCCAACGCGGCGGCGCGCGCCAGCGCTCTGCGGCAGGCGGAAACGGACCTCTCCAATTCCCAACTGGAACTCAAAAAGGGTCCAGTGCTGAGCCAAATCCAGAGAGATACCGACCAGATCAACGTCGACGCGGCCCAGGCGCACATCAGCAGTCTGAAACGGCAGAACGTTCTGCAGCAGCGGGCCGATCAGGCCGCTCTGCGGGTGATGGAGCTGCAACGCGATCAGCAAAAAGTCGAGTGGGACCGGGCGCAGGCGACGGTCGACGCCATGACCATTCGCGCGCCCATCTCCGGCATGGTGGGGCTGGTGCCGGTACGCCGCTCCGACGGCATGGGGCCGGCCGAGCCGGGAGACAATCTCCACAGCGGCCAATCGCTGGTGCGCATCTTTGATCCCGGCGACATGCTGGTCGAGGGCCAGATCAACGAGGCCGATGACGCCAACCTGACGCCCGGCCTGAAGGGCGTGCTGCATCTGGACGCCTATCCCGGCGTCGAGCTGCCGGTACATTTCGTCTCTGCCAGCCCGGTGGCCGTGGCCACCGGCGGGTTCGGCAACACGGTGCGCACCTTCTCGGTGCGTTTCCATGTGGACAAACAGGAAGCGCGCCTGCTGCCCGATCTGTCGGCGGCGGTGGACCTCAAGGTTCAAAGCGCCGCGCCGGAGTTGCTGGTGCCTCGCCACGCCGTCCACTTCACCGCCCAGCAGCCGTATGTGAGCAAGCGCAACGCCAGTGGCCAATGGGTCGAGCAGGCTGTCGAGCTGGGCAATTTTGATGACCAGCAGGTGGAGATTCTGCGCGGCTTGAAGACGGGCGATCAGGTCAAGGTGCCGCAGCGCGTCGTCGGGGAGGGGCAGTGAATTCGAGCAAGCGTTGGCTGCAGATTGTCGTCGTCGTGCTGGTCGCCGCCGGGGTGTATTATGGCGTGCGCACCTTTCGCAACCGGGCGCTGGAGCCCAAGGTACCCACCGTGGAGGCCCGGCGCGGACTGTTTCAGGTCACCATTTCAGTGCGCGGCAGCCTGACGCCCTCGCGATCGGTGGACGTGCGCGCCCCCGATATCGATGGGCTGATCATCTCCTGGCTGGCGCCCAACGGCAGCACGGTGAAAAGGGGCGACATCATGGCGCGCTTCGACTCCGGCACCGCCAAGAACGATCTGGTTTCCAAGACGGCGGCGCTCAATCAGGCCAAGGCGCAGTTGGATCAGGTGAAGGCCACCGCCAAAATCAGCGATCAGCAGGACGCGCTCGACCTGGCAGCGGCGAATACCGCCGTAGCCACGGCGCAATTGGCTTACTCCAAGGCCGCCATTCTGAGTCAAATCGCCGGCGACGAAGCCAAGTTGGCGCTCGGCATGTCGGAGGAGAAGCTGAAGGTGGAGCAGGCGACGATCAAGTCGCACCAGACCTCGAACATGGCCAAAATCGCCACCGCTGAACGCGCCTTGCAGAAGGCGCAGGCGGACTGGGACCGGGTGGACTCGCAGATCAAGCAGATGGACGTGCCCGCCCCGATCACCGGCATGGTGGCTTATCTCAACAATTATTCGCAAGGCCGCGACAACGCTCAGCCGTTCAAGATCGGCGACAGCGTGTGGCCCAACGGCACCATCGCCCAGATGCCCGACATGAGCACGCTGGGGATTCTCGCCAAGGTCTCGGAAGTGGTGCGCGGGCAGATCAACACCGGCGAAAGCATCCGCATGACCCTGGACTCGCTGCCCGAGGTCAGCTTGCGCGGCAAGATCACCTCCATTTCGGCGCTGGCCGAGGCCGACTTCGGTACCACCTGGCCGCCGCCTCAGGTGTTTCGGGTGAACGCCAGCATCAACCGCATGGATCCGCGGCTGCGCCCGGACATGAACGGCAGCATGAACGTGGTCACCCAGCGCATTCCCAACGCCATCATTGTGCCGGCCAATGCCGTGTTCCCGGTGGGCGGCAAGCCCACCGTATACGTGCAGAACGGCACCCAGTTCAAGGCCACGCCGGTCACCGTGCTGGCGCGCACCTCCGAGGATGCCGCGGTGGAAGGGCTGGCCGTGGGAGCGCGCGTCGCCCTGCAGGACCCGACCGCGCCCAAGTCCAACCCCTAGTCTGAGTTCGCAGTGCTTACGGAAGCGTAAATGACCAGTCCCGCCCCCATTCATACCATGCCCGCCCCGGCACCCCAGCGCCTGGGCCGGAACAACTCCACCCCGCTGGGCCGACTGCTGCGCTGGGTGATCCTGGCCGCCATTCTGGTGGCCGTGGTGCTGCTCGGCTGGTGGCTGATGTCGAGCATGGGCTCGGCCGCCACCTCGGCCATCCCCACCGCCACCGTGCAGCGCGGCTCGGTCATGCTGCAGGTCTACGCCCAGGGCACGCTGAAGGGCGGCAACTCGGAGTTGCTGGTCGCCCCCTCCATCGCCACCGGCCAGTTGACCATCAGCTACATGCTCGACTCCGGCACCGAAGTGCACAAGGGCGATGAGGTGGTGGGCTTCGACACCGGCACCGAGGAGTACAACCTCACCCAGGCGGAAGAGGCGTTGCAGCAGGCGCAGCAGCAGGTCATTGAAGCGCAGTCGAGCACCGCCGCGCAAACCGAGTTGGACAGCTACAACCTGCTGCAGGCGAAGTACAACATCCAACTGGCCAAGCTGCAGGTGCAGCAGAACCCGATTCTGGCCCGGGTGGATGCCGAGACCAACAACCTGAATCTGGCGGCCGCCGAGGCGCGCTTGAAGCAACTGCAGGCCGACATCGCCAACCGCAAGGCCAGCAGCGCGGCCACCATCGCCGTGCAGCGGGCGGCCGAGAAGCAGGCGCAGGCGGATGCCGAGACGGCCAAGCTGGACATCGCCGCCATGACCCTGCTGGCGCAAAGCAATGGCTATGTGGCCGTGGACCAAAACCAGGGCTTCATGCGCGGCTTCGCCGGCCAGGCGGCTCAGGACTTCCAGATCGGTGACACGGTGCGGCACGGCCAGACAGTGGCCGAGATTCCCGACACCAGCACCTGGGCGGTGGACCTGCTGGTGAACGAACTGGACGCCGGCCATCTGGCGCCGGGCGAGCCGGCGCTGATTCGCTTTGTGGCGCTGCCCGGGCGGGTATACCAGGGACAGGTGACGACGCTGGGACAGGCCCAGGGTCCGGTGTGGAACCGGCAGGTGGAGATCATCGTGAAAGTGCTGGACCCCTCTCCCGATCTGCGGCCCGGATTTACCGCCAACGCCGTGATCACCACCGACGTGCTGAAGAATGTGCTGCACGCTCCGGCGCAGGTGGTCTTCGATCAGGGCGGATCGGTGGCGTTCCGCAAGCACAACGGCTCGTTTGAGCGCATCCCGGTGACCGTGGTGCAGCGCAGCGAGAGTCAGGTGGTGCTGCAGGGTGTGAACGCGGGCGATGAACTGGCGCTGGCCAACCCGCAGAACCGCGGCACGACCGGCGGCGGCAATGCCGGGCCGGGCGCATCGCGGGGACGTGGGGCGCGCGGCAACCGCGGCGGCGCGGGTGGCCCGGGTGAGCCGGCCACCGGCGGTGCCCGTGGCGGAGGTCGCCGCGGCGGACGCGGCGCCGGCGGCGGCGCTCGTCCCGGTCCGGCCGGAGGTGGACAATGAGTCAACTGGGACGTATCGGCACTGACCTGGCGCTGGCCAGCCAGAACCTGAGGGCGCAGAAGACGCGCACCATGCTGACCGGATTGGGCATGGTCTTTGGGGTGGGCGCGGTGATCGGCATGCTGGCCATCGGCGCCGGCGCCAAGCAGGAATCGCTGCGCATGATCGAATCCCTCGGCGTGCGCAACCTCATGGTGGATTCCATTCCGCCCGGCAGCCCGCAGCAGTTGCAGCAGCGCCGCCAGACCTCGCCCGGGTTGACCGAGCGCGACGTCCGCATCCTGGTGAGCAACCTCAACGGGCTCGACCAGATTTCGGCGCGGCGTTCGCTCCACCCCGCCAAGCTGCTGCCCCAGCCCACCAAGGCCATGCCGGACGTGCTGGGCGTGGCCCCGGCTTACGCCGACATCCACTCGCTGCATGAGTTGGAGGGCAACTTCTTCGATGACCTGGACAACGCCGCCAGCGCCCCGGTGTGCGTGCTGGGACAAAACGCCAAGGTCAGCCTCTTCGGCTATACGCCGGCGGTGGGCAAGTACATCAAGGTCAATGACACCTGGCTGCGGGTGAGCGGCGTGCTCGACGAGCAACTGGGCGCCGCCGACGCCAGCCGCGACTGGAACAACGTCATCTACGTTCCCATCAACACCTTCGACTACCGCTTCTACGACAACAGCTTCAGCCAGAAAGACGACCTCGACGGCGTCGACATGAGTCTGAAGCCCAACGTGGACAGCGTGGCGGCGGCGCAGGTGGTGACCGCCATCCTCAACTCCACCCATCACGACACCGACGACTTCACCGTCACCGTGCCCGCCGCCCTGCTCGCCCAACAGCAGCAGACGCAGCGCATCTTCACCCTGGTCATGGTCGCCATCGCCGCCATCTCGCTGCTGGTCGGCGGCATCGGCATCATGAACATCGTGCTGGCCACGGTGATGGAGCGCACCCGCGAAATCGGCGTCCGCCGCGCCACCGGGGCCCGGCGCAGCGACATCCTCCGCCAGTTTTTGGCGGAAGCGGTGCTCATCTCCGTCTCCGGCGGCGCGCTGGGCATCATGTTCGGCTACATCCTCAGTTGGACCATTGCCGCCACCGCCCACTGGACGACCATCGTCAGCACCTGGTCCATCATCATCGCCTTCGGAGTATCGGTGGGGGTGGGGGTGATCTTCGGTATTTATCCCGCGCGCAAAGCGGCGCGTATTGATCCCATCGAGGCTCTCCGTTATGAATAGTCCGCGTTTCCGCGCCGTGGCGGCGCTGCTGGCCGTAGTGGCAGCCCCGCTCGGAGCGCAGAGCATTCTGCGCTTCCATCTCAACCCGCCCAAGGTCGAGGCCGTGGCCGGCCTGCAGCAGCACGTGCAGAACGGCGAGCTGCACCTCACCCTCGACAACTTTCTCCAGATGGTGCTGGTCAACGACACCAGCATCCATCTGCTGCGGTTGAGTGATGACAATGCCCGCTACGCGGTGCTGGCGGCCCGCTCGCCCTTCGACCCCCAGTTGACGGCCAGCTTCAACGGCACCCGCTCGGTGCAGCCGCAGACCTCGCAGACCAGCGGCGCGGCCACCTTGAGCAGCCTGCGGCAGACGAGTTCGATCGGCTTCAGTCAGATGCTGTCCACCGGCCAGACCTTCCAGGCCAGCTTCGGCAGCAGCCGCAACTCCAGCAACAGCGCCTTCAGCACCTACAACCCCAGCGTCGGCGCCGATGTGAATTTTTCCTTCACCCAGTCGCTGCTGCGCAACCGCGGGAATCTGCAGAACCGCACCGCCGGCCTGGTGGCCCGCACCCAGGTGGTGGTGGTGGGCGATCAGACCCAGACCCAGATCGCCGATGAGCTGGTGACCGCCGCCAATCAGTACTGGAACACCGTCGGCGCGCGGGACCAAATTAAGGTGCGGCAGGCGGCGCTGGATTTGGCGCAGAAATCCTACGAGCGGGACGAGAACGCGCTCAAGCTGGGCGCCCTGGCCCCCGGCGACATCTTCTCTTCGCAGTCCCAGGTGGCGCAGGATCAGACCGCCCTGCTGCAGGCGCAATCCACCTACAAGCAGCAACTGGACCGGCTGCGGCGACTGATCGGCGCCGACCTCGATCCCACCGCGCGCGCCGCGCAGATCGTTCTCGACGACGATCCCACCGCCGTCACCCCCACTCCCCCCACCCTCAGCCTGCAGGAAGCCACCCAGCAGGCCCTGCAGCACCGGCCCGAACTGGACGCCCTGCAACGGCAGCAACTCGAGGATCAGTTCAGCATCAACCAGGCGCACGATCTGCTGCGCCCGCAGTTGGACCTCACCGGCCAGTACGGCTCCAATGGCCTGGCGGGCAACCAGATCGCCAGCACCACACCGCTGGGCACCATCCCGGCCAGCCAGAGCGGTTTTGGCAACGCCCTCAACCAGGTGTTCAACTTCGGTTCGCCGACCTACGGCTTCAACCTCCAGTTAACGCTGCCGTTGCGCGACAGCCGCTCCGAGGCCACCCTGGCCAACGCCCTGGTGGCGCAGACCAACCACGCCTATCAGTTGCGTAATGAAGAACAGCAGGTGCGGCAGGATGTCAGCGTCGCCGACACCCAGTTGCGCATGGCGGTCGAAGTGGTGAAGTCAGCCACGCTGGCGCGTGACCTGGCCCAGAAGAACGTGGACGCCTACCAGCAGAAGTACACGCTCGGTTCGATCACGGTGTTTGAATTACTGCAAGCCCAGGTGCAGCTGAGCGATGCCCAATCCACGCTGCTCAGCGCCTATACCAGCTACCAGATCGCCGAGATCGCCTACGAACGCGCGCTCTGGACGCTGCTCCCGAAACTCCATCTCACGGTCGCGCCCTAAGGCGCGACCCCGGCTGGCCGGGGCTCCCGGGGGTCTCCGGCCGGCTGAGCGTGAGCGGGTCGCTTGGCGTAGCCGAGCGACCCGCGCCAGTCAAACGTCGAGACGACCGGGCACTTCATTTTGCTCCGGAAACGGAGTGCACCGTGAGCTTGGTGCCCGCCAGCGTGCCGCGCACCGTCACGCGCTCCCCGGCGTACTTATCCAGCGTAGCCAGTTGCGCCTTATCCGTGGTGACCAGGGTATAGGCCTTCTCGCCCACCACCAGGGCATAGGAGGAGCCGCCTTTCACGCACATGCGCGTGCATTCGGCGGCGGTACCGCCGCCCATGTCGTGCTTGACGCCGCACATGTCATCGCTGACCACGCCGGTGTAGACGGTGTCCAGCGGGCGGGGCGGGGTGAGGGCGCGCACGGCGGCGGGGGCCAGGCCGAGAGCCAGAACTACGGTTAAAACGTGTATACGCCAGGAATGGGGCATGGATGGCTTTCTCCTTGGGCTTTATGAGCCACTCTGTCCCCAGTATGGCGCAAATTATTCGGGTGGATAGGTTAAGTCACCGTCCACTACGCGCAAGAAGGGAGTCGGGCGATGGGGCTGGGCGGGTTTGGCGCCGATGATGTCAAAAACCTCCCAGCCGCGGACCTGCATCGCGTCGGCGATCAGCGAGCGATGGCAGCGCCAGGGGACGGCTTCCGCGCAGACGATGGCGGTAGGTTGGGAGGCAGCCCACAGGGCGAGCTCATCGAGGGCCTGGGAGAACTCCGCGGTCTGCATGTAATCGGCAAAGCCGCGGAAGCTGAGGTTGCGCCAGCCGGTGTTGACCGAGTCCGCGCGGGCGTGGCGCAGGCCGCCCAGGCCCGGAAAGTGGCGATAGCCAACGCCTGCGGCATGCAGTTTCTGCTCAAATTCAGGTTGTGCGAACTGCGGGTTGCGGCGCGAGCGGGGGATGGTGCGCACATCGGCGATCTGGCGGACGCCCTGCGCCCCGAGCAGCGCGGCAAAGTCGTCCCAACTGCGGGTGGAGTGGCCGAGTGTGTACAGGGTAGGCACGGAGCGGCGGCTGGGCTACGCTTAGAGCGATGAGCGCATTGTACGAAAAGGTGGCGGCCGGGGGGCGGATTTCCACCGCCGAGGCCGATCAACTGTGGCACGGGGCGACCGACGGCGAGTTGCAGCGCCTGGCGGCAGCGGTGCGGGCGCGCTTTCACCCCGCCGGCGCGTGCAGTTACCTGATCATGCGCATCATCAACTACACCAACGTCTGCGTGGCCCAGTGCGACTACTGCGCCTTCTACCGGCTGCCCGGGCAGGCGGGCGGATATGTGCTCAGCCGCGAGCAGGTGTTCGCCAAAATTGACGGGCTGCTGGCCATGGGCGGCGACTTGGCGGGCTTCAACGGCGGCTTCAACCCGCACCTGCCGCTGGATTATTACTGCGAGCTCTTTGCCGCCATCCGCGCGCGGTACGGCGAGACGCTGGAGTTCTACGCCCTGACCATCGCCGAGTTCATGTACCTCGCCGACCACGCCCGGCTGAGTTGGGATCAGGCGGCGGAGCGCATGAAGGCAGCCGGGGTGCGCTGGATCACCGGCGGCGGGTCGGAGATTCTGACCGAGAGCTTCCGCGCCCGCCACAGCAAGTTCAAGTACACGGTGGCGGAGTACTTCGAGGCGCAGCGGGCGGTGATCGCCGCCGGCTTGAAGACCACCGCCACCATGGTGATCGGCTTCGATGAAACGCCGGCCGAGCGCTGGGAGCATTTGGAGCGCACCCGCGCCTTCCAGGACGAAACCGGCGGGCTGGCCAGCTTTCTCTGCTGGACCTACAAGCCCTACGGCACCCCGCTGGGAGGCCGGGAGATCAGCACCGGCGAATACCTGCGCCACCTGGCTCTGAGCCGTATTTATCTCGACAACATTGCCCGCATCCGCACCTCGGTGCTCACCCAGAACGAAGGCGCGCTGGAGGGCCTGCGCTACGGCGCCGATGACTTTGATCTGCCGCTCGAGGACGAAGTGACCCAGAGCGCCGGGGCCACCATCAGCCTCGATTTCGACGGCCTGCTGGCGCGCGCCCGCGGGCTGGGATTTGAACCCCGCTACCGCGCCGTCGCCGCCGGCAGCCGGCGCGCGGCAGGGTAATGCCGCAAGGCCTGGCATGGCTGGCGGTGGGGCTGCTGCTGGGCGGGATCGTTGTCTTCTGGTGGTCTCGGCCCCGCGCCCAGCCGGGGGACGCCCTGGCCGGGCTGCGCGCGCAGTGGGAGCAGACGCAGGCGCGGCTGACGGCCATGGAGCAGGAGCGGGCGGCGGCGGCGGCGCGGGTCGAGAGTCAATTGCAGCAGGTGGTGGCCACCGGCGCCGCGATGCGCGAGGAGGCCCACGGGCTCCGCCAGGCGCTCACCTCCAGCGGGGCGGTGCGCGGCGCGTGGGGCGAGGCGGTGCTGGAGAACATCCTGCAGGGCTGCGGCCTCAACCGCGGCGTGGACTACGAGACGCAAGTGGAGTTGAGCCTTCGATGGCGTCCGGACGTGGTCGTGCACTTGCCCTCCGGGCGAAAACTGGCGCTGGACGCCAAGGCCGGCTTGCAGCCTTTCCTGGCGGGATTGCAGGCCCCCGATGATGCCGCGCGGCGCGCCGCCTTCGCCGCCTTCGCGCGCCTGCTGCGCGAGCGGGCGCGGGAATTGGCCGGCAAGGACTATGCCGGAGCGCTCGCCGGCAGCCTGCCCTGCGTGGTCATGTTCGTGCCCAGCGAGGGGGCGTTCCGCGCCGCCCTCGACGCCGATCCGGAACTGTTCGCCTACGCCCAGGGCATGCATCCCCCGGTGGTGCTGGCCAGCCCCAGCACGCTCTTTCCGCTTTTGCAGGTGGTGGCGCAGGGCTGGCGGCAGCACCGCGCCGGCGAGCAGGTGCGGGCCCTCCTGGGCGACATCGCCGAACTGGGAGCGCGGTTGCGCACCTTCACCAACCATCTCCGCTCCGTGGGTGCCGCCCTCAACGACACGGTGACGGCCTACAATGCCGCCGGCGCCAGCTATCGCGGCCGCCTCGCACCCCAACTCCAGCGTCTGAAGCAGCACCACGCCGCCTGGGACGTGCCGGCGGAGTTACCCGAAATTCCTCCCCCGTTGGAAAGGCATCTCGATAGCCAGGGCAGCTAGTCCACTGGCGCGGTCAGGGTAGTCTGATCACCGCCGCGCCTGCGGGGGTGCGGGCGAACTCAGGAGCGTAGAGGCCGAGAAATTTCCGCACGCGGGGGCCGCGCCGTTGGCACTGTGGGTCAAGTCGGCGCGGAAGGCTGCGAAATTCACGCAGTGGCGGCCCGCCCCCGGCAAACTACGAGGCGCGGACCCGACCGGGTTGGGGCTCGAGGGGTCCCCGGCCCGGTCGAGCGTCAAGCGGGTCGCGTGGCGTAGCCACGCGGGGTCCCGCGCCAGTCAATAAGAAAGCAGGGGTTAGGCTTAAAAAACTAGCGAGCGCAGCCGCGCTACTCCGACCGGGCTGGGGCATGTGGGGCCCCCGGCCCGGTCGAGCGTTAAGCGGGTCGAGTGGCGAAGCCACTCGGGGGCCCGCGCCAATCAAAGCCGCCCGCGCCCATTAATCATCGCGCAGAGCTTGCATGGGATCGCAGCCGGCGGCGCGGCGGGCGGGGCCATAGCTGGCGGCGACCGCGACGGCGGCCAGCAGCAGGGCCACGGCGCCCAGCGTGAGCGGGTCGCCGGGGCCGAGGCCGAACAGTTGCGCGGCCAGCAGCCGGTTGGCGGCGAGCGCGCCCACCAGGCCGATCGCGGTGCCCGCCAGCGCGAGCTTCAGCCCGTGCGCCACAAACTGCGCCAGCAGGTTGCGGCGCTCGGCGCCCAGTGCCATGCGGATGCCGATCTCCTGGGTGCGCTGGGCGACCGAGTAGGCCAGCACGCCATAGAGGCCGATGGCCGCCAGCAGCAGCGCCAGCCCGGCGAAAATGGCCAGCAGGGCCATCAGGAAGCTCTGACCGGCGAGTGAGGACCCGACCATCTGATCCATGGTTTGCACGTGGTAGACGGGCTGGTCGTGGTTGGGTCCGGCGACGGCGGTGCGCACCTCCTGCAGCATGGCCAAAGGCGCGCCCGCGGCGCGCACCATCAGGTAAGCGCCCTGGCCGGCCAGGGTCATGTACTGCAGCGGAATCTGGTCAATGGGGGAGTAGAACTCGTCTTCAATGGTCCGGTTGCCGGTGTCGCTCAGGCTCCAGTGCTGCACATGGCCGACCACGCCGACAATTTCGCAGTCGCCCAGGAACTGGAAAGTCACATGTTGTCCCACGGGGTTTTGCCCGGGAAAGATATCTTGGGCAAAGCGGGAATCAATGACGATGACGTTTTGCCGGCCCAACTGATCGCTGGGCTGAATGAAGCGGCCCCGCAGCAGGGGAATCTGCAGAGCATCGCGATAGCCGGGGCTGACGATGTAGCTGATTGCCGAGTGCATCTTGTCGGCCGAGGGCTGGGGGCCGCCGCCCAGCCAGAAGCCGTTTTCACTGTCGGAGCCTTCCAGTGGCACGAGTGAAGTTTCAGCCGCGGCGAGGACGCCGGGCAGATGCTGCACCCGCTCGATCAAGGCGCGGTGCGCGGCGGCAACTTTGGCGCCGCTGGTCAGGGTATCAGGCGCCAGCGCCACCTGCATGGTGAGCAAATGATGCGTTTCAAATCCCGGGTTGACCTGGTTGAGGCGCAGGAGGGAGCGCAGCAGCACCCCGGCCCCGGCGAGCAGCATCACCGCCAGCGCGGCTTCGGCGATCACCAGCGCGTTTTGGGTGCGCTTGCTGCCGCCGGCGACGCTGCGCCCGCTCTCCTTGAGCGCGGTCTGCAGATCGAGACGGCGCGACTGCCACGCCGGGATGAGACCAAAGAGCAGGCCGCTGAGCACGGCGGCGCCCAGCGAGAAGGCGAGGACGGGACCATCGAGGCGGATCTGATCCACGCGTGGCAGGCCGTCGGGGATGAGCGTGGGAGCGGCCGCCACCGCCGCCCAGGCCCAGGCCACTCCCGCCGCGCCTCCGGCCAGGCCCAGCAGGACGCTCTCGGTCAGAGTTTGCCGCGCCAGCCGGCCCCCGCTGGCGCCCAGGGCGGCGCGCACCGCCATCTCGCGCCGCAAACCGCTGCTGCGGGCCAGCATGAGGTTGGCCACGTTGGCGCAGGCGATGAGCAGCACCAAACCCACCGCCGCCAGCAAGAGCAGCAGCGTGGGCCGGGCATTGCTCACCAGGCGGTCGCGGGTGGGATCCACCGCCACCGACGTCTTGCCGTCGGCCTTGGGATACAGTTGCGCCAGTTGGCGGCCGACGCCCTCCATGTCGGCTTGCGCCGCGGCCAGCGTGACCCCGGGCTTGAGGCGGCCGACCACGACAATGCCCGGCCGGTCCTGGCGATCCATGAGCATGGACTCCAGATACTGACCGACGGGTGTGTAAACGTCGGCCTGTTGCCAGAACCAGAAATCGCGCGGCAGAATGCCGACTACTTCGTAGCTCTTGCCGTTGAGCGGTATCGTCTGGCCCACCAGATGCGGGTCGCCGCCGAAGCGGCGCTGCCACAGCGGGTAGCTGATCACCACTTCCGGTGCGCCGTTGGGGCGGTCGGCGGTGGGGGAGAGGCCGGGGCCGGACAGCATCTTGACCCCCAGGGTGTCGAAGAAGTTGGCCGAGACGGTTTGAGTGCGCAGGTGCTCGGGCTGGCTGCTGCGGCCGCCGCCCGCGAGTACGGCGTCATCGCCGCGGTAGGCGGCGAGAGAGCTGAAGGAATGATTGCGCTGCACCCAGTCGAGGTAGTTGGGGTACGCGACCGAGCTGTGGCCGAACTCCGGCGTGCGCTCGTGTAGCAGGACGAGTTGGCCAGGCTGGGGGTAGGGAAGAGGGGCCAACAGCACCGCATTGACGATGCTGAAAATAGCGGTGTTGGCGCCTATGCCCAGCGCCAGGGTGAGCACCGCCACCAGCGTAAACCCAGGGGCTCGAAGCAGACGGCGGGCCGATTGGCGGATCTCTTGCCACATCTCACTGCATACGCCCGCCACGGAACTTCGGTTCCATTAACGCATGCCTGCCCGGCCCCAGCCCCTCCGCCGACCTCACGGCCCTGTCCGGTCGTCCAACCTGGTTTTTCCTAGCGGCCAACAGCTAAGAGCCAACAGCTACGGCCCGGGCAGCCGAGCCGGATGGAGTGGCATCCAAACTGCCCAATGCGGGAGGCTCCATGATGAAGACTGCGCTGCTGCTGGCCGCTGGCGGCAGGGCCCGAGTTGCCCCAGCGGCATGGGGCAAGATCGCAGGGCCAGAACCGCGAAATTCGGAACGGCGGTTCCCTGCCGGGTAGCGACGCTCGGGAAGGGGCGAGAAGCAAGCGG
>Ga0134125_10003512_pt1 | contig 18101 bp, 17 predicted proteins | sample KB31751_FD_96464 | JGI IMG/M metagenome (GOLD analysis project Ga0134125, IMG submission 96464) | Terrestrial soil microbial communities with excess Nitrogen fertilizer from Kellogg Biological Station, Michigan, USA - KB3-175-1 | ecosystem: Environmental > Terrestrial > Soil > Unclassified ... | reverse complement strand
TTTTAATTAAAGATAATAATAAGTTAGGAAAAGTTAGCAGAAGTGTGCCTGTCTTTCCAGAAATCACTTTCAAAGTAGTAAAGCAATGGAAAGAAGGATACGGACAGGGAAATAAACGAAGACCATTAACTTATTGAAGAAAGTTTTTCCCAACATGGGGATTACAAGCATGTTTTAGAAATTGAATCTCTTGATTTAGGAATAGAGGGAATGCCACCAATTACGAAAATCATTTTTGAGTTTGCTGAACCAACCCAACCAACTGATTGTAAGGCACTAACCAAATCTAAATGGTATAAAAGTAATATTTTAACGAAATCAGTGGGAAAAAAATTTAATATGAAAGTTAAAAGTTGAAATTGGAAAGCGGGTTTTGATACTTTAACTTTTCATGACAACTGAGATTTTGAATGAGACAGTTTTCAGGAGAGATCTACTGACAATAATTCTGCCTCGCCAGAAAAAGGAAACAAAGAACTAATAATAGGAGGAGCGATGATAATTATTGTTGTTTTTTCTCTAATTATTGGCTTTTTGGTAGTAAAAAAAAAGAAAAATAAATAAGAATGAGAAAAGAAAATTTAAAGGCATTAATTTTTGACTTACTTTATAACCGATATTATGGGGTTATTATCTATACTCGCATTTTTGAAGGGGAACTGGTTAAAGGTCAAAAGATTAAGTTTTGTGCTGATCTGCAAAAAATTCATCAAGTAGAAAGAGTAGGAGTAAAAACTCCTCAAGAGATTTTAAAAGATAAATTAGTTGCTGGAGAAATCGGTTGATTTACAGCCAATATTCGAGATATGCGAGGAGTAAAAGTTGGAGATACTATTCTTGACCTAAATAATAATTCTTTGCCACTAGAGGGATACCAAGAAGCAAAATCTAATGTCTACTCTAATTTATATCCCAGTGAAAGTTCTCAATTCAAAGAATTTAAAAAATCTTTGGAAGAATTACAAGTTCAGGACAGCAGTTTAAGTTTAGAGCCAATTGACTCTCAATTGCTTGGTCCAGGATTTCGTTGTGGATTTTTAGGATTACTGCATCGAGAAATTATTTGTGAAAGACTTCAAAAAGAATATAACTGCGAAATTATTACTACTCCACCTAGTATTACTTATCGAGTAAATTTTGCCAATGGAGAAATTTTGGAAACTAACAGTCCCCAAAAAATACCAACTAAGGATAAAATAAAAAATATTGAGGAATTAGTCATCAACTTGGAAATTACAACGCCTCAGGAACATCTGGGAGATATTTCCCAACTGTGTCAAAATAAACGGGGTATTTTTCAGTCGCAAGAATGAAAAACTGGTTCACTCTATCAATTAAATTATCACTTGCCTTTTGCTGAATTTATTCTAGATTTTCACGATAAAATAAAATCAATTTCTCATGGTTATGCTTCCTTTAATTACCAAATAATTGGTTTTCAACCAAGTGATATTGTCAAGATAGACATTTTGCTTAATAACCAATTAATTCCTGATTTGTCTTTTTTAGTCCATCGAACTTTCGCTTATGAGCGAGCCAAAGTAATTTGTGAAAACTTAAAAAAAACCCTTAATCAGCAAACTTTTACTGTACCAATACAAGTTTGTATTGGTAATCAAGTGATTGCTCGGGAAACTTTGCCTGCTTTGAAAAAAAATGTGATATCTAGAATCCATGGAGGAGGTTCTTTGGATAGAAAAATGAAACTCTGAGCCAAGCAAAAAAGAGGAAAAGCCCGCATGAGGGAAACAGGGAAAGTAAGTTTTGGTTCTGGAAACTTAAGAGAACTTTTAAAGAATAGTAAGTAACAAATAAGTTTAAAACCAAAAAGAACAACTAACTAATCCTCTTCTTTTTACTTGATTAAGAAAAACTTATTATTTTAACACGTTGTTGAACTACTTTAGATTTTTTTTATTGTTTTTTATTTTGTTGTTCGATATTAGCATAATATGATTCTTGGTCAAAATTCGGGTCGTTTTTAACACCAGACAAACCACTCATATCTATTACTTCATTTCTAGTCCATCTTTCTGATTCTTCTATATATTTTTTTTGTCTTAAACGTTCTTTCTTGTCTTCCTCTTCCTCTTCCTTTTTTTTCTTTTCGCGAAGCGCTATAATTTCTTTGTGATCTTTTCTTAATTCATCTAGGTTTTTGTTATTTGTTATTTCGTCGGGATTCAACTTCTTAATTGTTTTTAATCACCCAGCAAAGGAGTATTCTTCAACTTTCACACCAATTTCAATTCATGGTCTTGCATTCTCAGGAGTAAAGCCTCTCCTTTTTCATTCTTTAATTAATTAATTCGTCCGTGAAATCTTTGTGTATATTTGTTCATTTAATCATAATAGTATGATGATAATTATAATTTTTATATTTTTTGTTTAAAAATATCCTTGACTTGTTTATTGTCAAGAATTAATTTACAACCACTCTCGGAACTTAATCCAATTATATACCTAACCAGGAGTGATTGATTTTTTATGGGTTATTCTAGTTAGATATTTTGTATTGTTTTGACCATAGGCATAATATATGTAATACTATTAAGTTTTATATATATATTATTTTTTATAGATGGATGGCCCATATTTTGCTTTTTTGATTTTAGTCTAAAACCATTATTATCTTGTCAAAAGAAAAAAATAATTTAATGCGTTTAGGGCTTCCAATAATTTCGATCAATCCTCAGGAAAAAGTATCTAAATCCGCTTTTCGAAAGAAAATATTAAAATCCCCTTTTCAAAAGTTTAAATGAAAGCTTTTCCTTCTTTTTCTCCTTACCTTTCTGATTAGTTATATAACTTTTCTTGTTCATTTTAATTTAGTTAATAATTTATCCCATGACCGCGGACGGGGTTATTTTTTTTACCTTTTTGGCAAGTATCGGCTTATTGAAAAAATTGATGGAAGTAAGATATATGTAGATTGAAGCAAACTATTATTTGTTCTTTTCTTACTTTATTTTCCTCTAAAAATAATCATTCATTTGGTTCTTGGTTACTGGCAGAAAAATTGCGAAAGAGAAGTCAATGTCTGCTTGGTTAAAAAGTTGTTGAATTATGCTGAAAGAAATAAAGATTTAATGGCAAAGAAGTCCGACGAAAAGGTGTATATTATTGATAATGTGGTGCCGGAATTTTCTCGTCAGTTTATCAGTATTCCAGTTGATTTATTTGAAATATTTGTTAGTATCTCATTTGCATCATTTAGTCTTTATTTTCTTGTTAAATCTTATCAATTATCTTGGTTAGTCCCTTTGTTGTTCATTTTTGTCCTAATCAACTTAATTTGGTTTGGTTTTCTTTATAACCGTTTTGGTTCGCTTCATCAAACCAACCTTGCTAAAAAGAAAAATTGCCAAAATATAGAAAAATTTCAAATAAAGACCTGGCTGGAAGGACTGAAAAATGATAACAAACTAAAAAGTTCAAAAAGTTTATCTAAACTATTAGACAGGAACTCTCAGCAAATAACTAATCTCGATTTTTTGTCGACCTTTTGTCAACTGCCTGAATTAGCAATTTCAGGAATTAGCATTCTCTTTCTATTTCTTTATTATCAAATTTATCGTGGGGGAAGAGGAGATTTAAGTTGAGATATTTATTTTATTGCTAATGGTCTCCAAACGATTTTTTTCAAAATAAAAAAGGGATTTGGTTTGCTGCCAGTTATTTCGACTTGACAAGATAATTATCAAAAAATAGGGAGTTTTTTTAGTTAAATTCTAATTAACTGGCTCAACTAAGCCAGTTAAAATCAATGTTTAGGATTCTGGTTAACCTTTCTTTTTTAATAAATTGCTACTCTTCTTTAATCTAATTAATAGACCTCCAATAATTAATAAATTTTCCACTAACATTAATGCTGATAATATCTTCTATGAAAGCAAAAAATCCGAGGTTTAGTCATTACTATCTCGATTGGATAATTATGGTAATAAATAGCAGAACAGCAATTCACCAGAAAAATTTCCTTGAAAAGTGGTTGTCTCTGTTTCATTTTTAGCAGTAATATTAATAATAACTGCTTTGGTAGTGATTAGAAAGAGAAAAAAGAAGGAATTAATTGTCATTTCTTGCTAAATAATTCTTATCTATTTCGTCTAAAAAAGGTGAATATAATTCTTGGCTACTAATTAAATAGAGTAAACGTTTGGCCCTGGTTATTCCCACGTAAAATAATCTTTTTTCTTCCGCGAGATCTTGCGTTTCTTTGTAAGGGAGAGTTCCTTGGTCTAAATAAACAAAAAATACTACTTCAAATTCTAATCCTTTGGCTTGGTGAACCGAAGAAAGGATTAAATTATTACGAGTTTTAATTAATTTCTTGTCCTCAAAAGCAATAATAATTCACTGCAAGAAAGAATTAAGTAATTCGTTTAAATTAGGGTATTCTTTTCTGCGCTTATTTTCTCAATTTTGGGCGATATTGAGAAACTGTTGAACATTTTTTTCTCTTTCGGAAGCATTGATACGAGTTTTCAAGTGTTCCCAATAATTAAAATCATTAAGTACTCCCAAGAGAAAGTTGCTGAGAGAAACTTTTTGTTCTAACTTCTCCTTTCACTTATTGATTTTCAAAATAACCGCACTGAGTTTTTCGATTTGTCCGGCCACAAACTTTTCTTCGCTTAGGTTAGTAATAGTAGCAAAGTTATTAAGGTATTCATAAATGCTAATCCCTTTTTTTTCACTATTTTGTTCAATTTTTTCAACTGTGCGAACTCCAATTTTTTCTTGAAGGCCTAATATTCTCAAGAAAGAAATATTGTCTTGGTAAATGATGGTTCGTAAAAAAGACAAAACATCTTTAATTTCCTCCCGTTCAATAAATTTGAAGGAGCCTAATATTTCATAGGGTATTCTTTGGGCTACTAATTCTTGCTCGAGGCGAGTAGAAAGGTAATTATTGCGGTAGAGAATAGCGATATCACTAAATGCTAGTTTCTCCCTTATCAGTAGTCAGCGGATATGACGAACAATAGAACGGATCGAAGTTTGGATCAGAAAATTTACTTTTACCCCTTCTGGATTGGAAGTGTTAAGTAAATTACTAACTAAAGTAGACTGATTTTTTGCTACAAAAGAATTAGATAAATGGAGTATATTGCTGGTTGAACGATAGTTAATATTGAGATAAATAGTTTTTCATTCCTTATTTTTAGTAAAAGAGGAAATTAATTCCGGTGTAGCACCCTGAAACCCATAAATAGCCTGGTTAGGGTCACCTACTAGGAAGACATTTTGCTTGTCACTCAAAATTAATTTAATTACTTCTCATTGAATACTATTAATGTCTTGAAATTCATCCAGGAGAATATGAGTAAATTTTTCTTGGTATTCTTTACGGACTTGGGAATGATAATTAAGAAGAGCAATCGTATAGAGCAGTAAATCATTAAAGTCTAATGCTTTATTGGTTTTTAAGTATTCTTCGTATTTTTGGTATATTTCATATCTGGTTTTAGTTAATTCATCAAATTGCAGCGGATCGGCGTCCAATTTACCATTTTTTCAGCCGCTAATATAAGCCAGAATAGTATTTATTTCTTTTTTTTCGGCATTACAATTATTTTGATAAAGTATTTTGCGAATTATCACCTCTTGCTCGTGGCGGTCGTAGACCGGAAATTTACTGTCGGGAAAGCCTAATAAGTGAGAATGTTTATTGAGGACATGAAAGCAAAAAGAATGGAAATTATAAATATGCAAATCCTTTGGGGAGACAGTAGTGATATGAGAAAAAACTCGTTTTTTTATTTCCTTAATAGCCTTTTTGGCAAAAGTTAAAACCAAAATATTTTGGGGCTGGGCTTTTTGACTGGCTAATAAATAAATAAGCCGACTAACCAAAGTTTTGGTTTTGCCACAACCAGGACCAGCAATAACGCATATTCGGGGGTGTTCCTCATAAACAGCCTGTTTTTGTTGTTCGTTTAGTTCTTGGAGAAATTCCATTTACTTCTATTTATAAGTTTTTTTGTTTTGAGAAATAGCGGAGACAAAAAAAATAAGTTAACATGCCGAGGGGGAATAAAAAAATAATCCTTGCGTCGGGAATAGTTTTTCGGCTATTATAGTTTGTTAAATAATAGTTTATACTAATTTTAATTTGCTAACTCTTCTTTCTTTGATTCAAGGTTTTAATTGCTTATGTAAATCCTCCTGGAGGTAGATATTAATATTTCTTCCACTCACAATGTAATAATTTTATCTTGCCTATGCAGAGAACTATTTTGTATTGGTCCAATGTATAAAATTAGTATATTATGGTAAATCAAAGAGTAAGAACAACTTTAAGTGTTACTATTAATCCCCAAATATATCAGCGCCTAAAAGAAGAAATTGGTAGTCGTAAAATTAGTGAATTTGTCGAAAAGGCTATTATTAAGGAACTAGGGAAATATGATTGAGGAATAAATCAAAAACAACAACAGTTCCAAAAAAAGTTAATTGCTGATTATAAGCGAGCAGGCAGTAGCAAAAATCTCCAAAAAGAGGAGGATCTGTGAGAAGGAGTGATAGGAGAGTGGTTAGATGAATAAAGAAGCAATAGACAAAATTCCCAAACAAGGGGAAATATGAATAGTCGATTTTAACCGCAAAAGAGAAAGAGAAAACTTTAAAATCCGTCCCGTTTTGATAATGAGTAATGATTGGGCAAAATCAGTATGATAAATATTCAGTAATTGCTCCCTTGACAAGTGATAAGGAAGAATTAGAAAAAGGTGTAGCGTCTTTTGAGGTGTTAATTGAACCTAATGAAAAAAATGGTTTGGATGCTACTAGTAAAATCCTTCTCAATCGTTTACAAATTGTTGATAAAAACTTTCGTTTAATTGAAAAAAAGGGTCAAGTAGATAGTAAGGTTTGAAAACAGGCTTGGAAGGCTTTGTGAATAGTATTTACAGGAAAAAATCTAAATTAATAATTTTAAAAAAACAATTTATAAAATCATGGCACAAAATAATAGTAAATTATCCGGTAAATTAGAACTAAATTGAGTTAACAAAAATAAAACTTTAATTGTTAGCGATTATGAGAAAGTTAAATATGAATGGGTGGAACCAAACGATTACCGAGTTTCAGAAGTAAGATTGTTTAAAGAAATAGAACAGGCTGGTGAAAATTCCTCTGATAATTTAATAATTTGTGGTGATAGTTTACATGCTCTAACTAGTTTAACCAAAATTCCAGAATACCGAAAAAAGTATGTCAATAAAGTCAAGTTAATTTATATTGACCCGCCTTTTAATACTGGGCAAATGTTTGCTAATTATGACGACCAATTAGAGCATTCAGTTTGATTAACTATGATGCGAGATAGAGTGCTAAAAGCCTATGAATTGCTAAGTGATGATGGTTCTTTGTGAGTTCATTTAGACGATATTGAATTATATCATTTTAAGCTGGTTTTGGATGAAATTTTTGGAAAAGATAATTTTGTAGCAAACGTGGTCTGGCAAAAAAATTATTCGCCAAAAGGACTCTCAAAATTTATTTCTTTTAGTCATGATAATTTACTAATTTTTGCCAAAGATAAGGAAAAACTGGACTTTAACCGTTTACCACGCTCGGCAAAAATGGATAAAGCCTATAAAAATCCAGATAATGACCCGCGCGGCCCTTGGGTTTCAAACGACCTCACTATCGGAACCATTACTAAAAATAGGTATTCTATAACAACTCCCAGCGGGCGAGAAATTAGTCCTCCAGCAGGGAGGTCTTGACGTATAAATAAAGAAAGGTTTGAGGAACTTGTTGGGGAAAATCGAATTTGGTGGGGGAAGAAAGAAGATATTGTTCCAAGAATAAAATTTTTTCTTTCAGAGGCCAGCGAAAGAATGCCAACCACTTGGTGGCCTTTTGAGGAGGTAGGACATAATGACGAAGCAAAGAAAGAAATTTTAGAGTTGTTTCCTAATAAAGAGCCGTTTGAAACTCCTAAACCCGAAAGATTATTACAAAGAATTATCCAAATTGCCACGAACGAGGGCGATATTGTTTTAGATTATTTTGCTGGTTCAGGGACTACGGCAGCAGTGGCACAAAAATTAAAAAGAAAGTGAGTTATTATGGAAAAAAATGAGGATACAATTAACAATTTTGTTGTTCCGCGATTAAAAAAAGTTGTTAGTGGTGAGGATAAAGGTAGAATTAGTGAGAAAGTTAATTGAAATGGTGGCGGTGGATTTACTTATTATCAAGTTGAAAAGTCAATGTTCGAGATTCATGCTGGAATTATTTGTATTGCTGAACATTCCTTAAATGGTAAATTAGCGAAATTGGTTGCTACTCAATTAGAATATGATTATCAGCCTGATAACGAGCATTTTTGTGGAAAAAAAGGGGATGTTTTGCTAGCAGTAGTAGAAGGAATGTTGACCGAAGGATTGGTTAATTTTCTGCTTAATTCTATGGATGAAGATAAGTTTTTGGAAATTGCTGCACTGAGTGTTGATCCAGATTTAGAAAGAAAAAATTATAATAGTGTTAAGATTGGTAAAATACCAGTTAATATTTTAAGACATTACGCAAGGATCTAACTTCTAGAAATCAAAAGGACAAAAATAAAATGAAAGAAGAAATTTCTTTAAATGTAAAGAGTGGTAATTTAGGAAATATGAGTTTCAGATTTTTGAAGGGGCAAACAACAATAATTTTAGGGAAAAACGATTTTGTAAAGAAAGACTTACTAGATTGTATTAAATTTTACTTCAGTAAAAAAAATAGTTATGAAGTCTTTTATTCAAAAAGCAATGAAGGAATTATAAGTTATTTTAAAAAGCCGATAGATTTCAAAGTAAAAAGGGTTTTGTTACTTTCTACCAAGGGAAAAACTTCAGAAGAAAGTAATCCGCTGTTAAACCTTCTTGTATGTAATGAGCATTACGCATTTGAGGCAGAAGCCTGCATTTTTGGCTTTAAACAAGAAGTTGTTATTACCAGGTGTAAATCATCTTTTTTATGTGAACTCAAATCTCACGAGCAAATGTTTTGAGAAACCAACGAAGTGGAATACTTTAACTCTCTTTATTCTCAAAGAGAAATCGAAGAAGTAATTAAAGAAGGAGTATATTGTCTATTTGATGAAATTTTGAAAAATCTAAATGCGGCGCCTTTTTTTAAAAATTATTGACCGGGAGAAATATTAACCAAAAAAGTTACAAAAAAAAATAAATCTCTTTTTTTTAAATTTGCTTTCTTGTTTATTGGTCCAATGGAAAACAACGAAAACAAGTCGGTTTTAAAAAAAGTGAGTTCATTCTTTCCAGAAATTATATCGGTTTTAAGTGATTTGTCAACAGGAAAAAAACCTTTATTCTTAACGTTGGAAAATACTAGTAAATGAAAATACAACAAATGGAAAATTTTTTTCGGCATTAAAGAATTAGTTTCTGATCAAAAAGAGATTATTCTTCTTTTTAACAATCCGGAATCGTTTTTAAATGTCGATGACCAAAAAAAGTTCTTTTTTTCATTAAAAGAGACAACCAAAAAACATTCTAATATTACCACAATAATGGCAACCGATTCGCCAGAGTGCTTGGGCTACCCCACAGAAATTTATGAAGGTAGAATACACATAGCATTTCTTCCAAATAATTATTTTTCAGAAGAAAAAATAAAATATTTAAGAGAAGTTATTGATAAAATAAAAAGTTCCATTTTAACAGCATATTCCAGTTATGGAAATTCGTTTAAAGAAGAAATTCAAAAACCAAAATTTTACGAAAACAAGTGAATAGAAATATTATTAAATGAACACATTTCAAAACTTTTCTTTGGCAAGAGAATATTATTTATAGAAGGAAAAGAAGATTTTGCAATTATTAATTATCTTCAATCAGAAATAGATAAACTTTGTCTAGATAAAAGGGATAGTTATTATAAGTTTAGCGAAGTCGATATTATAAGAATTTTTGGAAAATATAATTATATATTTTATGCTAAATTTGCTGAGGAGATTTTCCTTGATCACAAGTTTTTACTGGACAATGACAAAGATGATGAAAATGGAAAAGATCCTCCTGAGGAGTCAGTAAATGAGTGAAAGTATTTTTATAAAATTAATAGTTCGAGGACGGAAGAAAAAAAAAATAAAGAACAATTGAATTCGTGAAAAGAATATGAAAATAAAATAAGTCCGCAAGAGGCGCAAAAAGCATGAAACAAAGGATGGCATTTTGCAAGAAATAAGTTTTTCTATGACTCAACTCCTTACTGTCAAAAGGCAAAAAAAGATAGCTTTTGTAATAATGTTACTTGGATCAATGGAAACATTAGTAAGTTGCTAGGACTTGATGATAAAAATAAAATATGGAAAGGATTGTTTGGGACAAGCAAAACCCTGACCGCAATCGACAACTTTCCTATGGTTGCAAAGTTAGTAATAGAAAATCCCATAGTAAGAAAAGAATTTGAAAAAATTTTCAAGTCAATACTAAAAAAAGGAGGTTGGAACGGATATCTTTGATGCGAAGAACATGGAATCAGAAAATAATAAAAAAATAGAGAAAATAAAAGACGCAGTTAAATGCTTTTCTTTTTTTCTTCAAAACAGCAACAGCGGTTTTCCAATTAAAGGAAAAGACTACGTTTATTTTCATGAAACTGGTCTGAAAGGAATTAAAAAGAAAATCCCACAGGCCTTCGCTAAAAAATTTGGAAAAAGAACTGAGTTTACTGAAGTTGGCAGGGACAAGAAATTAAATACTAAATCAAGACTAATAAAAATTTCTGGAGACTTTCTAAACAGAGAGGAAGAAATAGGAAAAAAAATAGCCTTGTTTTTGGACAAAAAAACCATTAGCCTACTTCAAAAGGTAACTCATAAAGAGTTAAAAAAAGATGCAGAGCAAACTTCACCTAATAAAAATTATCCTGATAAACTTTACTTTTTAATGAATAAGACTATACTCTTTTTAAAGCATGATCCTCAATGCGTTCATGAACTTTCTATTAGTGCCGAAAATTTAGTTTTTTTGTTGAATCCTCGAACAAGGCCACAGAAATTACTTAAGCAGTTATCAAAAGAAAACAAGAATTGGTTTTTGCGAGAAACTTTTTTGCGCCATGCTATAAGATTAAGTACAAATAATGACATAGGAGTTAGAGATGTAGCAACATGCAATTTAGTTCCAAAGAACATAAGTTTTATTTGTTATGAATATGACTCATTATGATTATGATTCGACATAAATTTCATAGAACGAAAAGCAGAAAATTTATCTGTATCAATTTCTTATTGTGCAAAGGTTATAAAAAAATGCACTCTATTTTATCCCCTAATCTAAAATTACTATATCCCTATGCAAAAAGAACATCCATTAATTCTATATTTTTATGAAAAGGATAAAAGCATTTCACTTGAACAAATATTTGCCAAGTATCCTTTGGAAAGTCCTTTAGAAGAAAGTGGTCGTTGAGACAAAAATAAAAGAAATTATTTCATTGATAGAGGAGGAGTTAAGTTTTTTTTCAACTGGATTACACGGATTTAAAAAAAAGTTGGGGATTAGAAGTGTGTTTAAAAAGTAATAACCAAACCCCAATCCAAATCAATTACTTAATAATAAGCAAATTAATACCTATTCAAACCCCTATTATTCCAAACAGTGAAGTGAATAAATATATTAAAGAATTACATTTTGTTACAAACAAATCAATAAAATTTTAGAAAAAACTTACACAGAAACACAAAATTATTGATGCTTAACCAAACCGTCTTTGACAACATTTCCAAAAAACTAGAACTTCGCCAACCAAATAAAGAAGCAACTCAAGCCTTTTTAACCCATTATTATCAAACCAAAAACCAGAACTCAGAGAAGTTGTCTGAGCATATTCTCTCTGTGGCTACCGGAGTAGGAAAAACTTACATAATTGCTGCTATTCTAAACTATTTAGCCGAAGCGGAAAAGATAACTAATTTTTTAATTGTGGCTCCGGGAAAAATAATTAGAGAAAAGACTATTAACAATTTTTCACTCAACAAACCTAATTCTTTGGCTGATAAATTGACTATTAAATCACCTCATATTATTGATATCAAAAAATTTCATACTGCCAAAACTACTGATAAAAATTCCGTTAAATTATTTATTTTCACCGTTCAATCTTTAACCCAAGCCAAAGGCAAAACAGCACGCAAAACTAGTAATTATGATGAAGTATTGGGGCAATCTTTACGGGAACATTTAAGTAAATTAGATGATTTAATTATTTTTGCCGACGAACACCATTTATACTATGGGGAAAAGTTTTCCGAAGCCATTCGGGAACTAAAACTAAAAGTTTTAATTGGACTAACTGGCACACCACACGAAAAAACACCACAAAAGGAAATAATTTTTGAATATCCCTTATGAAAGGCCTTGCGGGATAAATTAATCAAAATTCCGGTCATGGTCGGCCGCTATGACGGCTATCAGGAGGAAGAGACTAAATTAAAAGATGCAATAAAATTACTAGATGCTAAGCAAACCCTTTTAGATAAATACACCCAACAAAATAACCTTAAATCTCAAAAAGCCTTAATGCTGGTAATTGCTCCCAGTATTGAAGAAGCCGAAAGCATTAGAACCAGTTTAATTGTTAATTGTGAATTTCCCCAACAAAATATTTTACAGGTTGATAGTAGTAAAATTACTGATGACTTAGCCCAAGAATTACAGAACGTTGATAATCCTAATAATCCCACAAGAATTATCATTGCTGTTGGCATGCTAAAAGAAGGTTGAGATGTCAAAAATGTTTATGTTATTGTTCCTTTGCGGGCTTTTAAATCGACTACTTTTATCGAGCAAATTATTGGTCGTGGTTTGCGTTTGCCTTTTAATGAATATACCCCCAAAGAAGCCTTAAATACTTTGGAAATCATAATGCATGATAACTTTAAGGAGTTGTTAGACGTTCGCAAATCCTTAAAAAATAAATTTTTTGGAATTGCTGAAAAGGAGCAAATAGAAAGCAATAAAATAGCAAGCGAACAGCCTGAAAATCCTACTTCCCAACCGTCGCAGGAAGGAGTAGAAAACAATTCCGATCAAAATATTCTCAATCTTCAAAATCTAAGTGAAAGAGAAAAAGATATTTTACAACAAAGCAAAGAAGTAGTTCCGTCGAACAGGATAAAAGAAAAATTTACTATTGAAATCCTAAGACAGAAGATTAAACCACAAAATTTTTCTTTAAAAATAATTGAAATTAAAGGGTTAAACAAAAGATTTAAGGAATTGGGAGAAAATTTTTCTTCCTAAAAAGAAATAAAAAACTTATTAAAGCGTTATAAAATTGAGATAGACCTTAATCAAAAAATTAGTTGAAAGACTGCCGAAGATGAAGAATTTACAATTGAAGCAACTCAACAACTTCCTGAAGAAGTGAAAATTAGAAGAAAACTAATTCAAATTATTTTTAGAAAATGTTCTTTTATTAATTCGGCTAATTCGGTAGAAATTGACTCAGCAAATCGACTAATAGATAAATTTTTGCAAGCCAGTAATTTAGAAATAGTGTCCCAATATTGAGAAGCGGCCGGAGAACAGTTAGCCAGATTAATCCAAAATATTTTCAAAGAATTACATGTAGGTGAAAACCAGCCCGAACAGGAAATGGTTGAAAAAACTTTTAGTTATTTTCATCCCAGTTGCGAAGTTATTGCCAAAAATTTGGAGGAAGAATTTACCAAGAGAACAAAGGGTTATCAATTTTCCAAAAGTTTATACACTTATGATACTTTTGATAGTAACATTGAATTTCAGTTTGCTTGTTTGATTGACAAAATCAAAGAAGTGAAAAAGTGAATTAGACTTTTACAATGAGGAGACGAGATTTATATTCTTTATGGAAAAAACCAAAGACATTATTTTCCCGATTTTTTAGTGACAGATGAAAATGGTATTCATTGGTTAGTGGAAATTAAGGATGATAACAACCCTGATCCAGCAATAGAAGAAAAAAATAAGGCTGCGAATGAGTGAGTGAATGCTTTAAATTTAGAATTAGGAGAAGAAGCCAGAAAAATAGACAAATGGAGATTTTTGTATATTACTAAGGGAGATATGATAAAAGCACATGAAAATTGAAACATGTTGAAGGAAATTTGTAGGGTTTAATTTAAACAACGTCACAGTCTTTATATAACGAAAGAAGTTAATACAAAAATTACAATGAAAGAAAAGAGGTAATAAATGTCTTCTTATCATTTTTTTTCATTTCTTAATCAATCTTTAGCCAACATAAAAATTTAGCATATCATACCGAATTACTTTTCACGAATACTACGAAAAAATAATGGAAGAAGTTTATCCGATTTTGCCTCAATTCTTAAAAAACCTAGACATCCTGATTAAAAGTTTAAAAAAACTTTAATATGTTGCAATTAGAGAAGAGGCACTGAGAAATTGTTCAACAGATATTATCTAAATACCCTTACCAATTTTATGCTTATGGCTCAAGAGTGAAGGGGAGTGCCTGAAAATTATCTGACTTAGACCTTTGCTATTATGACGATGTTCCAAGCAGAGTTATTTATGAACTACGGGAAGAATTTACTCAGTCTAATCTCCCTTTTGTCGTGGAACTAGTCAATTGAAAAAATATGCGCCCGGCTTTCCAAAAGGCTATTAAAAAAGATTTGATTTTGATTTCTGCCCTTGCTTTTCAAGACACTAAAAAACCAGTTCTGAAAACAAAGAATATTTTTTAAATATTGACACGGCAACCCAAAAAATGTAAATTAACCTTGTTCTAGTTTTGTTGACAACCAAAAGAACATATGTGAATTAACACCTTTTAATAAAAAAGAATCATTAAACATTAAAATGCTTATATCGGCAAAATGACATTCACTAAACAAGTAAAAAACTTACAAGATTTAGAAAAATTAAGCAAGTTTTTGATTCCTCTACTTAAGCCTAATATTTTTTTAATTCTCCAAGGTGAATTAGGAGTTGGTAAAACCACCTTAACTCAGTTAATAGCCAAAAACTTAGGAATTAAAGAAAAATTAACTTCCCCTACTTTTACTATTTGTCAGAGATACCAAATAAAGGATAATTATTATTTAAATCATTTTGATTTTTTTCGTTTGAATACTGATGATAATTTAGACATTTTTCAAGAATTAACAATTGACAATTTAAATATTATTGAGTGGGGGGAGAAAAATCTCCAATTTTGACAAGAAAAAAAATATATTAAAATCGAATTGGTTAAACAAATTTCAGGAATTAGAACTGCGACCATTTTTCTTTCTCTTTCTTTCCTAAGAGAATAGGACAACTTTTAAAAATTATAATTTTTCAATGTCATTGTAACTTTATATATAAAATTAAAGTAGGTGGAAAACCTATTTAATAAAAAGACCATGGTAAAATCACAAGAATATATAAATGACAAAACAATAATAGTTAATGGGTCTTTGCCAAAACTAGAAGAAATTAGATTATTACGAGGCTTAGAGTTTAGTCTAATGCCCAAATTGCAAATGATTAACATTGCTAATAATAATTTTGAGGATGAAGCCGAGGGCTGAAAATTGGAAAGAAATGGACAAAAATTAACCACTTTGTGCCATCCAGAAAATAAATTAGAAAAAAACACTACTTTTAAAAATTCCTTGACCAAATTAAAATACCGAGCAGGGTTTTACGCATTTGGCACGCAAACACAAGAAAGAGCAAATCCCCCACGACGGCAAGGAACCACTCGTGAAAGTAAAGCGGCTTCTCCCACCACAAGAGTTATTTGATAAAAAATTAAGTTCTTTTTGTTGTGAATGTCCGCACCACTCATTCTTAATTTATTCTTTTTTAACAGAAACAGAGTTTGGTGTGCAAAAATCATTCTGCTGGAAAGACAATTGAAGATTTTCCCAAAACAACAGAGGAAGAGGAACATTTTTGTTTAAGAAAGGACAGCAAAAAATTTTTCTGCTGCCGAATTGCCGAAGAAAAGTCCAAAAGTTTTGGGCTAAAACAGAATTTTTCCCCACACTCCACGCTGACTATTAATACCTAAAATTACACCATTTATAAATTTATAACCGCTAGGAAACTTGCAAAAGCCCAAATTTAAAATCTAATTTTGATTTTATTGATTTTAACAAAAAACAATAATTCCATTTAAACCACAAACAAGACAAATAATCAACGAGTATGAATCAAATCATTAAAATAATTGAGAATAAAATAATTGAAGTAAGTAAAGCAAGTCAACAAGGCCAAAAGGAATACAACGAAGAATATGAAAAAGTATTAAGAAGTTTGTTTTTTGATGATGGTAAAATAAAAGAAGAAATTGAAAAAAAAGAAGTGATAGAGGAAGAATTGAGAAGCGAAAATGAAGAATTAAAAGAAAGGATAAACAAAGCAAGGGAGTCAAATGAAAGAGCACTTGAAAATTCAGAAAAATTCTGGAAAGAATTACGAAGTCGTTCAGAATCAAGAGAAAAATTAAACGATGAAATACGGATCTCAGCAGAAGATTTACAAATAAAATCAAAAGAATTAGAAAAAGAAAAAAATGATGCTACCAAACGTGTCATTCAGCAAGAAAGAGAAAATAAAGCAATTGTAAAACAACTTGAAGAAGAAACACAAAAAGTTGAAAATTTGGAAGCAACCAAAGAACGATTGCTAAAAAAAAATAACGAACTTAACAACGAGAATAAAAAATTCCAAGCAGAAATTACCAAATTAGAAAGAGATTTAGAAAGTTATGTTAACCCCGATGCACAAGCAACAATAAAAACAGTTGTCTCAGAAAATGCTGCTCGGGTGGCACAAGAGAAGGGGAAGGAAAAAATTAAAGAGGAGTTAGTGGTTGCTCGGCAACTTCTTGAAGCCAACCAAACCGAAAAAGAAATTCAGGGAAAAAAAATAGAAGATTATGAAGTGAAATTAAAGGAACTTAGTGAAGAAAATATTTAATTGCAAGAAAGGATAAGAGTCTATGAAATTTTTGTTAGCAAAGAAAAGTTAACAACACCTTCGCCGACTTCCAGCCAGCACAATAGTCTTAATGTTAAGCCAGGCGATTCAATTGGTAATTCTCTCCGTAAAAAACCTTGATGAGAAGAACAAAATTACACTTATCTTGAACTGGCTTGACATGTTATAAGACAATACTTACCGTGTTATCACGTACTAATGTGTTGTATCGTGCTTTCAGACGACCAAATTCAGTATCCTCTGTTTCTCGCTCTGCTTCTGCTTCATCTAGTAAACTGATCTTCGATTCTACCATAACTTATGCGTTACATAGTGCTGACTATGACTAATCGTGAACACGTTAGTTCAAATGATGCACCTATTTCGTCTAAAACTTGTCGCATTGTTTCAAGCTCCTGCACTCGTTCGGCTAATTTCTGAATAAAAACGACATCATGAGTTGGTGATGTCCAATGTAGCCGATACATGATATGGCTCTTGCTCCAGACTCTAACCTTGCGTTCTTCATCATCAGTCAAGCCCATTTGCTTGCTCATGTGAGCTTCTTCTGCCTGATATCTTTGATCATATAACTTTGTATCCAGAGCATCGTTCTATACCAAAAATCGGGATTCATATTCTATTACACATATTTTACACATACTGATCGCGTGCTAACGATATTCTTATACCATGTCTTGGTTCTCCTTGACTAGCGCTTCCAATGCAAATATTTCCATATTTTCGCGCTTTATTTCTTCTTCGAGAGCCGCATTCGGCTTTTCATTAGTTTTGAGCTTGCCAAGATTTATTTCTTGCTAAAGGGAAAAAAAAAAAAATATAAAGCCCAATCTCAGTCAAAAGTGAACAAGCGTGTATATATCAATCCAAAAAAGTTTATATCCATTGCCTTCTCCAATATAGATTCCAATGAATCTATCGATGATGTTATCTCTTCGTTGCGCTGATTCAGAGTAGAAATATATTTTTTGGCATCCGCAAGACCACTGGGAAACGTTTATCCCGACATTCATCAGCAACTAATTCACACATAGACAATGAATAGTAGGCCACCTTGTATAGTAAATTCTGTCTGCATACCATATTTGTGCTAAAACGTTTGCACCTCTTATAAGTCTTTCAACAGTCAACGGACCC
>Ga0134125_10003511_pt1 | contig 18101 bp, 15 predicted proteins | sample KB31751_FD_96464 | JGI IMG/M metagenome (GOLD analysis project Ga0134125, IMG submission 96464) | Terrestrial soil microbial communities with excess Nitrogen fertilizer from Kellogg Biological Station, Michigan, USA - KB3-175-1 | ecosystem: Environmental > Terrestrial > Soil > Unclassified ... | reverse complement strand
TTCGCGTTGTAGAAGCCGTAGATTTTTTGCAGTCGCGGCCAGGCCGGGTCGATCTTTGGATCCCATTTGAATTCGTGGGCGTAGATGAGTTTGCGCGGGGCGATGCTGCCGGTGATGATGAAGTGAGCGAAGCCGCCGGCGGCGCCGCCGCGGAGCCCACGCGTGCTTTCCCAGTAGCCGTCGCCGAACCAATCGAAGTTGCGATCCGGATCCGGCGGGGCGTTCGACTCCGGCTGCCAACCGCTGAAGTTGAACGGCACGACGCAGGCGATGCGATTGTCGAGGGCAGCGGTCACGCCGGCCGGATCGCCGCCGCCAGCCACGGCGCCAAGCAGGATGATTCGACTCTTGTCGATCCCCTCTTGCTTCAAGAGCACCTCGACGCCGCGCATCAAATCCCAGGCCATCCAGCCCATGAGCGATTCGCCGACGGCCGAGAGTTGCAGATTCGTGTTGTAGCGGAAGTAATAATCCTGGCGCGACGGGCGGAAAGGCCTGGGATAGTCCTTCTCGGTGGCGAAGTCGTGCTGGCGTCGCTCGCCGTGGCCGAGGTGATCCGGAACGAGCACGGCACAACCGGCCCGCGCCCAGGTCATTCCCATGTCTTGCAGTTCGCCGTGCCCCTTGGGCGTGTGGTGGGCGTGAGAAATGAGGAAGCCGGGCATCTTGTCGCTGCGATTGGCGGGGAGGTAGAGATTGGCGCTGACCCAGAAGCCCGGCCGCGATTCGTAAACGAGATTGTGAATCAGGTAGCCTTCGCCCTTCAGCTTCCTGGTAACGACGATCCGCATTTTCGCGGGGACGGTTGGGAATTCGCCGAGCGAATCGCGGAGGTTCCGAATGCGCTGCTGGCGATGGCCTTCCCAGAGTTGCCGGGATGTGACTTTGGCGAATGCCTCCGATTCGTTGAGGTTGGCTTCCCGCATCCGCTTGCGCAGGTCGGCCCCGAGCATTTTCGGCAACGCCTTGGCCCGCGGATCATCCTTCGGGAAGACATTCGGATCGATGGCTTTGAAGTCCGCGGCAATCGACAGGAGGGCAACGAAGCCGAGGGCAACGCGAACCATAACGCCTCCAACCTGCCGAGAAGTCATGGGTACCAGCATAACCGGATCAATGCGGAATGCTTCGTCAATTTCGGACCTCGTTGGAATCGGCCGAATCGCGCGGTCAGCATTCTTCAACAATTCTTCCGACTTTCCAGTAACATCTCGGTAACTGGCCTCTTGAGGCCGGATAATCCGGCTGGTAGGCTAAAGCCCGATTGAACAACCGGATCGATTGTTCTCGCACCAGGGGTTTGCCATGCGCACGGTCGCCGGCTGGTCGGTGTTGGGTGTGTTCATGGCTGGATTGCTGGCCTTCGGCGCCAGGCAAGATCAGCCCGAACTCACCAAGGAAGCACCGCCGCCCCCGCCTCCGCCCGCGAAACCCGCTGTCAAGGCGGCCCCCGGCCCAGTCAAAGCGCCGGACCCCACGCCCATCGCGCCCGTCAAACTCGCCCCCATCGACCCTGAAACCGTGAAGCTGATTGCCGCCCTCGGGTCGGACAACTATCGCGAGCGCGAGAAGGCCGGGCAGACGCTCGAAGCCAGGGGCGACAAGGTTCTCAACGACTTGCGCCGCAGTCTCGCCACCGTCGACAAGCCCGAAGTGTCGCGGCGCCTCGCCGGCATCGTTCGCCGCATGGAATACCAACGGCTCGTCGCTCCGAAGCGAGTGACGTTCACCATGAAGAAGAAAACAGCGAAGGAAGCCGTAGACGAAATCGCGAAACAGACCGGCTACAAGATCGAGTTCAACAACGGCAACGCGATGCCCGCCGGAGCCAACCTGTTCGACTTCGAATTCCACGACTCGCCGTTCTGGGTGGCCATCGACAAGGTCGCGGATAGCGGCGGCCTCGGCATCTACGCCGATTACGGAGACGACATCATCCGCGTCAACTCTTACCAGGACGCCTACAACCCGCACGTCTGCTATGCGGGGCCGTTCCGCTTCGTCGCCACGAACATCAACGCCAATCGGGGCGTGCAACTCTCCGGCATCAGCCGCCGCGGCTTCCAGAATCGCAACTCCGAAAACATCGGCCTCAGCTTTCAGGTCCATTCCGAACCGAAGAACCCGATCCTCGGCTCGCTGCCGGCCGAAGTGATCTCGGCCACCGACGAAAATGGCGGCAACCTCGTGCCGCCCAAAGACAACAACAACTTCAACCACTTCCGTTCCAGCTACTACGGCGGCAACGGCTACCGCACCCACAACGCGTACGGCAACCTCAACTTCGCCCGCGCCAACAAGGATGCCAAGACGATCAAGAAGCTCAAAGGCAAGATGGGGATCGTGCTCTTGGCCGGCGTGATTCCCGAGGTCGTGATCGACAACCCGGTGAAGGCGAAGAAGAAGGTCGTCGCCGGCCGCAATGCCGAGGTGACATTCGAATCGATGACCGAGGCCAACGGTCAGTACACAGTCTCCGTGGCCGTCCGCAAACTCGGCAACCAGGATCCGAACAACGTCGATTACAACTGGATCAATACGGTGTGGCAAAAGCTGGAGCTCGAGGACGCTGCCGGTAAGAAGTACCACTGCTACGGCCCGAACCAGATCAACAACCAGAATAACCTCTCGGTATCGCTGGTGATGCAGTTCGGGACGAACAATCGCCAAGGGATGCAGGAGAAGCTGGGGCCGCCGGTGAAGCTGACGTTTAACGAATGGCTGCAAGTGACCCACGACGTGACGTTCGAATTCAAGGATATCCCGCTGCCGTAATGCAGGTAATCAAAGTTGATGTGAAATACCATTCGTCGCAAAGCCGCTTGCGGGTTTGCGACTACGATGCGCGACTCAGCTCCCGCCCAGATACTGCTTCAACATGGTATGGACCTTGCCGCAGCGTTCGCGCCACAGGTTTAAATCGCGCGGCAGGTAGTCCTTCACCGGCGCGCAAGCCACCGAGACCCGCATCCGCGTCAACGTCGGATCGGGCTTCTCCATCTGCAATTCCACGGCAATCGGTTCCTTCCCCCGCGACACTCCCGGCTTCAATCGCGCCTTGAACCAGTTGACCAAGCTGCTCTCGGTCACCGGCCGACTCGAGTAATTGGAAGGCAAGCCCACCTGCAAGCGGATCAATCCGGGCTCGCTTTCCAACACGGTCGCATCGACGTCCTCGACGAAGCCGCGGATTTTGGCCGCAATCAATCGCTCGGGAATCGCCACCTCGAAGGCATCCGCCATGCGGAAGGGGTCATGGCCGGCAGTCGATTCCAATCCGGGCCGCGACGCAGGCGTCTTGGCCGGAATGTACCGCCCGGAGTGCTCGGTCGGCTCCCACCCCTCTGGAGCCGTCGAATCCCACAACTGCTCGCCCAATACCCGACCGAACTCCTGAACCATCTCGCGGGCGCTCTGGTGCCGTTCGTTGGCGTACTTGGACAATGCGAGTTGCACTGTGGCTTCGACGCCGGCCGGTACGTGCCCGCAACCCATTTGATGGAACTTCGGCGGCGGCGACTTCACGTGGGCCGCCAGCACTTGCTCCATTTGCGGATACAGGAACGGTAGGCGGCCGGTGAGCATTTCAAACAGAATGACGCCGACGCTGTAAAGGTCGCTACGGGTATCGACCGGGTCGCCGCGGATCATCTCGGGGCTGACGTATTCGGGCGTGCCAAGGGCGAAGACCGGGCCGTGGCCGGTGAGTTCGGCGAGTTGAATGTGCGGCCGGGCCACGAACCCCGCGAAGCCGAAATCCATGACCTTGATGGTCTCGCTCGGCTCGCCGGCGTGAATGACCATCAGATTGGCCGGCTTGAGATCGCGGTGGATGATGCCGGCATGGTGGGCAGCTTCGAGGGCATGGCCGAGGTAGCCGAGCAACTTGGCGACCCGTTCCGTCTCCAGACACTTCTCCCGTTCCAGCATCGCTTCGAGCGTGATGCCAGGCACGTATTCCATCACCATGCACGGCCCGATCGGATCGTCCACTGAGGCATCGAGCAGGCGAACCGCATAAGGATGGCTGAAGTTCCGCATCGAGCGGATTTCGGCTTCGAAGAGTTGCCGGAACTTGGGATGGTTGGCGGCGTGATCGTGGACGCGTTTGACGACGACGCGGAAGTTGGGGTAGCGGAGCGGCTCGGCGAGGAAGACTTCGCCGTTGCTGCCGCTGCCGAGCGGTTTCAAGAGCCGGTATTTGCCGAGCGCCGTCTGGCCGACCATCGCGCCTCCCCGACCGAATCCCGCGGCAATCCGTAAGGGCGCTGAAACGTAGGTTTTTTTCAGAGAGGGAGCAACCGTCAGAACGTGGCGAGGCCGGCAGCTCTCGGCCGCGGCGCGAAACTTGACGCTCTGGGTGGAATTCGCCGCACGAAATCCCGACGAAACGGCTGCGATTCCGACACTTCATCCGAGCCGCGACCGTCAGGGAGCGGTTGTCCAGCCACACCGCTCCCTGACGGTCGCGGCTCAGTAATCAACCCCCCGTCGGAAAGCGATTGTTGCTGATCCACAGGAGCAGGCCGAGCAGCGCGGCACCGAGCGCCAGGCTGCCGAAGATCAGCCATTTCTCCGCCGGCAAAAGCGGCTCTGCCTGTACTCGAGCCAGGGCGCGGGCCGTCTCGGCATCGGTTGGGGTGGGTGGTTCCATCTCACTTGCCTCCCGCGGCCGGCATCCCGTGGAAGAAGAGCCACGAAATCGCCAGGCCAATCCAGATCACGAACCCGAAGAGGCTCACGATATACACGAGCGCGAGCCGGCCGAGCCCCTCGGCCCACAGTCGCCGCACATTCGTCGCCAGGCCGATGCTGAAGAACGTCAGCACGAAGAACAGCTTCCGGAACACGTCGGCCTGAGTGTTGCCGCTCTTCAAGCTCGCGATGGCATCCGGGTTCAGTTGGCCGATCAGGAAGAAGCCGCCGAAGGTCAGGGCGTAACCGAAGACGAACTTCGGGAAGCGGTCCCAGATTTCGCGGAGCGGCAAGCGGTTGCCCGGCCGCCGCTCGATCTTCCACGACCAGATCGCCGACAGCACCACGGCCCACACGCCGATGAACACATCGATGAACACTTTCACGGTCGTGGTAGTCATGGCCATCCACTTGCGGCCGGGGTCGGCGGCATCGGGGAAATAGTAGCTCGCCGTCATCTCGCCGCTGGCGAAGGCCGCGCCGTCCGTCTTGACGGCCAACCCCATCCACCCCGCAGCGACCATCGGGTCGTTGGGCAATATCCAGTGCGCGAGGCCGGGCAAGAGCACCATCTCGAACACGGCAAAAATGACGACCAGCGACGACACCATGACCGGCACGATGGGGCGGGCGCGAATGGCGGCGCCCGTGGTGATCGCGGCCGTGACGCCGCAAATGGAGATGCCGGAAGCGAGCGGCGCCGCCCACTCGCGGCTGAAGCCGAATACCTTGCGCGCGATCAGATAGACCAGCGACCAGTAAATCAGATACGCTTCGATGATGGCGGCAAGACCGCGAAAGAGGATGGCCGCCGTCTTGTCGTGATGCTCCGCCGCCTTGGCCCCAAGGACAGCGCCGTAAATTACGATGCCGGTCTTGATGAACAGTTCCGGCCGGGCGGCGTCCTTGAACCAGGCGGCGGCGCGCGGCGACAAGTTGCCAATTGCTAACCCGCCGATCAGCGCGAGCAAGTAGCCCGCTTCTCCCGTCAAGCCGAGCGACCACTCGACACCCAGTTTCTTCTGCTTCACCGGATCGGGTACGGTCGCGATGTAGCCGTTGTGCCCGGCCACCCAACAGGCAAAGGCGATCGCGAACAGCACGGTGAAGCGCATGGCAAAGCGAGTCGGATTGACGCCGAGAAAAGCCGCCCCGGCCGAGAGCGTACCGAGCAAGAAGAGATACGTGGCGCCGAGTGCCCCGAGGCCGCCGAGCGACGAATAGGCCTTGGACGACGGCGAAAGCGCCTTCGCCGGATCGGTCCATTCCTTGACCTCGACGGACCAGCCGAGCAGGTTCGTCCCGGCGAGCATTGCCAGGCTTAAACCGATGATGAGCACGCCGACGAGAACGGCAAGCACGTCTTCCGAACGGAACCAGGATTTCATCACGACATGTTATCGGCGACGTGGACTTTTACGAGCGGGTGGCCGACGAGTCCAGCGTCGTAATCGAGGCTGATCGTGGAGCGCGGAATCGGGCCGCGGAGACCCGCTTCGAGCATCGGATCGAGGTTGGCCAGGTACGACGCGCGATAGATGAAGCGGCCCTCCACGTTGGCGACGGGATAGACGAGCTTCGACGGCGGGGCGCCGATCAGCTCTTCCACTTCGACGCGGGCCATGCCGGGCTGCAATCGCGGCAACAAATCCGCGGTCACGATTCCCGGACGCTGCTCCCGTTGACCGAGCGGCATGGGGGGCGGCGGCAGCACCTTGGCCGACTGGAACGGCGTCAGTTTGGCGGCCTCAAACGGCTCGGGGGTTTGGCAGCTATCGTACGCCAGCCACCCCGCGAAACCGAGCGCGATGAGCGCGACGATGGCGACCGCATGATTGCGAAGAAATTGGAGAGCCTTCATAACGAGTCCCCGGCAAGAACGCGTCTCCCAGTTTCCTTATGTCCCAATCAAGCAAATTCCGTCCATAAAAGGAAGTGGAAAAAGGGATTTATCGCCGCGCTCCCCGTTGGGTCGCGGCTACGCGAGTCGATCTCACTTAACGATGTATTCGAAACGCTTGCGGAAATCTTCGGGCGAAAGATTCACGACCGCCGCCAACTTCTGCAACCGCTCCGGGATCTCGAAATCGCTCTTCTCCAGGCGAATCATATAACGGCGGGCGCATTCGTAAGACTGACTCTTCACATCCACCAATCGCGGCCGCATCTTCTTCGACTGCTTGTCGATGATCTCCTGGAAGGGCAGCGGCACCATCTGCTCGCCGACGAAACTGATCACCGCCCCAATGCCGTCCGACGCCGACGACGTCAGAAATTTGACCGCTCCGTAGCCGAGGTTGCGCGTGTACTCGGCATCGAACGGTACCGGATCAGCACAGCGAAGTTCGTAGCCCAGGTCCTTGTCCACCATGTCGAACTTCAAGCCGAGTTGCTTGAGGCGGTCGGCGAGCATGGTGCGGACCATGCGGCCGAATTCGATTTCACCCAGGCGGATGTGGCCGAACTGATCGAGCACGATGTTGCCGAACTTGCCGGGGTTGGCGTCCATCACCTGGCGGAGCTTCTCTTCGCCGATCGCTTCGAGCAAGCCCTCGGCGAGCACGGCCAGCCCATAATCCTTGCCGCCCACCTTCCGCTTGATCATGGCCCCAATCAGGATGTCGCAAATCAGTTCGAGGCTGACGTCGCGGCCTTGGAGCCCCTCGGCGATGATGGTGACGGTGGCGGCGGATGCCTTGCCAATGCCGAGGGCGAGGTGCCCGGCGGCGCGGCCCATGCTCACGAGAATGTACCAGCGGGTCGTGGTTCGCGCGTCTTCGCGCAGGTTGCGGGCGATCTCCACGCCGATCTGCCGGGCCGATTCGAACCCGAAGGTGGGAATGCCCGGCGGCAGCGGCAAGTCGTTATCGATCGTTTTGGGAACGTGGGCGACCTTGATCTTGCCGGCGGCTCGGGCGTAGACCTGGCTGCCGCTGAAAGCCGTATCGTCGCCGCCGATCGTCACGAGGTAGCGGGCCCCGAGTTTCTCCAGCCCGGCCAGCACCTGCGGCATCTTGTCGGTCTTCGTCTCGGGGTCGATCCGCGTTGGATTGGTGCGGCTCGTGCGAAGGATCGACCCGCCGCGTTGGTAGTGCGGGGCCACATCCGGGATGCCAAGCCGGCGAACTTGCTCCGGATCATTCGGGTCGAATTGATCCGAGACGAGGTGTTTGAAGCCGTCGCAGACGCCGTAGACTTCGAACCCCTGGTTGATGGCTTCGATGGTGACGGAGCTAATGACGCCGTTGATGCCGGGGGCCGGCCCGCCGCCGACGACGATGGCAAGGGTGCGCCGCTGGGAATCGGAACTCATGGATGAATCTCGCGAACTCGACAAACGGTAGCCGCTCCTCCTGGAGAAGTTGAAGGAAGCGTGCAGGCAAGGGCTTGGCTCTATGCGTTAAGAATCGGAATTGGGCGATGGAATTCAAGGGTGGCTGGCGAGCCGGGAGCGTGAGCGACCGGAGTCTTCGAGAACTCCGGTCACTCACGCTCCCGGCTCGCCAGCTTATGGCAAATACGCATCGTGGAAGGCTTCGATGGCGTCGGCGAGAGCGGAAGCGGTTTTCGCGATGGCGGCCCTGTCGCGGAGGTGGCTGCCGAATTCCAGCTGAATGGCGTCGATGCCGTAGCCGCCGCTCGAGCCGTATTCGCTGACGGTGTAGCCGCCGTTGAATTCCGGCGGCTCGCGCGTCTCTTCGCTGGAATCGCAACTCGGCAGCACCTTGATCCCGGCCCGCTCCATTCGCCCCAGCACGCTGTTCTTGCCGACGACCGCTTGCCAGCCGTGCCGCTGGCGAAGCAACTTCACCGACTTGCCGTTCTGCGTGCCGCGGCAAAGGTAGCTCTCGTATTTGCCTTGGCCGTGAATGTCGAGCAGGAGGCCGGCGCCGTGCTTGGCCTTCACCGCCTTGCAAGCGGCGATCAGGGCGTCGTGATAAGCGTCGTAGACCGGTTTGGCCTTGTCGCTTTCGTAGGAGCGGGCGCGGGGCCGGTTCGGGTCGAGGTACTTGCGGTCGAAGCGGGCCAGCACCAGCCAGACTTTGCCGTTCAGTTGCTTCTCGATGATGGCGATGGCTTTCTTGGCCAGCACGTCGGTACTGGCATCGCGGACCGTGGCGAACTGTTTAACGTTGATTCCGCGCCGCGGCGGCACGTCTGGAATGGGAAGCGTTCCGGAGTGCGGCACCGCGAAGATGATCGGCAGGGTTCCCTTCTGGACGACTACGAGATCGCTGGGCTTGGCGAGTTTGTCGGCGGCGGCCGGCGCCGCGGCCAGGATGCTCAGGCCAATGGCGAAGGGGAAGATGAAACGCATCGCGGCCTCCGCGATCCTTACCGGGAGCATAGGAGAACAGGCATTCTCGCCTATGCAGGAGCACAGGCAGGAATGCCTGTGCCACCAAACTGATGCACTCTCAGTATAACCGCGAGGCTTGGATTACTTCGCTTCGAAGACGAACTTTCGCACGGCCTGGTTCAGCGGGTCTCCATCGCTCAAGATGCTGACGATTTCCGAGATGTGGTTGCGGTGCATCAGCTTCAGCAGCGTGGCCGGGGTGTTGTTCTTGTCGAGGGCCGCGTGGAAGTCGATCGCCATGCGGTCGAACCGCTCGTAATCGTTCTCGGCATAGGCGATCAAGAACGGCGGCAATTTGCCCGCGACGTACTCCATCGGCGACGCCTTCTTGCAAGACTCGGCGTCGGTTCCGAACGCCGGGATCGTCAAGTACGAATCGGGGTCGATGCGATAAATGCCGCTCACGGCGATGACGCCGCGGATTTCGCTCGGTTCGAGTTTCTCGGCCTTGAGGTAATGCGGATCGGTGGCGAGCAGCCCGACGAGATGGGCGCCGGCGGAATGGCCCATCAGGATGATGCGGTTGGGGTCGCCGCCGAACTTGGCGATGTTGCCGTGGACCCAGGCGAAGGCGCTCGCAACATCTTCGGCATGGGCCGGATGCTTGACGGCCGGTGAAAGCCGATAGTTGATGACGGCGACGCCGATGCCGTGGCGGGCGAAGGCGCGGCCGAGCGCGATGTACAGCGACTTGGTGCCGTTCTTCCAGGCGCCGCCGTGCACGTAGAGCAGCACCGGAAAGTCCTTGGCCCCCGTCGGCACGTACAGGTCGAGCTTGTGGCGAACGGGGTCCGCGGCGGCGTCCGTGCGATAGGCGATATCCGCGTGCTTTTCCACTTCGAAACTCACCGCCGTCTCCCGGTCGCTTGCCGGCCGCTCCGCGGACAAATCCCGCACTGGCCCAAGACCGACCACGTTCAGTGCGGCGAGCGCGAAAGCGCAATGGACGCGGCACGACATCACACGATCCCCACTTGAGCGAATTTCGGTACTCCCCGACAAATGATATGGGTACCACCCGTGCATCTTGCAGATTCGGTGCCTTGAACCGACGGATTCGCGGTCGAACGCACGGCGCAATCGTCAGGATGGGAATAATCGTCGTTTCTGAGCTCCGTCGAATTCAAACGGCGCTTTCTTGCTGAGCGAACCCGGAGCGGGTAAATTCATTCCCTACACCCCACTCGCCTGCGGCGTACTCGAGTTTCCCTATGCCCATTACTTTCACTTGCACCTGCGGCAAAATGCTCCGCGTCAAGGACGAGCTTGCCGGGAAGAGCGTGCGTTGCCCGGTTTGCAGCGCGGCGGTGGTCGTGCCGAGCGCGGCGCCGGCCTGGGAAGTGGTCGAGGACGAACCGCCGCCGCTGCCGAAGGCGAAGTCGTCGCCGGTGCGAGCGACGCCCGTTGTCAAGAAGATCGAACTGGATGACGACGACGAGGATCGGCCACGCAACCGCCGCCGCGACGATGAGGATGACGAACGGCCAAGGAAGCGCCGCGACGACGATGACGACGATGACGACGATGACGACGAGGATCGGCCGCGGAAAAAAAAGAAGTATCAGTCCAAGAAGGTCGGCAAGGAGGAAAAGCACTCGAGCTTCGGGATGGAAAAGGGGATCATCAATAGCGGCGTGGCCGGCGGTGCTATTGCGATGTTCGTCGCGGTCGTGTGGTTCGTCCTCGGGCTGGTCAACGACTTGATCTTCTACTATCCGCCGATCCTGTTCGTCATCGGGTTGATCGCCTTCGTGAAGGGATTGATGGGGGGAGGCGACGATTGAGAGTGTAGCCGCGACCCCGTTGGGTCGCGGCTACGCGTCACTTCCTGAAGATGCGGCCCAGCAGTTTTGCAAGGAAACCACGCTTGGCCGGCTTCGCCGCGGCGGCCTTCCGCGCCGTCGGCTTCACTTCGAGTTGCAGGTTCAACGCCGCCCAGTCGGCGACCGGCAGCCAGGGATGCATCGCGATCACCAGTTCCTTCGCGGACTGGTAGCGCTGGTGCGGATCCTTGGCGCCCATCTTCCGCACGATCTCGTCCAGTTCCGCCGGCATCCCGGCCCGCACCGTCGAGGGCTTGGGAATGTCGTTCAGTTGCCGATCGGTCATCATCTGCGAGGCGGTGCCGGGAAAGGGGCGGCGGCCAGTCATCAGGTAGAACGCCGTGGAACCGAGGCAGTAAATGTCGCTGCGTTCGTCCAGTTCACAACCCCACGCTTGCTCCGGCGGGATGTGCGCGATCTCCTCGGCGTATTCCTTCAGATTGATCCGCTTGGTGACCTTCGACCACGGGTTGTCGAGCATGTGCGTGAGGCCGAGGTCGAGCAGTTTGACGCGGCGATCCGAGCAGAGCGCGATGTTGGCGGGTTTCACATCGCGGTGAACCAGCCCTTTGGCATGGGCGTGCATGAGGCCAACGGCGATCTGGGCAATCACCTGGGCCGCCGCGTTCGGCGACAGCGGCCCGTTCTCCGCAACGATTTTGTCGAGTGTCGGGGCGGCCACGTGCTCGGTGACCACGTAGTGCGTATCGTGCCAGATGTCGATGTTCAGCACGCGGGCGACATTGGCGTGGGTGACGGCGGAGGCGGCGCGGGCTTCCTTCAAGAACGGCCGGTAAACCGTATCGTCGGACACGCGATCGGTGGGAAGCACCTTCACCGCGACCAGCGATTTCGTTTCGGTGTCCTCGGCGAGGAAGACCATGCCGACGCGGTCTTCGCGAATACCTTGCACGATTTTGTACTGGCCGAGAATGAACCCCTGCGTGCGGCCCTGCAAGAGTTGCATGGCCTGGTACTTCGTGAGCAACTTGCGGCGAACGAGCAGGGTGGCGATTTGCAGCGGTTCGGAGGCCTCGATCTGTTCGGGATCGCAATCGGCGAAGACGCCAATGAGATCGTCCGGGGCCAACAGCCCGCTGTTGACCACGGTTTGCAGGAACTTGCAGCGAGGCAATCGCAAGCGCGTACTGGTTCCCACGGCCGACCTCATCTGGCGAAAATCGCGGAGCGCATCGAGTGGAGCCTAGATCATGCCAGGATGCTGCGCAGCCCAATTGCGACGGTTTTCTGGACGGGAAAAGCCGACATCCGTCGAGTTTTCCGGCGGCAGTTTGAACATTGAGGAAACGAGAGAAGCGGCGTAAACTTTGAGGCCTATTTCCGTGCCTTGCGAATCATGCTCAGTGGCAAGAACAACTTGTCGGACGTGTCAACAAGGGCTTCGAATCCGAAATGCCGGTAAAAATCGATGGCTGATTCGTCGATAGCCTCAACGAAAACCGCATAAATACCCAGCCCTACGGTATCGGAATCCGATGCCGTGAGACATCGATTGAGTGCGTCCCAAAGAAGCATTCGCCCCATTTTCTGGCCCTTCAACGATTCGTCAACCGCCAATCGTGCGAGCACCGCTATGGGGACCGGATACTTCGGGAGTTTCTTGCTTAACTTCGGCGGCAGTTGGAATCGTTCGATTTGCCCCGCGGCGAGTGTGTAGTAGCCGAGGATGATGGATTCGTTCTTTCGCGTGAGGACGAACGTGCGGCTCACGTCCTTGTCCTGATTCTGTCGAGCCGATTCCTTGAGGAAACGGTCGAGAGATGCTTCACCGCACGCGAATTCGCCGCGATCGTGCTCCGAACTCAAGGAAGAGATAGTCCAGTCTGACATTGCCCTGCCTGCACGGTGTTATTTCAAGAGTACCGAACCTTACGCGAGGATCAATCCCACTTTCCCGGCATCCCTCTCGTTTTTTGACCCACTTTTCCAATTAACCTTTCCGGTTATCCGGGAGTAGGATACAAAGGACTCTACTGTTTCCTCGGTGGTAGGTTGGCATTCTGAGGGGAATGCGTTCATGACAAATACCAATCCCGAAATCCGAGTTACCGACGGAAAGGCGCGGCTCACCTTGCCACGAGCCTTTGCCAACTCCACTCTTCTTCTCGAGATTCGCAACGAGAACGAAATCGTTATCCGCAAAGCGAAGGTGGTACCGCTAGCCGAAGAGGCGCCCGAGACAATCGTCCTCTCGGATCGCGATTGGGAACATTTCATGGCCGCTCTGGAACATCCAGCGGAGCCGAACGAGCCTCTCAAGAAGCTCATGAAGGAATTCGGTCCGTGGAAGGGCGCTTCCCGTTCGAAGAAGTGAGTTCTGTCATGCCGACGCCGCTCAAGGATTACCGGTCATACAGAGGGCTTCCGCAGTTGGCGGGGCTGTGTACTGTCGCGGAGGCCGCCAGGCCGGGGCTGTCGGTGGAGGAGTGTGTCCGCAGGTTGAAACGCTTCCATTACTGCTTCAAGCGGCTGCATCAGATCCTGACGGCGCGAATCACGGCCGAGCCGATCTATGAACTGAAGACCGCCTTTGCGCACCATGCATATCTTTGCGCGGAGCACGCCACGGCCCTGCGGACGCGGATCGCCGAAATGCGCGAACCGCCACTGGGTTTGGAGGATGTGCCGCACCCTGCACTGGAGGTGTTCTTCGACGAGATTCTGTGTGCACCGACGACGGATGAATTGATTGCCTCGGTTTATGACCACGCGATTCAGGAACTCTATGGGGGTTTGGAACAGTACTTGGGTGAAACAAATCCTTTGTCGGACGCTCCGAGTCGCCGAGTCCTTCGATTCGCTTGGCAAGAACTTGGTGATGTGATGAATTGGGGCTACAGTGTCACAAGCGCGCTCGTGAGTGAAGAGAACTGGCGGGACATGCTTCCCTGGCTTGAGGTGCTCGCCCAACTCACGATGGATGCGAATGGCGTAGACGGCGCCGGTACGACTTCTCTCACCGATCCACCCGTCGCTGACGCTCCCGGCTCGCCAGCTTTACCCCGCCGTTATTCCAAAACGCCGTATCGGTACGACCCAATCCCCCTCCGCGATGAGCGGTTCTCCGATCCGTGGAATCAGGGCGTCAATGCCGAGGCTTTCCTTTACGACGAAACCAAACCGGCGCGGGCCAAGGCGCTCATGATGCTCTACAAGCGGCTCCGCGAGATCGACGTGCCCGAAATGATGGCCTCGATCATCACGCAAACGCCTGGCAAACCGTGGGGTTACTACCGCGACATGTCCCGGCAACTTTGGGACGAAGCCCGCCACGCCATGATGGGCGAAGTCGGATTCGCCGCCCTCGGCGTCGACTGGACGCAAGCCAAAATCACGTTCAACTGGAGCTACCGTCTCAATACCGAATGCACGCCGATGGAACGCCACGGCGTGCTGTACTTCATCGAGCAAGGGCTGATGCCGAAGACCGGCAAGCGCTACGAGTTCGAGGTGGCTCAGGAATCGGGACTTCCGTTGATGGCCACGATCCAGGATTTCGACTGGGCGGACGAGGTGCTGCATTCGCAGATCGGCCGGCAGTGGTACGTGCCGGAGTTCCCATCGCTCTCGGCCGCCATGGAGTTCGGCGACCAGGCGTGGTCCAAGGTGCTCAGCAACTGGTCGACGGTCAAGGAAAAGGGGCTGACGCAACACGAGAACTGGTGGCCGACGATCTATTCGCAGGCGTGTGCCGCGGACGGTGTGGAACCCGACCCGGCGGTGCTGGCCTTCAGCGAAACGTACGAAGGGAAGCGGGCGGACCTGCAGCGCGTCGCCGCCGAGTAGCCGCGAACCCGCTTATACTGGTGGCACAGACATTCTTGTCTGTGCAAGTAACGAGCACAGGCAAGAATGCCTGTGCCACCGATACAAGTACCGGGCTATACTGAATTCACCCGCCGGTTTCCTTCCCCTTTTGATCCATCATGCGACCACTTGCTTCCCTTCCCATCCTGATGGCAATGTTCGGCTCGTCGGCCGCCGCGGCCGCGCCGACCTTCGAACGCGACATCCAGCCGATCCTGACCAAGGCCGGCTGCAATGCCGGCGCTTGCCACGGCAAGGCCCGCGGCCAGAACGGCTTCCAGCTTTCGCTGCTCGCCTTCGATCACGACTTCGATTTCCATGCCATCACGAGCGAGGCTCGCGGCCGCCGCGTCTTCCCCGGCAGCCCCGAGAACAGCTTGTTCCTGTTGAAGCCGAGCGGCCGCATCCCGCACGGCGGCGGCAAGCGCCTCGTTCCGGATAGCCCCGATTACAAAACCGTCGCAGCGTGGATCGCCGCGGGGACGCCACGCACGCCGGCCGATGCCCCGCGCTTGCTCAAGATCACGCTCAACGCCCCCTCCAAGTTGATGGCCTTCCACGAAACGTGGAAGCTCGCCGCCACGGCCCATTACTCCGACGGTTCGACCCAAGATGTCACTCGCCTTGCCGCCTTCTCTTCGAGTGAAGCGGTTTATGCCTCGGTGAGCGCGAACGGCGTCGTGACCGCCGGGCCGATCCCCGGTGAAGCCGCCATCATGGCCCGCTTCATGGAAAAGTTCGCCGTCTCGACCGTACTGATTCCGATGCCGGGGAAGGTGCCGGCGGAAGTGTACGCGAAGCTGCCGCGGAACAACTTCCTCGATGGCCACGTCTGGGCCAAGCTGCAACAACTCGGCATCACGCCGTCCGATTCCGCCGGGGATGCCACGTTCCATCGCCGGGCATTCCTCGACATCATCGGTCGGCTGCCGGCCCCCGATGAAACGCGGGCATATCTCAAGGACGCCGACCCGAAGAAGCGCGAAAAGCTCATTGACCGCCTGCTCGATCGCCCCGAGTACGCCGACTTCTGGGCGAACAAGTGGACCGACCTGTTGCGGCCGAACGCCTTCCACGTCGGCATCAAGGCGACTTACAACCTCGATCAGTGGCTGCGGCAAAGCTTCCGCCGGAACATGCCGTATGACCAGTTCGTTCGCGAATTGATCTCCGCCAAGGGGAGCACGTTCTCGAATGGCGCCGTCGTGATGTACCGCGACCGCCGCCAGCCGGCCGAACTCACGACGATGGTCAGCCAGCTCTTTCTCGGCGTGAGGCTCGATTGCGCAAAGTGCCACCATCACCCGTTCGAGATCTGGGGCCAGGACGACTTTTATTCGTTCGCGGCGTTCTTCGGGAGGATCGGCCGCAAGGGAACAGGCATCTCGGCGCCGATTTCCGGCAGCGAGGAGACGGTTTACGCCGCGGCGGCCGGAACCGTGAAGCATCCACTCAGCGGCAAGTCGATGACGCCGACGCCGCTCCTGGGCCAACCGCTCGACATTCCCGCGAGCCAGGATCCGCGCGATCGCCTCGCCGAGTGGGTCACGGCGCCGGCCAACCCGTACTTCGCCAGGGTGATCGTCAATCGCATCTGGGCGGACCTGATGGGCCGCGGCATCGTCGATCCGGTGGACGATCTTCGCGCGACTAACCCACCGAGCAATCCGGAATTGCTCGACGCTTTGGCCGTGGACTTCCGCAAGAACGGCTGCGACTTGAAGAAGCTGATCAAGACGATCGCCCTGAGCCGCGTTTACGGCCTGAGCACGCTGCCGAAGGAACGCAACCTGGCGGACACGCGGAACTACTCGCGGCACTATCGCCAGCGGTTGCGGGCCGAGGTGCTGCTCGACGTGGCCAGCGACGTGACCGGCGTTGCCGAGAAATTCGACGGGATGCCGCCCGGTTCCCGGGCGATGGAAGTGTGGACGGCCCGCGCCCCGTCGGATTTCCTGGACAGCTTCGGTCGACCCGACCCGAACCAGGATCCGCCGTGCGAACGGAGCACCGACACCACGGTGGTTCAGGCCTTGCACTTGATGAACAGCCCGAACCTGCACCGGAAAGTGACGAGCGACGACGGCCGTGCGGCGGCCTTGGCCAAGGGCGGCAAGTCGCCCGCGGCCATCGTCGAGGAACTCTATTTGTTGACGTATTGCCGCTATCCGACGGACGCGGAAAAAGCCGCTGCGATCAAGCGGTTCGATAAGAAGGGAGCGACCCGCCGCGGTGTTGCCGAAGACCTGATGTGGGCTCTGATGAACACACCCGAGTTCGTGTTCAACGATTAGTGCATTTCTACAGATCGACATCCCAGACGAGCACGTCGCCGCTGTCGCCGCCGGCCGCGGCCAGCATGCCATCCGGCGAAACGGCCACGCATCGCAACCGGCCCAGTTTCCAGGTGAAGCGGGCCGCCCGCTCCCAATTCGCCGTATCGAAGACTTGCACCGACGTGTCGTTGCTGGAAGCGAAGAGATAGCGGCCGGAGGGGTGGAACGCGGCGGCGGTGAAGTGCTGCCGGCTGTCGTTGCGCACCAGTCGCGGTTCGCCGAGCCCCGGCACTGGCCAGACCATAAGCGTCATGTCGTGGACGCCGACCAGTTGCGAGCCATCCGGAGAGAACACGAGGCGGCAGGCATAGTGGTGGGGGAACGGGCGCGTGGCTTCGACGCGCCCCGAGACGGCCGAGCGCAGTTCGAGGCGGAAGGGCGTCTCCCATTTGACGCGCTTGGTGGCGCCGCGGGCCAGCGTGGCGATGCGGCGGCCGCTCGGGCAGACCGCCGTGTAGTGGAACGCCACGTCCGCCATTGAAACCGACCATTCCTGTTCCCAGCCGCCGCCGTCGGTCGATTTCCAACCGGTTAAGGCGGGGTGCGGGTCCGGGAAAGTGTGTTCGGAGACGACGCGGGAACCGTCCGGCGTCTGGGCGATCCAGGCGAGGTTGCCGCCGGCATCGAGTTGCAGTTGGGCGGCCCGCTTGCGCGAGCGATCGTAGACCTTCCAGCCGGTGCCGCCGAGCCAGCCGACGGCCCGGCTATCCGGCGTGAAATAAAGCGCCCGAATGGCCTTGGAACCCGTGGTATCGAGGCGAACCGGGCGGCCGTTCGATTCCAGGTTCCAGAGATAAACGTCCTGATCCACGGCGGCAGCCAGGGCACGGCCGTCCGGGCTGAAGGCCAGCCCATTCACCTCGCCGATCTCGGCTTTAAGCACCCGCATAGTCCGCCTCCCTCGCGACATCATAGTTCGGCCGCGCAAGGAACGAGCGGCCTCGGATGAGAACGGCGGCGAGAATCTTCGTGAGTGCGGGTGGAGTGAATCGATTACGACGGGTAGGCAGGCGCGTCCCTTGCTTCGCTTCGCATCGCCGCGCCGATTGCGTACAATTC
>Ga0134125_10003510_pt1 | contig 18107 bp, 12 predicted proteins | sample KB31751_FD_96464 | JGI IMG/M metagenome (GOLD analysis project Ga0134125, IMG submission 96464) | Terrestrial soil microbial communities with excess Nitrogen fertilizer from Kellogg Biological Station, Michigan, USA - KB3-175-1 | ecosystem: Environmental > Terrestrial > Soil > Unclassified ... | reverse complement strand
CAGCAACCAATGACTGGTCAGCCAGGCCAGTGCCGCCCCGAAGTAGCCCCACACGTAGGAGAGCATCTTAGCATACGGTTCGTCGAAAGCATCGAAGAAGTGACGGGCGGCCAGGAAGCACAACAGGCCGGTCAGGCCGGTCAGCGCGTAGACCGGCGCATCGGCCCAGGTCAGGTATAACGCGCTCAGCGCTACCAGCTGGCCGATGAAGGCTTGGATCATAACAGTCAGCGTTGTGGTGCCCGGCTTGACCGCCAGCAGCCAGATGGCATACAACACCGCCCAGACCACCTGTGGGAGCACGCTGTCATAATGGGTCATAAATAGCACTACCGACAGTCCGACCATCAGATCCACGGAGTTGGCCCGGATATTTGCTGCCCAGAAGCGCGGTCGCACGGCGAACATGCGCCATTTGCTCAGGACGATGATCGCCCCTGCTGGCACGGCCAGGTTCAGTCGGACCAGCACGAAGACGATCACTGGTAGTATCAGCAGTAATCCCTGGTGCAGAAAAGCGGCGATACCGCTAGTTGGCTTGAGCTGGCGTAGAACTGGCCTCATCGCTACCTATTATGATAACAAAGTCGGCCCCGTTTGTTTGTATGCTTTGATCAGGCATCACGCTGCTGGCGGTGACACCGACGCGTTGTTCCAGATAATGCTTTGTGTATTTCTTCTTGCCGTGACTGAGATCGACCAGCATGGTGTGCGTCCAACCGGTACTCGGCGTGTTGCCGACCCCTACCACATTATACCCGTAACTTTTCAGCTCATCGGCCTTGTTAGTAGCCAGATTAGGTAGCAACGTGCCGTTGAGTATCAGGACCTTCGCCTTCTCCTTGATGATGTACGGATCCTTCAGCTGGGTCCGGATGAAGCCGTGGATATCGTCGTACTTGAACAGGCCGGTCTTCGGCAGCACGACCGATTGGCCGTTGACGTTGCCGGTAGTAACGTATGAGGTCGAACCCGGTGTGTCATTGTCCAGACTGATGGATGCGGTCTGGGCCGCACCGATATTTTTGGTTAGCGTGTAGAGTCGCTGGGCGTTGCTCAGGGACAGATCGGTCGAGACGTTGTCACCGAAACTGTTGATCAGCTTGGAAATCTTGGTGGGGTTACTGAGCGTGCCCAGCGTAACGATCTTGGACTTCAGGGCTACTAGAAGGGCTCGCTGGCGGTCAGCCCGGGCAAAGTCGCTGGTCGTCTCCCGCGAGCGGACGTAGCGCAGTGCCTGCGACCCGTTAAAAGTCTGCGTGCCGGCATGGGCGATCACCGGATCATTGTTGTTCTCCCATGCCATGGTCGGGTCGACCAGATCGCTTGGCACGTTCATGGTCACGCCGTTGACACTGTCTACCGCCTGCTGGAAGGCCTGGAAGTTTACGATAACGTTATAATTGACATCGACGCCCAGCACGTCCTCGACACTCTGGTCGACCAGGTTGAAACCAGCCTGGATGGCTTTCGGATCGGTACTACCCGCTTTCTGCGCGCCCAGATATTTGAACTCGCCCGTTTCCCAGACAGAGTTAAGCTTCATGACGCCCTGGCTTGGTACGTTGACCCAGAGGTCACGGGGCAGACTGACGAGGGTAGAGGTATGATTGACCGGATCGATGCTGGCCAACATCATGGTGTCCGTCAGGTCCGGTGCCTCATGCGTGCCGCCGCCGCGGCCCAGAAGCAAGATGTTGACGCGGCCGCTGCCCTCACCCTTCAATAGATCAGGATTGACATTCGGTTTCAGGGCCGCAGCGGTACCTGTTCCGCCTTTGAATACTTTATGGAGTTTGAGATAACCCTGCGAGAATAAGAGACCGCCCAGCGTGATGGCCAGGACCATACTCACTGCTACGCCGCGGAAGGCCCACCGCCGGACGCCTTGCCAGCGGGTATGCGCAAACAATGCGCCAAGACGTGACGGGCTATCCTCGCCCGGCAGACTCATATCTATCGGCGTACGCTGGGCCAGATGTGCGGCCGGCGGCGGCGTGGACGACGGACCGGTGACCACCGCCGAGACCGCCAGCGCCGGTAACGTCTTGGCTGGCTGGGCCGGATCAGCCTTCGGCAAAGCAGCTGCGGCCGCCGGACGGACCGGTGCTACCGCCGCAGGTTGGGGGGCAGTGTTTGAATGACCACGCAAGCGCACCATGGAATCACGATCGATCCGGGCCGGCCTCGGCCGTGACAGACCATCCATCGGACGGGCGTGCGGCCGGATTTGGGCACGCTGCTCCACAACCCTCGGCACGGATACGGAATTTCCAAAGGTTTGTTTTGGCGTTTGGCGCGGTGTTTGTGTTCCCGGCCGTCTGTTTATTGACGGATCCATCTCTTGAGAACAACCCCAGTATAAAGCCTTTATGGTTACGTGTAAACCCCCTTATGCTGATGTGCTATAGTGAGACCTTAGTTATGACGAATAAAACCTCTCCGGAAACCCCCAGCGGTCCGGCACCTGGCACCCAGTCCGCGGCTCCGGATGAGAAGCCACCCCGTTCCGCCTGGCAGGAACTACTCTCTACCGTCGGCATCCTCGTCACCGCCCTGCTCGTCGCTCTGTTCATTATTGCCTTCGTCTTCCGCTCTTACCAGGTCGACGGACCTAGCATGGAAAGCACGCTGCATAACAGCGATAAGCTCATCATTTGGAAAGTCCCCCGCAGCTGGGCCCGTATCACCGGCCATCCTTATATCCCGGCACGTGGCGACGTCATCGTCTTCTCTGAGAGCGGTCTCAGCCAGTTCGGCCAGGATGATACCAAACAGCTTATAAAAAGAGTCATCGGCCTGCCCGGCGACCGCGTTGTCGTCCGCGACGGCAAATATGTCATATATAACAAGAGTCACCCCGATGGCTTCAACCCTGACGTCACCCTCCCTTACGGCAAAAATATACCAGCCACACCGGCCGGCACCTTCAATGACGTCACTCTCGGCAAGAACCAGCTCTTCGTCTCCGGTGATAATCGGCCTGATTCGCTTGATTCCCGCGCCTTCGGCCCCATCAATGCCGACCAGGTCATCGGCAAGCTGGTACTGCGCGTCTTCCCTCTGGGTGCCGCCAAGACCTTCTAGCAGCCCGTTTTTAGACGCAATCGTGGTATATTTTAGAGTATGAGTCCGACACCAAAACGAGGGTTAGGCCGGGGGTTCGAGTCACTCCTGCCGACCGATTTCGACAAAAGTATCCTCCTCTCAAGCGATGACCGTATCGAAAAGATTCCGGTCGGCAAGCTTGAGCCTAGCCCCTACCAGCCGCGCCGTCATTTCGACGAGACCGCTCTCCAAGAGCTGGCCGCCTCCATCAAGCGCCACGGCATCGTTCAACCTCTGGTCGTCACCCCTGGAAAAGACGGTGTATATACCCTCATTGCCGGTGAACGCCGCTGGCGCGCCGCCCAGATCGCCCAGCTCGATACCGTGCCGGCCGTCATCCGCACCAGCAAAGAGCTGGAGCAGCTCGAACTGGCCCTCATAGAGAATGTCCAACGTGTCGATCTCTCTCCTCTTGAGCAGGCCGTTAGTATCGAGCGCCTACACGAACAGTTCTCCCTCTCTTACGACGACATCGCGGGACGCCTCGGTAAGGCCACCTCGACAGTGAATAACACTGTCCGCTTGCTGCGATTGCCCGAAGCCGCCCGCGAAGCTCTGGCCGCGGGCAAGATCAGCGAAGGCCATGCCCGCTCCATCCTCGCCCTCAAAGACGATGCTGAGCGCCAGGCCTACCTCCTGAAAATCATTCAAGAACAGGGGTGGAGCGTCCGCCAGGCTGAGCGCTTCGTGCTCAGCGTCAAGGCTGGCCCCACGAATTTTAAACGAACCCATGACCACGTCCCCACTGAGACTCCCGCCACTAAACAGCTCAGCAAGAAACTGGGAACCACCGTCCGTGTGCGTCGTACCGCCAAAGGGGGGAAACTCGAAATCACCTTTGCGAGCGACGACGAGCTGACCCGCCTCCTTGATAATCTCGGCTCCTGAGTCCTCCGACCCATCATAGTCTGCCCGCCTGTCTGCCTTTTGTCTGCACAGAAGGCAGACACCTCCACCACTACTTACACAATCCGTGCCTAAAGCCTTGCTAATAGTAAAGATTTAGTGTATAATTAATCTCCATGTCGGAGTTAGAAAACCCCGGTGGCGAACGCCGCCAACCGGTAACCGAAGAAACCGTCTCACTACAGAACGGCCCTGTCGATCTGTATCTTGCCCGAACCATGCTCCGGATAGTCGAAGTCGGCCGGGACCTGGATGTGGCGGCCGATCGCCGCTTGAGAGCCGGCATCGATTGCCTCATTATCGATCCTGCCACGTATGACATACATCGTGAAACAGGTTTCAAAGCCCTGCGCGACGGCCGGCAAGTAATCCTCGGTCGGGGTCACCAGTATGGTCGTTTCAACTTCGATAACTATGTATCAACCGCTCATGTCAGTCTGACCCGCGAGGGCGACGAGATCACTATCCGCGACCTCGATTCCAAGAACGGTACTTTCCTCGTGACAAGCGGATCAGAGATGCCTGACGACCCCGGGACTATCTCGACCCTGCATGACGCACAGCCGCCAGCGAATCCCACCCCTGTCGAAGTCGCCGAGCGACGTCGAGCAATCTATACGTTCGCTGGCGAAAGCATACCGGCCGGTTATCGTCGGCGCGGGGAGCCAAACGAAGACGCTTTCTTCATCGACAAAGCCAACCGTACCATCGGTGTTTTCGACGGCGTAGGTTCGCACGAAGGTTCGGACGCAGCCTCCCAGGTCGCCGCCGCATCGGTCCGCGCCTCTATGGAGAAGATACCGCTGGCCACGCCGCGTAGCCTCGCAGAACTGGCCATCCGCGAAGCCTTCGAGGATGCACATGACGCCATCATGGCACTCGGCGCAGAGAAAATCGGTACCACCGCCATCGTCGGCAAGATATTCGAAACGCCCAGTGGCGACCCGTATGCCTTGATCGGTAGCGCCGGTGATAGCCGCGCCTATCTGATACGGAACGGTCTTATTGAGCATGTCACGTTGGACCACGTCTTCGTCGGCCTTCCCGCTTCAAGGCGACGTGACATCCAAGAAACGCTCGCCCAAGCCGTCGACCTCTCTAAATTATCACCTGAAGACCGGGCAATGTTCGACCAACGCCAAACTATCAACAGTTGGCTGGGCGGCGATGGCCGCCACCGTCCGAGCGTGTCGATCACTGACTTCGCGCTGGAGCCCGGTGACCGAGTGCTTATGACCTCTGATGGCATACATGATAATCTGACCAGCGCTGAAATCGAGGAAGCGATTGAAGGCGCAGCCACCGATGTTGCTGTACATGATCTGATCATAGAAGCCCGCGATCGCAGTCGCGACCTCGGGCACGACCGGTCCAAGCCCGACGACATGACGGCCGTAATGCTTACCTACGAAGGCTAAAGAAATTTCAGAGGCGCTCTCTGACCTCTTTGGCCAGTGCCTTATAAGCCCGCGCACTCTTGCTCTAACGGTCGTGTTCGTAGATCGTCCGGCCATAACTCGGCGCCTCAGCCAGCCGCACGTTACGCGGCACCACCGTCTTGAACAGCTTGTCACCGAAGTAATTGGCGACCTCGGTCTGCACCTGTTCACTTAAGGAATTACGCTTGTCATACATCGTAAGCGCCACACCCAGCAGTTCCAGCCGAGGATTGGTGCTGGCCCGCACTGCCTGGACGGTGTTGAGGAGCTGGCTGAGACCCTCCAGCGCATAATATTCGGTCTGCACCGGAATCAGCACATTATCAGCAGCCGTCAGGGCATTGATGGTCAACAGCCCCAGCGACGGCGGACAATCGATAAGTATGTACCGATAACCGAGGGCGTTGGCCTCCAAAGCCTCTTTGAGCGCAAATTCGCGTCGCTGTCGGCCGACCAACTCTACTTCGGCTCCGGCTAAACCGGCATTGGCCGGCAAGACGGCTAATTGTGCGACATGGGTTTCCTGCGCGGCTCCCGCGAGCGATATCCCCTTGCAAAGTACATCGTAGGTCGTCTTCCCGGCCTCTTTCGCTATCCCGAGGCCGCTGGTGGCGTTTCCCTGAGGATCAAGGTCGACTACTAGGACTGGCTCGTCTTTGCCGGCCAATTGCGCCGCCACGTTGATGGTGGTCGTGGTCTTCCCCACGCCGCCCTTCTGATTCACCACCGCGATTGTTTGTGTCATTACTGCCTCCCGGCCTGTCCGTGGCTTTAAGTATAGCACCGTCCAGAGAAGTTCTGCTATAGCCATATAGGACTAGCCTTATAAGGCTATAGCAGATTACAGGGGTAACCGCCCTCTTTTCAATCGTGGGTCAAACAGGCTTTGGATGGAGTAAATCTATAGGACGCACAATATGGGCGTCAGATCGTCTTGAAGACCGGGTCGCCTAGGATTTGGCGGCGTAGTTGCTCCTGCTGGCGTCGTTCTTTGCGTGAGAGCCGTTTCAGTAATCGATCGTCTTGCTGTTTTCTGGTTTTGGGTTGGGTTGTCATTTTGAATGTTCGAAATTTTAAATTGGTGGTTTTCTAGAAACCAAGTCGGGTCGTACGGGAATTAAGGAAAATGGTCCGCGGCAGTTTCAGCCGCGGCCGGCCGGCATCGTGGTGCGGGCGGCATCGGACCCGAAACGTCCGGGAACGACAAAAATACCCACCTGGGCCATACGTGATGGCAATTGGTGGGTCGCAGGCCATGATTGCCTGAGCGGCAGTAAAATCGGCATTGGTTTTTAGATTTTTGTTTGGTTAAAGTATCACAAACTCCAATTTTGGTGGTCCTCCGGGGTTTGGCGGCCGGAGGACCAGTTTGGCTTTTTGTTTGATTTAACCAATTGTTTGTTGGTTAGGGCCGGGCCTTGATTGGTACCAACCCTATATGTACAGTATGAACCGCCCAACAGGGGTATGCAAGCCTTTTTGAACAATAAAAATATACGCTCCTGCTGGTCTATTTACACGATTTTTTGGTCGTTTTTCGTTGTATATAAGTCTATGAAGACCGTCATACCGACGGAAAAACACCCGACCCAACCAAAACATTACCGTTTAAAGTCCGCTATCTATGTTGCATTAATTATAACGATGTAATTCTGGGACTTCAGTTATCCACAGCGAAATCAGACGATTTTGCTGATTTTGAGGACCGTTTGGTATTGCCGGTGGCCCCGTACCTTATGAACACGTTTCTTGGACTTATAGCGGATGGATGTGACTTTATCGGCGCGGGCATCAGCTTCAACGACTTCCGCACTTACCTTCACCTTCGCCACGTTTGGAGCACCGACTTCCACCTTGTCGCCGTCAATCAGCAGCAACGCGTCGAAGTCCTGCTTCTTGGCCGCATCCTTGATATGCTCGACAGTGATCGTCTCACCTTCGGAAACGACGTATTGCTTGCCACCGGTTCGGATAACTGCTTTTTTCATCTGTCCAACGAGCATACCAAAAATCTCCGCCCCTGTAAAGTCTGGGGTGTTAGCCGGCTTTCACCAGGCTGATCTTCAACTCGCCGCCGTCCAGGGCGACGGTCTTCACGAAGGCCTCGGCCGGGGCCGGGCCCAGCTTGTTCGCCAGGGTTTCGTGCTTGATAAGATCCGCCAGTTCCTTCTGCTTCAGGAGTCCGTTCAGATCAACATCGGTCCCTTCGAGTGCGAGGTGGATGCGGTCGTCGACCTCTAGCCCGGCCTGTTTGCGGGCACTCTGGACGTGACGGATTACTTCGCGGGCCAGGCCTTCGCGCTTCAGATCAGGAGTTAGTTTAAGATCAAGTTCAGCGCGTGGCGTGGCCCCGGCGTGCTTGGAACGTTTGCAGACGATCTGCTTGACGTTCAGCTCCTCTCGGATGATATCGAGATATTCATCGTAGGTAGCCTCGCTTTCACCGATGTTGAAAGCGTCCCAGACAGTGGCCGAAGCCAAGGGCTGCCGGACCTTGATGCCGGCTTTAGCACGCGTAGCCAGGCCGCTGCTGATGGCTTCACGGGTATTCTGCATATCCTTGAGTAATAGCTCATCGATATGGCCTGGCTTAGGCCAGTCCAGCAGGTGTACCGATTCGCCGCCGGTAAGCTTTTGGAACAACTCCTCGGCGAGGAACGGCGTGAACGGTGCCAGGACCACGCTGAGACGGACCAGCACATAATGGAGCGTGCGGTAGGCTTGGGCCTTGTCGGCGTCGTTATCGGTCTTCCAGAAACGTTTACGGCTGCGTCGGACGTACCAGTTGCTGGCGTCATCGATGAAAGGCAGGACGGGCTTGAGGGCGTTGGGCAGGTCGTAGCGTTGCATATGAGCGTCGACCTCTTGGCTGAGCTGATGCAGACGACTGATGATCCAGAGGTCGAGCGGATTCTCGAGCTCGGCCGTCGGATCCGCAGGCAACTCACCTTTGGCCAGTCCGCTATCCCATCGGTCGACGTCGGCGTAGAGCGTGAAGAAATCATACATGTTCCAGATCATGGCCAGCTTGCGGCTGACATCGGCCACGTCCTTGTCCTGCAGAGAGAAATCTTCCCCGTTGAGTACCGGCGAGCTGAGCATGTGGAAGCGCAACGCATCAGCGCTGTAGGTGTCCATCAGTTCGTTGGGGTCGGTATAGTTGCCGAAGCTCTTGCTCATCTTGCGACCGTCGTTGCCGGCCAAGGTGCCGGTGACGATGACGTTCTTAAAGGAGTTCTCACCGAAGAGCCCGATGGAAACCGTATGCAAGTAGTAGAACCAAGCCCGGACCTGACCGACGTATTCGACGATGAAATCGGCCGGGAAATTCTGTTCGAACTTATCCTGGTTCTCGAACGGATAATGAAATTGGGCGAATGGCATGGAACCGCTTTCGAACCAGCAGTCCATCACCTTGTCGATGCGCGTGTACTGCACGCCGTCGATCTCGAAAGTGACGTCATCAACCCACGGGCGATGGTAATCGTCCAGCTCGACCCCTGATAGTTCTTTAAGTTCAGCATAACTGCCGATCACTTTGACATGCTGCTCGCCGTCTTTGCCTGTGCCCTTCCAGACCGGCATGGCCGTGGCCCAGAAACGGTCGCGGCTGAGATTCCAATCAGGGGCGGATTCGACCGTCTTGGCAAAGCGGCCGCGTTTGACGTGCGACGGGAACCAGTTGATCTGGCCATTCTGTTCGAGCATGGCCTGACGCTGGCCGTCGATATCCATGAACCAACTGGGGTGGGCACGGTACATCAGCTTAGTGCCGCAGCGGTGGCAATGGGGATAACTGTGGCGGATGTAGTCGATCTTCCAGACGTCGCCCCGCTCGTGGAGCGTCTTGGCGATCTGCTTGTTCGCCTCCCAAACTTGTTCACCTTTCCACTCCCCTTCGGTATAAAAGCCGTTGTCATCTATAACCGATACGAACGGGAAACCCTCCTGCTTGGCGAGCTCATAATCCTCTTCGCCGTAGGCCGGAGCCAGGTGCACGACGCCGGTACCCTCATCGAGGTTGACGTAATCAGCGCCCCACACCTTGTGTGCATTTTTACCACGGTCTGCGAAGAGCGGCTCATATTCTTGTCCGATCAGCTCCTCACCTCTGTATTTTCTCAGTACTGTATGTGCTACAACGTTGTGTTTTTCATCAGTCAGAGCCTTCTCGATCAACTCGGTGGCCAAGATAAAGACCTCTTCCCCCACCTTGACCTCAGCGTATTCCAGATCGGGATTGACGGCGGCAGCGGTGTTGGCAGGTAGCGTCCAAGGGGTAGTTGTCCAGGCTAACAGATACGTATCGCGGTCTTTCAGCTTGAGCTTCACGTAGACCGACGGGTCGGTGACGTCCTGGTAGGAGTTGTCCATGGCCACCTCGGCCTTAGAGATGGGCGTAGCGTCGCGGATACAGTACAGGAGCACCTTTTCCCCTTCATAGATCTTACCGGCGTCATACAGGCGCTGGAAGGCCCACCACACCGATTCCATGTAGTCCTTGTCCATGGTCTTGTAGGCGCCGCTGAAATCCACCCAGCGGCCGATCCGGTCGATAGTGTCTTCCCATTCGTTACCGGTCTGGACCATATTGGCCCGGCAGGTGTTGATGTACTCCTCGAGGCTGACCTTGGTGCCGATATCACGGCGGTCGCGGATGCCGAGCTTCTGTTCAGTGAAGACTTCGGCCGGCAACCCGTGACAGTCCCAGCCCCAGACCCGTTCCACACGGCGGCCCTTCATCGTCCAATAACGAGGTACGGCGTCCTTGGCCACGCTGGACAGCAGCGTTCCCAGATGTGGCACCCCCGTTATGAACGGTGGGCCGTCATAGAAGACATAGGCGTCTTCGCGTGGGCGCTGTTCGACGGATTTCTCGAAGGTCTTGTGCGTCTTCCAGTATTTGACCAGGTCCTTTTCATACTCCAGCGCCCCCCGGCGCGTCTCTTTCTTGAACTTCATGGCTATGATTATAACAGGTTAGACGCCGGCTCAGGCATGGGCGTAGGAGACGACCTCGTCCATGAGCGGCAGACGGTCGCCTTCCCAGCTTTTCTGGAGGTAGCCGTCGGTCTGAAGCACCAGGATGGCTGGGTACCTTACCACATCGTAGAGGCTGGCCATGGCGCTGCCGTCGCGGCTGTCGATATTGAGGACCTCCAGGCGTTCATCGCGATGCTGGCTCTGGAACTCATGGATGAAGTCCTCCACCACCCGACCGTGTTCGGAGTTAGGACGGTACAACACAAGCACTTTCATAACGGTTTTAAGTGTAGCATATTTTCCATTTGGAGCACTAACCATAAGAAATATCATATATGGCGTTACGCTTATGCTTTTATCTGAATTTTCTATGATCTACTCCATTCATAACACCATAGATAGCCTGGCACATGCATATGCGGGTGCGTCAAAGGCAGACAAAAGGCAGACAATGTCGGCACAGCCCCGAACCCCCGGAACAAGCTGGCTCTTGCACGCAGAACGTATGAGTGGTATAAACGGAGCATGGCAGAAACCATGAAGCACCGACAGGGACTCCTCCTCGACCTTACGGGGTTGTGCTTCACCATGGTTGAAGCCTAGCCCGCCTCCGAGAGACCGAAGAGCGGCCCTAGCACAACCCGAACAACCAAAACAGGCTTCAACCGAAGTCTGATTTTTTTAATTCCGAGAGGCGAAGATATGGCAGGAACAGAAACTTATGGTGAGATCGTGACACGAGCCGATTTCGATTACGTGTGGGACACAGAAAGCTCCCGCGGCAACTTTACCCCGCCGGTAGAAGCCGGCCTGGCAGCCGTGCACGACCAGTTCGTACATCCCGAGAAGGCGGTCACGCATGTGCATTTCACCGACGTCACGTTACGCGACGGCCAGCAGCAACAAATGAACGAAGTGACCGTGCAGGACCGGATCGACGTGTTCGACAACATCGTACGGACCGGCGTGGACAGGATAGAAATCGGCCACCTGGGGAATGCAAACGGTGATCAGCAGCTGGCGGCCGCCTTGGTGGCGCACATAGCGGAAGCAGAAGACAGAGGCGATAACACCTATGACAGCGTCAAACTGCAGGTATTGTTCGGTACGCAGGAAGAAGGAATTGAGACAGGCAGCCAAGTACTACGGGAAGCTTTCGCCGAGCATTATCCCGACACCTGGGAGGAAGAGATGGCTGAGCGGGTGGTCGTCCATGTCTATGACAGGGTCGATCCTAATCTGTTGGATACCGCTTCGGAACCGTATACGGTGCAGGATTCGGCTTTCCGGATCGCCAGCGCGGCTCGCCAGACCCAGGCGGCAGGTTTCAGGCACTTCTCCGTCTCCGGCGAGGCCACAACCGCCATCGAACCGGAAGCTGCTATTCGGTTCTACCGCTCGGTCACCGGCGCGCTGTTCCAACATGGGGCAGCCAGTGTCAACGTGAACTTGCCGAACACTTACGGTTACTCCTTGCACGGCGAATGGAATACCGCCACCTTCGCCGCGTTCAACGTCGCGGTCAAGCACGGCTTCGACGATAAGGTCACTACCAGCATCCATTCGCATAATGACGTCGATAACGCCGTCGGCGTCGCCATGAGCGCCCTGGTAGCCGGCTTCGACCGCGTCGAAGGCACGCACATCGGTGTGGGCGAGCGGACCGGCAACACGGCGAACGTCGACGTGGCGGCCCGTTTACTGGAATTCGCCCGTCATCAGATCATACGCGCGGAAGAGCACGAACAGCCACGCTCGCGCATCGCCCAGTATGCTAGCCACCACATGCTCCGGCGGACCGTGGTACTGGACCCGGCGCTCGTCAATAACTTAGATAGCTACTACGAAGTCGGTGAGAACATGGCCGAGATCTTCGGTCCTCATGCTGCCTACCGTTGGCATCGGACCGCCGTCGGCAACCCGTATGCACACGATAACGGCTCGGGTCCGCACGACCAGGTGATGGCCGCGGCCATCCCGGATCCTGTCAGACACCCCGGCGACCGGGGTTACGAATGGGCCTTGCTGACGCATAGCGCGCTGGGCCGTCCCGAGACTGAGGCTATTGCAATCGGCGACCCGGTCGCCGTCGACGCCATCACAGTCGGCAACTTCGCCGGCGGCCGCAAGACTGCGGCCATCAAAGAAGGCACCATCAAGAGGGCCTCACCTAAGGAGATAGAACAGGCCCGGACCGAGTTCCGTATGCGGAGAGAACAGCTTCTGGATGCCTTACGTACAGGGGTAGAAATAGTCAGCGGCTAACTACAACCGGTGGTAGAACCACAGGAGGTGCAGACGTAACAGCTGCCTGAGCGTTGGGTCTGATTGCCGCAGTTGTAACAGATCGGCGCGTTGTCGTCCTGGATGGCGGGTTTAGGCGCTTTGACTGGAGCCGGCTCGGGGGCAGATTGCTGCATGGCAGCGGTCTCCTGAATGGCACCGTCGTCCAACTTAGGTGTCTCGAGCAGGCTGGTCTGTTCTTCCGGCATATCTTCGATAGAGGCCAGGCCCAGTTCCAGGCGATCATCAAAGCTGAGATAGGTCAGCGCCAAGCGGCGGAAGATGTAATCCACCAGGCTGGAGGCCGTACGGATTTCCGGATCGTCGGTGATGCCGGCTGGAGCGAATGACATGTTGGTCAGGCCGTGAACGTAGCTCTTGAGCGGTACGCCATACTGCAGTCCGTAGCTGACCGAGACAGCCAGGGCGTCCATGATGCCGGCCAGGGTCGAGCCCTGCTTGGCGATCTTCATGAAGACTTCTCCGGCCGTGCCATCTTCGTATTCGCCGACGGTAACGTAGCCCTTGCTGCCAGCCACCGTGAAGGCGATGGTCTTGGCATTGCGGTACTTTGGCAGTTCACGACGTACGGCACCCTTGACGACGAACTTATCATTGACGGATTCAGCGGCAACGACAGGAGTCGTCTCTGCGACGGTCACTTCCTGCCCTTCCCCTTCCTGCTTGGCGGTAGCCGGTGCTGGCACGGCCTTGCAGTTATCACGGTAGATGGCGACAGCCTTCAGGCCCATCTGCCAGGCATCGACGTGCAACTGCTCGACATCCTCGACACTGACATCTTCCGGCATATTAACGGTTTTGCTGATGGCACCGCTCAGGAACGGCTGCACGGCGGCCATCATCTTGACGTGACCGAGATAGTTAATTGCGTTATCACCTACGGCACAGGCGAAGACCGGCTCATGCTCTTTCTTGAGGCCCGGCGCGCCCAGGGCGGTCTGCTGCTCATCAATGTATTTGACGATGCCGCTGGCTTCCGCCTGAGTGTAGCCCAGTGCTTTCAAGGCACGTGATACCGTCCCGACGACGGCATTCTCGGTATCGCCACCAGGCAATTTCCGGGCTTTGACCAGGCTAAGATCGGGTTCGATGCCGGTCGTACCACAGTCCATCATCAGACTGATGGTGCCGGTGGGGGCCAGCGCGCTTGCCTGGGAGTTGCGGACGCCGTAAAGTTCGCCCAGCTCCACAGCCTCGTCCCAGGCGGCAGCGGCGGCGCTCAGCAGCTCTTCGGACACGAGTGAGGCATCGATCCGGGATACCTCGGCCCTGTGCATGCGCAGAACGTTGAGCATGCCTTCACGGTCCTTAGCAAAGCCGGCGAACGGACCGATTCGGTTGGCGATCTTAGCCGAGGTGGCGTAGCTGTGACCGGTCAGCAGCGCCGTGATGGTAGCAGCAATAGCACGACCCTCGTCGGAGTCATACGGCAGCCCAAGAGCCATCAGGAGCGCGCCCAGGTTGGCATAGCCGATCCCCAGCTCACGGTAGGCCCGTGAATTCTTGGCGATGGCCTCGGTCGGATATGAACTATAGCCAACCAGTATCTCCTGCGCGGTGAAGACCAATTCAGTGGTGTGCAGGAAGGCTTTGATGTCGAAGCTGCCGTCATCCTTCAGGAACTTCAACAGGTTGATGCTGGCCAGATTGCAGGCTGAATTATCGAGATGCATGTACTCGCTACAGGGGTTGGAGCCATTGATGCGGCCGGCGGCCGGCGTTGTGTGCCATCTGTTGATGGCAGTATCGAACTGCATGCCCGGATCGGCGGACTCCCAAGCGGCTTGGGCGAACTGACGGAACAGATCGCGCGCCTTGACGGTCTTGACCGGCTTGCCGGAAGTCACGGCGTTCAGTTCCCAATCGCTGTCGTTCTGGACAGCTTCCATGAATTCGTCAGTGACGCGGACAGAGATATTAGCGTTCTGGTACTGGACGCTGAAGGAATCCTTGCCGTCCAAGCCCATCTCGAAACCGGCAGCCTGCAAGGCGCGCGCCTTGCGCTCCTCGATAGCCTTGCTCCAGATGAATTCCTCGATGTCGGGGTGGTCAACGTCCAAGGTGACCATCTTGGCAGCGCGGCGGGTCTTACCGCCGCTCTTGATGGCGCCGGCGCTGGCGTCAGCGCCGCGCATGAAACTCAAGGGGCCGCTGGCCAGGCCAGCGCTGCCGCCCAGGGGTTCGGCACTGGAACGGATAGCACTCAAGTTGATGCCCGAACCGGAACCACCTTTGAAAATCAGGCCTTCTTCAACGTACCAGTTGAGAATCGATGGCATGGTGTCTTCGATGCCGAGGATGAAACAGGCGCTGGCCTGCTGGGCACGCTCCGGTACGCCGATGTTAAACCAGACCGGGCTATTAAAGGCAGCGCGTTGGGTGGCCAACACATATTTCAGTTCCTCGCGGAAATCCTCAGCCTCGGCCTCATTCGCGAAATAACCCTCCTGTAAACCGTGGCGGACCGTCGTGTCGACCACGCGATCAATTATTGCCTTGAGGGAGCGTTCGCGGTCCTTGGTGCCGGGCGTACCGACGAAATACTTCTGTGCCACGACGTTGACGGCGTTCAACGACCAATCTTCCGGGAACTCGACGCTCTTCTGCTCGAAGACCGGCTTGCCGGTTAATGCGTTCTTGATTACAGCGTCGCGCTTCGACCACTTAAGCCGATCGTACGCCTTCGATTTCGCGGGTGTGAACAGTCGTTCCACCCCCAAGCTGGTAGTTTGTGCCATAGTTTGGTTCCCTCACTACTTATGATTTTTTTAATGTTTGTTTAGAGTTCCGCGGCCGTCCTGCTCTCGGACGGACGTCCGCGATGGAGCTCTCTGCAGCTTCCAAGCCTCTCCTTGATAGACTTAGGAGCCGGAGGGAGCCGTCAAATAGTTCCGTCTATTTAACATCTTCGGCCGGTATGTGTTTGCCCTGCTTGACCAGCGATAGCTGCTTTTCGAAGCTGGCAATGTCCTTGAAGCGTCGATAGACGCTCGCGAACCGTACATAGGCGACCTCGTTGATGCGGGCCAGATTATCCATCACCAATTCACCGATGCGCGTCGAGCGCACTTCCTGGTCGCCGCAAGCATATAGCTCCTGCTCGATACCGTCGACCATCTTCTCCAGCTCCAGACTGGTGACCGGAGTCTTCTCGCAGGCCCGGTAGAGACCGGCGAGCAGCTTGGCGCGATTGAACAGTTCACGCTTACCGTCATTCTTGATGACGATGAGCTGAGGCCGTTCCAAGCGCTCATAGGTGGTAAAACGGTAACCGCAGGCGTTGCACATGCGGCGGCGGCGGATAGCTTGACCCTCTGCTACGTCCCGCGACTCGATCACCTTGATGTCGTCGCTCGTGCACTGGGTGCATTTCACGTTAGCCTCCTTACCATTAAATGTGCTCACATAATATACGGTGATATTCCATATATAGTGCTGTCTGTTCCTAATATACCCCTATCTGTAGCGGTTTTGCAAGCTGTTTATCGCTGTATTATTTAGTACGCCTTCGGGCGGCTAACAGGGGTGTACGGCGGCGTTTTAGTCTTTGTCGGCTGGTTCGGACTTATCGTCTGCGGCAGTCTTGGCCGTTTCAGCGTCGTCATCCGTCGTCTCATCGGGCTCATCAGTATCGTCAGAGTCGGCATCATCAGAGCCAGATTTGGACTTGCCGGCCTTCGGTTCGTTGGTCACCGTTTCTTTCGAGGCGTCGGCAGCAGCCTTATCGAACAAGGAGTCTCCTTCGGGCGCTGCGTCAGCATCCGGCTTGTCAGGCCCGTCCTTTTTATGACGGCGGCCGAGGCGGCGTAGGAAGGACGGCTTTTCCAAGTCTTCTTCCAAAGTGCTGGTGACTACCTCATGATCAGCGGTATCCTTGCCCTCTTCTTCGTGATTGATGGCCCAGATGTTGGGTATGGGATGATCGCTGGTGAAATCGGTGGTCGGTGGTTCGTCATCGCCCAGGTTCATGTCAATCTCGGACAGCGCCTTCTCTTCTTGCTTGGAGGTGGGAGCGTGAGCAACGATAGGAGCCGGCTCGGACCGGGAACTGGCAGCCGGTTTCTGAGGACGCTGTTTGTAGTACGAAGCGTCGAAGCCGGTAGCGACCACGGTAATGATGACCTCGCCCTCAAGCTGCGGATTGATGGTGGCGCCGAAGATAATATTGGCTTCAGGGTCGGCGGCGGCAGTGATGGCTTCGGCGGCGGCGTTGATCTCGTGCATCGCCAGGTCGTTGCCGCCGATGACGTTGAACAGAATGCCACGGGCGCCGTCGATGGAAACCTCGAGTAGAGGTGATTCGATGGCCTGCTGGGCGGCAGTGATGGCACGGTTCTCACCGGTGGCACGGCCAATGCCCATCAGGGCTGAACCGGCCTTGGCCATGACGGTCTTGACGTCGGCGAAGTCGAGGTTGATCAGGCCGTGGACGGTGATGAGGTCGGAAATGCCTTGGACACCTTGGCGTAGGACGTCGTCGGCCACCTTGAAAGCCTCAGTAAGCGGTGTGTCGCGGTCGATAGTCTCAAGAAGGCGATCGTTCGGGATGACGATGAGTGTATCGACGGCACCGCGGAGTTTCTCAATGGCAATCTCGGCGTTGCGGCGGCGCTTCTCGCCCTCGAAGGCGAAGGGTTTGGTGGCGAAACCGACGGTCAGGATGCCAAGGTCGTCAGCAACCCGGGCGACGATCGGGCCGGCACCGCTGCCGGTGCCGCCACCGGCGCCGATGGTGACAAAGGCCATATCGGCCCCTTCGACGGCTTTCCTTATCTCTTCGCGCGATTCCTCGGCGGCTTGCTGGCCGATCGTCGGATCGGCACCGGCACCGAGGCCACGCGTAGCACCCTTGCCGATATGGATCTTACGATTGGCCTTGCTGTGGTGGAGCGCCTGCGCGTCAGTGTTGACGGCGATGAATTCGACGTTCTCGATGCCGGCATCAACCATGCGGTTGACAGCGGCGCCACCGGCGCCGCCTACGCCGATGACCTTAATCTGTGCGAATGTCTCGATAGCCGGTTCAACTACTTCTGCCATGGATCATCTCTCCCAAAACTCTCATTATATAGCTGCTAGTATACGCGAGGGCCGCCCTAGAGCGCAACCACCCCCGTAACCTTTGGCTTCGCTAGCGCTTGAAGCGGTGGAACATGCCGTCGAGGAAGGCGCGGGCATGGCGCGAGCCACGACCGTGCACCGGCGGTAGTGACGGCAGCAGTAACATATCGAGCATCATCAGGCCGACGACAGTGGTGTAAGCACGATCCTCGACCGTGTCGACCAAGCCGCCAATATCGTGCAGCTTGCCAATGCGGGCCGGCAGTTCCAGTTTCTCGCGGGTGAATTCGTCAATACCCGGCAGAT
>Ga0134125_10003509_pt1 | contig 18113 bp, 18 predicted proteins | sample KB31751_FD_96464 | JGI IMG/M metagenome (GOLD analysis project Ga0134125, IMG submission 96464) | Terrestrial soil microbial communities with excess Nitrogen fertilizer from Kellogg Biological Station, Michigan, USA - KB3-175-1 | ecosystem: Environmental > Terrestrial > Soil > Unclassified ... | reverse complement strand
TCCGCCCGCGCAGCTTCGATGAGTATGTCGGCCAGTCGAAGGTCGTCGAGAACCTCAAGGTCTTCGTCGCCGCCGCCCAGCGCCGCGGCGAGGCGCTCGACCACGTGCTCTTCTCCGGTCCGCCCGGCATCGGCAAGACCACGCTCGCGCACCTCATCGCCACCGCGCTCGGCGTCCCGCTGCGCGCCATCGGCGCTCCGGCGATCGAGCACAAGGGCACGCTCGCGTCGTACCTGACGTCGCTGTCCGAGCGCGGCGTCTTCTTCATCGACGAGGTGCACCGCCTGCAGCCCGTCGTCGAGGAGTACCTCTACCCGGCGATGGAAGACTACCGGCTCGAGATCCCCGTCGGCGATGGCCCCAACGCCGAGATGCTGCCCATCAAGCTGCCGAGGTTCTCGCTCGTCGCCGCCACCACGCGCACGGGGCTCTTGTCGGCGCCGTTCCTCTCGCGCTTCGGCATCGTGCTGCGCCTCGACTATTACACGCCCGTCGAGCTCACCGAGATCGTGCGCCGCTCGGCGTCCAAGCTCGGCGTCGCGCTCGAGACCGGCGGCGCCGAAGAGATCGGCCGTCGCGCGCGCGGCACGCCGCGCATCGCCAATCACCTCTTGAAGCGCGTGCGCGACTTCGCCGAGGTGCAGGGCGACGGCCGCGTCACGCGCGAGCTGGCCGCCGGGGCGCTCACCAAGCTCGGCGTCGACGAGCTCGGCCTCGACGAGCTCGACCGCACGCTGCTGCGCACCATCATCGTGAAGTTCGACGGCGGTCCCGTCGGCGTCGAGTCGCTCGCCGCCGCCTGCGCCGAAGAGCGCGACACGCTCGAGGACGTGTGCGAGCCCTACCTCATCCAGGAGGGCCTGCTCATGCGCACGCCGCGCGGGCGCGTCGCCACCCGCCGCGCGCACGAGCACCTCGGCCTGCCGCCGCCCAAGCAGGGCTCGCTACTGTAGCGGCGCCGCTCCGACGATCCGTTCGATCTCGGCGGCGATCTCGCTCGCGCGCCGCCCCTTCGAGATCCACGGCAGCCCGCCCGCTTCGGCCGCGGCTTCAGCGAGCGCGACGTCGTCCATCGCCGACCACAAGATCACCAGCGGCGGCCGCTCCAGCTCCAGCTTGGCGATGAGGCTCGCCAGCGCCGAGCCGCCCAGGCCCGGCATCATCACGTCGAGCAGCACCACGTCGGGCGTGTCGCGCACGATCTGCGCCGAGACCCCGAACGGCGTCGCGCACGCGTGCACCTCGTGGCCGCGATGCGCCAGCAGCTTCGACATCATGTCGAGCACCGTCTGATCGTCGTCGACGAGGAGGATCTTCACGTGCGCGGCTTGACGAGCTCCATGCGGAGCAGCGCCGAATCGACTTCCACGAAGCCGTGCGCGACGTAGAAGCCGCGCTGATAGCTCTGGCGCGCGCGCTTGGTCGACAGATCCACGCGCTTGCAGCCGAGCCCGCGCGCGTAGCTGATGGCCGCGTCGAGGAGCGCCGCGCCCACGCCTTCGCCGCGCCGCCGCTCGTCGACGACCAGCTCGTCGATGCAGGCGGCGCGACCACCGAGGCGGATCTGCGGGCGCTGCGACATCGCCAGGTAGCCGATCACGCGCAGCCCTTCGACCGCGACATAGACCGCCGCCTCCGGGTGGCGCACCACCTGCGCGAACGTCTCGTCGAAGCCGCGGTGATCCGGCTGATACCCGAGCTGCTCGACGAGCGCAAAGACGTGCGACGCATCCCCAGGACGGGCGCGCCGGACGTTGACGCCGGCGGGCAGGGCCATCACGCGTTCGCCCTCACGAGTCGATTGTATCCGCGCCCGCAGAATTCGACAAGTTTGCGAGATCACGCCCTTCGGGGACAATGATCGCGTGGGCCTCGGCGCGTTGCCGCTCGTCATCACCCTGGTGGTGGCGCCGGCGCAGCTCAAGATGGAGGCGGACGCAGCGCCGGCGACAGTGACCGTGACGGTGACGTCGCCGGGCGCGCCGCACCTGCGCCTGTGGTGCTCGGCGGGGACGCTCAGTCCCGCGCCGCCGCGGCAAGGCGGCCGCTTCACCGTCCGCTACACGCCGCCGGCCGCCGGCAAGCCGACCTACGCGGTGCTCGCCGCGTGGGACGAGGCCTCCGGCGAGGCGGCGACGGCGACCCTGACGCTGATCGGCCGCACCGAGATCCCCGTCGAGACCGAAGGCGGCGCCCTGGTGACCGCGGTCGTGCACGGTCACCGCTCGACGGCGCACGCCAACCCGACGGGCCACGCGCGCGTGCCGGCGTGGGTCTGGCCCGGCGATCGCACCGCGACGGTCATCGCCACCGACGCCGCCGGCAACGCGACCTCCAGCGAAGTCGCGCTCGATCTGCCGCCGCCCGATGGCGTCTTTCTGCTCGCCCCGCAGTCGCTGACGACGGAGGAGCCGGTGCGCGTCTGGGCCTTCGCTCCGGCCGGTGTCACGCCCGAGCTCGCCGCCACCGGCGCCTCGCTGTCGTCGGTCGAGCGCCGGCCCGGCGCCACCGCCGCGATGCTGGAGCCGCACGGCGAGGTCACGCTGACCGCCACCGCCGGCGGCGATCGCGCGACGCAACGGATCGGCTTCACCCACCGCCGCCTCGACGACTACGAGCTCGGCCTGGCGCTCGTCGGCCGCTACTCGGGCAGCTTCGGCGGCGTCGGCCCCACGCTCGAGCTGCGCCGCCGCTTCAACCGCTGGTTCGCGCTCGGCGCCGATCTCGTCGGCCGCTACGACGTCGGCCGCATCGGCCCCGACGAGGCGCGCGGCGGCGGCCTCGGCGGCAGCGCCATCGCCGAAGGCCGCTTTGCCGTCGCCCGCCGCTTGACCCTCTTCGCCGATCTCGGCGTCGGCTTCCACTGGACCCGCTTCCGCCGCGCCAACCCCGCGCAGAAGATCGTCACCACCGACTACGGTGGCTTCGTCGTCTCCCTCGACGCCGGCGTGCTCTTCCGGGTCGGGCCGGGCTGGCTCACCGCCGCGCTCGGCTACAGCTACGCGGGCCTTTCGCCGGGCGCGTCCCAGAACCTCGACGGCGGCATCCTCAGCGTCGGTTATCGTCTTGGGCGATCGCCTCGTCGGCGGCGCCGTCGGGGTGGCGGTGGAACGCGATCTCGGCGTCGCCGTCGCCGAGCACCAGGTACGTAAAGCCGAACCCGCGCGCGCTCTTCTTCGGCCAGGGGCCCGCGTGCGTCGCCGCCTGCGTGGTCACCATCGCCGCCTTGCCGTGGATCGGCGTCAGCTTGCCGTCGCCGGTGCCGTCCGGCCAGCGCTCGAACGCCAGCGACTTGCCTTCCGGCCGCGCCTCGAACACGTCGTCCCAATGCGTGTGCCCGGCCAGGTGCAGGACGCGTTGACCGCGCGCGGCGGCATCGAGCAGCAGCTGCTCGAACGCTTGGCGCCCCTGCCGCATGTGGCCGAAGGCGCCGCCGGTGCTCGGCGTCTGTCCCGACAACACCGCGCGCGACGGCGCGTGGCTGAACAGCACCACACCGCGGCTGCCGTCGCTCGCCGCCGCCGTGAGGATCTCCTTGAGGTGCGCCAGCGTCCCCGAGCCGAGCCCGCGCGTGAGGATGCGCGGCGACAGCGTCGACGGCCCCGAGTCGAAGCCCACGAAGCGATAGCCGCCGAGGTCGATCTCGAATTCGAGAAACGCATGAAAGGTGCGTCCGAAGTTCTCCCAGCCGCTGCCATATTTGGCGCCGACGAAGGAGCGGAAGCCGATGTCGTGGTTGCCGAGCACGATGGCCACCGGCGCATGGATCGTCTCGAGCAGCGCGCGCGCCTTGGGATGCAGCGAGGCGTCGGTCCCCTGGTTGACGACGTCGCCGGTGACGACCACCAGGTCCGGCTGCAGCGCGTTGGTCTCGGCGATCACCTGCTCGAGGTGCGCCTCGACGTCATCGACGTGCTTGCCGATGTGGATGTCCGACAGATGCACCACGCGCACCTGCCCGAGCGTCGCCGGATCGTCCGCGCGCAGCCACACCGCGTTCGGCGCGCGCGTCGCCGCGTCGCAGGCCGGATGCATGTAGAGGTCGTAGCCTCCGGGCGGCGCCTCGGCGACGGCATTGGCGCGCGCCCAGCTCGCCGCGCCGACCGGCTTGCGCGCCGCCGCCGCCAGCGTCAACGGATGGCAGCCTGCGACAGCCTCGCCGGCGAGGCAGCGCTCGGCCTGCGCGTCGGTGACGGTCGGCGCGATCAGGGCCGCGCGCACCGTGGCCGGACCGCCGCGCTCGAGCCACTCGACGGCGAACGGCTGGCCGGCCTGGGCGATCGCCGGCAGCCCGAAGCGGGGGCGCAGGAGGCCTGCGTCATGCTTCGGGTCGGGATCGCCGTCGGCAGGGTAGAACGCGCGGTAGTGCGCGTCGACCTCGGCGAGCACGGCGTCCTGCCGGTGCACGGCCAGCGGCGCCGCACAGCCGGCGACGACGACGAGCCCAAGCACGGGAAGCCAACGCATCCCGCTCAGTATGACCGAGGTTGAGCGAAAGACTACTGGGCGGGCGGCGCCGCGGGCTGCTCGGCGGGCGCCTTCTTCTCGGTCGCCGCGGGCTGCTCGGCGGGCGCCTTCTCGGCTTTGTCAGCCTTGGTCGCCTTCTCGGCGGGCGCCTTCTCGGCAGGCGCCTTCTCGGTCGTCTTCTTCTCGACGGGCGCCTTCTTCTCGACGGGCGCCTTCTCGGTCGCCGCCGGCGCCTTGTCCGCGGGCGCCTTCTCGACCGGCGTCTTCTCGGCCGGCGTCGCCGCCGGCGCCGTCGTCGACGAAGCGGGCGCATTCGGCGTCGTCGCCGGTGCCGGCTGCGTGCCGAGCGCCTTGGCGCGCTCCGCCGCCTCCTTCTGCACCTGATCGTCGGCCGCCTTCTTCGCGTCCTTCTGCTCCTGCTTCTGCTTCTGAGCCGACAGCTTCTGCAACCGCGACGAATCCGACTGGCTCGCGAAATAGGCCAGCGTGATCGACGTGACCATGAACACGACCGCGGTCCCCGCCGTCAGCTTCTCGAGGAACGAGCCGGCGCCGCGGCCGCCGAACACCTGCGACGACGTCGACGATCCGAACGCGATGCCCATGCCGCCGCCCTTGCCGGCCTGCAAGAGCACGACGAGGATCAGGAAGAAGCACACGAAAACATGAACGATCGTAATCAGGGTGACCATGATTCAGCTGTTCCTATACTTCACGATCTTCAGAAAGTCATCCGCTTTCAGCGACGCCCCTCCGACCAACGCGCCATCGATATCCGCTTGTTCCATCAACAAAGCGGCGTTGTCGGGCTTCACGCTCCCGCCGTACTGAATGCGGATCGTCTCGGCGACGTCGCCGAATTGTTCCGCGAGCTTGCCTCTGATGAATTCATGCATTTCTTGAGCTTGCTGCGGGGTGGCCGTGCGCCCCGTGCCGATGGCCCAGACCGGCTCGTAGGCGATCACCAGCCGCTTGCCGTCGTCCGCTGACAGATCGGCCAGACCGCCCGCCAGGTGCCGGGCCACGACATGGAAGGCCTCGCCGGCGTCACGCTCGGCGAGCGTCTCGCCCACGCACAAGATCGGGTCGAGCCCGTTCTTCAGCGCCGCCTTCACCTTCAGGTTCGCCGACGCGTCGAGCTCGCCGAAGTGCTGGCGCCGCTCCGAGTGCGCGATGATCACGTACTTGCAGCCGACGTCCTTGAGCAGCTTGCACGAGACCTCGCCGGTCCAGGCGCCCTGGTCCTCCCAGAAGCAGTCCTGCGCCGCCAGCGCCACCGCCGATCCTTCGAGCCGCTTGGCCACCGGATAGAGCGCCGTGAACACCGGCGCCACCGCCACCTCGATGTCGCGAATCGGCCCGACCGCATTCTTGATCGCGGTCGCCAGCTCCACCGACTCGGCCACCGTCTTGTGCAGCTTCCAGTTGCCGCAGATGAGCTTGGTCCGGCTCATGGCCCCCTCACTGTTCCAATGCGGCGATGCCGGGCAGCGTCTTGCCCTCGATGAACTCGAGCGACGCGCCGCCGCCCGTCGAGATGTGCTTGATCGAGTCGGCCACGCCCATCTCGTTGACCGCCGCCACCGAGTCGCCGCCGCCGACCACCGTCAGCCCCTTGCACGCAGCCACCGCTTTGGCGACCGCCAGCGTGCCCGCCGCGAACGGCTTCTTCTCGAAGACGCCCATCGGCCCGTTCCAGAAGACCGTGCGCGCCCGCGCGATGCGATCGGCGAAGCCCGCCGCCGCCTGCGGCCCGATGTCGAGCGCCATCAGCTCGGCCGGCACCTTGTCGGCGCGCACGCTCTGCCCCTCGGTCGCATCGAGGCTCGCCGCCGCGATCACATCCGACGGCAAGAGCACCTCGACCTTGCGCAGCTCGGCCTTGGCGAGGAACGCGCGCGCCACCGCGAGCTTGTCCTCCTCGACGCGCGATTTGCCGACGTCGCCGCCCTTGGCCTTGAGGAAGGTGTTGGCCATCGCGCCGCCGATAAGGAACGCATCGACGCGCCCGAGCAGGTTCTCGAGCACCGCGATCTTGTCCGAGACCTTGGCGCCACCGACGACGGCGAGATAGGGCCGCTCGACGTCGCCGAGCAGCTTGCCGAGGAATTGGACCTCCTTGATCATCAGGAAGCCCGCGCCCTTCTCCTGCACGTACTTGATCATGCCCGCCGTCGACGCGTGCGCGCGGTGCGCCGTGCCGAAGGCGTCGTTCACGTAGACGTCCGCGTAGGAGGCGAGCTGCCGCGCGAAGCCGTCGTCGTTGGCCTCTTCGCCGGCGAAGAAGCGCAGGTTCTCGAGCAGCGCCACGTCACCGTCGCGCAGATCGGCGACTACCTTGCGCGCGCCGTCGCCGACCGCTTCGTCGGTGAGTAACACTTCCTTGCCGAGGAGCTCCGCCAGGCGCGCCCCCACCGGCTCGAGCGACAGCCCCGGGGTCACGCCCTTGGGCCGTCCGAGATGCGACGCCAGCACCACGCGCGCGCCGCGCTTGACCGCGTGCACGATCGTCGGCAGCGACGCGCGGATGCGCGAATCGTCGGCGACGCCCTTGGCCGGCGTGAGCGGTACGTTGAAGTCGACGCGAATGAAGACCCGCCTGCCTTCGATCGGCAGGTCGGCGATGGACTTGATCATGACGACGAGGCCTCTTCTTTTCTTGGCGGGCCTACAGGCCCTTCTGCGCGACGTACTTGGTCAGCTCGTAGAGGCGGTGGGCGTAGCCGGTCTCGTTGTCGTACCAGGCCACGACCTTGGCCAGCTCGCCGACCACCATCGTCGAGAGCAGGTCGACCGTCGCCGAGTGGTTGTCGCCGTTGAAGTCGATCGACACCAGCGGCTCGTCGGTGACCGCGAGCACGCCCATGTACGACGGGTTCTGCGACGCCTTGCGGAAGGCCTCGATGATCGCGTCCTTGGTGACCGGCTTCTCGCAGCGCACCGTCAGGTCGACGAGCGACACGTTCGGCGTCGGCACGCGCACCGCGAAGCCGTCGAGCTTGCCCTTGAGCGCCGGCAGCACCTCGGACAGCGCCTTGGCCGCGCCCGTCGACGTCGGAATCTGCGACATCGCCGCCGCGCGCGCGCGCCGGAGGTCCTTGTGCGGCACGTCGAGGTTCACCTGGTCGTTCGTGTACGAGTGGACCGTCGTCATCATGCCGTGCGCGATGCCGAAGGTCTCGTGCATCACCTTGGCGATCGGCGCCAGGCAGTTGGTCGTGCACGACGCGTTCGAGATCACGTGGTGCTTCTTCGGGTCGTAGCTCTCGAGGTTGATGCCGACGGCGAGCGTGACGTCCTGCCCCTTGGCCGGCGCCGAGATCAGCACCTTCTTCACGCTGCCGCTGAGGTGCGACTTGGCCTTCTCGGCCTCGGTGAAGCGGCCCGTCGACTCGACCACGATGTCGACCTTGTGATCGCTCCACGCGATCTTGGCCGGATCCTTCTCGGCGAGGACGGTGATGTGCTTGCCGTCGACGATGAGCTTGCCGTCGGAGGCCTGGACCTTGCCCGGATAATGGCCATGCACCGAATCGTGGGCGAGCAGGTGCGCAAGAGTCTTGGCGTCGGTGAGATCGTTGACCGCGACGATCTCGTAATCGGCGGGGTAGCCGTTCTCTTGCCACGCGCGCACGAACGAACGCCCGATGCGACCGAAGCCGTTGATTCCGATGCGAGTTGCCATGTCTTTATATGTCCTCCGTCGTCGGGCAGGACCATAGTGCTGGCCTACGCCGTCGTCAACAGGATGGGAGCGCTTTTATGGAGGGAAAGCGGGCGGGACTTACTTGGAGGTGTCGGGCTTGATGTCGGTCGTGATGAGGCCGATGATCTCGCTCGATAGCGCGACGATCTCGCGCGTGTCGTAGCCGGTCTCGCGCATCTGACGATAGATGCTCTTCGCCAGGATCTTGATCGCCTTTTCACGCTCCCCGCGGGCCTGCGGCTGTAGCGCGTCACGATCTAGCAGTTGAGCCATGGTCACGAATCCTCCCTCGCCGGTCACCCAGTCAGCGCAGTCGTCGGTGCGAGATTGCACGCGACATGCCCAATTTCTGACAGGTTGCCGGTCGAGGGAAATCAACTGTTTGCTGGCTGGTTGAACCATTATTCCGCGAACTTGGCTACGCAGCCAGCCGTCACGACGGGGCTTTGGGTGCGAATTGTATTGCGCACGGCAATTCGCCGGAGCTTGTGATACGGCATACGCCCGTGACGCCGTTGCGCACCCTGGAGGTCTTCGCGCCGCTCGACGAGCCGGAGGGCGACGCCGTGGCGCACGCGGCGCGCGTCGCCGGCTACGACCCGGCGGCGGTGCGCGCGGTGGTGATGCGGCGGTCGCTGGATGCGCGTAAAGGCCATCCGATCGGCTATCGGCTCGAGATTTCGATCTGGCCGGCCGACGCGCAGACGGCCGAAGAAGAGGGCGAGGCATTGCCGCCGCCGGTGCGCGCACGAGCGGGATCGCACGTGATCGTGGTCGGCACCGGGCCGTGCGGGACCTACGCGGCGCTGCGCCTGACCGATGCCGGCGCGCGGGTGACGCTCGTCGACATCGGTAAACCCGTACAGCCGCGACGTCACGATCTGGCGTCGCTCACGCAACGCGGCGAGCTCGATCCGGCGTCGAATTACTGCTTCGGCGAGGGCGGCGCAGGCACGTTCTCCGACGGGAAGCTGTACACACGGACCAAGGACCGGCGGGCGGTGCGCAGCGTGTTACGCGCCCTGGTGGATCACGGAGCCGATCGCGAAATTTTGGTCGATTCGCGTCCTCACGTTGGCTCCAACCGCCTACCGAAGATCCTCGTCGGGCAGCGCGCGGATCTGGAAATGCGGGGCGCCACCTACGTGTGGTCGGATGCAGTCGTCGACCTGGTGATCACCGAAGGACGCGTCGTCGGCGTGCGCACGGCGGCGGGGCGCGAGCTCGTCGGTGATGCGGTGGTGCTCGCGGTCGGTCACTCGGCGCGCGCCATCTACACCATGCTGCACGCGCGGGGCGTGGCGCTCGAGGCCAAGCCGTTCGCCGTCGGCGCGCGCGTGGAGCATCCGCAGCCTTTGATCGACCGCATCCAGTACGGGCGCGCGTTCGGCCATCCGCGGCTGCCGGCCGCCTTCTATCATCTGACGGCGACGGTGCCGACGCCCGACGCCGGCGACCGCGGCGTCTACAGCTTCTGCATGTGCCCGGGCGGTTGGGTGGTCGACTCCTCGACGGAGGAGGGCGCGCTGTGCGTCAACGGCATGAGCCTCAAGCGGCGCGACTCGCCGTTCGCCAATGCCGCCCTCGTGGTCACCGTCGAGCCACGCGACTACCTCGGCCGCTTCGGCGACGGGCCGCTCGCCGGCCTCGAGCTGCAGCGCGACATCGAGCGGCGCGGCTTCGCCGCCGGCGGTGGACGCTTCGTGGCGCCGGTGCAGCGGCTCGCCGACTTCGTGGCGCGTCGGCCGACGTCGGCGCCGCTCGACTCCAGCTATCGCCCGCGCGTGGTCGGCGGCGACGTGCGCGGCGCGCTGCCGCCCTTCGTCGGCGACGCGCTCGAGCGCGCGCTGGCGCGCTTTCAAAGAACCATGCCCGGTTTCGCCACCGCCGATGCGCAATTCGTCGGCGTCGAGACCCGCACCAGCTCGCCGGTGCGCATCGTGCGCGACGAGGCGCTCGCTTCGCCGACGCATCCGGGGCTGTACCCGGCCGGCGAGGGCGCGGGCTACGCCGGCGGCATCGTCTCCGCCGCGGTCGACGGCATGCGCGTCGCCGACGCCATCCTCAGCGCGCTCTGAGCTACGCCGGCTGCTCACCCATCGCTTTGATGGCGTTGGTGAGCGCGGTCGTCTGCTGCGGGTTGAGGTTGCCGAACTTGATGCCGACGGCGTAGTTGCGATCGCCCTCGGCCATCCACTGCACCGTGCCCGTCAGCTCGAGCCCGCGCGCGCCCTCGGTCTCCACGTCGTCCTCGACGACGAACAGGGTCAGCCGAATCAGCTTGCCCTCGGCCACCGGCCGATCGATCTCGACGCACACGCCGCCGGTCGACAGGTTGCGTGTCGTTCCGGTGAGGCGGTGCGCGTCCACTTTGAGCTCGGCGGACAAGCGGACGTTGAAGCGCGGCGCGCGTGGCTGCGGATCGCTCTGGCTCATGGCACCAATTTACTCCGTCGCGTCCTCTTCGTCGTCCGGCTCGTCGCCGCCGTCGAGGAACTTGATGAACAGATCGAGATACCCGCGGTTCGTTTGGTCGAGCCCCGTGAACTTCACGCCGATCTGATAGACACCCTTCATCGGCGTGCACCACACGGTGGTCGCAGGCAGGGTCAAATGCTCGGAGAATTCGGTCTCGGAGAAGACCAGCGCGAGCTTGACCTCGCAGCTGGCGCCGACCGGCACCGAGCCGCGCGCCATCATGCAGAAGCCGCCACGCGAGATGTCGTGCGTGCGGCCGGACACCGACGTGCCGCCGGCGTGGATCTCGGCGTCGAGCTCGATGGCGTAGCGAGGATGCTGGCGCTGGTCCTTCATCGGCTCTGGCTCCCCTTGGTCAGCGCGTTGTCGGTCAGCCCGTCGAGGACCGCGGTCAGCTCGTCGATCTGCAGCGCGCGGTCGATCGCGGCCGGCGCGTCGGGCTGCTGCAGCGCTTCGACCTGCAGCCGCCGTCTCGCATAATACAGCTGCGCGACCCGCGTCAGCAGCTCTTCACGATGGCCCGCGAGCCGCTGCGCCTCGCGGCTGGCGTAGACCTCGTTGCGATCGAACACGAGGCGATCGAGCGACCAGGTCGCTTCGATCGACGCGCTCCAGTCGTCGGTCGTCGAGTACAGCTGCGCATCGACCTCGTGGGTCAGCTCGGTCAGGCCGCGCCCGACGCGCACGCGCAGGGCCGGCAGCATGGCCGCCTTGCCGGCGCGACGCAGCCACGAGCGCACGCGCGCGGGCTCGACCTCGGCGAGGCGGGCGGCGGCGCGCTGGAGATCGTGCACCGTCGGCTCGTGGCGGAAGCGCTCGAGGATCGACAGATCCGCGCGCGCCGTCGACGCGACGAGAAGCAGCGAGGCGACGAGCGCGGCCTTCACGGTCTGTCTCCCAGCGCGTCGCCGGTGAGCGCGTCGAGCGTCGCGTCCGCTTCTTCCTGATCGAGCTCGGCGGCGACGTCGTCGGCGGCTTCGCTCGCGATACGACGCGCGTGCCAGGCAGCGGCGATCTTCTCGACGAGCGCGTCGCGCGCGGCCGAGCGCTCGCGGCGATCGCGCGCCACTGCCGTCGCGTCGGCGATCGGGCGCCGGCCGAAGGGCCACGCGACGATCGCCAGCACCGTCGTGTCGAGCTGATGGCGGCCCGGCAGCGTACTGTGCTCGACGACGGCGCGCAGGTGCAGCTCGGGGACCCACGGCGCGGCGGCGAGCGCGCCCTCGGACGGCGGCCGGCCGGGGCTGTCGAAGCGCAGCGCCCGCTCTATTAATGATGGCGGCGGTCGCTCGTCCGCCCGTGCGGAGGGCGATATTGTTGCAATGGACAGGACAGTCATCAACCAGGTCGCCGCCGATCGATCATCTGTCGTCCGCCAAGATCCTGTCAAGAATCGCCCGCGCATCGACGCACCTCCCACCATGCGAAAGGCTTATCGTCGGGCGCGCGGAGAAGTTGCGTGCGGCGGCGAAAAAAATCTTTCGGTGACTGCTTGACTGTGCGGATGTTCAGTCTTAGGTTGTGAAGATGCTGCCTCGTCCTGCGTCCACGACGTCCACGCGGTGGACGGACAACGCGCAGACCGTCCTTCAGCGGCGCTACCTTCGCCGCGACGAGGAGGGGCGCGTCGTCGAGACGCCTGATGGCCTCCTCGACCGTGTCGCGCGTGCGGTCGCCGCGGCGGAGACGGCGCACGGCGGCGACGCGGCGGCATGGGAGACGAAGTTCTACGACGCGATGGCGCGGCTCCAATTTTTGCCCAATTCGCCGACGCTGATGAACGCGGGCAAGCCGTCGGGGCAGCTGTCGGCGTGCTTCGTGTTGCCCGTCGGCGACGCGATGCCGGACATCTTCGACGCCGTGAAGTGGGCGGCGATGATTCAGCAGACCGGTGGCGGGACCGGCTTTGCGTTCTCGCGCCTGCGGCCCTCGGGCGACGTGGTCAAGTCGACGATGGGCGTGGCGTCGGGGCCGGTCTCGTTCATCGAGGTGTTCAACACGGCGACCGACGCCATCCGGCAGGGCGGCGTGCGGCGCGGCGCCAACATGGGGATCCTGCGCGTCGACCATCCCGACGTGCTCGAATTCGTCACCGCCAAGAGCGATCCGCGGCGGCTGCGCAACTTCAACGTCTCGGTGGCGATCACCGACGAGTTCATGCGCGCGCTCGACGAGGGGCGCGACTATGCGCTGCGCAATCCGCGCGGCGGCGCCGAGGTACGGCGGCTCGATGCGCGGCGCGTCTGGCAGCTGATCGCGCAGCTGGCCTGGAAGAGCGGCGAGCCGGGCGTCATCTTCATCGATCGGATCAACGCGGTGAATCCGACGCCGGCGCTCGGCGAGATGGAATCGACGAACCCTTGCGGCGAGCTGCCGCTCCTGCCGTTCGAGGCGTGCAACCTGGCGTCGATCGACGTCGGCAAGCTGGTGGGCGGCGGCAAGCTCGATTGGCCGCGCCTGGCGCAGCTCGTCGCGCTCGGCGTGCGCTTTCTCGACGACGTCATCGACGTCAATCACTACCCGTTGCCGCAGATCGAGGAGATCACGCGCGGCAACCGCAAGATCGGGCTCGGCGTGATGGGCTTCGCCGATGCGCTCATCCGCATGGGCATCGCCTACGACTCGGAGCCGGCGCTCGCGGTCGCCGACGAGCTCGGCGCGTTCATCGAGAAGCATGCACAGGCGGCGTCGGCGGAGCTCGCGCGCGAGCGTGGGCCGTTCGCCAACTGGCAGGGATCGCGCTGGCAGCTCGCCGGCTCGCCGCCGTTACGCAACGCCACGACGACGACGATCGCGCCGACGGGCACGCTCAGCATTCTCGCCGGCTGCTCGGGTGGGATCGAGCCGCTGTATGCGGTGTCGTTCGTGCGCCAGGTGCTCGACGGCGCGCGGCTGGTCGACGTGCATCCGCTGTTCGTCGAGGCGGCGCGCGCCGGCGGCTGGTACTCCGACGAGCTCATGAAGCGGGTGGCCGATCGCGGCTCGGTGCGCGGCATGGACGAGGTGCCGGCCGACACGCAGCGGCTGTTCGCGACCGCGTACGACGTGGCGCCCGAGTGGCACCTCAAGATGCAGGCGGCCTTTCAGCGCCACGTGCACAACGCGGTGTCGAAGACCATCAATTTCCCGCGCGCGGCGACGGTGGCGGAGGTCGAGGCCGCGTATCGGCAAGCCTATGCGCTCGGCTGCAAGGGCGTGACCGTGTATCGCGACGGCAGCCGCGACGAGCAGGTGCTGTCGTTCGGGGAGACCGCGGCCAAGAAGAGCCGCGAAGCGACGGTGGAGCTGGCGAAGGAGGTGGATGGGGTTCCCTGCCCGGAGTGTGGCGCGGCGATGCCGCCGTCGCATCAGGGGGCCTGTACGGTGTGCCTGGAGTGCGGCTACTCGCGGTGCTTGTAACGGCGGGGCGGAGACGCTAAACAAACGGCTCGGAGGACACGAGCCATGTCGATGAAGCACCCCGAGCGTCACCACGATAGCGCCGCCGGGAAGCGGCGGAAGAAGCAGGCGGCTTTGAAGGTCGCGAAGAAGCAGCGTCGGTTGCAGATCGCTCAGGCGCGCGCGAAGCAGAAGTAAACAGCGTTGCGTTGGTTGAGAGACAAGCGGAAGACAAGGACGGCGCGAGGAGCCCGCAGAGCATACGCGTTGGTATGTGAGCAGGCACCGCAGCGCCGGACGTTGGATTACGCGATGGATCGCAATCAAAGCGATACTGTTTAGCTTCGGTGTCGTCGTCCTCCGCGAGAGCGGCACTCGTGCCGCTGCCGATCGATCCGCTGATTCCCGACATCATCGCGTCACTGCAACGGACGCCGAACGTAGTCTTGGAAGCTCCGCCGGGCGCGGGCAAGACGACCCGCGTTCCGCGGGCGCTGCTCGACGCCGGAGTCGAGGGGGAGATCCTGGTCCTCGAGCCGCGACGGTTGGCGGCGCGCATGGCGGCGCGGCGGGTCGCGGAGGAGCTCGGGGAGCGGGTTGGCGAGCGGGTGGGGTACCGCGTGCGCTTCGACGATGCAGTGTCGTCGCGTACGCGGGTGGTGTTCGTGACCGAAGGCGTGCTGACGCGCCGTTTGCTGTCGGACCCGGAGCTGAGGGGCGTGGGCGCGGTGCTGCTCGACGAGTTCCACGAGCGGCATCTGCAGGGCGACGTGGCGCTGGCGCTGCTGCGCCGCCTGCAGGAGCGACGGAAGGACCTGAAGCTGGCGGTGATGTCGGCCACCCTCGATGCGGGGCCGATCGCTGCCTTCCTCGGCTGTCCGTCGCTGCGTGCCGAGGGGCGGCGGTTCGACGTGACAATCGAATATCGCGCGCCGGCCGCGCAGAACGATCGCGCGGCTGCCGACGCGCTCGCCAGCGACGTCGCGGCGGCGCTGCGCAAGCTCGTGGCCGACGGGCTCGACGGGGACGTGCTGGTGTTCCTGCCGGGCGCGGCCGAGATCCGCAAGGCGCAGGCAGCGTGCGCGAGCGTGGCGGCGCAGGCGGGCATCGACGTCGTCATGCTGCACGGCGACCTCAAGCCCGAAGAGCAGGACCGCGCGGTGGCGCCGGGTCCGCGGCGCAAGGTGATCCTGTCGACGAACGTGGCCGAGACCTCGATCACGATCGAGGGCGTGGTCGCAGTGATCGACAGCGGGCTGGCGCGGGTGGCGTCATTCTCGCCGTGGTCGGGCGTGCCGACGCTGAAGGTGGCCAAGATCTCGCGCGCGTCGGCGACGCAGCGGGCAGGACGCGCCGGCCGCCTGCGGCCGGGACGCGCGCTGCGGCTGTACTCGCAGCACGATCACGACACGCGGGCGCTGCAGGACGCGCCCGAGGTGCGGCGGCTCGATCTCACCGATCCGCTGCTCCTGCTCGCGTCGTCGGGGGTGCGCGTCGACGAGCTGGCGTGGCTCGAGGCGCCGCCCGCGGCGGCGGTCGAGGCGGCCCGCGCGCTGCTGGTGCGGCTCGGCGCCATCGACGGGCGCGACGCGATCACCCCGCTCGGGCGGCGGATGCTGCGCTTTCCGCTGCATCCGCGGCAGGCGCGGCTCGTGGTCGACGCCGAGGCGCGCGGCGTCGGACGGGCGTCGTGCGTGGTGGCGGCGCTCGTCGGCGAGCGTGACCTCGTGTGGCAGCGGCCGCGCCGCGCGGAGCTGAGCGGCGACTCCGATCTGCTCGCCGATCTCGATCGCTTCGCCGAGGCGTCGCGCGGCGGCGGCCTGCAGCCCGATCGCGCGCGCACGCTCGGGCTCGACGTCGGCGCGGCGCTCACCATCGATCGCGTGCGGCGGCAGCTCGAGCCGCTCGTCGAGCGCGGGGGCAAGGCGGACGATCCGGACACGGCGCTCAGGCAGAGCATCCTCGCCGGCTATCCCGATCGCGTCGCGCGGCGGCGGCGCAAGGGCGAGCCGGAGCTGCTGCTATCGGGCGGCGGCACGGCGCAGCTGACCGAAGCGAGCGTGGTGCGCGACGCGGACCTCATGGTCGTCGTCGACGCCGAGCAGCGCAGCGATCGCGCGTCGGGGGCGATCGTCGCGCGCAGTGTCACCGCGATCGAGGCCGATTGGCTGATCGACGTCGCGGCCGATCGCATCCGCGAAGTGCGCGCATACGCGTGGAACGCGCCGGCCGAGCGCGTCGAGGTGATCGAGCGCATGACCTACGACGCGCTCGTGCTCGACGAGCGGCGAGCGTGGCCATCGCAGCTCGGCGACGCCGACGCCGATGCGGTGGCGCGCGCGCTGCACGAGGCGGCGCGCGATCGCGGCACGCACGCGTTCGTCGACGCCGAGGCGCTCGAACGGCTGCGCGGGCGCGTGGCGTTCGTGCGCGCACACCTGCCCGAGGCGGGGCTGCCCGAGCTGACCGAGGCCGAGCTCGACGCCGCGCTCGGCGAGCTCTGCGTCGGGCGCGACAGCTTCGCCGAGCTGCGCGAGGGCGGCTTTTTGTCGGCGCTCGTGTCGCGGATGGGCCCACAGGCAGCCGGCCTGCTGGCCAAAGAAGCGCCCGAGCGCGTGACGCTGCCGGGCGGGCGCGGGGTCCTGGTGCAGTATCCGGCTGGGCAGGCGCCGTTCATCGCCTCGCGACTGCAGGACTTCTTCGGCATGGCGGCGGGCCCGACGCTGGCCCGCGGGCGCGTGCCGCTGACCTTGCACCTCTTGGCTCCGAACCAGCGGGCGGTGCAGGTGACCTCGGATCTCGCGGGATTCTGGGAGCGGCACTATCCGGCGCTGCGTCGCGAGCTCGGACGGCGCTATCCGCGCCACTCGTGGCCCGAGGACCCGCTGCACGCCGCGCCGCCGGCGCCGCGCCCACCCCGACGGTCGTGATACGATCGAGCGTCCATGGGGGATGAAGAGAACCGGGTTCACGCCCGCATCCACGTCTCGACGACCATCACGGTCGCATCTCCCGAGGGCAACGTCGACGCGACGCTGCGCGATCTCTCGAAGGGCGGCGCGCGCTTCGTCACTCCCAAGCCGATCGGACGCGTGGGCGAGACCATCGAGCTGTTCCTACCGTCGCTGTCCGGCGAGGAGATCACGGTGATGGCCGAGATCATCCGCTCGACCGAAGCGACCGATGGTTGCACCGTCGCCGTGCGCTTCGATGCCGTCGATCCGGCGATGCGCCAGCCGCTCAACGATCTGATCGAGGTGCTGCTGACGGCGACCGGCGGCGGGCAGCGCGCCTCCCCGCGCGTCTCGCGGCGCATGGACATCCGCTTCGGCCACCTCGGCGAGCTGCGCGCGATCCTCGAGGACATCTCGCGCGGCGGCCTGGCGATGACGGTCGCCGATGCGCTCGTGCTCTACGAGGAGCTCGAAGTCACCGTGCCCGACACCGCCGGCGATCAGCTGCTCATCCTGCGCGCGCGCGTCGTGCATCAGCGCGCCGTCGAGCACGAAGGGGAAGCGGTCTATCGCGTCGGGCTGGAGTTCGCGAACCTGCGCATCGAGACGCGCAGGTGTCTGAACGACCTCCTGAAAACCGTGCTCGAGTCGCTCGACGGCGTGACAGATCAGGTCGAGTGACGCATATTGGGCGCATGGCCCTGCCACTCGCCAAATCCGACCTGCCGCCCGCCTGGAAGCTCGAGGAGGAGATCGAGCGCCTGAAGAAGGAGCGCAACGCGGTGATCCTGGCGCACTACTACCAGGAGTCGGAGATCCAGGATCTCGCGGACCACGTCGGTGACTCGCTCGGCCTCGCGCGCGCGGCGCACAAGGCCAACGCCGACGTGATCGCGTTCTGCGGCGTGCACTTCATGGCCGAGGTGGCAAAGATCTTGAACCCCGAGACCACCGTCGTGCTCCCCGATCTGGCGGCCGGCTGCTCGCTCGCCGACGGCTGCCCACCTGATCAGTTCCGCCGCTTCATCGACGCGCATCCGGGCCACTTCGTCGTCAGCTACATCAACTGCTCGGCGGCGGTGAAGGCGATGTCGGATGTGATCGTGACCTCGTCGAACGCGGTCAAGATC
>Ga0134125_10003504_pt1 | contig 18123 bp, 19 predicted proteins | sample KB31751_FD_96464 | JGI IMG/M metagenome (GOLD analysis project Ga0134125, IMG submission 96464) | Terrestrial soil microbial communities with excess Nitrogen fertilizer from Kellogg Biological Station, Michigan, USA - KB3-175-1 | ecosystem: Environmental > Terrestrial > Soil > Unclassified ... | reverse complement strand
GCAAGCAAAAGCCTACCCCCGTTGAAATTTTTGCGGCAAAGCGTGAAATCCTGCTCGTATTGGCGAGGCCGGAACGCCCGACAGAGTGGTGCGGCGACAAAAGGTGCAGCTGCAAGGCGCCGCAATCTCGCCACGTTCCGCAAAAGCAAAGGACTTGGCCTCGCGGCTAAGTCCTTGATTCAAGTGGTGGGTTCTGAGAGATTCGAACTCTCGACCTACGGATTAAGAGTCCGAGCAATTTACTATTTTCTTCCGTTGAAATCTGTAGATAGAATCAATATAAATCAATATCTTATGAGACTATTGTTGTGTAAGTAGACAGTTCAATTGTTGATTCATATTCCCCAAAATGGGGCGATTTTGGCTACATGGTGGCTACATGGTGGCTACACGGAAGGGCGGGCAGCATGGCAAGACCAAGACGGGATGCGCAGATCGACCTGAGTGAGGCGCAAGACCTGACCGCTGGACTAATCGCGCGCTTAAACTGCCCAGCCGGCAAGGCCCAAGCTTTCCTGCGCGATGCCAAAGCGTCGGGGCTGCGCGTGCGTGTGACCGCCGCTGGTGCCAAGTCGTTCGTGTTCGAGGCCAAGCTGAACCGGCAAACCATCCGCCGCACCATCGGGGATGTTCGCGCCTGGAGCATTGAGCGGGCCCGCACCGAAGCGAACCGGATGCGCGTGACCTTGGACGGTGGCGACGACCCACGCGAACTGGAGCGCGAGAAACAGGCGGCCGATGCCGAAAAGAGAGCCGCTGCTGTGACTGACGCCGTGACGGTGGGCGAGGTATGGACCGTGTATCTGGCGGAGCGCCGCCCCCACTGGGGCGAGCGTCACTATCAAGACCATCTCAACATGAGCAAGGCCGGCGGCGTGCCGGCCAAGCGAGGGACAAAGGGCAGGGGGGTGACGGTGGCCGGGCCGATTCATCCGCTGCTGGCGCTGCGCCTGGCCGACCTGACGCCCGAGACCATCGAGGCATGGGCCGCCGGGGAAGCCAAGACCCGCCCGACCGCGGGCCGTCTGGCATGGCGCTGCCTCAAGGCGCTTTTAGGCTGGTGCGGCGAACAGGCTGCCTACAACCACTTGGTACCGGTCAACCCAGCCAAGACGAGAAAGACCCGCGAAGCATTCGGCAGGCCCGCCGTCAAATCGGACGTGCTGCTGCGCGAGCAATTGCCAGCGTGGTTCTCCGCAGTGCGCAACGTCGGCAACCCAGTGATTTCCGCGTATCTGCAAACGCTGCTTCTGATTGGGGCGCGCCCCGGCGAGGTGCTGGTGCTGCGCTGGGAAGATGTGGACACCGCATGGCGGGGAATGACCATCCGCGACAAGGTGGAAGGCGAGCGCATCGTGCCCCTGACGCCATTTGTCTCGCAATTGCTGGCGACGCTGCCCCGGCGCAATGAGTGGGTGTTTTCCAGCCCCACGGCTGCCGATGGCGTGCTGACTATCCCGCGCCATCCTCATTTGAGGGCCTGCAAGGTCGCTGGCATCGATGGACTGACCTTGCACGGCCTGCGCCGTTCGTTCAAGAGCCTGACAGAGTGGCTGGAGGTGCCTGTCGGTGTGGTGGCGCAGATTCAAGGCCATAAGCCTAGCGCGACCGCTGAAAAGCATTACACGGTGCGCCCGCTCGACCTGCTACGCCTGCATCACGAAAAGATCGAGGCGTGGATTTTGGAACAGGCCGGGATTGTGTCTGAGACCAAGGCTGCGCCCGGTGCGTTGCGCGTTGTGATCTCGGCTTGACGGCCGCAATCTGGCGAAGGTGTACACAGCATAGACGTTGAATGCGCCTGGCCCAGTTCCGGTCGACCCTCGGTCTCAATTGTCAGGGTGGGAAATCCCACGGGCAAATCAACTTCTAAAATGCATTAATTCAATGCGCTCGAATGAAGTCGAGTAGTTGCACGAAGGCAACGTGAATTGCAGGCGCCTATATGACCGAACGAGAAATCCCGTCCCCGCCAGTCAGGATGCCTGATTGACGGGAGCTGAAGGGCACAAATGGCGGATCACCAGTACACCAAACTCGACTTTGATCGATTCATCCGTTCTGAGTGGTCCCACTTCGAAGGCTACTTGCGGATTGACGACAAAGGCATTTGGCTTCTCGACGAGAGTTCGCCGACGCTACAGGGGTTGTCTCAAGGGGAACGAGACGTCCTGCTTCAACATCCCCGACTGAATGCAAACGATCCCATTTTGTCATTTCCGTTTACGTTGGATGAATTTCTTGAGGTTGCGGGCTCCCCGCTTTTGGCGCTACGGGACTTTTACACAGTCGGCCGCGGTTCAACCTGTGCGCCGGATCGAAAGGGAATAGTACGACTGCAGCGTACACACAGGCCGGCGTGGGAGTTGGCCATGGCGCTCATGTACAAGAGACGTCCAACGCCGGTTTGTCCCGAAGATATGTCCGTGGCGACTGCGAGAGCATCCGCTGGCGATAAATGTGCATGGGTGACACGGGCCCGTGCACTTGCTAGTGAGTTCATCGAACAGCAGGGTGCAATGGACTGTTACCCCTCGCAAGAAGCCATTGCCGATCATATTGCCCGAACGTTACGAGCCGATGGCGTTGTCGGGGCCAGTGGTAAGCCGTTATCTGGTGCGACCATCAAGCGCCATGCGCTGAATGGAATATCGAGCGCCAAAGGCAAACAGCTTTCGGTGCCGACGCAACAGGGCAAATAGGGCAAGAAGCGCCGGGGCAAACGTTGCCCTGCGGAACCTACCATTCATGCGGGCTGCAGCCTGATTGGGTTGCTTTGAGGGCAAGACTTGCCCCGAGATACTGAAGGCTCTTAAAAGGAGCTTGAGTATGCAGACCGCAATGCAACCCAGCACGCAGGGGAAAGAGGCCACAAGAGCGCCGACCTTCCCGCCGCTGGAATCTGAGAACCGCCCGGCGATTACCACAGGAGCCGCCGCTTACTATTTGAGCCGGCGCCCGCAGACCTTGAGGGGCTGGGCCTGCAATGAGGATGGCCCGCTGCGTCCGATCCGAATCAGTGGCCGTCTGGCGTGGCCGACCCAGAAAATCCGCGAGCTACTTGGTGCGCAATGAGTCCAAAAAAAGGCAACGGGCTGACCGCTGGAAACAGTCAACCCGCCAAGACGCTCACGAACGTCGCGATTATCGCGCCTACCGCCGAAGTCGGCAACCCCGACAACGCGCTGTCAGCTCTGATCGGGCAGTTTGCCCGGGCCGGTCATGCGCTCCACGGCGGCGCATGTGGCGACTTCACCGTGATCAAGTGGGGATTGGCGCGGTACTGCCAAGACTTCGCGGCGGTGCAAGTCTTTGCGCGCCAGTTGGGAGCGGTTTGATGGCACGCATCCGCAGCATCAAGCCCGAGTTCTGGGTTTCCGAACAAATCGCCGAGTGCTCGCCGAGTGCTCGACTCACGTTCGTCGGGCTGTGGAATTTCAGTGACGACAAAGGAGTGCACCCCGCCAAGCCGAAAACGCTCAAGGCCGAGCTGTACCCGATGGACGACTTCTCTGCCGTCGACGTGGCCGACTGGATCGCCGAGTTGATCGGTGCCGGTCTGGTCGCCACGTTTGAGAGTGGTGGGGAGAAATATTGGCACGTCACAGGGTGGGAAAAGCATCAAAAGATCGACCGCCCATCGTTCAAACATCCTGCTCCACCCGCTTCAAATTCGGCGAGCACTCGCCGAAAGATCGACGAGCCCTCGACGACATCTCATCGAGCGCCACCCCCCGGAGTCGATGGGAATGGAGAGGAGAGGAGAGGTGTGCAGAGTGCATCCTCGCCAAAAGCTCGGCACCCCACGGCGACGGAGTCGTCACAAGGATCCCGATTGCCGAATGACTGGACTCTGCCAAATGAGTACCGGGACTACTGCACGCAGGAACGGCCTGACCTGAGCCCGGACACCGTTGCCGAGAGATTCCGTGATCACTGGATTGCCAAGGCCGGACGGGATGGCGTCAAGCTCGACTGGCTGGCGACCTGGCGCAACTGGGTGCGCAGCGAGCGCTCGGTCGGTTCGAACAGTTCCCACCACTCCGATGACGTTTTCGCGGGGGCACGATGAACAGCCTGCCTTACCCCCGCGGCGCCGCCCGCTCGATCGCCGAAGCCCGATCCGGTGGCTTGCGCCCGGCCGAGGCAGTGCTGATCGTGTTGGCAGGCCGCTTTGACTGGCCCAACCCGATGGTCTACGCCACTCCGGGCGAGCGCTACCGCTGGGACTGGCTCAAGGGCCTCTCAGCCGTGGTGCTGATCGACGCCAGCACGCGCCTGGGCGGCACCCTGAGCGACATCGAGGAAGCCGAACCGGCGCAGATCGACGTGATCGACGCGGAGCGCGGCCTCGGGTGGCTGGTGCTGTTCACGCGACCGCACCTGCGCACCGTTCGCTGGCCGCGCGCCCAAGTCGCCGATTGGCTCGGTGACGGGCAATGGCACCACGCACTCAACGAGATGAAGGAGCAATACCGCCGGCGGACCGCGGCGCTGCGCCGCATGGCTCCTGTTGCCGAGGTGGATGCCATATGGAATTGATCCCCGACACGGTAAATCTGGACAGCTACATGGGCGAGCCGGACTTCCGCGCCTCGGTTCGCAGCGCTGCGGACTTCGCGGACCAAGTCAAGGCCGATCTCGATCCGCATGCGCCCCGCGACACCGCACCGGGCCTGTTGATGAACAAGGCGCGCGGCCTGATCCACTTTCGCCCGGGCGAGGTCACCGCCTGGTCCGGCTACAACGGACACCGCAAGTCAATGTTCACCAGCCAGGTGGCGATCGACATGGCCATGCAGCGCCAGCGCGTGCTGATCGTGAGCCTGGAGATGCCGCCCTGGCGCACCATGTCCCGCATGACGCGCCAAGCCTGCGGGCTGGCCCACCCGGCGCCGGCACTGATCGACCGATTCCACCAGTGGACCGATGGCCGGCTCTGGCTGTTCGACCACGTCGGCCGTATCGCCCCCGATCGGGCGCTGGCGTTGTGCCGGTACTTTGCCGACACCCACCAGGGCACACACGTCTTCATCGATTCTTGGATGATGGTTTGCTCGAGCGAGGAAAACCTGGACGAGCAAAAGCAGTTCAGCACGGACTTGTGCCGGTTGGCGCAGGAGACCGGGTTGCATGTGCACGTCATCGCGCACTGTCGCAAGCCCAGCGCCGCCACTGGCGAAGACCGGCCGCCGACCCGTTATGACATCCGCGGCTCTGGGGCCATCAGCGACCAGGCGGCCAACGTGGTGACGGTTTGGGCAAACAAGGCAAAGTTCGCCAAGCTCGAGGCCAATCCGAACGACATGGACGCGCTGGCCCAGCCCTGCGGTCTCATGCGGTGCGACAAGCAGCGTAACGGACGTTGGGAGGGCTCGATGAAGGTCTGGCACGACGACGCCAGCTTGCGCTTTTGCGAGGATCGCACCACGCCGGTTGAGCCGTACCACTTTATGACGGAGTCGGAGGCATGAGCGCCACCACTGCCGCGTTGATCGAGGCTGCCGTGCGGGCCTTCGACTTCGACGGCGACGGGGAGGTCGCGTTCGAGCAAATCCGGCAGGGCTGCCTGAACACGCCAGTGCACCTGCAAGCCGATCTGCTGGCGCAATTCAACGGATATGCCAAATGAGGTCACGCAATCCGTTCGGCGGCGTCCGCCCGCGCGGTGCTCGTGAAGCGGCCGCGACGCTGCAATGATCTCTCAGCGACATTTTGAAAGGCAATAAATGAAAACGTCAGTCAATGCCGAATTGACCAAGGCCATCAACCGGCAAGCTCACATGATGGCCGCGCACTCCTTCGATGCGATCCGCGTGACACTGGAGAATAAGGCCTGCGCCTTGCTGCAAGAGGGCAGAAGCCTGGAAGAAGCGCTGCGGGCAATCCTTGCGGCTGACCTGCACCATGTCGGGGTCGAGTTTTGAACCTGGCGTCTTCGTGACAGTACGCCGCAGCGTGGGGACGCGGCGGTCATCGCCATAAATAATTCTGAACGAGGGTCTGGTTTGACCTACACACAGTTTGCCTGCGTGAACACGAAAACGAGGCTCGCGACGAGTTTCTACAGTCCGTTGCGCGCGCGCGCGAGGGCGGAAATATTCTCCGGGCCAAAATGAGTCCCGGGTCAGGCGAGGGAATCCCGGGATAGGCTGCGAGTGGGCGAAGCACCATCTGGCCAAGACTGCGTAACCGCTCTACTTGTACGAGTAAGAGAATCGGGGAGCGCCTTATCATGAGCGCCGGTCTGTCGCGTTTTCAAATAATTTGGGCGTGGATATGCAACTTGATAACAACGTCATTTGTCGGTTTCGGTTCACATGTACCGAGCATTGGGGCGACCTGATGCCATTTGCTGACGACCCCACAAAGCGCTTTTGCGCGGTTTGCAAAACCCCCGTGCACCTGACGAGCAGCTATGAGGAATTGGCGATCAACATTGCCGCCAAACGCTGCGTGGCCATTTTCTTGGCGAATCCTGATGGTCCCACGTCGGAGTTCATGGGTGATATTTGTTGACGGGTCTTGAATCGTTTTCCCTTCCATAATTGGGGCCATCAGAGCTTCGGATTCAACCCCACCAGCGTGGACATGCTCCAGAGGCGTGCCCTATGGCAATGCGCATCGAGAGGCCGCGAAATGACAGATACAAAGCCGACAGCATTTTTGTTGAGCGACGAACCGAATGCCAGCCCGGTTCAGGTCTACCAGTGTCTGAAGCGCTGGGATGAGCTGCAGACTTCTGGCCATGACGACGTGCGTCATTGCGACAGTTGCAAGCAGTCGGTGTATCGGGTGATCGATGTCCAGGGCTTTCAGCGGGCCGTGGCGCACGGGCGCTGCGTCATGATTGAAGGGCGTGACGTTGTTCGCGGAGCGCAGGCGATAGCGTTGGGTGAACCAGGTCCGGTGTACTACAGAGTGACCGCTGCCGAGCCAACGTGAGATGTGTGATTCCGGCGTCTTGCAGCTTGAGTCCCCATGACACTCGGCCCGGGCACCTTGGAACTGGACTTTGGTGATGGCTCCTACGGGCTGTCGGCACGCCGCCTGTGGGAGCACACCCAGCTGGGGCAGATCAACGTGTTCAGCCAGGCCATCAGCGCACGACAGGAGTTGAATGACGCGGCGACCTTCGTCGACGTGGTCTGGTTTGAGGGCGGCACTTTCTCGTTGGCCGATATGTCGCTTGCCGATCTGAGAGCGGGCAGACGGCCCCATGACGGCATCTCGATCCATCCTCCCATTCCGTCCGGACTCTTGGACAGCCCGGACGCCGTGGATTTTGTGCGCAGCGTGGCCGAGCATCTTTCACTGTGCTCGATCCGGCAGGCGACGCGCCATCAGCAGCATCCATTTTTGCCGTCACCGCATCAGGATGCGGCGTTCGGCGTTCCGCTTGTCTTCAGCACGTTGCAGCGGCGGCTGCTGGGCATGGGGAAGTCAAAGGCCGGGGCCGGGCAGTGGCGCAAGACGATCGAGAATCTCCAGAAGAAGGGGCTGCGGGCTGAAGAGCTTGATTGCTCCCGGTTGATGCCAAAGTTGCTGGCCCGGCAAGACGATGGCGAGACAATTTCTGCCGTCAAACTGGCCGACCTGTGCTGTTTCAAGGAATTGCAGCTCTCCGTGATACCGGTGGTCAGCGACGCACAACGGCAATTGCATTTCTCCGCGGCGCCCGAACGGGCCCTGAAACGGACCAGGAAACTGCCCAAAGCGCAGGCCGGGCAAACACGGGCCGTGGCAGGATTCGACCCCATCCTGGGCTACCGCATCGAGCAGGTCGAACACCAGGCACTCTGGGGCATCGACAGCCACTGGCAAGCCGTTATGCACGACGGCGAGGTGGTGCGTGACCGCCAGGGGCAATGTCTCTTTCCCACGAGAGACGATGCGGCAGCGCTGGCAGCCCTTCATGCCAAACAGAACTTTCCCAAGCGGGTGGCCCAGGGGCAATTTAACGACTATGCATGGACCGGGGGCGAGTCATATCGGGAGTGGCTGATTACCTTGCCGCACTACCCTGTGAGCTATTTGTCAGGTCATTTCGAAGTTCGCAATGTGCTGGCGCATGTACGCTGTGATCTGCGCGAGGGGGCTGATGGCGAGCGCGTACTGATGTTGCAGGAAGTTCAAAGCGACTGGGCCCAAGAAGCGCGCCGGACCATGGATTCCGGCGACGAGGCATTTCCACCGTTTATGAAGGAGTGGCCGGCGCTGGCGCTGAAGCTCATGCTGCTGCATGCCGTGCATCAGGGGCTGGATGCGGTGGCATGGACGCGCGGGGCGCATCAGGCCATTCGGTACAACGGATTGGGCGCAGCCGGGTTGGCGGAGTTGTATGACCGCACGCTGCCACGCGAGGTCAACCGGCTGCTGAAGCCTTTTGCGGGGGTGTGCGAGATGCTCGGCGTGTTCGTGCCTACCAATTTCCGCATCAAGCAGGCTGAAAGCGGGTACGAGGTGTTTACTGCCAAAAATGAACTGCTGGGGACTGCGGCGACGCTGGAGGATGCACGATCGTTTGTGCCCGATGGCGGGCATGAGCTGCTGTATGACGTGCATGGGGTCAGGTTGTCGGCCGAAGTGCGGCGGGCAATTCTGACAGGCGGGTTCCCGGCCTGGGGTTGACAGCCATGATAGCGGCCATGCCTGGAAAAAAGGTGATGTTATATTTGCCGTACCCAAGTGGGGAATCAATGGTTTAGGCGAGATCGGGCTCTATCGGAAGTTGGCGAGAATCAGACGTGAGCAAATGGGCCAACGAATCGGCCCGACAAAATCCAAGTCCGAGTGCTTTCACGATGGTCTGGCCTCCCTTCCTGTCTAGGGTGCCGTCAGTCGTCACGAAATAGTCGCACTTCATGTGCAGTGCAGTCGCTATGTGAAGCGAATCCATCGTCGAGAACCGTGCTCCGTGTGCCCATTCCAAGTCGCGGGCCTTCTTGACGATTGCGGGCAAAGGCTGAACAGGCATGATGCCAGAGCGACCAGAACTGAGCATGCCTTCAATCAGCCGCTTAACATCATCCGTCATCACACGCTTGTGATTGCCGGGATCTGATTCGTCTTTGACGCAAATGCACTCGGCGACTGTGAGCGTTGACGTGTACACGGTCACCTGTTCTTGCCGTGCCGCTTCAAGGAACTTGCGACAGTAGAAAACGTGCGGTTCCCGATCTGTCTTGGGGCTAATCTTCAACGTGTGCTGCAACATGTCCAAGAAGCAGCATGTGTCGAAATACAGAGTCGGCTTATTGCCTTTCGCGTCGGCCATTCGCCACGTACTCCTCTGAAGAAAGTTCCCCCGTAATCCCGGGCGCAGCACCAAAGAATCTTTCAAAGTCAGCGGCGGAGAACTCAGGCGCGAACTCGAAACCGGTCGCGCGGGTCACCTCGGTTTTTTGAGTGATCCAGTTAAAAGAGACAAGACCTTCAACGATCACAATCGCCGTTCTCCTTGAAAAGATATTCGCTACTTTGTCGTAGTCTTCATCTGAATACGTGCACTTCACAAGCTCAGACGAGTTGATCTCGCGGACGTACAAAAATGGCTTGTCCGACCCTTTGTTCCACTGGTAGGTGTGTCCCATAACGGCGCCCACGTACTTGGATTCGGCTTCTACGGATCGGCCAACGGCTTCTAGTCTTAACTTGTCAACAAATTTGAATGGCTTGGCCTTCGCAGTTTCCAGGTCATAGAGTCCGATCCCGATTTGTTCGCCAGGATCGAGAGCGTCGGATAGCCTTGCATATCTGCCGATAGTTGCGGGACTAATCAGTGAGGGCAGTCGCCGCACATGGCCGTCCAATTTCGTCAAGGCAGCCAGCGCTTCATTCCAGTGTTCTGCTTGGTCCACTAGAACGACGGCCTGCAGTTCATTCCTGCTGATGAATGAACCGTCCTTGAAGTTGTCGGCCAACCACAGGTTCTTCGTGTCCTCAAGCCCCAAGTCGGACGCGAGCGAACGCAAGAACGTTTCAATGTTCTCGGCTTGCTTGCTCAACTTCGACAGCGGGATGCCTTTGCGGCCCGGGTTGAGCTTAAATCTGACGCGAAGCGTAGCCATGGGAGAATCTTACCCCTTAGGTTTCCGTTTGGAAGTAGGCAGTTTCCCGCTTCTGACAGGGGTGATTGCCCGAAACGCCCTCTCGAAGGCATCTCCCTTTAAGTCTGCGTCTTGCTCCTTCGCTGTGGATAGGAAGCGTGTCGACTGGGCCGCATCGTCCGGTGGCCTAGGTTTTTCTGGTTTTGACATTGCGCCTCCTTCGGTGGGCGTTTTCCTCAAGCAGTTGCTGCGTACGTCAGGCGCTTGCCACGCACCCCCAGCAGCAAAGATTCAGCGCGGGCTGCGTCATCCACACCGAGCGCTGCACGATTGTTGTACCGAAAGTCGAATTCAGCAAGGTAGCGGTTCAGATGGTTGTGTCCGCAATGCTGGTAAACGCCTTTCATGCCACGTTTGAAGATCGAGAAAAAGCCCTCGATGGTGTTGGTATGAATGGTTCCATCAATCTTGTTCACGTATTCGCCTTGGCCATGATGAGTGAAACCATGACCACCATCAAACATCTTGGAGACAGGTTTGTACTGCGCCGCTTCGTCGGTCATCACCCGCGCTTCGCGCGCGATGTTGGCTTGCAGAATCGGCAGGATGGTTGAAGCCTTCATGTCGTCGATCACCATGGAGCGGGATTGGCCGGTGGTACGGTCCACCAGAGACAGGACCTTGTTCTTGTGGTGGTAACCGCGCCCCTTCTTGACGCCCTTGGGTTTGATGTTCCTGTCGTTGCCGATAAAGGTCTCATCCACTTCGACGGTACCGCCGTCAGAACCGAAGATTTCAAAGCCGTTGTCGCGCATGGCCTCACGAATTCGATGCGACATGAACCACGCCGACTTCAGTGTGATGCCCAGAGTGCGGTGCAGTTGGTTGGAACTAATGCCCTTCTTGCTGGCAGCAATCAGGAAGATCGCTTGCAACCACAGGCGCAAGGGAATGTGGCTCGCCTCGAAAATGGTGCCGACTTTGACTGTGAACGGCTTGCGGCAGTCATAGCACTTGTACACGCCGATGCGGGTAGAGGTGCCGCTAAGCTTGCCGTTGCGCTCGGTGCCACCACAGTGCGGGCATATCGGGCCACGCGCCCACAGCTTGCCTTCCACGAACTCGTACGCGGCTTCTTCATTGTGGAAGAACGGTTGGGAAAGAATCGAATTGCTCATGACGTATCCTGATTGGGTACGTCAAGTACTATATCGCCGGAAAAAAGCCCCGGGCGGTACGCACCGGTGATCGCCCTGAATGATTCTGAACAAGCGTCTGAGTGGACTGCCACGGCGCGCGCGCGTGAACACGGACACGAGGCTCGGAAATGAATTTCTTCAGTCCATTGCGCGCGCGCGAGGGGGAATATATCCCCCGGGGCCAAAAAGCACCTCCGGTAAGACCAGGCCAGGGGGTGCATCTGCGGGGCCGATTGCCGTAGCCGCTTGGTTCGTCTCACGGTCGACTCGGAGGGGGCCTGGACTCGCCAGTAACTCCTCGATGCCGTCACCTGAAATCCCGGCTCCCCACCGTCAGTCGCCCCAGCAGCGGCGTCGCATCCACCAGATGCTGTGCCACCAGGTGCCGCACATGGCCTTCCCTCTGCCACAGCCCGTAAACCGCGAGCAGCCTGGAATGCAGCAGCACCGCGCGCTGCTTCTCGCGCAGACTCTTCCAGACGATCACGTTCACGGTCCCGGTCTCGTCCTCCAGCGTCACGAACACCACGCCCTTGGCCGTCTCGGGCTGCTGGCGCATCGTCACCAGTCCGCAGGCTCGCACGAAGCTGCCGTTGGGCAGTTCATGCAACGTGGCAGCTGTGTCGAGCCGGTGGCGGTTCAGCCGGTCCCGCAACAGCGCCAGCGGATGCCGGCGCAGGCTCAGACCCAGCGCCGCGTAGTCGAACACAATCTCTTCTCCCTCGGCCGCCGCCTCCAGCTCCAGTAACTCCTCATGGACCGGCGCTTCTTTTAGCAGCGGCGGCGCCGCATGCAGGGCCGAGGCATCCCAGACCTGCTGGCGCCGATGCCCGGACAGGCTCTTCAAGGTATCGGCACTCGCCAGGGCCTTCAGGTCGCCCGCATCCAGCGCCGCGCGCAGCGCCAGATCCTCGGTGCTGGTGAACGGTGCCTGCCCCCGCGCCGCCACGATGCGCTGCGCCGCTGCCTCCTTCAGGTTAGAGACCAGCCGCAGCCCCAGCCGCACGGCGGGTTGCGCGCCGTCCAGGTTGCTCGCCTGCTCCAGCGTGCAGTCCCAGTCGCTGTCCATCACATCGGCCGGGCGCACCTCCACCCCATGTCGCTGCGCGTCCTGCACCAGCTGCGACGGCCCGTAGAACCCCATCGGCAATGAATTGAGCAGCCCGGCCAGGAAACACGCCGGCTCAAGGCACTTGATCCAGGCACTGGCATACACCAGCAGCGCAAAGCTGGCCGCATGGCTCTCCGGAAACCCGTATTCCCCGAACCCCTCGATCTGTTTGAAGATGGACTCGGCGAACGCCTGCGTGTAGCCGCGACTGGTCATGCCATCCACGACCCGGTGGTAGAACTTGTCGATGCCCCCCTTGCGCCGCCACGCGGCCATGGCCCGGCGTAGCGAGTCCGCCTCACCCGGTGTGAAGCCAGCCGCCAGGATCGCAATCTGCATCACCTGTTCTTGAAAAATCGGCACTCCCAGCGTGCGCTCCAGCGCCGGCCGCAGCGCATCCCCCGCATAGTCCACCGCTTCCAGCCCCTGGCGCCGGCGCAGATACGGGTGCACTATGCCGCCCTGGATCGGACCCGGGCGCACGATGGCGACCTCCACCACCAGGTCGTAGAAGCAGCGCGGCTGCAGGCGCGGCAGCATGCTCTGCTGGGCCCGGCTCTCGATCTGGAACACGCCCACCGTGTCTGCCCGGCAGATCATGTCGTAGGTGGCGGGATCCTCGGGTGGGATGTCCTGCATCTGGAACACCTGGCCGCGCCACAGGCCGATCAGGTCCAGCGAGCGCCGGATGGCGCTCAACATGCCCAGCGCCAGTACATCGATCTTGAGCAGGCCCAGCGCATCGATGTCGTCCTTGTCCCACTCGATGGTGGTGCGCCCCGGCATCGCGGCTTTGATCACCGGCACGGTGGAGGTGAGCCGGTCGCCGGTCAGCACGAAGCCGCCGCTGTGTTGGGACAACTGACGCGGAAACCCGATCAGCTGCCCCGTGAGCTGCAGCAGCAGCTGCACCGGGCGCGACGCGGGGTCCAGTCCGATCTCCAGCAGCCGCTCGGTCATGACCTGGCGGCCGTCCCACCACTGGTGGCTCTTGGCCAGCGCGTGGATCAGGCCCTTGTCCATCCCGAGTGCCTTGCCCACATCGCGGATCGCGCTGCGCGGACGGTACGTCACCACGGCGGCGGTCAGTGCCGCACGTTCACGCCCGTATTTGCTGTAGAGATACTGGATCACCTCCTCGCGGCGCTGGTGCTCGAAGTCCACGTCGATGTCGGGCGGCTCGTTACGTTCTCTAGAGATGAAGCGCTCGAAAAGCACGCTCATGCGCGCCGGATCGACCTCGGTGATCCCGAGGCAGTAGCAGACCGCGGAGTTGGCGGCCGAGCCGCGGCCCTGGCACAGGATCTGGCGGCTGCGCGCAAAGCGCACGATGTCATAGACGGTGAGGAAATACTTCTCGTAGCCCAGCTCGGCGATCAGGGCCAGCTCGTGCTCCACCTGCTGCTGCACCGAGGCCGGGATGCCCTGCGGGTAGCGCACGCCGGCGCCCTCGTAGGTGCAGCGGCGCAGGTAGCTCGCGGGGCTGTCGCCGACGGGGACCACCTCCTGCGGGTATTCGTATTTGAGTTCGTCCAGACTGAAAGTGCACAGCTCGGCGATGCGCACTGACTCGGCCAGCCATTCGGCCGGGTAGATTGAAGCGAGCCGCACGCGGGGCCGCAAATGCGCCTCGGCATTGGGTTGCAGCTCGAAGCCGCACTCGGCCACGGGCCGCCCCAACCGGACCGCTGTGATCACATCCTGCAGCGGCTTGCGCGAGCGCACATGCATGTGTACGTTGCCAGCGGCGACCAGCGGCACGCCGGTCATGCGCCCGACCTCGGCGAGCTTGTGGCACCACAGATCGTCATCGAGCCGGTGCAGCAGCTCGGCCACGAGCCAGCCGCGCTGCGGGAAGCGGGCACGCAGCCAGAGCGCCGCACCATGGATGGCTTCCATCGAAGCGCCGTGCATCAAAGGGTCCTCCACGTCGCGCCGCGGCACCAGCAGGGCCAGCACATCGGGCAGATCGAGACCGGGGTCCTGCCAGTCATCCACGCTCAGCCGGTAGTCGCCCTTGGCACTGTCCGCGCGTGCGCGGGTGATCAGCTCGCACAACTGGCCGTAGCCTGCGCGGCTGCGCGCGAGCAGCACCAGGGTGAAATAGGCCGCCGTGGCGCGCGGCGTCTGCACCTTCAGCTCGGTGCCCGGCAGCAGCTTGAGGCCCTGCCTCGATGCCTCCATGTGGGCGCGCACCACCCCCGCCATGGAGCACTCGTCGGTGATCGCCAGGGCCGCATAGCCCAGCGCCTGCGCGCGCGCCACCAGTTCCTCGGGATGCGAGGCGCCCCGCTGGAAGCTGAAGTTGGAGAGGCAATGCAGCTCGGCGTAGGCCGGCAGTGGGGACGGGGCGGAATCCATGACGCGCCTCAGCCGTAGACACCGTGCAGATACCAGGCCAGGTCGCCGGCTGCTCTCTGGCGATAGATCCACAACAGGCCCGCCAGCGTGCTCTCGGCAATGAAGTAGTCGCGCAGATTCAGGTCTTCATCACCGTCGCCAGCACCCTCTGCCTGGCCCCACCAGCCCGCCTCCAGCCGTTCCGGGCCGGCCAGCAGCACCAGCGGCCCCTGATAGAGGGGACGGTCCCGCACCACGGCGAGGCGAATCGGTTTGCGTAATATCCAGGGCGGGTGCGAGGCCACCATGCCGGGCAGTTGCGCCGGCTTGCGCGACCTGGCCGGTTTGCCGCCCGATGCTGGCGATGCCGGTGTCCAGCTCTGCATGCGCTGCGGCCGGTGATCCGCCAGCGCCTCGGCGCGGAGCACGCGCTCGGGTCCGAGCCGGGCCGACAGGCGTTCAATCAACTGCTGCAGCGACTCGCCCGTGACTTGGTCCTCGACCAGCAGGCTGCTGGACAGCGTGGCCAGCGGCTCGACCCCGCTGGCCTCCAGCCGGATGGCCACCACCGGCGCCGCGAGCACGGTGCGCGCCAGGTGTTCGCCCAAGAGCCGCGCCAGATGCTGCGTGTCGCGCGTGGCCTCGGCTGTGCGGATCTCGATCGATCCCTGTGAGGCTTCGCCGCGGCGGTGCAGGTCATGCTCCCAGTGCAGCACCAGGGCCGTGACACCACACTGACGAGCCTGTAGCCAATTCTTGAGCTGCAGCAACAGCCTGTTGGCGCCGAACATCATTCCTTCGGCCACTTCGATGCGCCCCAGGAACTCCAGCCGCACGCTGAACTGTTCGGGCAACTCGATCCACGGATAAGTCTCGGGCTTGAGGCCATAAGCCCGGTCCAGCGCTTCGAGCAGGCCGGCGCCGAAGCGCCGTGACAGGCCGCCGCGCGGCAGCCGGCGCACCTGGCCCAGCCTCTGGCAGCCGAGGCGCTCCAGCGTGGGGGCATGCACCGCCACCGCGGCCAGGGTATCGAGGGGCAAGGCATCGAGCGTGGGGGCGAGAGAGCGGGCGCCGCAGGTGGCGGTGCGCAGCTCTGGCCCCGCGTTCGGTCCGATCGCATGCAGCAGGGCCAGCGCCGCCAGCGCGGTCGGCGCCACCGACAGAGCCGTCACGCCCTGCTCGGCGCATTCGCCCCGGATGCGGTTCAGCAGCGCGCGCGACCCTGCAAACAGGCGCACGCTGGCCTGCACCTCCAGCAGCACCACCTGTTCCAGCTCGCAGACCCGGGGACTGAATTGCAGGGCCCACCAGCCGAGGGCCTGCAATGCACAGGGGGTCGGCGCAGCTTCAAGTGTGGGCAGGCTGGCGGCCGGACTCAAGGGAGCGGGATCGCCCGACGGGGCGAGTGCTATCCACAGCATGATCTGTTACCACCATGGGCCCGGTGCGCGGGCCTGGAACCGACAGCCCCGATGTAGCCGACGCATCCGACAGGGCCGCCTGGCTAGTGCGCAGGGCCACCACGGCGGGCAGCGCCGCGTGCAACTGCAAGGGCGTCTCCAGTGCCGGGCCGCGCCGCTTGAGGATGGCCACCTCCAGTCCATGGTGCACTCCGTCCGGGCGCGCCGCGCGCAGGCTGATGCGCAAGGGCGCGGGCGAGGACTCGTGCTGTGCCGCGAGAGGCCGCAGCGCAAACACCAGCGGCTGGCTCGTGGCCGAGGCGCTGGACTGGCTCGCCATTTGCAGGCGGCGCAGCTGCTCGGGGCGCGCCTGCGGCAGCCAGACCAGCAGTGCCCCGAGGTCGCGGCAGCGCAGCACCTGCTCGGCCGACCACAGGCGCTCGGCCGGCGTGCGCGCCTCGACCAGCAGCAGCCGTGCGGCCGCAATGCCCATCATGCTGAGCGCGGGCAGGTTCGGCAGATGCGGGCTGCCGATCAGCACCAGCGGACCGCTCGTCACGACGCGGCGCAGCGCCGGCAGCAACAGCCGCCACTCGTGCAGCCCGGGCTGGGCCTGCAGAATCTCGGTGAGGCTGCCTTGCGGCCAGCCGGCTCCGGGCAACTCCTGGTCGAGCACCGGGTGGCCGCTGCTGCAGGTGCGCAGCTCGGTCGCGGCGAGTTCACTGGCACGCCAGACACCTGACAGGAAAGACTCGGACGCTGCAGCCATGGCACTTCATTCCTGCGGCGGGCCTAACGCCAGGCGGCGCGCGCGCGGTCACGCACCTGGACGCTGACCGGGCCGGCGCTCGCCGGCCGTGGCCCTTCGCTCGTAGCCAGCGGCCAGACGCAAGTTTCAAACTGCGCGGCCACCGCGTCCGGAATGAAGCGCGAGCGCGAGGCATAGAGATGCCGGTCACCCATCGCCGACTGCTGGGTCACGTAGAACTTGTGCGGCACCAGCAACTGCAGATGCTCCCTGGCGCGGGTCATCGCGACATACAGCAGCCGGCGCTCCTCCTCGATCTCGGGCTCGCTGCCGGTGGCCAGGTCCGAGGGCATGCAGCCGTCCACCACGTTGAGCACATGCACCGAGGTCCACTCCTGCCCCTTGGCTGAGTGGATGGTGGACAGGATCAGGTAGTCCTCGTCCAGATGCGGCGGCCCCGACTGGTCGCTGGTGGCCTCGGGTGGATCGAGTGTGAGTTCGGTCAGGAAGCGCTCGCGGGACGAATAACCCGAGGCCATACGCTCCAGCTGTTCGAGGTCGCCCTTGCGTGTCGGGGCGTCGTCATGGATGCGCTCCAGCTGCGGCAGATACCAGCGCCGGGCCAGGTCCATGTCGGCCGGCCAGTCGAGTTGCGGATGGCGCAGGGCGCGATACAGCTGCACGAACGCCTGCCACTCACCGGCGGCATGGCCTGGAGGCTGGAAGGCTTCGAGCGCGGCCAGCGGCTCAGGCGCTTGCGACATGACTTCAAGCAATCGCGTCGCGGTGGCCGGCCCGATCCCTGCGATCAGCTGCACCACCCGAAAACCTGCCATGCGCCCGCGCGGGTTCTGCGCAAAGCGCAGGATCGCCAGCAGGTCCTTCACATGCGCGGCCTCCAGAAACTTGAGGCCGCCAAACTTCACGAACGGGATGTTGCGGCGGATCAGTTCGAGTTCCAGCGCGGCGCTGTGCGAGGAGGTGCGAAACAGCACGGCCTGCGATTTGAGGCTGATGCCGGCCTCGCGGTGCTCCAGGATGCGGCTGGCGACCCAGCGCGCCTGCTCGGCCTCGTCGGGCACCATCACAAGTTGCGGCCGGGTGGTCGATGCCTTGTCGGTCCACAGGGTCTTGGTATGGCGCTCGCTGGCCCGGGCGATCACGGCGTTCGACACATCGAGGATGGGCTGGGTCGAGCGGTAGTTGCGCTCCAGCGTCACGAGCCGGGCCTTCTGCGTGAACTGATCCGGGAAGTCCAGGATATTGCGCACCGTTG
>Ga0134125_10003503_pt1 | contig 18124 bp, 10 predicted proteins | sample KB31751_FD_96464 | JGI IMG/M metagenome (GOLD analysis project Ga0134125, IMG submission 96464) | Terrestrial soil microbial communities with excess Nitrogen fertilizer from Kellogg Biological Station, Michigan, USA - KB3-175-1 | ecosystem: Environmental > Terrestrial > Soil > Unclassified ... | reverse complement strand
CCAACGTTCCAGGGGACCGCCGCCGCCCCGGCGGCGCGGTCGCGGCGGCTGCTGCTCTCGCGCTGGCGCTCGCCGGCTTCGGCGCCGGCGCCGCGGAGCAACCGCTCTACAAAGATCCGCAGGCCTCGGTCGCCGCGCGCGTGGATGACCTGCTCTCGCGGATGACTCTGCAGGAGAAGATCGCCCAGATGTCCTGCATCTGGCAGCGCAAAAGCGACCTCGAGGATGCGCAGGGCAACTTCGATCCCGCCAAAGCGAGCCGCGTGTTCCCCAACGGCATCGGGCAGGTCGCCAGGCCGAGCGACCGCGTGCCTCTCGAGGCCAACGACCCGCTGCAGAACGTCTTTCGCAACGTCCCGCAAACGGTCGACTTCGTCAACGCCATTCAACACTACTCGGTAGCCGACACCCGCCTCGGGATTCCGACGATCTTTCACGGGGAAGGCCTGCATGGCTACATGGCGCGGGACGCCACGAGCTTTCCCCAGGCCATCGCGCTCGGGAGCAGCTGGGATCCGGCGCTCATCACGCGGGTCTATACGATCGTCGCGCGCGAGGCGCGCGCACGGGGCGTGCAGTTGCTGTTGACGCCGGTGATCAACCTGGGACGCGATCCGCGCTGGGGGCGCATCGAGGAGACCTTCGGCGAGGATCCGTATCTCGTCGGTGAAATGGGCGTTGCGGAGGTGCACGGCCTGCAGGGCGATACGCTCCCTCTCGGACCGGACCGCATCTTCGCCACGCTGAAACACCTGGCCGCCTACGAGGTGCCGGAGGCCGGCACCAACGTGGGTCCCGCGGAAGTCACTCGGCGGACGCTGCTGCAGATGTATCTGCCTCCATTCCGTGCCGCCATCGAACGGGCCAACGCCCAGATCGTGATGGCCTCATACAACGAGATCGGGGGCATTCCTTCGCACGCCAACCACTGGATGCTGACCGATGTCCTGCGCAACCAATGGGGCTTCAAGGGCATCGTAACCAGCGACTATGAAGGTGTCGAGCAGCTCATGTCGCTGCATCACGTGGCCGGCAGCCTGACAGATGCCGCGGCCCGCGCACTTGAGGCAGGCGTCGACAACGACATGCCGGACGGCGAGGCTTACGCCAACTTGCCTCAGGCGCTGGCGCAGGGGAAAGTCACGCAGGCAGACATCGACGCGGCGACGCGCCGCATCCTGAGGCTGAAGTTCCTGGCGGGGCTGTTCGAGCACCCCTACGCGGATGCGCATCACGCGGAGGCGATCACGGACGACGCCGAAGCCCGCGCGCTCGCGGTGAAGGCCGCGCAGGAGAGCATCGTTCTCCTGAAGAACGACGGCACGCTGCCGCTGCAGCCGCACCGCATCCGGACCCTTGCCGTGATCGGACCTAACGCAGCCGTGGCGCGACTCGGCGGCTACTCCGAGGTACCCGCCCATTCCGTGAGCATCCTGCAGGGCATCCGCGCCCTCGCCGGCCAGCAGGTACGTGTCGTGTATGCGCAAGGCGTGCGCTTCCTCGACAGGGGCGACCAGTACACCGACCAGGTCGTGCTGGCGAAGGCCGAGGAGAATCGCCCGCTCATCCAGCAGGCGGTACGCGTCGCGCGGCAGGCCGATGAGATCGTGCTCGCCATCGGCACCCGCGGCGCCCTCTGTCGCGAGGGCTGGGCCGACAACCATCTGGGCGATCGCGACAGCCTGGGGCTCATCGCACAACAGCAGCAGTTGGCCGATGCGCTCTTCGCGCTCGGCAAGCCCGTCGTCGTCGTGCTCATCAACGGCTGCCCGCTCGCAGTGGACGAGATCGCGCAGAAGGCCAATGCCCTCATCGAGGGCTGGTACCTCGGTCAGGAGGGCGGCACCGCGATGGCGGACGTGCTCTTCGGCAAGACCAACCCCGGTGGCAAGCTCACCGTCACCATCCCACGGTCGGTGGGTTTCGTGCCTTACAACTACGATGAGAAGCCGAGCGCCCATCGCGGCTATCAGTTCGCGGACAACTCGCCGCTCTTCCCCTTCGGCTATGGCCTCTCCTACACCACCTTCGAGGTGGGCGCGCCGGTGCTTTCCGCGGCCCGCATTCCCTCGGACGGTACCGTGACCGTCAACGTGAGCGTACGCAACACAGGCAAGGTCGCCGGCGATGAGATCGTGCAGCTCTATTTGCACGAGCTCGTCACTTCCGTGACCGAGCCCACGAAGGTGCTGCGGGGGTTCAAACGCGTGACGCTGGCGCCGGGCGCTGCAACCCAGGTGCAGTTTAAGCTCGGCCGCGACGACTTCGCGATCTGGGACGAGAATCTGCACGATGTCGTCGAGCCCGGCACATTCGAGGTCATGGCCGGCCCGGACTCCGTGAGTCTCAAGAGCTCGACCCTGGAGGTCACCCGTTGAACGCCGCGCCGAGCCAAGGCTGACCGGGGTGTGCCACCGGTGGCACACCCTTCTCCGTTCCGCCGACAACTCAGCGGGCCGGCTTGACGGCCCATCGCCCGGGACCATATAGTTCGGATCAACTACTATATGGTAGTTGGTGCGCAGGGCGGCGGTGCCGTGCGCGCAGCAATGCGTACCCCCTCACGGTGCCGCCGACCTGGTTAGAAGCGCTGGACCCGGGCTCCCCCTCCCGGCCCAGCGCGGCATCAAGCTTGGCCAGGCGCTGGCCGGGCGCCGGCTAGGCCCGGCGCTGGAACACCAGCGCGGCGGCGCCGCGCAAGCGCGCGAGATCACCGTCCGGAATGGGCACCACGGCCGGCGGGCTGCCGGCGATGGTGATACCCCGCAGCATCTTCTCGATGGTCGGCCGGTATCGGTGCCATGCCGAGGTGATCTCGCCGGCGATGTAGACGACCGCCGGCGACAGCGCCGCGACGATCAGCCGCAGCCCCTGGCCGATCTCCCGCGCCTGCCGCTCGAGGGCCGTGCCCGCGTGCGCGTTACCCTCCTCCGCGAGGTTCAGCAGCTCGCCGAAAGTCACGGGCCGATGCTGTGGCTGCAGCTCCCTGAAATAACGCAGCGCGGCGCGGCATGAAGCGAATACTTCCCAACAGCCGCGCCGCCCGCAGGCGCATTCCGGGCCCTCGGGGTCGATGGAGATGTGGCCGAACTCCCCCGCCATTCCGTCGTGGCCGGTGATGATGCTGCCGTTGGCGAAGATCGCCGCCCCGACACCCTCGGAAGTGGTGATGAGGACGGCGTCGCGGTTGCCTTCATCGTGGTGAAAGGTCAGTTGCGCCAACAGGCACGCGATAGCGGCGTTGGCAATGTGCACGGGCAGCTTCATGCGCCGCTCGATCGCGCCCTTGAGGTCGAAATCCCGCCAGTGCAGGTTCGGGGCAAAGAGAAACTGATCGGTGCGCGGGTCCACGCGTCCCGGGAAGCTGACGCCGATGCCCTCGATGGACATGCCGCCGAGGCCCGCTTTCATTCTCGAGATGGCCTCCAGGATCAGATCCGTGGAGGCGCCCGCGTCACGGCTCAAGGGCGCCATGGAGCGGGAGATCAACCTGCCATTGAGATCGACCATGGCGATAGTCGCCTGGCGTGGATGGATGTCGACGGCCAGGGCCACCAGATTCTCGTTCAGCCGGATGAGCGTCGGCCGCCGCCCGCGCTGCGACACCGCCGTGCGGCCCTCGCACACCCATTTCTCGGCGAGGAGCTGCTCGATGATCTGCGAGACGGTGCTGCGCTGCAGTCCCGATTGCCGCGCGAGCTCCGCGCGCGAGATCGGTTGCCGCGTCCGGATCAGCTCGAGAACGATGTCGCGGTTGATGCGCCGCGCCGTGACGCTGGATGCCAGCTCGACATCGGACAGATCGACACGGCGAATCTCGCGCGTCCGCTCGCGCTTTTGCATTAGTGTGCGTCGACCCTGGCTCAAGGACGCCGCGAGTCTACCGCGTCCGATCGAGCGCGGGCTAGCCGCGCATGTTACCGCTGCGCCGTCCGTTTGATCTCGCCGAGCCTGCCATAGGACTCGGCGACGGCCCATGCCGCCGCCGTGATGGCGGTCGAGATGCACAGAGTCACCCAGGCCGTCCGGCTGGTGGGCGCTGCGATCACGGCGCTTGCCCAGCAGATGACGGTGATCAGGCTCTGCATGACGGCCTCCAGCGTGGCGGCCAGCCGCGGCACGACGCCGACGAGGATTGCCAGACCCGCCGCGATGTGTCCCGCGCCGGTGAGGAGGGTGAGCGGCGTCCGCAGCGGCATCCAAGTAGGCACCAGGGCGACGGCGGACTGCAGATAGAAGAAGTGCGACAGCCCGATCGGCACCAGGGCGAGGCCGAAGAGGATCCGAGCGATCCTGATGCTGCCATCGTTGCGCGCCGCGAGGCCGCAGTAGATGAGCCAGCCGCCCGCGGCCATCGTCGTGTCCTCACCCACGCCTAACCAATTCAGCTCCACCAGCGGATGCGCCAGCGCGCGCGGTATCTGCAGCGCGACGACCCACAACGCCACAAAGGCCGTCAGTATCAACGTCGATCGCGTTGCGATCGCGGGGAACAGCATCCCGATACCCGGCACCAGCATCAGCACCGCGGAAATGCACGCGAGCGTCTCCCGCCAGGGGATGTGTTGCGGCACCGGCTGCTGGAAGAGCAGGAAATCGCGCGCCACGAAGCTGAACGCCCCGATGACGGCAAAACTCAGCGCGAAGAACAGATGACCGACACCGATCCTGCGCAGATACATGGCCCTAACACTCCCCCGCCAATGCTTGGCAACAGGAGCGTCATGGTAGGCTGAACCTGCCCAATGTATTGGTCCACTTGGAGCGGATGGACTGGACCATTATCGCGACTGAGCTTTCAGCCCGCGCAGGATGGCGCCGAGTTGCTCGACGCCGCGGCGGATGGCCGGCAGGTCGGTTGCCGCCGCCCCGAGCACGATGCCGGGCGGCAGAGTGCGCTCGAGGGTGAGCCGCGAGAGCGGCAACGCCACGATGCCCTGCTCCATCGCGAGTCGCGCCGCCTCGAGCTCCGGGATGCCCGCGGACAGCCAGCCCACGCTCTGCAGTCCCGCCGTGACCGGCGAGATCCGCAAGACGTCACCGAGCTCCTCTTGCGCCAGCCTGATGAGCTCATCGTGCCGCTGCGTGTAGAGATCGCGCATGCGGCGCATGTGCTGCTCCATGTGCCCGGCGGCGATGAATTCCGCCAGCACGGCCTGGTCGAGCACCGACGGAAAGCGCTGCAACACCGAGCGCGCGGCCTCGATGGCACCGAGCAGCGCCTGCGGCACGACGAGGAAGCCGAGCCGCAGCGAAGGAAACAACATCTTGCTGAAGCTGTTGGAATAGATGACACAGCCGGTGCGATCGAGGCTGTGCAGTGCGGCGAGCGGCCGGCCGCTGAAGCCGAGCTGACTGTCGTAATCGTCCTCGAAGATCCACGCCCCGACTTCGCGCGCCCACTCGAGGAGCGCGAGGCGCCGCTGCAGGGACAAGGTCACCCCCAACGGGAAATGGCAGCCCGGCGTGACGCAGGCGAGCTTCGCCGCCCGCGCGCGGCGGCGGCCGGCTTCGCAGTCGATCCCCGCCTCATCCACGGGGACGCCGATCACCTCCGCTCCCGCGCCACGCAGCAGAGCCGATACGGCGGTGTAGCACGGATCCTCGACCCAGACGCGATCGCGCGGATCGAGCACCAGGCGCGCGATCAGGTCCAGCGAGGCCTGGGTGCCGGAGGTGATCACGACCTGGTCCGCCGTGCAGACGACTCCCCTCTCCGCCGCGAGATACTGCGCGATGGCCGCGCGCAAGGGTTGAAATCCAAGCGTGTCGCCGTGCGTCAGCAGGCTCGGAACCGCGGTGCGCAGGCACCGCGCGGTGATCCGACTCCATGTCTTGAGGGGAAATGCCTCGAGCGCCGCGTTGTCGAGACGGAACGTGTGCGTGTTGTGCGCCATGCGGAACGGAAACGGATGGCTCACCAGGCGCCGGCCGCGCGCGGAAAGTGACGGCGTCTCGACGTTGGCGCGCGGACGCGCCCTGTTGGGCGCGGACGCGGATGCAGACAGCGCTGTCATTTGTCGTACAAAAGAGCCGCTGCCGACACTTCCTTCTATGTACCCCTCCGCGATCAGATGATCGAACGCCGCGACGACGGTCCCGCGGGCCACGCGATACTGCTGCGCAATGGCGCGCGTGGAAGGCAGTCGCGCGCCCGGCGGCAGCCTGCCCTGCACGATCGCGAGCCGGATCTCATCGTAGAGCCAACGCAGCAGAGTGGCGCCGTCCGCACGCGGTCGGAGCGCAAGAGTCACGGGGGCCGCGGTCTTCGACATGATGTTCTTCCTAGAGTGGCCCAACCCGCACGCCGGTTGACGGTCGACAGACTGGTCCACCTCGAGCCCAAGACCAGCCTACCACAGGCCGCTTGCGGCGGTATCCTCCGGCGTCAGCGCGCGCTGGCGCCGCACCGGCGGCGCCGCATCACCGGGCCAGTGCGCTTCAATTGACACCCACGATCTGATACCGCTACCATCGCGCCCGGACAACCCATCACCAGAGCACCACGCCTGTACCTCGGCATCGACATCGGCACCTCGAGTGTCAAGGCCGTGCTCCTGACGGAGCAAGGGACTCTCTCGGGCTCGGCCACCGCCCCTCTCGAGGTGAGCCGTCCGGCGCCTGGATTCTCGGAGCAGGATCCCGAGGCCTGGTGGCAGGCCACGGTACGCGCGGTCAACAGTCTCTCAGGCGCGGCTCGCGCGGCGGTGCGCGCAGTGGGCCTCTCCGGGCAGATGCACGGCGCGACGCTGCTCGATGCACAGGATCGTCCGCTGCGGCCCGCGATCCTGTGGAACGACGGCCGCTCCGCCGAGGAATGCCTGGAGCTCGAGCGCCGGGAGCCCGCCTCCCGCGCCATCACCGGCAACATCATGATGCCGGGATTCACCGCCCCGAAGCTTCTCTGGGTCGCGCGTCACGAGCCGGACATCTTCCGTCGCACCGCCTGTGTGTTGCTCCCGAAGGACTACGTGCGTCTGCGTCTGACCGAAGATAAAGTCAGCGATATGTCGGACGCCGCCGGGACCGGCTGGTTGGATGTCGGTCGGCGCGACTGGTCCGATGCCATGCTCGCGGCGACCGATCTCAGCCGCGCGCACATGCCGCGTCTCGTCGAGGGCTCGAGCCCCTCGGGAAATCTCACCGCGGAGGCTGCTGCCACCCTCGGCATCCCGCGTGTCGTTGTGGCAGGCGGAGGTGGCGATAACGCCGCCAGCGCCGTCGGCCTCGGCGTCGTGCGTCCTGCACAAGCATTCCTATCGCTTGGGACATCCGGTGTGCTTTTCGTGGTCACGGATCGCTTCCGTCCCAATCCGGAGCGCGCCGCACACGCGTTCTGCCATTGCCTGCCCGAGCGCTGGCACCAGATGTCCGTCATGCTCAGCGCGGCCAGCACACTCGACTGGGTAGCGCAGCTCGTCGGCGCCACCGACCTGCCGCAGCTCGTTGCCCGGGCGGAAGCCCATGGCCTCAGCCGTCACTCGGCGATGTTCCTCCCGTACCTGACGGGAGAGCGCACGCCGCACAACGACCCAACGCACGGGGCGTTTTCTTCGGTCTGCGGCCGGATACGACTCCGGCGGAGCTCACGGGAGCGGTCCTCGAGGGTGTTGCCTTCGCGTTCGCCGACGGCCTCGATGTCCTCACGGAAAAGAGCGATCGGGCGGGCCAGCCGGTTGATGACATCAGTGTCACCGGCGGCGGCGCCCGGCTGCCCTACTGGGGGCGACTGATCGCCGCGGCCCTGCGCCGTCCCCTCACCTATCGCGCCGGCGGGGAGGTCGGAGCGGCGCTCGGCGCCGCGCGCCTGGCGCGCCTGGCTGCGCGCGAGGGCAGCGAGGAGGAAGTCTGCCCGGCCCCGCCCGTGGAACGGGTGGTGCAACCTGACACGGCGCTCTCCGCGCTGCTCGCCAGCCGCCGCCGCACGTTCCAGCGGCTCTATCGGGATCTCAAGAATACATTCGTGGAGTTTTGCTCATGACTTTGTTCTCCAGCATCGAGCCGGTCCGCTACGAGGGTCCGGACACGGCGAACGAATTCGCCTATCGGGTATACGACAAGGACCGCAAAGTCCTCGGCAAGCGCATGGAGGATTGGCTGCGGTGCGCCGTCTGCTACTGGCATTCCTTCAACTGGCCCGGCCAGGACATCTTCGGCGGCGGCACGCTCCCCCGCCCCTGGCTCGCTCCGCAGATCACCCAGGAGATGGCGGACCAGAAGCTCGAGGCCGCTTTCGAGTTCTTCGAGCGCCTCGGCGTCCCCTACTTCACCTTCCATGACGTCGATGCGATGGCGACGGCCGCGAACCTGAAGGAGCAGGACCGCAACCTCAAGACCATCGTGGAGAAGATGCAGCAGAAGATGGCCGCGACCGGCGTGAAGCTGCTCTGGGGCACGGCCAACCTCTTCAGCCATCCGCGTTACGCGGGCGGCGCGGCGACGAGCCCGGACCCTGAGGTCTACGCCTGGGCCGCCGCGCAGGTGCGCTTCTGTCTCGAGGCCACGCACCGCCTGGGCGGTGAGAACTATGTGCTCTGGGGCGGCCGCGAGGGCTATGACTCCCTCCTCAACACCGACCTCAAGCGCGAGCTCGATCACTACGGCCGCTTCCTCTCCATGGTCGTCGAGCACAAGCACCGCATCGGCTTCAAGGGCACGATCCTCGTCGAGCCGAAGCCCTTCGAGCCCACCAAGCACCAGTACGACCGCGACGTCGCCGCGGTGTTCGCCTTCCTGCAGAAGTACGGCCTGACCAACGAAGTGCGGGTCAACATCGAGGTCAACCACGCGACTCTCGCCGGCCTCGACTTCGAGCACGAGGTGGCCGCGGCGCGCGCCTACGGCATCTTCGGCTCCATCGACATCAACCGCGGCGATGCGCGCAACGGCTGGGACACCGACCAGTTCCCCAACAACGCGCAGGAGCTGGTGCCGGCCTTCATCCAGATCCTCGAGGAGAAGGGCTTCGCCAGCGGCGGTTTCAACTTCGATGCCAAGCTGCGCCGCCAGTCGGTCGATCCGACCGATCTTTTCATCGCGCACATCGGCGGCATCGACACGCTGTCGCGCGCCCTGCTCGGCGCCGCCGACATCGTCACGGAGCGCAAGCTCGCGCGCCTCAAGCAGGAGCGCTATCAGCGCTGGGACAGCGACCTCGGCGCGCGCATCGAGAGCGGCGCGATCGACCTCGCGACGCTCGGCGACCTCGCCGTCGAGAAAGGCTTCGATCCGACACCGAAGTCGGGCCGCCAGGAGCTGGCCGAGAGCCTCATCGCGCGGCACTGCAAGTACTGAGCGGCGCCTCCGGCCGGCGATCTCGGGTCGCGTCCTCGGGGGCGTTCGCTCCCGGGGACGCTCTCAGCCCATGAGCGGCGGTGTCAGCCCGGCCTCCAGGGGCAGCGGCAGCGAGCTCGCCAGTTGGAAGCGCAGCTCCTTGCGCCCGTAGTCGATGGAGACGCGCGTGAAGCGCCGCAGGCTGTCCATGCCGAAGAGCAGCGCCGGCTGGTGTCGCAGGCCCCAGACGTCGAACACTTCCAGCCCGGCGACGATGAGTGACGTATAGGTGAGCCGCAAACGCCCGAGCAGGATCTCATCGACGTTGGTATCGAGACCGACGATCTGCCCGCCGGTCACGCCATAGAGTCCCACCTGCCCGCGGACCACCTGACGGTTCGCGGCGCGCTGGCGTAGCAGCTCATAGAGCGCCGGGTTGCACACGGAGACTTCCGCGCCGGTGTCGACGAAAGCCGCGGCGCGGACTCCGTTGACGATGCAATCGGTCGCGCGCAGCCGGCCGGAGCTGCCGAGCGTGCGCACGACGGCCTCATTCCCGTGAGCCCACAAGGCGCTGAAGAATCCCTGCGGCCGCGTGACGGTGAGTGTCCGGGCCCGGAAATCGAAGATCACCCGCCGTCCATCGAGCACGTCGAGGCCGAGATAGCCGTCCACGCTCAGCATGGAGCGCGGCAGCACCGGCACTTCGAGGCTCGGACAGACGAGCCCGCCGATCTCCAGCCTGCGGATGTTGACCAGGTCCGCCGGCTGGCGGCGGATGATGCCCTCGACCATCACCTTCTCGCCATGCGGCAATGCGAGCTGCGCGGCGAGTTCCTCCGTAACCAGAGTCCTCTCCGCCCCGGTGTCGACGAGGAAGTGAAACGGCCCGCGGCCATTGATGAACACTCGGGTCGTGAGGCGGTTCTGGATGTCGATTCCGGTGCGCACCGCGCCGGAGCCTTTGAGGTCAGGAGTCTCTTTGAGAGCGGGAGGCTTGCCGATGGCGGGTGCGACGATCGCGCCGGCGAGTGAAGGTGCGACCGCGACGGCGAGCGAAGGTATGACAGTGGCCATCGCCAGGAGGCTCTGCGCCACGAAGCGCCGCCGCGACCAAGGGGCACCGAACTCCTCTGTGCCCGCCGGGGCCTGTGGCCGAACCGGAATGATGACCTTCCCTTCCATGGCAGCTCTATTCGCGCCCTTTGGTAGTCACCCTGGGGTCCAGCATGCGCCTTCGCGGCCCCCTTGTCATGGGCCATTATGGTCCAGCGATCCCAGTGGACCATTATTCCCAGCAGGCCCGATAGCCCGGCGGCCCTGCGGCTCAGACCCCGCGCAGCATGTGCATGACGCGCGCCCGGATCCGCGCGTAGTTTTCCGGCTTCAGGGGACCCAGCAGCCCGTGCTGCTCCGGCGGCAGATGCGCGAGCGGGTGCCCGTTCGTGCGAAAGACATAGTGGTCGAAGAAGGCCTTCCAGGCCTGGCGCTCCGCCAGCGGCCGCTCCCCTATCGCGATCATGCTGAGGAGCATGCTGGTATAGGGCGCGTCGGGGCCGGCGCTGAAAGCGTCCCACCAGTAGTTGACGAGGCCATTGATCGGCGCCAGCGACTCCACCTTGTGCCACCAGAGCTTCGGCAGATAGAGCGCATCGCCCGCCTCGAGCTCCACCCTGAGCGCCTGCTCGCGAATCTCCTCGAAGAGCGGAAATTCCTCTTTGTCCGCGGCGTCCGCCGAGGCGGCGAGACTGACCGGCGCGCCGGCCATGGTGTTGTCGATCGGACCGACATAGAGCTTGCCGATGAGCTGCGGCGCGAACAGCGTGAATCGCCTCCGGCCGGCGATCACGCAGGCGAGATTGTCGTAAGTATCGTGATGGCAGGAGACGTTGGAGCGCGTCCCCAGCCAGATGCGCGGGCTCACGCCCTGCCCGAGAAGCGGCATCGGATTGCTGGACGCGAAGCCTGGCAGGGAGTCGCCCGTCGGCACCGACCCGACGTAGATCGACGGCGCATTCGGGCGCTCCAGCGACTCCACCATGATCTGCAGCGCATCGAGCAGCTTCATCATGCGCCGCTCGAAGTTGAATCCCTTGAGGTCGGCGACGTAGTAGTACTTGCCCGCGATCGCCGGGTCGCCGAGAAACGCCTCCACCCGGCCGCCGACATCGAACGCGGAGAGATAGTCCTTCAGCCGCCCCGGGGACTCGTGCGCCGCGCGCACCACCGGCCAGTCGGCGGTGAGGCCGCGCAGGACCAGGGGCTGGCAGCCCTCGACGACCTCGCGCTGGAAGCGCTTCGGATCGAGGTCCCGACCGGCGATCTCTTTAGGCGAGAGAGTCATGGGTCACCGCGGGGATCGCCGGCGGGAGCGAGAGGTTGCGAATTCAACCGTGTGCGGGAACGACCCCACCCACGAGGCCTTCGGTCCGTTCCAGAAGCCGTCCGTTCTTCTTGCGCGCCAACACCGGAAACTGCTTGAGCGAGGCGATCATGTAGTGGATGAGGCGCATGTAGCCGCGGCGGAAGAGCTCTACAACCTCAGCGTCGGGCAGCCGGCTCAAGGTCTCCTGGTTGACGGTATAGAGGCCGTCGCAGTTGATTATCCGGCCGTCGTCGAATTCCGCCTCCATCTCCACCGGCTCGATCAGCTTCAGCTCGAGGAGCCGCGCGATGAAGTGGCGGGTCACCTCGATGCCGGGCGCGAGGTCCTGAAAGGCCCAGATGATGCGCTGCAGGTATCGTGTGGGTTGACCGTACTCCGTGAAGAGAGGCTGGCCGTCCGCGACGCCGACGCGCGGGTGATCCAGGTCGATCGCGACCTCGGGCCCGTGCGCATAGAACGGCACACGCTGCAGCCCGAGCGGCCGATAGAACTGCGGATCGCGCCACTCCTGGAGAAAGAGGTTCTCCTGCGCATCGAGCCCCAGCATGGCCCCGCAGTAGAACTCGCCGGTATTGCGGTCTTTCGAGAAGAGGATCGGATAATGCACCACGAGCTGCGGGAACTCGTTGACGATCACATGCGTGAAATGCTGATTGTCGCCGTAGGCCGCTGAAGCGCGCCCGTCGACCTTGAGCGACTTGTGAGTCTCTTTGTTCAGCGGAACGATGCGAGTCATCGGCGAATCGACCTCAGACGGGCTGCAATCCGTACTCGTAGATCTTGTTCAGCAGCTCGCGGTTCTTCGGCAGCCGCGTGCGCAGCTCACTCGTGATCCGCTCATTCTCCCTGAGAAGCCGCGCCGCAGCCAGTGCGGTATCGACGGTATCCTCGGGTGCGACTTCCGTCTCGAATCCCATCCCGTAGAGCACGTACTGATAGCTCGCCGCGGGGAACACCTCCTCCAGGCGGTCGAGCTCGTCGAAGAACCAGGGTGACTGGTACTTCCACAGCGTGAGCAGGTCCCGCAGCCGCTCCGGCACCGTCGCAGGATCGACGTTGTCGCGCCAGAAGGCCGTATCTTTGCGCTTGGTGAGCACGTAGTGGAGCTTGAGGAAATCGACGATCCGGCCGAACCGATACATCGTCACGTCATTGAAGCGCCGCGCGATGATGTCCATCACCTCGCGGCACGCCGGCATCTGCTCGGCGATGAGCTTGGCGGAGAGCTCCACCAGGACGATGGCCGAGGACTCGAGCGGCTCGAGAAAGCCGCTGGCGAGCCCCACGGCCACACAGTTCCTTTTCCAGAAGGTCTCGCGGTGGCCGGCGCGAATCGGGATCTTGCGGACCGGCAGGTCCTTGTGCCGGGAGCCGATGTACCCGAGCAGCGTTTCGCGCGCGGCCTCCTCGCTCTGGTGGCGGCTCGAGTACACATAGCCGACGCCGCGGCGCGCGGGCAGGCAGATGTCCCAGGTCCATCCCGCCTCGTGTGCGGTGGAGATGGTCTGCGAGGCCATCGGCGCATCGGGGGTGTCGAACGGCACCTGTACCGTGAGCGCGGTATCGCAGAATAGAACATCGCCGCATGCCTTGAAGCCGACACCCAGGGTCTTGCCGATGAGCAGCCCCGCGAAGCCGGTGCAGTCGATGAAAAGATCGCCCAGGATCTCCCCGCTCTGCTTCGTCAGCACGCCCTCGATGTCGCCGGATTCGCGCTGGTTGACCTGCACGACATCGGCGAGGACGTGGCGGACGCCGAGCTTCTCCGTGCAGTGTCTCGCGAGGAAGGGCGCGAATTTGCCCGCGTCCAGATGATAGGAATAGTTGGCGAGCGCCCGGTACTCACCGTGGGTGATCGTCTTCGGAGCCAGCCCTTCGTCGCACAATCGTCCCTGCGGCGTCACGAAATCGCAGAAGCTTCGCCCGCCGCCCCCGCGCAGCCAGTGCGGCACGAGATTCACCTGGCTGAAGCCCTGGGGAACCATCAGCGGATGATAGTAGTAATCGTCCGCCGTCCCCTTGGTCCAGCCCGTGAACTTGCCTCCCTGTTTGAAAGCGGCATCGCACTCGCGGAAAAGAGCGGTCTCCGATACGCCGATCCGCTCCAGGGACGAGCGCATCGTCGGCCACGTGCCTTCCCCGACACCGATGATCTTGATGTCCGGAGACTCGATCAGCGTCACCGAGAGGCCGCCCGCCTTCATCCGAGCCTGATGGCGGGCGGCGATGATGCCTGCGGTGAGCCAGCCGGCGGTTCCTCCGCCGACGATGACTACCGCCTTTACCGGTTGTACCACCTTAGAACTTGGCCCGCACTCCCAGCGAGAAATCGCGTCCGTAGTTGATGAGGTTCAAGGTCTGATTCGAGAACCGTCCGTAGCTGTGATAGATGGTGTCCGTCAGGTTCGATCCCTGGAAGTACACGCTGAAGTGGCTGTTGATGTCGTACTGCGAGCTGAAGTCCAGCTGGGTCGCATGCGCGAGGTACACCGGCTCGTTGCCGAACGCGGCGCCGCCCTGCTCCTGGCCGAGATTGATCAGCTGATTCCCCTGCCACTGCAGCGCCAGCCTGGCCTGGAACCCGTGCGCCTGATAGAACCCGATGAAGTTGGCCGAGTTGCCGAGGCCCGTCACCGCGAACTGGTTCGACGTCAGGCTGTAGTTGTTGAAGCCACCATTGGTATGCACGTAGGTGCCGTTGATCTGCATGCCGAAGCCCCAGAACAGCATCTGCTGCCAGGTGACTTCGATTCCGTCCACGTCGGCCTTGCCCGCGTTGGTGAAGGTGCTCTCCGCGAACACCGCCGGCTTGCCGCAATTGGCGTCCGTGAAGGTCGCGGTGCCGGAATACGAGCACGGCGCCGGATCGTTGATTCCCGGAACCGTGACGTTGATCACGCTCGAGGTCGGGAAGTTCTTCACGGCCTTGTAGAACGCCTCGCCCGACAGGTAGTCGTTCGCAGCGTAATACCACTCCGCGCCGAGTAGCAGGTTGGTCGACTCGTAGGGCATCAGCAGCGGGTTGTTACCCGTCGCGCCCAACGCGTTGACCCGCCCATTGTAGGTCGTGTTCGGAATGAGGTCCTGATTGGCCGGCGCGGACGACGTCCGCGACACGTCGAACCTCACCTTGAAGTCCGGCGTAACCATCAGGTTCAGGTCCAGGGCCGGCAGGAAGAAGCCGTAGTTGTTGTGGACGACCGTATAGACAGGGTTCGGGCTGGTGGTGAACTTGTACGCCGTCGGGTCCCCGGCGCCCTGCCAGTCCATGGCGATGAGCGGCGCCGAAAGGCCGGCGATCGTCGAGTCCGTCCTCTGGTACCGCAGACCGAGCCTCGTGTTGAGCGACATGCCGCCGAGGTCGAAGTCGTGCGTGATGACGAAGAACGGCGAGTAGTTCTTGCGCTCGATGTTCTGCTGCGAGCCCGGCTGGAACGCCACCGGCATGCCGTCGGCCGCTCCCGACCAGACGGGATATCCGCCGGAGGGGCTCCAGCCTGAATCGGCGGGCTGATTGAGCAGATAGTTCAACACGGTGTACGGGCTGTATGCCACCACGCTCGACGGCAGGTTCCCCTGGCCGCTGTAACCGGGCATCCAGGAGCCGGTATTGACGACCGAGAAGAACGACGACGGCAGGGCGACTCCCTGCGTGCCGCCCGAGGCCGGTCCATAGCCGCCCCAGATCTGCCAATAGTTGTTCTGGAAGGTGCTCCACTGCGAGGAGCTCCACACGTCGTCCAGGTATTGGGCGCCGAAATTGATCTTGGTAGCGCCCGAGTGCCAGGTGGCGTCGAGCTTCACCTCGTTGATCTTGTCCGTGTTCTGCTGGATCTGGATCGGCAGAACGTGCGAGCCGATGATGAACGGGTTCAGGCCGTTGTAGTTCCACGAGATGACCGCGCTCGAGCCCGCGGCCGCGGTGTTCGGACCCACCGCGCTCCAGTACGGCAATATGTTGCTGTTGTTGTTGAGGACCAGGCCGCCGGTGTACTGGTTGATGGCGTTGCCGTAGCCGGTATCGGCATCGATGTCGGTGTAGTCTCCGTTCGGGTTGTACTGCGACTCCGACTGGTCGGCGTCGAGCTCGGCCGTCCAGTTGTCGTTGACGTACCACTGCACGTTGATGCCCGGCGTGTTGGTGACGATGTACTCGTCCGACACGAAGGAGTTGAAGTCCGTCGGCCCCGTGTTCATGAAGTTCACGATGGTGCCGTTGCTGTCCAGCGTCGCGTCCGGGAAAGCCCCGAACCAGGTGCTGCGCTGATATCTCAGTCTGTGCTCGTCGTCCGAGGAGTAATTGTCATCGACCGTGACCAGCACGTTGTCGGTCGGACGCCACTGGATCGACGCGCGCGCGTCTTTGCGTCGCGAGTCGATGTACTCGAGGTACATCGCCATGTCCTGCGGGTACCAGACCGGCACCGCGCTGTTGCCGGCCGCCCCGGCCCCGGTCGTTGCGCACCCGGTGCTGCCGAAGGCAGTGGTGAAGTTACCGGCGAGAGACGAGCAGGCGAACGCCGTGTTGCCCTTCCAGCCCACGATGTCCTGGTGCTGGTTCTTGTATTTGTCGTCCAGGTAGTCGCCGTCGAGCAGGAGTCCGAACTTGCCGTCGCTCGAGGTGTCGCTCCACAGGGCGCCGAAGTTGGGCGTGCCCTGGCCGGCGTTCGAGTTCATGTCCTCCTGATAATAGCCGGACATGTGCAGGCCCGGGTTGTCGAATGGATTCGGGAACTTGACGTTGGTCGTGGAGGCGATGTTGCCCGAGGACAGGCTCATATCGGGCGTCTTCAGCACGTCGATCTCGCCGACGTAGATGGAGCTGAAGTCCGAGAAGTTGAATGTCTGGCCGTTGCCCGAGGCGATCTGCCGGCCTTCGATCAGCACTTCGTTGAACGATCCGCCGAAGCCATCGACGTTGAGCCCCTGGACCCGGCCGGTGGCCGTCGGGGCGCCCGCCGCGCTCGAATAGTTCAAGCTGCCGCGGTTCACGGTGACGCCCGGCAGTCGTGCCACGGCCTCACCGATGTCGCTGTCGGGGAACTGGCCGATCTGCTCCGCCGACATTGCATCGACTACGCCGAGCGACTGTTTCTTGATCTCCAGGCCTCTCTGCAAAGATCCGCGGATACCCGTGACGACGATCTCCTGCAGCTGATTCGCGGACGCTCCCGTCGGAGCGGCCGTCGTCTGGGTTTGGGCGGCGGTGTTGCTCGCGGCCTGGTCGTTCTGCGCCAAGAGCCCGGCGCCATCGCCCGGCAGCGTTCCACTCGCGGCGAGTTTGATCACCTTGGACCGCAGGGACTTCGTCTGCTGGGTGGTGGGGGCCGCCTTCGGTTTGGCGGCACTGGCATCAGTGTCCTTGGCGGGCGCTGCGTCCCGCGCGTGCACCGCGCCGGCAATCGCCATGGAGCCCAGCGCGAGACTGGAAAGACCGAGTGTGCTGTAAGGCAGTCGTAGCGCGAACGGGCGCTCTGCCTTGGCGGCGTTCTTGAACGTATTTCGCCTAGACTTGCGGCTCATCAGACATCTCCCCCTCAAGAAATGGACGTTGCAACGAAACAACAGTCGGCATGGCCGCCGCGCGGCCGCTGCCCAGCATCAAAATTCGGAAGCCCCCTTACGCCATGGCGCGAATCCTACCGGCTCTATATGGTAGCGCTACCTTAACGCGGGTCGAGTATGTGCCTCTTCTTCGGCCGCTGTCAACTATCGCCGCGTACGGCTAACGCTTGGGCTTCTTGGTGCACAAAATACCTTAGGACTCCGCATGTATTTGCCCGAGAAGCGAACACCGCCCCGTAATGGTCAGGGCGCCACCGCGGGGGCTCACAAAGGTATGGTTGCGTGAACAAACCGGCTGCCGGCGCCGGCAGGCCGCCGCGCCGCCAGCTCCCGGCAACCGCCGGCGCCACAGCGCTTTTGCGGCAGCCGTTGTTCCAGAACCACGTCCGCCCTGCCCTCGCATTGACAGCGCTATCATTGCGCAGCAGCTGACGCTTTGCAAGATCACCGCTACCCTGCGCGTCGCTATGCGACTCAAACGATGGGCCGTGATTGCGGCCACCCTGGCGATCTCTTCAGTCCCGGTGATGACCGTGGCGCGGCCTACCCTCACCGCAACGGCGGCGCCCCGGCTGCAACGCGGCGCAGCCGGCAGCTGGCAGCTCATGGTTGCGGGCAAGCCCTTTCTCATCCTGGGCGGGGAGCTCGGCAATTCCTCCGCGGGCACCGCCGCGCAAGCCGACACCATCCTGCCGCGTCTCGCGGCGGAGCATTTCAACACCGTGTTGATGCCCGTCGCCTGGAATGAGATCGAGCCCGAGGAGGGTCACTTCGATTTCACCATTCCCGATCATTGGATTGCCGTGGCGCGGCGCGAGCATCTGCGCCTGGTGCTCCTCTGGTTCGGGAGTTGGAAGAACGCGTTCTCGAGCTATGCGCCGAAGTGGGTGTTGGCCGATG
>Ga0134125_10003502_pt1 | contig 18126 bp, 17 predicted proteins | sample KB31751_FD_96464 | JGI IMG/M metagenome (GOLD analysis project Ga0134125, IMG submission 96464) | Terrestrial soil microbial communities with excess Nitrogen fertilizer from Kellogg Biological Station, Michigan, USA - KB3-175-1 | ecosystem: Environmental > Terrestrial > Soil > Unclassified ... | reverse complement strand
GGATGCTTTTGGGTGGCACCGGCTTCCAGCCGGTGTGTCTTTACTCGCACCGGCTGGAAGCCGGTGCCACCCAAGAATCGTCCGAGATTATCTACTCCTCCCAGAGATTATTGCTGCACCCAGCGTGTCAGTTTGCATCTTTGTGGCACAGGCATTCTTGCCTGGGCAAGCTTTCGGCACAGGCAGGAAGCCTGTGCCACCAAACTGAGGCACTACCCGGCGATGCTTTTGGCACGAAGCGTTGCTTGCTCTCACCCCATGGGCATGTGGCCGCCAATGGAGGCATGCGGCGGCGGGACCGGTTTGCTTCCCGTCGCCGTCGCCACCAGATCGGGCGAACCGACCGGATGCGGCAAAGCGAACAGTTCGCCATACAGGTAACCGCACCGCGCCCCCTGGTAGCCGTTCGCCGAGCTGACCATGTGCTTGACGCGCACGAACCGCTCCTCGTCGAACTGCGATTGATACGCCTGGATCGCGGCCAGCTTCTGCTCCATCGTGTCGCCGATGTCCACGACAAAGGTGCTGTGCCAGTCGCGATGCTCGGCATCGAAAGGATAAGGGACGTAAACGAGGTGCGGCACGCGGTAGGGCGGGGTGCCGTCGAAGCGCTCGTCCCACTTGGTGAGTTGAGAATAGAAGCGGGCGGCCTCGCCGATGAGTTGGCCCTGGTAGTGGTCCGGCGAGGCGGCGGGGGTGCGGCCGGCAGCGAGGATGACGATTCGCGGGCGATATTTGCGGAACTCCGTGGCGAGCTTGAAGCGATTCTCGGGGCAGTCCATGAGGACGCGGTTGGGCAGGTCGACGTTGACGCGGATGGGGACGCCGAGGATTTTGCGTGCGGCCTCGGCTTCGGCGCGGCGGGTTTCGGGGCTGCCGCGCGGCGTCGGCTCCCCGCTCGCCAGGTCGAAGATGCCGACGGAATAGCCTTGCGTCACGAGCTTGGCCAGCGTTCCGCCGCACAGAATTTCGAGGTCGTCCGGATGCGGGGCGACGGCAATGACATCGAGGCGGTTCGGCAAGGCTTCGGCGCTCACGGCGGCTCTCCCAGGAACTCGGAACCGTTAGGGTACGAGCCGCGGCGCTGGCGACGAGCCATTCGATCGCAGGACTCCGCGCTCCCCTTCGGGTCGCGGCTAATCTGGCTCATTTCTTCTTCTTTTTGGGGCTGATGAGGGACCAATCCGCGACGTTGGCGCGCCTGGCGTACTCGGTGTAGCGGGCGGCAAGCTCTTTCACCTTATCCGGTTCCTGCGCCGCCAGGTTGTTGCCTTCCACGCGATCCGCCGCGATGTCGTACAGCTCCCACGGCTGGTTAAACTTGGCCACCAGCTTCCATTTCCCCGAGCGGACGGCCCGGTTCCCTTCGTGTTCCCAGAAGGTGAAATCGCGGCCGTGCGGCTTCCCTTCGAAGATCGCCCGCAGCGACTTCCCTTCCAGCGGCGTCGCGTGCGCCGGATAGCTTGCACCGCTCAGATCCACGCAAGTCGCGGCAATGTCGATGAGGTGCCCCGGCTGCTTGCGGAGTTCACCCTTCGCGGAGATTCCTTTCGGCCAGTGAGCAATCAGCGGCGTGCTGATGCCGCCCTCGTGCACCCAGTGCTTGTACTCGCGGAACGGCGTATTGCTGACCGTCGCCCAGCCGCGGCCATAGGCGATGTACGTGTCGGCGGGACCGGGCATCACGATGAGGCCCATCCGCACGGGGAAGCCGTCGCGCGTTTGCGAAGGAACGCTGCCGCCAATGGCGAAGTCGGTCGGTTTCATCGCGGGGAACGTGGGCCGCGCCGGCCGGGCGATGTTCGGATGGTTCTTGTTCCCGCTGCGGCCTTGCAACTCCGCGCAGCCCCCGTTGTCCTGCAAAAAGAGAATCAGCGTGTTATCGAACTGGCCGGTGCGCTTCAACTCGGCGACCAGCTTGCCGACGCCTTGATCCATGCGATCCACCATCGCGGCGTAAACCTCCATGCCGGCCGCTTCCCACTTCTTGTCGGCCACTTTCGACCAGTCCATCGGGTTGGGCGTCATCGATTGCTGGGGATCGATCAAGCCGAGCTTCGCGGCCTTTTCGAAGCGGGCCTTGCGGATTGGTTCATAGCCGCCGTCGTACTTGCCCTTGTACCTGGCGATGTCTTCGGGCAGGGCGTGCATCGGCCAGTGGGCCGCCGTGAACGCGACGTACAGGAAGAACGGTTTGCCGGCGTGGTCCTTGGCATGGTCGCCGACGAAGCGCACCGCGTGGTGGGCGATCGCATCGGTGTAGTAGTAAGTCTTCGGTTCGTATTCCTTGTCGGCGAATGCCGAGACCATGGTGTTGTCGCGGACGAGGGACGACGGGTCGAAGTAGCTGCCGGCGCCGTGGATGGTTCCGTAGTAGCGATCGAAGCCGCGCTGCAGCGGCCAGTTGTGCTTCGGACCGGCGGCGGCGGCGAAGCGGGTGACGTGCCACTTGCCGACGGCGTAACTGCGGTAGCCAGCCGACTTGAGCACTTCGGGAATGGTGCGGCACGAATTGTTGAGGTCGCCGCGGTAGCCTGGCTTCCCCTTGTCTTCCATCATGTGGCCAACGCCGGCCTGGTGCGGATAGAGGCCGGTGAGCAAGCTGGCCCGCGTCGGGCAGCAGCGGGCCGTGTTGTAGAACTGGGTGAAGCGCAATCCGCCGGCGGCGAGGGCGTCGAGGTTCGGCGTGGCGATTTCGCCGCCATAGCAGCCGATGTCGGAGAAACCCATGTCGTCGCAAAGAATCACGACGACGTTGGGCCGGGCCGGCTCGAACGGCTCGGCGGCCGCCGTGCTTGTGAATGTGAGAAACGCCGCCAGGAGGATGCCATAGCGCATCGCGTCACCTCGGGTTCGGGGATACGATGCCAACGATTCTATGCGTGGGCGGGCCGCGAACGCCCGAATACTCCGGCATTTTGCTAGAATCAGGGGTGCGAGCGCTCCGCTTCGCAGGCTCCGCGTCGTGGCTAAAACAGTATATGGGGACGCCATGACGGCCCACGAACTTCGCCGGTTGTACTGGAGCGAACCGTTCGAACCGTTTCAATTGGATCTGCACGATGGCCGGCAGATCCTGGTCGCATCGCGCGACTGGCTGGCGATTTCTCCGACCAACGACACTATCGTCGTGGCGCCGACCATTTTCGCAATGGAAATCATCGACGTTCCGGCAATCGACGGATGTCGATACATCAATAATCGCGCCGCGGTCAACGGCGCCGCATAGCATTGGGATGGTGCAATCATGCCGCATCGGCGTCAGATACTACGCGCGGCCGCGGCGGTTTCCTCCGCCGCGCTCGGGTCGCGCTTCTCCTTCGCTTCCTCACGGGATGCCCGAACCATGCTTCACGGCCGCATCAAGCAATCGATCATGTACTGGTGCTTCAACGCCCGCGGCGACAAGTGGGATGCCGAGAAAACCTGTGCCGTCGCCAAGGAACTCGGCGTGCCGTCCATCGAAGGCATCGCCGTCGAACATTGGGGCTTGCTCAAGAAGCACGGCCTCATCAACGCCCTGGCGCCGAACGGGATGCCGGGGATGCCGTTCATGCGCGGCTTCAACAATGCCGCCTTCCACGCCGAGAACCTCGAACGCACCGGCAAGATCATCGACGCCTGCGCCGACGCCAAGTTCCCGAGCGTAATCTCGTTCTTCGGCTACAAATGGGTGAATCCCGAGGATCCGAAGAGCGGCGAGATCAGCCGCGACGACGGCTTCGCCAACTGCGTGAAGGGGCTGAAGGAACTGGCCCGCCGCGCCGAGAAGCAGAACGTCACCGTCTGCGTCGAGCACCTCAACACCCGCGACAGCACCGACCCCATGAAGGGCCATCCGGGGTATCAAGGCGACGACCTCGACTGGTGCGCGGCGATCCTTCGCAAAGTCGGTTCGCCGCGGATCAAGCTGCTCTTCGACATCTATCACGTGCAGATCATGCACGGCGACATCATCCGGCGAATGGAAAGCGTGAAGGAATTGATCGGCCACATCCACACGGCCGGCGTGCCGGGCCGCGGCGAACTCGACGACAGCCAGGAAATCAATTACCCGGCCGTAATGAAGAAGTTGCTGGCGATCGGCTACACCGGTTACGTCGGCCAGGAATTCATTCCGACCCGCAATCCGCTGGAGGGCTTGAAGCAGGCCGTGAAGCTTTGCGATGTGTGAATGTATAATCGCTCACAGGAATGGGACGGGGAACTGATATGAATATCACACTGGATGCGGAACTGGAGGCGGCGTTACAGGCCGCGGCCGAAAAGCAGGGCGTCGCGCCGGAGGCCCTGGCGCTTTCGACACTGCGGCAACGCTTCGCCCCGCCGGTTTTCGAACCGCGCGACGAGTGGGAACGGGAACTGTTTGAAGCCGCTATTGATTGCGGCGTCACCACTCCCGATTGGGCGCTGACCGCGGAAGGGCTTTACGACTGATGTCAATCCTCATCGACACGAGTATTTTGGGTCGGCTCGCCAACAAGGCGGAGAAAGACCATCACGTCGCGTTTAACGCCATAGGGAAACTACACCATCAAGGAGAAGTCCTGCAGATCACCGCTCAGAATCTCATAGAGTTTCGGAATTTTGCCACGCGGCCATCGTCTGTCAATGGTCTTGGATTGACCGCCGCAGCCGCCGAAGCGCTGGCAGCGAACTTTGAGGCCAAGTTCCCGCTCCTACCCGAAACTTCAGACATCTACCCTGCTTGGAAGACACTGGTTTGCACGCTCGGCATCATCGGTAAGCAAGTGCACGATGCCCGCCTCGTCGCCGTCTGCCACGTGAATCGAGTCTCGCATCTGTTGACGTTTAATGTCTCTCATTTCAGCCGCATGTCCGGCCACGGGCCGCCGCTTTCGATACTTCATCCCGCGAATGTTTAAGCCGATCGAAGATCCTGAGGTGAAATCTTGGCGCATTCCGCGTGGGCGGCTTTCACAACGTGCGGCCATCTTGCTCGGCCGCGATTGGGGCGAGGAACGCGGCCACCAGGCGGACGCGTTTGCGGGCCTCCGCCGTTCGTCCCTGGCACACGTCGCCGATGAGCCGGCGGAGTTCCCCATAACAACGGGCCGAATCGCGGTCGCCGCGAACCGCCGCCCAGGCTTGCTTTAATCCCGCTTCCGCCCATAGCAGCCCGGCCAGCCCGCCCGCTTGCCAGCGCGGCCAGTGCTTACGGGCATACGTTAACAGGGCATGGCGCGTCATCAATCGCAGCGGCGCCGGCACTCGCCGGGCATGCAGAGGCCAGTGATGCGTCGCTTCCAGCCCCGGATCGTACCAGACCGACCAGCCGGCGTCCGCCGCCCGCCGGCAAAAATCGACATCCTCGTAATAGAGGAAGAACGATTCATCCAGGCCGCCGAGTTGCTTGAAGCAATCGCGGCGAACCAGCAAACAGCCGCCGGTGATCCAGGCCACCCGTTGCCGGCTGGCGGCATCCTGGTGCCGGCACTTGCGCCGCGACCGCGGCCGCAACAGCCCGGCCAGGCTATTGGCCAACGTCGGCAAAGGGCCGGACGACGCTTGCCCCGAACCGTCCGCGTTGCGCAAGCGGAAGCCGATTACCCCCGCCGTTGGCTCGCTGGCCTCCACGCGGTCCAGAGTCGCTTGAACCTCGTCGAGGAAGCCTTCCTCCACGGTAACGTCGGGGTTGAGCAAGAGGAGCCAGTCGCCCATGCCGATGCCGCAGCCGCGGTTGACGGCGCGGGCGAACCCCTGGTTGCGGCTCAACCCGCGAATGGTGACGCCGGAGAGTCGCTTGAGGCGGCGGGCGGCGGGGTGGAACGGCGAGTGGTTATCGACGATAACGATTTCGGCGAGCCCGGAGCGGGCGGCGAGCGAACGGCGAAGTTGTAGGGCCAATCGGGCGGTATTCCGCCACTGGCAAAAATTGACGATCACGACGCTCAGTTCCGGCAATCGCCGCGGCGCGGACGGGCGCGCAGCGCCGCGAACCGGCGGCGCGGACAGCGGTAACGGGGGCCCGCCCTCAGGCGGGACGGCCAGGGCCATTCGGGGTCCTTCCCTTGGCACAGCGGAGCCGAGCGGCCGATTGTAAGCAGATGCCAATCCGCCACGCAACCGCAATAATAGACCCTCGACATGCCTAGATTCGCGTTAATCGCACTGGCCCTTCTCGCGGGCGGCTGCGAACCAGCTGCCGATGCCTTTACCATCGTGGTGATTCCCAAGGGAATGACGCACGAGCACTGGCAATCGGTGCGCCGCGGGGCCGAACGCTGCGCCGCCGACCTGGCCGCCGAGGGAATCGCCGTTCGCATCATCTTCGATGGCCCCTTGCGCGAGCGCGACGCCATGGAGCAGATTCGCATTGTCGATCGCCGCGCCGCGACCGGCGCCAGCGCCATCGTCCTCGCCCCGCAGCATAGCAAGACCATGATCGCCTGCGTGAAGCGGGCCGCCGACGCCGGCATTCCCGTGGTCGTCATCGATTCCGACCTGGCCGAACGCGACCACTACGAAAAGTACGTCGCCACCGACAATTACCTCGGCGGCGAACTCGCCGGCCAGCACCTCATCGCCACGCTCAAGAGGCAAGGCAAGGTGCGGCCCCGGCTCATCCTCTTCCGCTACGCGGTCGGCTCGGAAGCGACGGAGCAGCGCGAAAAGGGCTTCGAGGATGCCGTGAAGCACGATTGCCCCGAGGCCATCTGGCTTTCGACGGACAAGTATGCTGGCGCGACCCGCGATTCCGCCATGCGCGAAGCCGGGCCGATGGTGCTGCAGTTCAAGGACAAGGTCGACGCCATCTTCGCCCCGAATGAATCGTCGGCCACCGGAACCATCGACGTGCTCCGCTCGCAGGGCCTGAACAAGAAGGTGCTCGTGATGGGTTTCGACGCCAGCCAGCAACTTCTGCAGAACATCCGCGACGGCGACGCCATCGGCAGCATTCTGCAGGATCCTTACCGCATGGGGTACGTGGCAACGTGGGAATGCGTCCGCACATTGCGCGGCGAGGATATCAACGCTAGCCGCACCCAGCTGAGCCTGAGTACCGGCGAGTACCTTGTCACCCGCGACAATGTCGATAGCGACTTCACGCTCGGGCTGTACGACGCGGCTGCCCAGGCTCGGCGCAGCACCGCATCCCTTCGCGCTGGAGTCGAGTAAACCGGTTGCTGGCTTTTCCCCAGTCGCCGGCTATCTTGGAGCACTATCAATCACTGCCGACCCCCCGGGAGTTCCCCATGTCCCGCGCCGCGACCGAATACCGCTACGAAAAACTGACCTGGCCCGAGATCAACGATGCCGTCGATCTAGGCAAGGTCTGCATCGTGCCGTGCGGGGCCGTCGAGCAGCACGGACCGCACCTGCCGCTCGATGTCGATCTCGTTTGCCCGGTCGGCATCTCCACTGGCGCCGGCCGCGAAATCCCCGACAAAATGCTCGTCCTCCCGGTCGTTGCCTACGGTTACACCGGCCACGTCATGGACTTCCCCGGCACCATCAACAACGATTTCGAACACTTCATGCACCACGTGCTCGACATCGCCAAGTCGCTCGCTTACCACGGCTTTAAAAAGATCATCCTGCTCAACGGCCACGGTTCGAACATGCCGAACCTCGACCTCGTGGCCCGCCGGGCCAACCTGGAAACCGATGCCGAGTGCGTGCTTGCCGCCTGGTGGAACCTACTGACCGTGGACAAGACGTTCATGCCGAAGTGGCGGCAGAGCAAGTTCCCCGGCGGCTGCGCCCACGCCTGCGAACTCGAAACCAGCCTGTACATGTACCTCGATGGCGGAAACGTCCGTAACGATCTCATCAAGAACGGCGTCATCAGTTTCAACGAGGAGAACAGCCCGTTCATGTGGGTCGATTTGCTGGGCGCCGGCCCCGCCACAGTAATCTCGTGGACGAGCAGCTACTCGGACACCGGCGTCCTCGGCGAAGCAGAACTGGCGACGCCCGAGAAGGGACGGCAAGCGTACGAGGAAGCCGTCAAACAACTGGTGCGCTTCGTGACGTGGTTCAAGGGTCGCCCGAAGGATGTACGCAAGGATCGGCATCGCAAGCCGCCGACCATGCCGCTGCCGTGGGGCCAGCGGCCGGTGCGATGACTTCATCCGAGCCGCGACCGTCAGGGAGCGACCGTTCGAGCTCGCTCGCGGCTCGCCATCGGATTACTTCACGTCGGCGCGGAGGTTACCGTTCTCGCGCTTGTACAGCGGCAAGTGGCGATAGTAAACCTCCAGCGTCAACAGCGACAGGGCAGTGCTGCCGTGGCGGCCGCAGTGGGTGCCGATGGTGCCGCCGTCCGTTTCCCAGCTTCCGCTGTTCGGGCCGGCCTTCTTGTCCTGCAGTTCGACCAGCCAGTCGCGCATGCCGCCGGATCGCTTGCCGTTCTTCAGCGGTCCTTCGTTCCAGTCCTTCCACTCCGGGCCGTCCGAGAAGTGCACGACCTGGGTGGCGTAGTAGTAGAAGTACATTTCGGGCTTGGCGGGCGGCTTGGTCGGTTGCCGCTTCATGAGCCCTTCGACGCCCTCGGCGAGGCCGGCGTGGCCGGGGGCCCACTTGCTGATGTAGTAGCGGCACAGCAGGCCGACGGAAGTGAGCGGCGTGGCCGGGGCGCCGGTCGGGCCCGTGTAGCCGTACACGGCCTTCCGCGAGCCGGACGACACCTTGTCGAGGAAGCGGTTGGCGGCCGCGAATGTCTTATCCGGAACGATGATGTCCTTGCTTAGCACGGCGGCCTTGAGGGCCTGAACTTGCCAGCCGACGATGGAGGTGTCGCCGGTATTGCCGGGGGTATAGCCCCAGCTGCCGTCGGAACCTTGCTTGGCCACGATGAAGTTCGTCGCGGCCTGGGCGTGGCGGAAGACGAGGTTGCGGTCGTGGGTCATGCCATAAGCTTCGTTGAGGGCGGTCGTGGCGATGCCGTGAGAATACATGGTGCCGCCGCCGTTGAAGCCGCCATCGGAGCGCTGCATCGAGATCAGGAACTTGAGAGCGCGATCGACGACCTGCTGATACTTGTGGCCGCTCTTGTGGGTCTCACCGGCAGCGAGGAAGGGAAGCAGGCACATGCCGGTCGCGGCCACGGTGTCGGACTTGGACTGGCCATCGAAGACCCAGCTGCCGTTCGGCTTCTGCTGGCGGGCGAGCCAGGCGAGTCCGCGGGCGACGGCCTGTTCGCTGGCGAGGTTGCCTCCCCCTTCGCGGAGCAATCGGCTCTTGGTGGCGCCGCTGCGGCCGCTCATGCCGCCGGTCATGATGGTGCCTAGCGCGCCGCCGCCGGACATGACGTTGCCGGCATCGCCGGGAGCGCCGCCGGCTTTTTCATCCGCGAACAGCCCCGGCGCCTTGAGCGCGCTCGTGTCGTCCGGACGCATATCGGGAACGCCGATCGGGTCGCTGGTGACGATATCGTCGACGGTCTGTTCTTCGACGCGTTCCAGGTCTGGAATGGCGGAGGCGAGGTTCGATTCGAGCCCCGGGTCCTCGTTGGTGAGGTCCTTGGGCGGTTCCTCGGGTTTGTTCTCGGCGGTCGTGTCGAGAATTTTGGGGCTGGCCTGCGCTTCCGAGGTTTTGAAGTAGCTGCAATAGAGATAGGCGCCGCCGAGGATGCCGAAGTTCAGGGCGCCGCTGATGACCCAGGCGGGGAGCAACTTGCGAACGAGGCGTTCCTGGGCGGTCTCCTCGGCGCCTTCGAGGATCTTGATGACCGCGGCGCCCGGCGCTGCCTTGGGGTCGACCTTGGCCGGCTTGCCGTTTTCGGAAGGAACTTTCGGATCGCTCACGGTTGTTTCCCCTGGGTAACTCGCGCTCCCCTTCGGGTCGCGGCTAATCTTGTGTAAACGGGTTGCGGTGGCGGTTCGCTTCGATCTCGGCGCGGGCGGTGCGGTCGCCCCGGCGGAACAACCAGCCCATGAGTACGGCCGCGCCGCCGAGGAAGGCCACGCCGCCGACCACCGCGGGAACGAAACCCTCCCGCCACCACGCCGTCGCGTCGTCGGTCTCTTGCAGCACCGTCACCGATCGGCCGACCAGGAGCGGCGCCTTCTTGTCCACGTACTTGGACGGATCGCTGGAATCCTTCTCGCCCGATTCATAGCGGCGCAGCTTGAACGAATAGCCCGCGAACGCCACCCGGACATTCATCGACGCCTTCGGCTCGATGCCGGCCGGCAATTCGGTGATCGCGATGTTGATGGGGTGGCCGCTCGGTTCCCCATCCGGAATCAACCACCCATCGTACCAGTTCTCGATCCCCGCGTCGACTAGCCGCTTCGAACATTTTCCTTCGACCACGCGGATGAGCACTCCTTGAAAATAGACCAGATCGAAGCGGTAGTCCTTGTAATTCTCCAGGAGTTGCGGGAAGCCGATCTTGCGGCTGGCGGCCGCCTCCAGTTGCTCCTCGGTGAATCGCCGCGAGTGCAGGATCAGGCGGTTCCACGCGCTCCAATCTTCCCAGAATTCGGCGCTATCCTTCATCCGCGAGTAGTCGCGGCTCGCCTTGAAGATGCGCAGGCTTTTATCGAGGGCGATCCTCGGCGGCGGCTCCTTGGCGGCAACCAGCGACCGGCCGATCAACAGCGGCCCCTTCAACCAACCGGCACCGGTGGGCTGCTTCGGATCGGCCCCCGGCCCGGGATAGGTCACCAGCTTGAACGAGTAGCCGCCGAACGCCGCCCACCTGTCGATACTGGCGAATTCACCCGCGGGTTTGCCTTCGGTCATCGCCGGCAATTTCGGAAATTCCTCCGGCCACGCTGACAGCAGCAGGATCAGCGGGTAGCCGGGCGACTCGTCTTCCGGCACCAGGCGCGCTTCGAAAAGCTCCTTGAAGCCCGCTTCTTCCAGCGATCGCGTCGGCTGCAACCGACGAGCCCGCGCTACATTGCCCTCGAAGCGGATCAGTTCCAGGCGGAACTGAAAGCGGGCGTCGAAGGTGAGGTCGTCGGGCGTCAGGTCGCGGCGGCCATGCTCGGCGAGTTCGGCGGCCGAAAACTGCGCCGCATGCAGCATCACATCGGTCAGCGCCTGATATTCGTCGGCGTTCTGTTTCTCGGAGGCGAGCGGCCGATTGTCTTCGATTCCCCCCTTCACGACCCGAGTTTTCGGGTCGAGCGTGCCGGTATAAATTCCCTTGTCCTTGTGGATGCGGAATCGGGCGGCATCGACGGTCTGCTTCGGGTTCTCCGGGGGAATGGGGGATCGGTCGTCGATTTTGTCGCCGGGAAGCGGTTCGGGCGGTTCGGCCGCGCGGGCTGTTGCCGCAATGCCTGCCCCCAACCCTGCAAGCAGGGCGAAGCGGAGCCAGGGCAGACGGAACCGGCCGGACATGCCACTTTCCTCTCTCGTTTTGGACGGCCGAGATCGCCCTGAGTTCCCGGAATTGGCGAGGGCGATTATCGCTTGCTGAACGGCGCGGGGGCGATGTTCTTGAAACCAGCCTGCATTCCCAGGTCGAGCAGCTGCACCACGTACTCGTTGAGCAGATTGTCCGCCATTTCCAGCGACACCTTGGCCTTGGCCTTGTCGCCCTTGAGCTCGTTGTAGCGGGTCCGCAGGGCCTTTTCGTAAGCGCGAACATCGGCGCCCAGATCGTCCGCCCGCGTATCCACGGCATCCTTCTGGGTAATGCTCATCCGCGAGATCGTGCCGTTGTCGGCCGCCTCGACCCGCACCACGAACACTTCCGGCTTCTCATCGGTCGGATCGGGAATGGTCTGAGAGTTCTTGTCGCCCTCCGAAGTGGGCAGCGACATGGCGATCTGCCCCTCGGTCGGGGCCGGCCGGAATGTGAAAATGAAGAACGCCATCAACTGGAACGACATGTCCAGCATCGGCGTGATGGGCAGGTCCGGTTCGACCGGCGCTTCTTCTTTTCGCTTGTTTTTGCTCATGACCCTACTTCGTTTCCAGTTTGCCGCCGTGGCGGATTGCCCGCAACTGGCAGTTCTTGTAGCCCGCCTTCTGGCAGGCCACCTCGATGTCGTAGACCTTCTTGAACGGCGTCCGCTGGTCGGCCCGAATGATGAGCGTGGAGCGGAGTGGCTTGGTGGTGTCGCCGCCGGCCATCCGCACGTCCTCATCGTAGCGCCGTTTCATGTAATTCTGCACCTGGATCGGGTTGGACAGGATGTTGTCCTTGCCGACGGCATCCAGGGCGGAAAGAAGCACCTGCCCCTGATCGTTGACGTTCAGGAAGATGATGTTCTGGGCGTTGGGGTCGAGCGGCGCCGCCGAGACGGCTTCCGGCAGCTTGATCGTCTCGTTGACGCGCTCCATCACGAAATTGGCGCAGACCATGAAGAACATGACCAGTTGCAGAACCATGTCCAACATGGGAACGAGGTTCGGTTCGCAAGCCTTGTCGGGGCTGTGACTCATGATTCCACCCGAATGGGACTCCGGTCGCTGACGCTCCCGGCTCGCCTTGGATTAACGTGCCGCTGCCGGCGCGGCTGCGGCGGGGGCGGTTGGCGAAGCGGGCGGCGCCGGCTTCTTCGAGTTGTGGTACATCTGCGTCAACAGGTCGTCAGCGATGTGCGCCACGTCCATCGTGACCTTGGTGATGCGGTTGCGGAAGAACGCGTTAAAGAAGATGGCCGGCACCGAGATCGCGATGCCCACCAGCGTCACGGAGAGGGCGTGCGAGATGTTTGCGGCCAGGGCGCTGGCATTCGGCGTCGACGTCGACTCGCCGAGCACCATGAACGCCCCGATCATGCCGTACACCGTGCCGACCAGCCCGAGCATCGGCCCCAAGCTGGCGATCACCGCCGTGTAGTTGTTCTTCTGGTCCTTGTCGCTCTTGATCGCTTCGAGCGTATTCATGGCCGATTCGCGGGCATCCTCGAGGCCGTATTGCAGGCGGCCCATCCCCGAAGTCAGCACGCGGCCGAGGAACGACGGATCGTTCCGCGCCATGTCGAACGCTTCCTTAAACTTCCTTTTGTTCACGGTATCGGTGAATTCATCGACGAACCCGGCGGGGATGGCCGCGGACATGCGCAGGTCAAGCGACAAGAGCACGATGAGGGCGACCAGGGCGACCGAGACGCTCAAGAGCACCGGGCCGAAGACCCAGCCGAGCGACTCTATCATGTGAATGAGCTTGTTGGGCGACGATTTCGGCGTGGTCGGGGCGGCCGAATCGCCGCTGTCTTGTGCCGAGGCCAGGTCCGGGAAGAGGGCGAGCAACAGCAGGGCCGCGCCGGCCACCATAAGAATGCGGCCCGGCGGAAGGAAGCGCGATTGCGGGAGAGTCATCGGCTGATCCTGAGTAGAAAGACACGACTCGAGCGGGACATTCGCTCCGGATGGGAATCGACGGGTTCCCGTTTGGACGCGACGGCCGGAACCGAAGTTCCGGCAAGCCCTGCGAATAAGTGAAGCGGCGATAAGGTTATTAAGAAGGGTAGAACCCAAAAAGGTCAAGGACAATTTCTCCCCACGCACGAATTGCCGAGGAGCTGTGGCCGACCCGGGCGACTTTCCCTAGCATAACCGTCTTCGCAAATCCCGCATTCCGGAACCATCATGTACGCGATCATCGAAGACGGCAGCCGCCAGTACCGGGTCGAACCGAACAGCCCCGTGACGCTGGATTACCGCGATGTCGCGATGGGCGGGACGCTGGAACTTTCAAAGGTGCTCCTGCTCAACACGGGAAGTGAAACGGTGGTCGGCCGGCCGCTCGTCGAGGGCGCGCGCGTGATCGCCGCGGTGATCGATTTCCCGACGAAGAAGACGGTGATCCAGAAGTTCCGCCGGCGGAAGAACTATCGGCGCCTGAAGGGCCACACGCAGCAGTACACTCAGGTGACGGTCAAGCACATCTTGAAGGCCGGCGAGCAACCGCCCGCGGCGTAGTGTCTCGGTTTGATTTTTGTAGCCGGCCTCTGTGAGGCCGGAAAGCCGTCAGAATCCGGCCTCACAGAGGCCGGCTACATCGCCGGGCAGCCGCAAAGAGGATTGCCGCCCCCGCTCGACATTTCTCTCGGGCTTCGGTTTACCTTATTGACTGACCGATCGCGAACGACTATCTTCTACCTTCGAGAATGATGGCCTCCCCCACGGCCGGACAGCCGATGGCTCGTTCGGCGCCTTGAAACCGCGGATCGCCCAACACGCCCCGCGTCACCAACCTCAACCGCAGCCTCGAACCCCTGAAAACGGAGTCCGCCGATGCATTTCTGGAATCGCACGTGCTCTGGCTCGCCGCTGTCGCGCCGCAATTTCCTGCACGTCGGCTTCGTGGGAGGCCTTGGCCTCACGCTCGACCAATACCTGCGGGTGCAGTCCGCACAAGCTGGCGAGCCGGCCGCCAAGAAGCCGAAAGCCCAGGCGTGCATCCACATCTTCATGCCCGGCGGCATGGCCCACCAGGAAAGCTGGGACCCGAAGCCGTTCGCGCCTGTCGAGTATCGCGGGCCGATGGCCAGCATCACCACCAAGGTGGAAGGCGCCCAGTTCAACGAATGCCTGAAGGAAACGGCGAAAATCGCGGACAAGATCGCGGTGTGCCGTTCGATGACGCACGGCGAAGCGGCCCACGAACGCGGCACGCACAACATGTTCACCGGATACCGCCCCAGTCCGGCGCTGACGTTCCCGAGCATGGGCAGCGTGATCAGCCACGAACTCGGCGTGCGGAATAACCTGCCGCCGTACGTGGCGATTCCCAATATGCCAACCAACTTCGCGGGCAGCGGCTACCTTTCGAGCGCTTATGCTCCGTTCAGCCTGGGCAGCGACCCCGCCAACGCCGGTTTCCGCGTGCAAGACCTGAGCCTGCCCGGCAACGTCACGCCGGCCCGCTTCACCGATCGCCGCAAGATGCTCGACGCCGTCAACGACCACTTCGCCGGCAAGGAGAAGTCCGACAACCTCGACGCGATGGATACGTTCTATCAGAGGGCCTACGGCCTGATTTCGAGCGAGAAGGCACGGGCGGCGTTCGACATCAATGCCGAGAAGAAAGAAGTCCGCGATTCCTACGGCCGCAACGCCGCCGGGCAGCGATTGCTGATGGCGCGGCGGCTCGTGGAATCGGGCGTCCGCTTCGTGACGCTGACTTACGGCGGCTGGGACCTGCACGGCGGCATCGCCGGGGGAACCAAGAGCCAGCTTCCGCAGTTCGACCAGGCCTTCGCCGCCCTCATCAACGATCTGTCGACGCGCGGCATGCTCGACAGCACGCTCATCATGATTTCCAGCGAGTTCGGTCGCACGCCGAAGATTAACGCCTCGGCGGGCCGCGATCACTGGCCGAAGGTCTTCTCGGTGGTGCTGGCCGGCGGCGGCATCAAGAAGGGCCTCATTTACGGCAAATCCGACCCCACCGCCAGCGAGCCGGAAGAGGATGCACTCAACGTCGAGGACCTGGCCCACACCGTGTACCACTGCCTGGGCATTGACGCGGCCAAGAAGTTGATGAGCCCCGGCGACCGCCCCATCGACATCGTCCGCGAAGGCAAAATCCGCAAGGAACTGCTGGTGTAACGTGTTTAGCCGCGACCCGGAGTCCGCGGAGGAGAGCGCGCTCGTCTCCGCGGACTCCGACTCGCGGCTAATCCTCAAATGCGGAAGCGCATCATGCTCACCCGGACGGTTGGACTCGTTTGCGTGTTGATGTCGTCCACGCCGCTACTCGCGGCGTCGCCATCTCTGGGCGGCATCCAGCCGCGCGGGGCCCAGCGCGGCACCGAGGCAGTCGTTACATTCACCGGCGGCCGCCTCGCTGACGCGCAAGAAGTTCTCGTTTATTACCCCGGTATCACCGTCAAGAAGTTGGAAGTCGTCAACGCATCCCAGCTCAAGGTCACGCTGGCCATTGCCGCCGATTGCCGACTGGGGGAACATGCCTTCCGCGTCCGCACCGCTTCCGGCATCTCGGACCTGCGCACCTTATGGGTTGGGGCGTTGCCGGTCATCGACGAGAAGGAACCGAACAGCGACTTCGACAAGCCGCAACCGATCGCGCTGAACAGCACCATTCACGGCGTCGTCGCCGGCGAGGATCAGGATTACTTCCTGGTGGAATGCAAGAAGGGGCAGCGGCTTTCTGTGGAAGTCGAAGCGATGAGGCTCGGCGTCACCGTCTTCGATCCGTATGTCGCGATCCTGGATGCCAGGCGGTTTGAACTGGCGACCTCGGATGACTCGCCCCTCATCGGCCAGGACGCCGGCTGTTCGATTGTCGTTCCCGCGGACGGCAAGTACATCGTGCAGATTCGTGAGAGCGCCTACGGCGGCAACGGCGCCTGTCAGTATCGCCTGCACGTCGGCCACTTCCCGCGATCCACGGCTGTCGTCCCCGCTGGCGGCAAGCCCGGCGAAGAACTCGATGTCACTTTCCTCGGCGACCCCGCCGGGCCCATCAAGCAGAAGGTCAAACTCCCCGCCGCCGCGACCGATCCCTACTGGCGGCTCCATTGTCAGACCGCGGACGGCATCAACCCGACCGGGTTCAAGTTTCGCATCGGCGACCTGCCCAACGTGATTGAGACCGCAAACAACAACACGGCAGCCACGGCGACCGCCGGCCCAGCGGCCCCATGTGCCTTCAATGGCGTTATCGCCAAACCGGGCGAGGTCGATTACTTCAAGTTCACTGCCAAGAAAGGCGAAGTGTTCGACGTTCGTTGCCACGCCCGGCAGATCGGTTCGCCGCTCGATTCGGTGATGAACTTCGGGCGGGCCGACGGCGCCGCCATCACCGGCAACGACGACAGCGGCGGCCCCGATAGCTATTTCCGCATCTCCATTCCCGCCGACGGCACGTACACCGTCCGGCTGCAGGATCACTTGAAGAAGGGCGGCCCGGATTACTTTTACCGCATCGAACTGACGCGGGTGCAAGCCTCCGTCAGCACCACCATTCCGAAGGTCGATGGCAACAACCCGGCGAACCAGGATCGGCAATCGATCGCCGTGCCGCGCGGCAACCGCTTCGCCGCGCTCCTTGTCGGCAATCGCGCCGGGTTCGGCGGGCCGCTGGCAATGACCCTGGGTCAACTACCCGCCGGCCTGGCCATGAACGCCGACGCGATGGATGCCGGGCTCAATGTGGTTCCCGTGGTTTTCGAGGCCAAGGCGGATGCCGCGATCGGCGGGCTGCTGACCACCATTGCCGCGACGCCGGTCGATCCCAAGGTGAAAGTCCCGAGCCATACGCGGTTCGATGCGGCGTTCGCGCTCGGCGCGCCGGGGCAAACGATCTATTCGCGGCACGTCGTCGAGAAGGCCGCGGTCGCGGTGACCGAGGCCGCGCCGTTTTCCATCGAGGTGCTGGAACCGAAAGTACCGCTGGTGCAGAACGGTTCGTACAACCTGCGGATCGCGGCCAAGCGAGCGCCGGGGTTCACGGGTGCGATCACGGTCTATCCACTGTGGACGCCGCCGGGCATGGGAATCGCCAGTGCCGCGACGATAGCGCCGACCGCCGCCGAATCGACGCTGGCCATGAACGCGGCGAGCAATGCCGTCGTTCGCAAGTGGAAGACGGCGATCATAGCCGTCGGCGATGCCGGCAAGGGGCCGGTGTGGGTGTCGAGCCAGTTGTTCACGATTGAGATTGCTCCGCCGCCGCTGACGTTGACCATGGAGCGACCCGCGGTGGAGCAAGGGCAAAAGACGCAGATGTTCTGCAAGGTGGCCGTGGCCACGCCCTTTGAAGGAAAGGCCAAGGTGAAGATTCTCGGGCTTCCGGCCAAGGTGGCGACGACCGAACTGGAATTGACCAAGGATTCCAAGGAGGCAGCCTTCCCGATTACGGCGGACAAGACGAGCCCGGCCGGCAAGCATGGCGGCATCTTCGCCCAGGTGGTGATCGAGAAGAACGGCGAGGCGATCACGCTGAGCACGGGCGCCACGGAGTTGCGGATCGACGTGCCGTTGCCGCCGAAGGCGGCGGTGGCGGGGAAGCCCGGCCCGATGGCAAAGCCCACTCCGGCGAACCCCGCCGCTCCGATGAAGCGCCTGACTCGCCTGGAGAAGCTGCGATTGGAGCAAGAAGAACGGGAGAAAGCCGGCACGCCGGGGAAGAAATAAGTTGAGTCGCGCCCAAAAGGGCGAGCGCGGTTTGGCGATGCGTGGTGGTATGATGGAACGTCAGGAGGCCATCCGATGAGCGAACACTGT
>Ga0134125_10003501_pt1 | contig 18126 bp, 22 predicted proteins | sample KB31751_FD_96464 | JGI IMG/M metagenome (GOLD analysis project Ga0134125, IMG submission 96464) | Terrestrial soil microbial communities with excess Nitrogen fertilizer from Kellogg Biological Station, Michigan, USA - KB3-175-1 | ecosystem: Environmental > Terrestrial > Soil > Unclassified ... | reverse complement strand
TAGAATTCGTTCAATATTTCTGGGACGTGCTTGAGCCGACGACGAAGTTTGTCGATGGCTGGGCGATTCGGGCGATATGCGAGCACCTGGAGGCGGTGAGCGCTGGGCGCATAACCCGGCTGCTGATAAATGTCCCGCCTGGATTTGCTAAGTCTATGATTGTAAATGTGTTCTTCCCGGCGTGGGAATGGAGCACGATAGGCGCGCATCTGCGGTATGTATCGTTTTCATACGCGGCGCATTTGACCACCCGTGACAATGAAAAGTTCCGGGATCTACTACTGTCCGAAAAATATCAGGCGCTATATGCAGGCCGCGTCTCGCTGGTTAAGGTCGGGGCTGAGAAGGTTCAATCTGATAAAACCGGGTGGAAGTTTGCCTCGTCGGTAACAGGCGTGGGGACCGGCGAGCGTGGCGACAGAGTGCTGCTCGATGATCCTCATGCGGTGCGCGAAGCCGAGTCTGAGACGGTTCGCGAAAACACTGTGCTCTGGTTTCGCGAGGCGATGCAGAATCGCCTGAATGATCTTGCCAAGGGCGTGATTATCGTTATTATGCAGAGGGTTAACGAGGGCGACGTTTCCGGGTGCATCATAGATCACTACCCGGATTATGACCATCTGCTGATCCCGATGGAGTTCGAGCCGGATCGGCGGTACGAAACATCGATTGGCTGGACTGATCCCCGGCGCTATGATGGCGAGCTTGCGTGGCCTGAGCGCTATCCCGAGCGCGTGCTGGGCCCGTTTAGATCGATGCCGTTTGTCTGGGCAGGTCAGTATCAGCAACGTCCTGAGCCCCGTGGCGGGGGCATTATCAAGCGCGATTACTGGCGCATTTGGGATCGTGAAGCCCAGGAAGCCAACGACGTAAAGCCTGGCACATATCCGAGCTTTGACTTCGTGATCGCCTCATTCGATGGCGCGCTCGGGCAGAAACAGGAAAACGACTGGTCAGCCCTGACCGTTTGGGGCACTTGGGTTGAGACATCTGAAGAGCAGCGCGTTCTGGAGCATTTCGGAACGCCATCGATCATGCTCATTGCAGCATGGCGTAAGAAGCTGACATTGCACGGGAAAACCGATATTATCCCGGTTCGTGGCGAGACGAAAGAGGAATTCGAGGATCGCAAGCGGGCGAGTTGGGGCCTTGTCGAACATATCGCCGATACGTGCAAGCGCTTTAAGGTCAACAAGTTACTGATAGAAGCCAAGGCCAACGGCCACGACATCGCCAACGAAATGCGCCGGCTTTACGGGCGCGAGGATTGGATGGTCGTGCTCGACGATCCGGGCGCGGTCGATAAGGTGGCGCGAACCTATTCCGTGCAGCATTTCTTTGCCGATGGCCGTGTCTGGCGTCCCGATACTGAGTGGGCGGACATGGTGGAAACGGAGATGGCGCAGTTCCCGAAAGGGGCGCACGACGATCTGCACGATACGGCGACGATGGCGCTGAAGCATTTGCGACGCATGGGGCTGCTGGTCCGGGCTGACGAGAACTCGGCGGCTGTTGAGGAGCTGATTTATCCCTCTCGGCCTAAGCGGAAGGTGCTTTACGAGGCATAGGAAAGGGGTTTGATTTTTTAGCTGGTGCCTGTAAAAGACCTTTACGCGATAAGGTTTTAACGTTAAGGTCTTTACTATGGCGAAGGCATCCGCACGTCCGGCTTGTGATCTGTGTGGTCACAAGCATTGGAAGTACGAGCCGCACGCCTGGAAAGGACCAGAAGCGTGCGGGACACCGACGAAGATTGGTACGGAAGAAATTTCACCGACAAGCGCGGCCGTTCCAGACCCCATTACTTGCTCTGCGCAGAATGTGGGGTCGAAGTCGATGATTGCCGCTCCCTCACCTGTGCAGAATGCGGAGCCACAAAAGCCCCGCGCGAAATTCGACAGGAACGAGTATCAGAAGTCCTACATGAAGAAATATATGAAGGACTATATGAGGAAATACAGGCAGAGGCGCAAAGCTGGGGGAACGGTTCCCCCGTCTACGTCTACGCCTTCGTAGACCCTCGCAATCACGCGACTATCTACATTGGGATTACCCGAAATCCGCAAGCCAGAAAGTCTCACCATTTTAACTCGGATTGCCCCGTGGGGAATTGGCGGCGCGATCAAGGGGTTGACCCAGTAATGATCTTGCTTGAACAATGCGCAACGCTTGAAATGGCGTATTATCGCGAGGCGTTTTTGATTTCGATGATCCCGAACTTGATAAACCGGGATGTGGAAAGCAAGAAGAACGCGACTCTACGCAAACTTGTCCCGCGCGGCATGGCGTCGGCGTCAAGCCGAGAAGAAGGCGAAGCGCGATGAGTGATCCCGCCGTGGGCACCCCACTATGGAAATATTTTTGCCCGTATGTCCAGCGGTTCGTATGGTCGGGGTCGCCTCCCTCCAATGGCGCTACAGATGTTATCCGATACACGCATGAAAGTGGTATCGTGCAAAGGGAACTTATCGGGCCGTGGTTGAGGTCTGGTAGAGACGGAAGCCCGCTACCGAATAAGAAAGCTGAATAATCCATAAATGGCTGGTCTTGTATCCCCCACCCTTGCGGTCATGCGCGAGGGACCGCACCCTATTGATCAAGCGGAAGATGAGCAGACCATTGACATAGACTCGAGTGCAATTGCGGAGGCGACGCCGGGCAAGCCATCTGCCGTCATTCAGTTCCCGGACGGCTCCGTAACAATCAATCTCAATCCGCAAGCGGCCCCTGTTAAGTCGCTTGCGGATTCCAAGTTCAGCGACAATCTTGCTGAGGCGCTAGAGACGACGGCGCTCGGCGTGCTGTGCGAAGAATTGCTCCTCGGGATTGATGAGGATGAGGAATCCCGCAAAGAATGGCTTGATGAGCGTGCTGAGGGAATCAAGCTTCTCGCGCTCAAGATCGAAAAACCATCTGGAGCCCAAGGAGGCGCTAGCGCTGGTGTTGATAATACTAGCCGTACTCGCCATACGCTCCTACTTGAGGCGGCGCTTCGTTTCCAGGCCAATGCGCGGTCAGAGCTTCTCCCAACAGACGGGCCGGTAAAGGTCGAGAACGCCGCAGGCGAAGATACGCTGGAGGGCGACGAACTCGCTCAGACGCTTGAAGACGATATGAATTATTATATGTCGGTGACGGCGAGCGAGTATTACCCAGACACAGACCGGATGCTACTTTGGACTGGCGTAGGCGGTTCCGGGTTCAAAAAAGTTTACCGCTGTCCCGTTCGTCGCCGGCCTGTCAGTGAAAGCGTGGACGCGGCCGATCTCTGCGTATCGAATACCGCGACGGATTTGCAGAACGCTGACCGGGTGACGTTCACGACGCGGATGCGCCAGAGCGTCATGAAACGAATGCAGCACTTGAAGGTCTATCGAGAGGTTGATCTCGGCCAGCCATCGCAAACGACAAAAAACGCGGTTAGGGAAGAAGTTGAAAACGTAACCGGAGTCCGCGAGGGGCAACGTCCAGAGGATATGCCGTTCACGATCTTGGAATGCTATTGCATGATCGTGTTGCCCGGCGATGAGCACAAAGAGGGAGGAGAAGAAACCGGTCTTCCCCGGCCTTATAAGGTCTCGATTGAGAGAGGTTCGCGCACGATCCTAGAAATCCGTCGAAACTGGAAACAGGGCGACGAAATGGAGCGTCCGCGCGAGGTCTTCGTCAAATTCCCGTTCGTTCCCGGATTTGGGTTCTATGATCTCGGGCTGATCCATATTGCTGGCAATCCGACGATGGCGGCGACGGCGCTATTGCGGATTATGATCGATAATGGCATTTTCTCGAACTTCCCCGGCGGTCTGATCTCGAAAGGGACGGACAAGCAGAATACGACAGACATCAGCGTTCCCCCTGGCGGGTTCGCGCCTATCGACGTTTCGATGATCCCGGATGGCGATATCCGCAAGGCGGCTATGCCGTTGCCATATCAGCCTACGAACATGGCGGCGTTTCAGCTATTCCAGGATATTGTAACTACGGGTTCGCGCGTAGCCGGCTCGCCGGATATCGCGGTTGGCGAAGGGCGACAAGATGCGCCGGTCGGAACCACGATAGCGTTGATTGAGCAGGCGACGAAAGTGGTGGACGCCGTTCATAAGCGGCTGCACGCGGCTCAATCGAAAGAGTTCCAGCTTATCGTTGACCTGTTTCGCGAGCGGCCGGAGGATTTCTGGCGCTTCAACACGCGAAAGAACAAGGGCTCGACCTGGGACGCGCCTAAACTTCTAGCGGCGTTCAACGATTATAATCTAGTACCTCGATCCGATCCCAACACGTCGAGCCAGATACAGCGCATCATGCGGGCTCAAGCGCTTTACCAGATGGCGAAGGCCGATCCGGCGAATTTCCAAATCGAACAGGTTTACGAATACGTCATTCGAACGCTTGGCATCCGCAATCCGCAGAGCATCCTAAATGTTCAGGGCGCCAATGCGCCGCCACCCGATCCGAAGGCACAAGCGGCGCTGATCTCGGCGCAGGCGCAGCAGACGGGGGCTCAGGCCAAACTTGCCGATGTTCAGTTGAGAACGAAGAACATGGCGGTTGAGAATCAGAACCGCGATCAGGACCGCTCGGCGGATTTGAAGATTGCCGCGACGAAGCTGGCGACTGAGAAAGTGATCCATACCCAGACACTATCTGCCGATGCGGCGTCTCAGGCCAGTTCGCAACAGCACGATATGCAAAAGCACGCGCTGGGCCTCGGCGCGGCGTCGCAGGATAACGCCGCTGGGCTCAACGCGGATATGGCGCAGCATGTGTCCGGGCTTGCATCCGATCATGCAATGGCCGCACAGGATCGTGTGCATGAGATCAAAATGGCGTCGCAAGCGGCGAAGGTCAAAGACGCGGCTAAAACCGGAGAAAAGACGCCATGAAAATGCCAAAACCCGGTAAAATCTCAGACAAGTACGGCCCGCTCGAATCCGAGAACGTTCGTGTTGGAACCGCCGATGCGGAAACGCCAGAGGCGGCGGAAGACGACCATGGCCTAGCCGCATGGCGCAAGAAGCGCGCTCGCGGCGGCAAAGTTGACGGCAGCGCCCCGAAAACGCGCTTGGATCGCCGAGCGCGAGGCGGCAAGGTCAACGGCAAGGGCACGAAGATCAATATCATCATCGCCCCGCAAGGTGGCGGCGCTCCCGCTGGCGCCCCTCAGATGCTGCCTCCCGGACCACCTCCTGGCGCTATGCCGCCTCCGATGGCCCGGCCGCCTATCGCACCTCCTGGTCCCCCGGGCATCCCGCCCCAGCCTATGCCGGGACCGATGCGCAAGGACGGCGGCCGCGTTCCGCATTTGACGGGCGGGGCCGGCGGCGGTGAAGGCCGGATGGAAAAGGCCAAGGCTTACGGCAAGAACGCGAAAGGGGCGGCTGGTTAATGGCGTCCGCTAAGTCTAATCCCGCGCCGCCGCTTCCCAAGCGCACATGTGCTGATTTTCTACGCGAGTGGCAAGGACTGTCCAAGCATTTCGGCGATGTCGAGTTGGATTTCTCATTTCAGCACGACGCTATCACGATTACCGACATGCGTATTCCGTCAGCGCTCAGGACCGGCGTGCTCTACACGCGACATGAGGTTGCAGACGGCATCGACCGCATTCATGGTGATTTCGCCAAGCGCGTACAGCGGTTCATGGCGAATGGGGCGACAATCAAGTAATGGACGGATTTACGACGCGGCTTTCCAACACACTCCGCGAGAAGCTAGAGGCCGCTGCGCATGACATTGCGACCAAGCTGACGCAGGCTGTGGCGACGGATTATGCGGACTATCGCGAGCGGGTAGGCGTGGCGAAGGGTCTACGCCAAGCTGCGGTCATGCTCTCGGAAGTCGAGAAGGATTTGGGGCGCACAGAGGACGCTACATCTGCCACGGTGGTGCATCGGCGATACGAAGACTGAAACGGAACATAGGGCGAGAACGAATGCCGCAGAGAGAATTTGACCACGGGGACAAAGACCCGGCCGCTGCGCTCATTGAGCAAATTGGCTATATTGACGATTTCGAGGTCTTTTATAACAAGATGCTTGTTGGCGTCTACATGCGCCCAGAGGGCATGAAAAAGATCAAACGGGCGGACGGAACCGCTGGGCAGTTAATCCTTCCTGACAGCATTCGGGATGAAGATCGCTATCAAGGGAAGGTCGGTCTTGTGCTCAAGCTCGGACCGACCGCATTTTTGGACGATGGATCGGCGAAGTTCCACGGCCAAGTCGCATCTGTTGGCTCTTGGGTCGTATTCCGCCCTAGCGCTGGGTTGAAAATGGAAATCAACCGGACGCTGTGCGTCATTCTCCAAGACGTGCAAGTCGAGTTGACCATTCCGTCGCCGGATGCCGTGTTTTGACCGCTCCGGTCCTGCTCAAATCCAAGACATCGAGTGCGCTGGGCGATCTCTTGCGTATCTCGCGCGCTGGCAATCTCCACGGCTTTGCCTACGCCATCATTAAGGAGGATGATGACGGAAGCTTGTCGGCCGGCTCCAATGTCATCTGGAATGGCGATCCGCGCATTGAAAAAGCTTTGGGCATGGCGGTTGAAACCATGAAGGATCGTATGGGCGCAGCTTCGCTCAAGAGCAATATTCTGCTGCCAAACTGAGGGCGACAAATGGCTGATCTACCCGTAGAAATCGAAGTCAAACAGGAACCCGCGCCTGCGACAACCGATGTTGTTATTGATAAGGTAGCAACCAGAAAGTCGGAACCGAAGATCGTCACGGCCGACGAAGGCGTTGAAGAGCTTAAGGCTCAGGTCGAACGCGCGCGGGCCGAAAGCCAACGCAGGCTTCAAGAGGCTGATCGTCGCATTGCCGAGGCTCAACGTAGGGCGGTAGAGGCCGAACGGGAAACGGCGACCGTCAAGACGGGGGCCGTCTCTACGGTCATTGACAGCCTTGCCAAAGACAAGGATGCGGCGCGGCGCGATTACAAAACGGCGATGGAGGCCGGTGACTATGAGAAGGCCGCCGAGGCTCAGGATCGCATGTCGCTGGCCAATGCGCGATTGGTGGAAGCCGAGCGGGGCAAGGTCGAGCTAGAGGCGCAGGCCAAGAACCCGAGTCAAGGACGGCAGATTGTTGAGCCGGTCAATGATCCTCTGGAGGATATGGTCCGCGCTATCGGGCCGAACACGCGATCCGGCCAGTGGCTTCGCGCTCATCCCGATTACGCGCGGGATGCGGCCAAGAATGACGCGATGACGCGGGCGCATTTCGCGGCCATGGGTGAAGGCATCAGCGTCGAGAGCGACGATTACTTCCGGTTCGTCGAAAAGCGTCTCGGCATTGGCGGACGGGATCAGCAACAGGATCGGGAATACGCGCGCTCGCCTACGGCGGCTCCTGTAAGCCGGGACGTAGCTCAATCGCCGGGTGTCCAGAGGCCGGGAACCGTGCGTCTCACGGCGTCTGAGGTCAGCACCGCGAAGGCGCTCGATATGACGCTGGAAGACTACGCGCGGTATAAGAAACAGCTTACCGACGAAGGCAAAATCGGCCGGATGGCATCCTAACGAGGGCGACGCGAATGGTTGAAGGTATGCAAATCGAAGGCGAGCCGGTCAAACGCAGCCCTGGTCGCCCTCCGCTTCGGGATCGCGAAACGCTGCGCCCAGATGTTCGCGCAGATAGCGTTCGCGAAGCCGAGGAATACGTCCGGCAGATCACAGAAGCCATCGGGTATGACAATTATAACCCGGACGAGTTCTTTATTGATCCATCCGAAATCCCCGATGGATGGTCCTATCAATGGAAAGCCGTTTCTATCGCCGGCAAGGACAACACCTATCACATGCTGGAATTGGCCAGAAATGGCTGGCGCGCGGTTCCGACAAGTCGCCATCCGCACAAGATGCCATCTGGCACGCCTGGGGATAGTCCGATCATTATCAAGGGTCTTCAGCTATCTGAGCTTCCGAAGGTCTTGACGGAGCAGAAAGAACGTGCTCATGTCCGAGAATCTAAAGAAGTGCTTCGTAATTCCGAGGCGCAGCTTTATGACACGCCGGCCAATACCGCCACTCGGGAAGACCCTGGGTTGAAGAAATTGGGTGTCGGCGTCACGAAGGAATATATGCGCCCGCGCGGGGCGCGAGAAGATACGGACTAGTGATTTCAACGGGCGTGCTGCCCTAGAAGCCTTAAACGCCTGGACGCGCTGTCTGGGCTCCATCCTCCCAAGTCAATCTATTGCGGCGCTCGCGGTAGGGACTCCACCGTAAAGGTGATTTCCTATGGCGAACGTGCTCGCCCCTTTCGGCTTCGCGCCGAATGGAACCATCGGTAGTTCCACTCCGAATTTCCGCCAGTCTCGCCGCTATATCGCATCCACCAACGCGACGGCGATTTACACTGGCGACGCTGTGATGCCGGTTACGTCTTCGGCGACCGGCTACATCATGCAGTACGCGACGGGTTCCGTTCCCTGCTGCGGCGTGTTCATCGGCTGCAAATATCTATCGATCTCGCAAGGCCGACAGGTCTGGTCGCAATACTGGCCGGGCTCGGACGCTAATGGCGATGTCGAGGCTTATGTCATCGACAATCCGGACGCGCTGTTTGTAGTGCAGTCCGGCTATGCCTCGGCGGCGGTCACGCTCGCCAACATCAACCAGAACGTTTCCATCATCGCCACGCCGGTAGGCAATCCTCTTGGCGGCCGGTCAGGCATGTCCATCGGCCAGGCGGCGACGACTTCCACCTATCCCTTCACGATTGTTGACTTGATTACCAAGCCAGCGGGCGCTCCGGGAACGGATATCACCACCCCCTACAATTGGGTGACGGTGACATTCAATAACGAAGTATTCCGCACCGGCAACACGTCAATTTCGTAAGGGGAGGGGTTTAGGTCATGGCTATCAACACTGCTCAGATCAAAGACGAACTCTTTCCCGGCCTTCGCGCCGTCGAGGGGAAATACAAGGAAATCCCGCTACAGTACGACAAGATTTTTGCTGTCGGGAAATCCAACATGGCTTTGGAGCGCGTCACTTCGATGCGCTATCTGGGCCTCGCTCGCCTCAAGAATGAGGGCGGCGGAACGTACTTCGACAACAATGCCGGCCAGCGCTACACCTACAACCAGGAACACGTCGAGGTCGCTCTCGGTTACGCGATCACTCGCAAGGCCATTGACGACAATCTCTACAAGGCGCAGTTTCAGCCGTCCAACCTCGGCCTACAATTCTCGTTCACGCAGTACAAAGAAATCCAGGGCGCGAGCATCCTGAACCTTGGCACTGTCTATGACCCGAATGTCGGCGGAGACGGGCAGGCGCTGTTTTCTCTGGCGCATCCGATCGATGGCTCGATCATCGCGAATATGCCCTCCGTTCCGCAGGACTTGAACGAAAGTTCGTTGCTCAACGCGATGACGACGATCCGCCAGACTTGGCGGGATAATGCGGGCCTGAAAATCCAAGGTCGGGCTCGCAAGCTTGTCGTCAATCCGACACTTGAGCCGGTCGCCATCCGCCTCGTCAAGACGGAGCTTCGACCCGGCACGGCGGACAACGATGTCAACGCGATCCTCTCGACGGCTGGCGGCCTTCCCGAAGGCCACATGGTCAACGACTATCTGACCTCGAACTTCGCATGGTTCCTGCTCACCAATACGCAGGGGTTGACCTATCTCCAGCGCGTGTCGTTCGAGATGGATATGTTCGTGGACTTCTATACCGACAACTTGTTGGTGAAAGGCTACGAACGCTTTAGTTTTAGCTATCAAGATTGGCGGGCGATCTACGGTTCCTTCCCGACCTCTTAAGAAAGGAGCCTACGCATGTCCATCACGGCACATTCTGGCCCCTTGGTTGTGGGGTTCACGGAAATCTCGGGCGGCGCTGCATCGCCTGGCATTAACCCGGAAGCGGCCCCGTCGCTGTTCCCCGGAACGGCGCTTCTTGATCCGCGCCTCTATTACGGGTATCAGCCGGGGCAGAACTTCGGGTCGGTAGTGGCGGGATGGGAGGACTCGGTTAGGTCCAACACCATCAACGCCATTCCGATGACGCTATCGTCCACGATCATCGCAGCGGCGGCTCATACGGTTGGCGGCACGCCTATGACACTGGCGTCCGCCAATGCTGATGGAGTGGCTGTTGGCGTCAGCATCATGCGGCCAGATACGGCGGCGGTCGCCTCTGGTCTGCTAAAGCTTGATCCGGCTGTCGCATCGGTTGTGGCGACGATTGCCCTCGGCTCCAATGTGATGACCGTTACAGCGGTCAATGCGGCCGGCGGCCATTGCTATAACCAGCTTTGCCCCGGCATGGTGCTTAAGGACGCCACCAACGCCGGTTATCTGCCAACCGGTACTTACGTCATCGGCGGCGCTTGGAACGGCCAGGGCAGCGGCTTTGGCGGCTTGGGGACGTATCTTCTGAGCGCGGCGGCGACGACGGCGATCTCCGGCGATACCCTAACGGGGTTGTTCACCAACATCGTGGCGAATGGGGTTCCGTTCTCGACGATCCCATTCGGTCCTGCCGGGACGGTTCAACTTTGGAACCCTGGCGACATGATCTCGCGGGCGGTCAAGATCGTTTCCACGACCTCTCAGGTGGTGCAGACCTTCACCGTGAACGGCCTCGATGTCTATGGCTACGGGATGACGGAGGTTATTACCACGGTCGGAACGTCCGCGACGACGACGAATGGCAAGAAGGCGTTCAAATACATTTCGAGCGTGACGCCTTCGGTCACGGACGGAACCGGCAATTACTCTGTCGGAACGCAGGATGTCATCGGCTTTCCACTTCGGTCGGATAATTTCCAGATCGGCGCGGACTTCGATACGTCGATGATGTTCAACAATGCGGAGATTGCTTCGGCGACGGGGTATCTCGCGGCGGTGTTGACTGCGCCGACTGGCGCGACCGGCGACGTGCGCGGAACCTACGCGCTTCAAACGGCGTCCAGTGGCACGCTTCGATTGATCGTGTCGCAGAGGCCGCAGCCGGCGGCGTTCGGACAAGCCGCCCTTCTCGGGAACAACCAGTTTACCGCTTGGTAAGGAGCATCACAATGAGCAAGATGCGTCATAAGAAAGCCGGCGGTAGCGTCGGGAATGACAAGGACGGCGAAGCCGAATCCAAGGGGTCCGGCAAGACGCAGGATTACACCCCGAAGAATAATGTCGAGGACGAAGCCGACGAGCGAAAAAAGGGCGGTCGCGTCAAGAAGCGCGCCGATGGCGGCAAGGTCGAGGGCTGCTCGCCCAAGATGCGCCTTGACCGCAAGAAGCGCAAAGACGGCGGCCGCGTCGGCTCCGACAAGTCTCCATTTTCGAGTGCTCATATGGTGAGCGGCGCGAAAGAGCATCGCACCGACGATATGTGATCCCGCTGGGCGGTATTCCTCGCCCGATGCTGTCTGACGGGTTGGCCGCGACCGGGAAACCGCGTCGCGGCCTTATCATAAGGGAATATACCCGAATGAGTGGTAACTGGATCGCCGGCGCGGTAAAAAACAAAGGTTCCTTGCACAGGAGCCTGCACGTCCCGAAGGGCGACATCATCCCCCAGAGCAAGATCATGAAGGCGGAGCACGCCGACAATCCGGCTCTTGCCAAAAAGGCGCGTCTGGCGGAGACGCTGGAACATCTTCACAAGCGATGCAACGGCGGCCCCGTTTAAGGAACTGATACAATGCAGCCAAGGGTAGTTCAAGTCGGGCCACTAGTTGCCCCGACCGCCACGAATATCGCCCTTGCGCAATCTCCAATCGCGGCCGGCGCACTGGCGCTCAACGGGGCGGCTGGTGGCGCGGTTGCGAATAATATCTGCCTTTCTCAAAATGGTACGGCGGCGACGGCATTAATCATCAATGGTGCTTTGAAGCAGGCGCGCTTTGCTGCGCCAACGTCTGGCGTCGCTGGGGCCGTTATCGCTGTTCTTCCTGTCATCAGCCCGATTTATATCACGTCGGCTGGAAACGATAACGCCCTGACTTGGGCTGTCATCGGGATGGACAGAAACAATGCGGCCCTGAGTGAGACGATCTCGGGGGCAAATGCCGGCGTCTCGGCGTCGGCCAATAGCTATAAATCCATCCTAAGCATCACTCCCTCGGGCAACACGGCCTCGACGGTTACGGTCGGCGCTATGGGATTGGCGACCTTGGATACCGCACGGCGCGTGTTGTTCACGTCATCAGGGACGGATACCGGGTTGACCATTTCGATCTCGGGAACGGATTGGGCCGGTGTACCAATCTCAGAAACGTTGATCGGAGGATCGAGCGGAACGCCGGTTTACACGGTTCTCGATTATCTGACGGTGACGCATGTTTCGGTTTCTGGCGCGACTGCCGGGACGATCAGCGTCGGGACGAATGGCGTCGCTTCCTCGCAATGGATCAATCTCGACACCTTCGCGATGGGGACCGTCAATATTCAAGCCGTTGCCTCGGGTACGGTAAATTACACCGTCGAAACTACAAACGATGATCCCGCGAGCTATGGAAATCCGATCGCGAGGTCTGTAGTTACGTGGGACGCGGCCTCTGGAGGCCTAATAAATCAGACCCTCTCAGCAAGCTATGGATTCCCTCAGACGCCGCTTTATATGCGCGTTCTCCTCAATAGCAACACGAACCCCGGCTATGTGAGGATGACGGCAGTTCAGCATTTGAGCGCGACGGCTTAGACATATGCCATCTGTCGGCGCAAACAGCGGAGCCTACACGTTCGGCCCGTCAACCGGGGAACTGGTTGTCGCCGCATTCCGGCGTATTGGCATTCATCGGGCGGAACTTCTAACCGAACACTTCGCCGATGCGCGGACTGAAACGAACCTGATGCAGGTTCAATGGGCCAACCTTGGCCCGTTGCTCTGGACGGTTGATCTACAGACCGTCAATCTGGTGACGGGAACCGCGACCTATTCGGTTCCTGCGAATACCGTCATGATGCTCGACGTTTATATCTCGACGCCCAACGGAGACGGCACAACCTCGGATCGCATCATTTCTCCGCTAAGCCGCACAGAATATGCGTCGATGCCGAATAAGCTAGGCCAAGGCGATCCGACCTCTTTCTGGTTTGACCGGCTAATCGCGCCGACCTTCACGCTTTGGCCAGTTCCTGATGGCTCTGAGCCCACACTGAGCTATTACAGGTTCACTCAGCCACAAGATGCCATAACGACGAATGCCTCTACGCCGCAGATCATGTATCTGTGTCTGGACGCCTACGTTGCCGGCCTGGCGCATCGGATGGCGAGAATTTACAAGCCGGACCTGGAAGGGGCGAGGGACGCCGACGCAACGAAGGCGGTAACTCTGATGTTCACGCAACTCGGGGAGAATGTGCCGCTCTATATTGCTCCTGTCACGTCGAGCTATTGGCGCTGAAGTGGCTTGGAGGCCGCACGCCAGAGTTAGCGTAAGTTCGAGATCGCCAAGAGCGGCGGGGGTCTGCGATCGTTGTGGCATACCGACCAACCATTACAAATTACGCTGGCAGTTCGAGTTCCAAGGGCTCCTGCTCCAAAACCTTCGCATCCTAGTTTGCAACCGTTGTCTCGACGTACCAAATCCGCAGCTACAGGCGAAGATACTCTCGCCTGATCCGCTGCCGATCTTCAACGCGCGGCCCGAACCGTTCACGACAACCGGGTTCAGCTATCAAGAATCGAACATCATGTGCCTGCCTTCGCTCGGATCTTCCGCGTATCCTGGAGGTAGCGACTTTAACAGCGATTTAAGCAGCGATTTAGGGGGCAATGCATCGAATGCGGGGCTTGGCGGCGATGGTTCGGAAATGACGATGCCGGATGGTATTACAGTCATGCTGATGCCGGGGAACCCTGACTGATGGCCGGCACCACATTAGACGAACTGCCCGTTGCGCTAGCTCTCAATGGCGGCGAACTCGTATGGTTGTATCAACAGGGTCCCACCGAGGCCACACCTTGGATCGGGGTACGTTCGACCACGAGTCAGATCGCGACATTCATCAACTATACGCTCAATCTTCCATCGTCTGGGTATATCTCGATGCGTCAGTTGGTCGCGGCGTTAGCCGATCAAGGTGTATTGGTCAGCGTGACAGAAGCTCTCACATCCGATATAACCAATTCTTATAATATAGCATGGACTCACGGATACATAACTAGCCTATCCGATCCATTTATTACTGGGTTTTTGCAGCCTACATTGGGTTATTCGACGCCACAGATGCAGAATTTGTTCAATTTGGCGCGTAATTTCCCGGTATAATGTCGAAATGAGCCTGACATACGATACTTTCACGACGGAATTGGCGCTTCTGAGCCAATTTAATGCAACCGACCCAAAGTTTGTCAGCAATCTTCCATCTTGCATCGACTATGCGACGGATAGGATCACACGCGAACTTAATCTGTTGAATACGGTCACGACTAACTCAACTCTGGTATGCTCTACGGCGTCTCGCGACGTGGATTTGAGCGCCCTAAACCCGATTTTCAATGTTTTGAGCGACATCAACGTGATTACGCCGGCAGGAACGACAAACCCAGATCTCGCGTCCCGCGTCCCCATGACAATTCAGAGCATGGCGTTCCTCAATCAGACCTATGGGACTGCCCCGGCACAAGGGGGCGTGGCGGGCGTTCCTCAATACTTCGCGATGATGACCGATCAGAGTATCCGGGTTGGCCCTTACCCCGACGCGGCCTATAATCTGGAAATTATAGGGACTGTTCGCCCCGTTCCGCTTTCTGCATCGAACCCGACGAACTGGATTGGCACTTATTTGCCGGATTTGCTGCTAGCGGCGGCAATGATCCAGATGAGCGCGTTCAAGATGAATTTCGGTGCGCAGGCCGACGATCCGAAGATGGCGATGAGTTGGGAAACTCAATTTGTAACATTGCGAGATAGTGCTGCGACCGAAGATGCGATGAGGCGCTATTACGCTACGGGGTGGAATTCACAGCTTCCCAATCAGTTTGATCCGCCGCGCACCTGATGCCGACGAACACCATAAAATTAGTTCCCGGCGTCAATGCTGAGTTCACGCCGTCTCTCAATGTTGGCGCATTCCAGTCCACGAATCTCATTCGTTTTGCTCCTAGCGGGTTGCCACAGAAACTTGGTGGCTGGGCTAAGTTCTATCCGAATCCGATAGGCTCTCCGGTTACGGCTCTCCACGGCTGGGAAGATTTGGAGGGCGTCCTACACCTAGCGGTTGGCGCGACTGACCAGCTTTCGGTCATAACCAATGGCGTCCTTTCAGATATTACACCGCAGACCAACACAACGAACCCGTCGCCGGATTTCTCGACGGTCAGTGGAAGTCCCATAGTCACCGTTATTGATCCGAACAGTCAGACGACGATATACGATGTCGTGGTTATCGAGACCCAGGTCAGCGTCGGTGGTATTGTCCTGTTCGGCGCGTATGCTATCACGAAGGCGCAATCGGCGGATTCCTATCAGATAACGGCGGCAGCGAACGCCACTTCGACGGTTGAACACGGGGGCGTTATTCCCGTATTCACTACGTTAATAGGGTTATCCACGGTTACTGTAGTTTTGAATAACCATGGCCTCGGGCTGGGGAGTACGTTTCCTGTTGCGGTTCCTGTAAGCGTCGGTGGCCTGACCCTCTCTGGATTCTACACCGTTTCCGCAGTTCAGAGCGCCAATACCTTCACAATCACCGCTACAACTACCGCGACGAGCAATGCCACGGCGACGATGAACGGCGGCAACGCGGAACTCATCTATTACGTCACGCCGGGGCCGAATACGCGCGGCAATGGATACGGTGATGGCGGCTATGGCGAGGGGGCTTACGGGTTTGGCGTCCTCCCGCCGATATTCACCGGAACGCCGATAACAGCGATCGATTACACGCTGGATAACTTCGGCGGGTTTCTGGTGGCGTCTCCCGATAACGGGCCGATATTCATATGGGATTCGCAAAGCGGCCTATATACAGCGCAGATGATCGCGGCGGCCCCGATTGAGAATACTGGAATCTTCGTCTCCTATGCCGCGCAGATCGTCATGGCCTATGGGGCCAGCGTCCTCGGCATCCAAGACCCGCTGCTGATAAAGTGGTGCAGTTCCGGGGATTACACGCAATGGACGGCCTCGACGACGAACTCGGCGGGTTCGTTTAGGCTTCCGAGAGGGTCTAAGATCATCGGTGGGTTGCAGGGTCCGCTGTTCGATATTTTCTGGACGGACCTAGAGGTATGGTCAGGAACCTATATCGGACAACCTTATATCTATGGCTTCGCATCCTTGGCGGCCGGATGCGGACTGGCGAGCAAGTTTGCAGCCGGCGTGCTTCTGAATACGGTCTATTGGCTGAGCTATACGCCTCCGAGCGTGACAGGTGCGGCGACGGGCTCGGGGCAGTTCTACGCGCTTCCGTCTGGCGGCGGTGTGACGCCTGTACCGTGTCCGGTATGGGACTTCCTGTTTGACCAGTTGGACATTACACATATCGCCAATATCCGCTGTGCGGTCAATTCTACATTCGGTGAGATCGAATGGTTCTTCCCGGTCAAAGGAGGTTCCGGCAAGAACTCGGCTTATGTGAAACTTACGCCGCAATTCAACGCTTGGGATTACGGGTTTTTGGGACGGTCGGCGTGGATCGATCAATCTGTGTTCGGTCCTCCAATCGGGGCTGACGCGACCTCGAACTACATCTATCAGCACGAAACATCTAACGATGCTGATGGCGACGCAATGGGTGAGACGTTCACGACGGGCTATTGGGCAATGTCAGACGGCCAAGACCAAGCGTTCTGCGATCTTATGATGCCCGACATGAAATTTGGCAAGATGAGCGCGGCCCAAACTGGCGTGGTGGACGTGTCATGGTCATACACGGATTACGCGACCGGAACGACGGTTTACACGACGCCGACCTATACGATGGCGTCAACCGGCCCCGGATACGTTACGCCACGTTTTCGGGGGAGGCTAGCGTCGATGACGATTGGCAACAGCAACCAAGGGTCTTTCTGGCGGCTGGGCGGTCTGAGAATGAGAACAGCGCCTGACGGGAGGCTTTGAGCGATGGTCGATCTAACCGCCGGATTCCAGCAACTAATCTCTACGTTGCAAAACGTCGTGCTGGGTGTCAACCGACTTACGCAGCAGATTTCGACTTCAACGAGCGCTGTGTTTCCGCAAACGGCGGGAACCTCGACAAGCGCCACGGCGGGTTCTATCGCGTCTCCGGGTGCGTTCGCTGGCTTCATCGACGTGCAAATGCCGGATGGATCGACGGTCAAGGTCGGATACTTCAACTCATGAGCACAGCCGAACACGCGAAGAGCACTGCGGCGAGATATGCCTTATCCATGCTGAAGCGGCCGAAGTTCGCGGGGGGCGGTCCTGTCACCGGGCCGCTTATGGGATGGGACGGAGGGCGCACCGATACGTTGCCGGTATCGGTTCCTGCGGGGAGCTATGTGATTCCGGCTGACGTTGTGAGCGGCCTTCCGGGTGCGCAGGGGAGCAGCTTAGCTGGTCACAACGCACTCAACAAGTTGTTTGCATCTCTGCCCTTATCGCCTGATGAAGCGCCCTACGGAGCCACTTCGCCGAGGTTGGCAAGGGGGCATACGATAGCGGGCCTGTTCAACCCTAAGAGGCTTGAGGAAAAGTCTCTGGCCTCTGGCGGCAAGACGCCGGATGAGGACCATGAAGCCGTCCCGATCTTGGCGGCCGGGGGCGAGCATGTGGTCCCCCCCGATGTCGTTAAGCGCATCGGCGTCGGCAATCTCAAACGGGGACATGAAATCCTTGATGACTTCGTGATGGAAGTGAGAAAGCGGAACATCAAGGATTTGAAAAATTTGCCTAAGCCGGCGAAGGACTAACGGGCGATATGTTCGATATCCAGAATGATATACGGCTGGCGGGGACGGAAGACTATCAAGAACTGTTTCGTATTTGTCGTAATCTATGGGTCGAAAATGGTCAGCATCCGTGGAGCGAGGAAAGGTCAAAACGGTTCATATGGAAAGGATGCAATCGCGACAATGCGACCATATTCGTCATTGGACCTTCCGACAACATAAAAGCAGTTCTTTATTTAGAAGTCCAGCAGATATATTATTCTGACGAATGCCAACTAGGCGAGGCGTTTCTGTACGTTCGCGAAG